>Ga0065711_1039156_pt1 | contig 18073 bp, 14 predicted proteins | sample Hoacrofraction12_FD_59098 | JGI IMG/M metagenome (GOLD analysis project Ga0065711, IMG submission 59098) | Hoatzin crop microbial communities from Cojedes, Venezuela - Epithelial fraction 12 v2 (version 2) | ecosystem: Host-associated > Birds > Digestive system > Esophagus > Crop | place... | reverse complement strand
CATGCCCAAACTGTTCTATCACTCCCGCTCCACAGTTGGGGGGGGGGGAGCAGGGAAGAGCAGAAACATGATGAAAGGCTCATGGGTTGAGAGAAGGACAGGGAGATCACTCAGCAATTGCCAACCTGGGCAAAACAGACTCGATTTGCGGAAATTAATTTATCACCAATCACATCAGAGTAGGGTAATGAGAAATAAAAACTAAATCTTCCTTCCCTTCATGCCTCCCGTCTTCCCAGGCTGAACTTCACTCCAATTTCTCCATCTTCTTTGGCCCCAAGCAGTGCAGGGTGACAGGGAATGGGGGCTGTGATCAGTTCATCACACGTTATCTCTGCCACTCCTTCATCCTCACACTCTTCCCCTACTCCAGTGTGGGGTCCCACTCACAGGAGACAGTCCTCCAACGAACTTCTCCAATGTGAGTCCTTCACAAAGGCTGCAGTTCTTCACAAACTGCTCCAGCGTGGGTCCTTTCCATGTACCCTTTCCACAGGGCGAAGTCCTTCAGGAACAGGCTTCTTTAGCATGGGTCCCCCTCTCCATGGGGTCACAAGAACTGCCAGCAAACCTGCTACAGCGTGGACTCCTTTATTCACAGGGTCACAGGTCCTGCCAGGAGCCTGCTCCAGCACAGGCTTCCCGTGAGGTCATGGCCTTCTTTGGGCATCCAACTGCTCTGGCGTGGGGTCCTCCATGGGCTATGGGCTGCAAGGGGACAGCCCGCCTCACCATGGTCTTCTCCATGGGCTGCAGGGGAATCTCTGCTCTGGCACCTGGACCACCTCCTCTTCCTCCCTTCTTCACTAACCTTGGCATCTGCAGAGTTGTTTCTCTTGCATACTCTCACTCCTCTCCTTTGGCTGCTGTTGGGCAGCAGTTTTTTCTCGTTCTTAAATATGTTATCACAGAGGCACTACCACCCACAGAGGTGCTACTGCCATCACTGATGGGCTTGGCCTTAGCCAGCAGCGGGGTCCATCTTGGAGCCAGCTGGCATTGGCTCAATCAGCCATGGGGGAAGCTTTTGGCAGCTTCTCAGAAGCCACCCCTGTAGCCCCCTTGCTACCAAAACCTTGCCACGCAAACCGAATACAGTCTGCATTCACAATGCTTTCTCAGGAAAGAGTCTATATAGGAACAAAAGCAAAAACGATGATCAGCCTCTGGTATGCTAACCCCGACAATACTCACTCTACAAGAAGGTGACTCTGTACTAATAAGTCACATGTTCCTAGAATTGCTAAGATTGCTGGCTAATAAAGGTTAGCTTTCCTTCTAACTAAAAGTAGTCTCTTCCAAAGACAGTCATTTCAAAACATGACAGAGGAAGCAAATATGTTCCTGTGTGAACTTGAGTGTTGTAGGTCACCTCTCTCTTGCAAACGGAGGGAGCGAAAGCCTCAGTAAACAGTGTGAAGGTGAAGGGACCAAGCCAAGAAAATCAAGTTCAATTCTTTATGTAAAAACCAGTAAATCTACATTACAAGCTCAGGTACTTAACACATCAAGCTGACAGCTTGGTCTGGAAAACCTGTTGCTGTAGGACCAAGTCAGGAACTTCAACAACATATGATCACCTCTCAACACCATGAGAAGGCATGACTTGCTTTTGCTGGACAACTATGTAAAGTTTAACTTTGCATCACTGAACAATTAAGAAACAGTGAAGATAATCTGCGCCTCAAAGCCAACAACAAAGTAGTGCATTTTTTGCACAGCTTTTGAACTCAATAGTTATTTTTTCTAGCAGTTAAAAAGCCTTACAACTACCAGCATCATGACAGTTCAGAAACACTAACTTCATAAATCCTTTTCAACAGCTTCATAATCAAAATTTGAAAAACAGCAGCTTTGTCTGCTGTTTTTAAAATTTCACTAAGTTTTTTGCCAAGTTTTATACAGTGGAAAACAGCCAAGATCAAAAAATAACTTAATTAAACAATTGCTCTACTATCTACTACAGCACAGCAGTGCCATCTTCACCATTACTAGGTATCTGCTCAGTTAAGTCAAGTATTAATGTGGTAAGCAGTTTGGCTTGAAGTTTACGACTCCAGTCTTACCTTCTGTAGTCTTGACATCAGTCTATTTCCTCTGCAGAGTAACCCAAATGACTGTTCTTTAAGACGGACACTTTTGCTATTTCAGACTCACTTACCCATTCTGCATCATTTTAAGGGCATTTCAGTTATTTAAAGAGCCAGTCACACTGTGAAGTTATTCTTAGAGTTACAATAAATCTGGCTTAACATTATTTTCTGAAAACAATACAGGTACTATACTTAATGATTGCCTCATCCCTCATTTTAATCAAGTCTCCTATATACTAGAAGTTAATACACAGTGCTTTTAATCAGTTTGGTATAATCTTCTCTAAGGTATCTACAGCAGAGTGCTGGATACTTCTGTCAGCGTTAAACTGAGGAGTACGACTTGCCTGAGCATTCGTTGTAGTGACATGACACCAGATTTATTCTAAGCTGCCTAAAAATCATCTGTATTTTCTTAGCTGTTGGTCACACTACACACTCCAAGATTAACATGAAGTGTTTAAAAACCGAAATTAATGTCATCTAAAGTATTTGGGTCTTTTGGTGCACATAACTTGTTAGAACCATGACCCTGTACAATCTCTATGTAGTTAAGGTTCAGTTTTGGCATTCCCTAAAAACAGCTAAGTTTTGCTGTTTGCAATGAAGGTACAGCAGCAAAGTTGCTGAACAAAGCTGAAGAGCAGCACACATGTAAATGGTATCAAACAGTCCACCCCAAAGACCAAGTGCTGCAGCTTAACTATTTCTGCTGTAATAATCTAGTTTAAGCTGCATTTGCCATGGGCTAGAACATAAGCCATCGCTATAGTTCAACTAGCATGTATATCTAGTCTGCTTTTTCAAAAAAATTTATTAATTTTAGGAAGCATCATAGAAGAATTCATAGTTAGCCATTTTACTCTGTTAGCCGCATTCATAATTTGAATAATAGCCTTGTATTTCATGCATGACAGTCATCTTAAAAAGCAAGAGTCTACTTAAAACAGATCACATTCATAGAAGTAACAACTTGAGAAGTGGTGGACTTGAAAAACAACTTTCCCCCTCCTTACAGTTAGAATAGGTCTCAAGACAGAGCTATAAGAAAATAAGAGTACTGTTAAAGTCTATTTGAAAGTTACATTCCAGGACAATGCGACGTCCTATTTAATGACACTATTCGAATTTTTGTATGACTTGATACTTCTTGCAATGTGAGTGTTCATAACTATTTTGAGACTGTTAGAGCCGTGAGTTCTTCCCATGAAGGAAGCATTAGAACCAAGAACCCAAAAGTAACTTCTCAGAAGTGACTTTCATAATAATTTACAGCACTTAAGTCTTTTAATAGCTAGAATTCTATATAATTTTTAAAGTTCTGTTTACAAATAATTCCACAGTCTCCAAGTACTTAGAAGTTCCCAGTTAACTAGCTCATAAACTAGTCAGTTATTTAGAACTTACTAGTTTTCCACAATTGGCTGCAGACTGGTTATGTCAGACTGCAACACCATCCCCTTTTCTAAGGGGGCAGATAACTACCAAATACAAATTGTGATAGATGTGGCTTCAGATGTCCTGTACCTTCAGTTTCAGTCTTAAGTTTTCATTGTCACCTCTACCCTTAAGTGTTCATATTAAGTTTTAAGTTATTACAAAGAAGTTGTCTCTGTTTCTTTTCATTTAGTCTGTAACTAGCCAACATGCACTCTGATGCTTATTTCACACTGTGGAATAACTAATGTCAAGAACTTACTGAAGAGCAGAAATACCATACAACATAATGAAGTTCTAATTTTCATGTCTGTTATTCTTTTCCCTAAAAAAACTATAATATATGAGCACTTATTGATTCAGCTAGGTATTAGCTAATCCATTATGGAAATTTGGAGAGCTTTTGCACACTTGTACAGCACTATTCACATAGACCCTAAGTCATGCTGTTCTTTCAGCAGAGAAACCGTCACAGTAAAACATTAATCACATTGTGTTAAATAGATTTGAGGATGTTTACCAACAGCAGTGGAGCTGAACAGACACACAGATTTACCATATTATACTACATAAATCAGCAAGAGTTCTGCGTCAGATACTTTATGATTACTGGGTATCTGCATCCCGAGAACAGGAGACAAGTAACTGGAGTACAATGCACATGCTCAGAACACAACCCTAATTTCCTTAAAGCAGCACATGCTTGACTTCCCTAAACATAGTTGCTCCCCTCCCACTAACAACTGTTTTTTCAATTTATTACTGACAAGGTACTGTTTAACGCAGTCAGTATGTCTTGCCAAAGCACAGGTTAACACTGGACAAAGTTCACCTACCAAGAGAAAGTAATAAACTCGGAAGCACTACCTTTAAAATTTCCACTGTATGTTGCTGTTATTGAAAAGTCAATTTAATTCCAAGTTATACTGTAGCTCTCAACTCCCTACTTCCAAGTGCTTTTCACACAATTAAAAGGCTTAAGTATTTTATACATCAAACAGCTCCTCAGTTATTTCAACTACTGACCAAATAAATTCCAAGTTAACACACTGTCTTTGCTGAGAAGTAAGACTTACCTAATATGTAGATAGCCTTCTGATCGCTTCTCTGACCAAGGGAATTAGTCACCTTACAGATGTAAGTCCCAGTGTAGTTGTAAGTCAATGGGCTGCTGAACTGCAGAGTATTGTTGACAGAGAGTAATCCTTCAGGCCACTGTCCATCCAACCTAAAACAAAACACTTAATTCTATTTCAACTGTCGACCTTTATCAATAAAATCTTAATGCAACTAGTTTAAAACAGTATTTGCAGTAGTCTAGAGACTGAACTTTTCCCTGTGTTCTGACACTATCAGGGGGCTTTCATTGGATACTTTCTATGTCCACCTGAACGTTATTTAATTTCTGTGCCAAATCCTTCAAATGTCAAAGCTGCTGGCACTAGCAAGCTGTCTACAAATGACCACCACTACAACTAAGAAAACATTATCTCAAAAGAACTTGGAGGAACAATCCAACTCAAGCTCTAAAAACTAACAGTCAAATGAAAATGCACTTATACATGCTACTGTCAGGATTACCTGCCTGTTCTTTTGCATCCAGCTAAGCTATCACAATAAGCATTTCTGTCAGTACACACTTAATTTACAGGACATTTTGACTAGGATTTCTGAGCAAGAGTTCAAGACAGCTAAGCTGGACTAAGTCAATATACAAACGTGCTCACCAGGTCTCAATATCTTGGAAGCATTTAGCAAGTACAATTTTATAAGCAGTATTGAACAAAAAAAAACACCCGACGCTGTAAAATGGGTACTTAAACAGAAAAAACCCACAGTTAACAGTAAACTTGATCTCCAACATATGTAGGTTCAAGACAACATTCCCACTGCTTTGCTGACAATGACTATCGCCCATAATTGCTTCGGCCATATAAATTTGAAAAAAGTGATTAAGCACGTACTTCATAATTCATAGTACCAGAAGTATTTATCGCAAAAAACCCATTATAAAATAGTCAATTCATTTGAAAGCTGTATTCTAATAAAGTTCTTATGTGCAACATTTTTAAATATTATTGATCATGAAAATATTACTATTCTAACAAATACAATATCATCTTTGCTTCCGAGGTATAAAGAATTTTTGGTGTGGTACTTCTAGAAGCTGTTATAACTTGAAGCCAGTTAGGTAGCATACAAAAACCTCCATACAGCTAGTTTCCCCTTCCTTAAACTAAAGTAAATTTTAGAGTAGGGCCCACTCACTCCATGTATTAACGAAATGCAGCTGTTACGTCTCTAGTAAAAAATAAAAATCTTAGACATGTTCAAGACCTAGATTCCATCACTATGCAAAACACTGCATTTACCTGTCTTGGCAACTACTTGAGCACTTTTGAAAAACATGACTAATTCTACAATTCAGTAAGCGGTATCTAACATCTCAACTGTACTTTCCAGATTTCAAAATACAAACACCGAATAGTCTGTTCAAGTGTTTACAATTACTTTAAGTAACAGTAAAACAGAACTAATGAAATAATAGTTGGATCCCCAATAGATTGATTTGGCTTTGCTTTATATACTGCAACACACAGTTTAGTCTTTTAAGTAACCACAAAGGATTTTATCCTGAGAGTAATGACGAACTGTTCAGGCTTGTAAATTTACAAGATATCCACTCATATTCATACAAACACACATCTTGTATCCTCCTTTCTGAAAGGCTGGGTAATACCATCACAACCTAATACAAGTCACAGAACTCCATGATTTACAAATAGGTGTTTATGCTGAACTAAGAGATGATACCACTTTGATCATGTGGCAAGCCCCTGTTTACAAATATTTACCTCGTCCACATAAATTCCATAGGTAACGGATTTGCATCAGCATTACATCTGAGCTGAACGTTCTCTCTTCCAACGAACCAGTTTCCATCATAGCCAGTTACTGAAACTTCCGGGGCATCTGACAAAAAAAGATTTAACCTATCAACAATCACAATATTTTCTTTAAACACAAACTATGTGTAATGGTCAGCTCAGTGAAGCAGTAGGTTTATGTTGTTTTTTTAATTTAAAAACTAACAACAACAAAATACACAGAGAACACCAATCCCCTCCAAGCTACCGTAAAATATGCAGCAGTGGATTAGAGCAGGAACAGTAAATTGTTTTAATCAGTGCAACTGTCCCACTGTGTTTTCAGCAAACAGAGCACTTCGAGGAAGTGAAATGACTTCCGAAGAAAAAGTTTAATGTTTTTTTTGGAAGTGACAAATAATAATTTAGAGCTACTTCTCACTAACAAGATACAGCAAAGGATCAGAAACAGCATTTTGAGAAGGCAGGCAATTAGGAAATCAAAAAGCACACAGATGCCAGTTAAAAAGTTTAACAGTTACCCACTGGTATCAAAATGTAGAATTATGTTGTTATGGCTCTAAAAAGCAAGGAGGCCACTTCAGATAGGCCAGAGAGACCGAGCTGAAATACTCAGAACAGAAGAACCAGTATGATTTGGTACTAGCTCTGACAGCAGAGATGGAGTAGCTGGAAAAGCTGCAAGCATAAGGGAATACTGAAGGAAGACTAGAGAACGCAGAGATAAAACCTCTGCCTCTCACTTGCTACTGTGTTGCTTACTATCCATGTCGGTTAGAAGTTTCAAAACATGCCTTTGCACTAATTTCAGATAAAAATAAATTTAAGACCAACTTGCCCCCTCATTTCACTTTAAATACAGAACCTCATTCTCTTACTCACTGTTCGAAAAAGTAATGGGAACAAATCATCTTTACTTCCATTTCTGTATCAATGGCACTTCAATCTAGAACTTCATTTCAACACTGACAAAATAAACTAGTACTAATCACTACTTCATGCCCAAATAAGTGATTCTTTATCAATCAAAACAAAAACCCACATGAGATTCTAGTCAAACTGAATTAGCAAAGTTTTGGGGTTTTTTTTCCAGCCACTACATTTCTACCAACTGAATTAACAGACTTCTGTGATTTCAGAACTTTAAAGCAGCACACAGCTGAGACAGGATACCAAAGGAAGAACTTGAAAATAGCTCGTTTTGGTCATGTACACGTTGTCCAACAAAAAAATGGATCAAATGCCTAAAGCTTATTTATCTTAATGGGTTTTAATTAAGCAGCTTTGTAAGCCATCTCACTTTGTATTCATGTGTTTTAAAGTCACAAATTTCTTGAACAAGTCTGGTACAGCTGAGCGACCTGAAGCTAAATAACAAATGTTACAAATGTATAGATGATGTTCGGTTTCCTTATGCAAATAAGAGTGGAAAAAGCTTAGTGTGTAATTTGAAAATAACTTGCTGACCCCCATAAGACCTACTTTCAACTTGTCATCCCAAACATGAACCTTCATTAGAATTCTTTAAAACTGGTGAAATGATAAGGCACTATAAACAGTTTACAGATCAACTGAGTTTGTTATTTTGTCTGTAATCTTTTCAATGTTAAACATAAACATGAATAATACTGTTTACCCATGAGCCAATATCAAAAACAAACAGTAGAAACATTATTGTATTCTAGCTTTGTGACTAGATTGGTTTTTTTTTTTAAGTACAGAGACCCTAGATTTCTACTCCTGCCCAACCTATCTCTTATCACATACTTTCTATACAGTTTTAATTTCTCTTTTTCCTGAAGCAGTAAGTGCTCATCTCCTTTCTGTGGAAAGCATACACCAATAAAGAGGGTGATTTATAAGATACATACCAACTAGTAACTACCTTACAGAATACTTACACTGTATGTCCAACACATAAGGGTATCTTATCTCCTTCTCCAAAGCCGGGTGCCTCACAATACATGTTACACGTCTTCCTCTTGCAAATCGTGTAGGGACAATCATGTACTGACTTACAACTGTCACCGTTTCATTTGGAAACAAAGTAGAGCTGGATTCCATTTCACCAAGACCTCCTTCCCAGTCAATCTCTGCAGCAGGTTTTCCAGTGGCTGCTGTGCAAGTGGCTGCTATTGTCCGATTTGCACCATCTATTAGAGGGTTTGGTCCTTTTGTTAAGCTCACAACAGGTTCAACTACAGAGGGGAAAAAAGTTAATTTAAACAAGAAAGACTGCATATCTTTGAAACCGTTGTTATGTAAAAGAGTTAGACAAGATCTAATCCATTTGAAAAATCCTATGCTAATGGGCTATATCCTAGAAATAAAATCAGGTCATATATCAGAGATGATAGCTCTACAAAGCTTAGGCCTGCTGATACTGTCCACCTGTGTCCACTCAATGTTTAATGTTCTTCCTTCCCTACATTTAATGTATTAGCATAGAATTCCAGCGTGGTTAAGTTCAAAACGCTAACTACAGTGCTCCAGTTGCAGTGTCTGACAACAGGCAGCCTAAGATATTAGGTTGAAACTATACTGTGATTTTTAAAAAAGGCTTGGATTCTGTTGCATTTTCAAGCATTATACTTGCAGTACTAATCTATACTGTCAGTTTGTGCCATTTCAAAGCTACTTAATTCAGCATTTTAACGCCCGACATTAAGAGTTTAAGCTTCTGTTGATCAGTACAACTATACAAATTGATTCCATTCTGAAAAGGACAGTTAACCACTAAAAAAGTATTTTTAGTATATGTACACATATATATAAAATTAGTATGTACACACAAATTTACGTATGTAATTTTATATAGCATCTGTATGTTTGATATACATATAAATTGTTTCTATATATAAAGTTCTGTATATATTCTTGTGAATGAATCCCTATAGAAGTAAAAAATTTGAACTCAATACTATGTCCAAGACTCAAGAAATCCACAAGTGGAAGGATCTGACCTCCTTGCAATCCCACTGATCACCCCAAAATTTTAGAGGCCTAGGAACACACTTCCTTCTAAAACGAAACTGAGTTACTGATGTACAAATCAACTGCCAAGGGCCATAGACTGAAAAGCTTTAAAAAACCCCGTCCTTATTCATTAAGAAACCTGCTTCAGCCCTGTACAAGCCATCCACCAGTTGCAGTCTAAGTCGGAAATGCCATCTGGTGCTTCAGATACAAACCAAGGTTTTGCTTTCCAGGGTGGCCCATTTCTATCATCAGTACTAGATGATTCATGTTTCCCAGTAGCATACCAGCCTATTACAGAATCCTGTCTTTTGATCTAATGAGGCTATCGGAGTCCTCTGAAGTCACCACTACACACCGTCATGCTTCAGAATCCACCTCAGTCGAGCAGCCCTCCCTAATCCCAAAGTAGATAAAACTCTCAAATTCTGTGCCTTTCGATATCCTAGCAGAAGTTTAGTTCACAGAATTACCTTCCAAGAAGTTGAAAGCAACCCACACATCTTGAAAGGAAATATAGCAGAGTTCACGATACCTGCCAAGATACTTCTCGAACTACCTATACTTTCAAGAGATAACTGAGTAACAAATATTTTCACCTTGAGTGAATTCAGTGCCAGAATCAGTTTTTGATTGTTTTCTGCTCTAACACTGCTCATGTCTGAGATAGGTCATTTACTACTTGCTCAATTACAGTAAAAGGAAAGCCAACTACTACGTTGATAACCTTAAAAATATGTGTTTTCTGTTCTATGCTTAGAAGTGCTTAAAGAATATATCTCATTACCAAATTGAAGGTTGGTTGTTGGGGCGGTTACCGAGTGGATTATTTTCTGCTTTGTTTCTCTGAATGCCCACCCTCTGTGATCTGCTGGTGACCCTACTGTAAACAAACCAACAGCAAGGGTTTTCTGCAAGTCCTAAATTCACTCTTCTAGATCTGAAGCATCTCTAACAGACCTTCTTTACAAATATGATTCCCTGATCTCCAACACTAGCTTTCTGCAATAAGCTTGGATAGTTGAACTGATGTACATATGAAGCATTCCATTATCTGAAAAAAGCCTTTAAAATGTACATTATACAGCTTTGATATTTGACCCACAATCTCGTTTCCATGATTTAACATTACTACCTTGTTCCCACCAAATCACTAGTAGTAACTTTTTAACAGCTTCTGTATTATTACTGAAATGCAGAAGTAAACATCCAAACTTATGTTTAGTGTCTTACAAGCATATAGATACTAAGTTTTGCTGTATCCCACCCCCCCTAGATCTCCACAGTGAAATTGATTAAATTAGGAGCTATTCTTATGTTTTCATGTCAGAAATTAATAGACCCAAATCATTTCAGCTGGAAATAAAGTTTCACATATTCTATTCCTTTGAACTTTCCTCAAAAAACCTGAGCACACAACTCCAGAATTTTTCCTCTAGCCCGTTGTGAAGGGACACACAAGTCAAAAAGAAGCCTTAAATAAAGTAGCAGAGATCTCCAGACCCAAAGCAGACTAACTCAGTATGCTGCTTCACTTACTGTGCTTTTAGAAAAAAATGCATTCAAGTAGCAAGTGACAGTAGCTAGGGAACATGATATAGACTCCTTTAAAAAGCCTAGTTTCTCTTGAGATTGTCATTATTAAGGGAAAAAAGCATACTTTGCTTTAAGTGATATTTGAAATCTCTGAGACTGGCCAGTTTCAGTTCATTGTGTAATTCTTTGTTGTACACTTGTTGCAAAGACACAAAGTTGAACTACTCAACTTCATAAAATACACTTATCCCCAGTCCAATGGGTTTTGGTGCTTTAGTTTTTTTGTATTTCACCAATAGTTAGGCTTCTACAGGCATATCTTCCCATAAATCATGATTCTTGGACTACACACCAACTACAGGATAAGCAAATAGCCACATACAAAAAGTGGAAAGCAACTGCTGTCATGGTACTCATTTCTGTAGTCTATCCTTCAGGATTACTTTGTCCCAGCAACTGAAGCAAAACCAGCAGAAACCCAGCTACTCATTCCACAGCCTTTCTAGCTGTTTCAGTCATGGATTTAGACAAATGTCTTGTGAATGAATCCCTAGTTACAAAGGGCCATTGGCATCTCACCCCTCACACTGGGAAACAGCTCTATTGTTTTCAACTTGGAAAAAAAGACTACCCAAAGTGTAGTATTTGGAGGGGTTTTGGCTGGCTTTTTTATTTTTTCAAAGTGTAACTTTTATATACACAGACTCTTGCAGCAGTCCTCTTGTCCCAGGACCATTCAGTGTGCCACATAAATCGTAGGGAAGTGTGCCCTGTAGACTTTCACTGCTCACAGGGAGGGGAGAATGAACACGACAGACAACACATGAAGGAGGTTGGAAGAGCATTAGCAAAGCTGCTTCACCCATTCAGCAGAAGCATTACACTCTGTTAAGGTCAAATGAAAAAACTGATGAGGACAACACTTCGTTTGGGAAAGGAAGCCACCAATCCTACAAAGATCCAAAAGTAGAAGCGACCTGCTTCCACAATTTAAGAGTTTAAGGGTAGTGACGGCTTCCCCCATCCCCTTTAAATAATCAGAATAGATACACTGACTGAATAGATAAGAGGTTATCAGAAGGTCAGTGCACATGGATCAACTCATTCATATACCTTAGGAGAATAGTCACACAAATCCAAAAAAATATTACAGTATGAAATACATTTGAGTTAAAAGAAATGGTGGCTGAAGTATGGAAGCTAGATGTGCAGCTATTTAAAGTCTCAACTAATTTGCGCATCTCTGCTAGCACTTCCATAGATTCATGACCCCTACCTTATTTAACCCTACTTAGTCTAGCTTCACCTTACATTCACATGGACAGAGATCTCTCATCACTCAAGTCTGTATGCTTCTTTACAGAAAAACATTATACAGCATCCAGAAAAGAAAGAGCCTTTTAACCTACTGCATTAAGTTTCCAGGCTTCAAAGTTTCTTCTTGGTTTTAAGTACTTCATAAGCCTTTCTCAATTGCTTCTGTTACTTCTAAAACTAATTTTCTTATACCACAGTGCACAGAAGGTCTGGACACAATTGGTACGATTATAACACAAACAGTATTATTTCCACGTACCATTAACTTCACTAATTCCTTGGCAACAGCATGACATTGGGAATTGTCAGCCCCTTCTTCATCGCAACTGTCATTTATTGGAAAAAATTCTTTCCAAAACAGTATTTTTACTTCTGATTTTCTCTCCCCTCAGAACCAGCAGCTGTATATTTCTGTGTAACTTACCCTGCCCACTAATCAATTCTTTACTATTGACTTTAGGGGTTTTGTTTTGGTTATTTAAGACCAATTAGTTCACCAATTTATCTACTTGATACTTTTTTTTCAGCCTGGAGTACTGTGTGGTACTTAAGAAGAACGCGTACATCTCATCAACTAGCACTTCGCAAACACCACTGCTTTATCAAAACTGTCTGAGAGGATCCATTTTCCATACTTTCTGACATAGATCTTCCTTTAACTCCTTATTGTAAGAATTTCTACATTAGTGTGTCCGGTATCTATTCATGGTGACAGACCTACATCTACCTTTGACATTCTCATCTGTGCAGCTCATTCTTCACTTGTAACATTGGTAAGAGCTAGCCTGCAGAAGAACAGAACCTACTTTATCAATACCCATGCTGAGAAACCTAGCTTAACAAGACAGTAGGAGTCAAACTGAACCGAGTGTTTAAAATAGTCATGTACAGCACTTGAGCTAGTAACATAAAAATTCTGTTATCTCTGAAAGCTACCTTGTCGCACACCATGTCTTCTCCTTTCAAACACCATTTCAGCCAGTTTAGTCAGCATCTTGAGAAAAAATAGCCTGATGTACAATTCTTCGATTTTATTTTCCCTAATTTAATAAGGTAAGTTTGAAGAACCAAAAGTTTTAGACAAGATCGATACACCTGTTTCACCCAAAAAGCATTTTCATATTTTCACTGTCCCAACCCTTCTTCTTCTACAGTGCTCTTCCTTAAGACAACCTCAAGCACTAAGCGAAGCAAACGGAGTGAGTAAAGTCACCAAATGTGATAAGTCTGTTAAATTGAGGCAGCGTAAGACAGAGATTCTAAATACGGTCTTCAGTGTACTGTGGCAAAATAGAGGACATTTTATCCTGTCATTATTTTTTCCTCCATTTGCATTCAGTGTCTCTGCCTTACAGCGTACAAGCATCTACTGCATGATTAAGTCAAGTATGTCCACTACAAATAGGAAGGAAACTAATTCTTTGCCAAACAGGAACAGACAAGGATTAGGAAAAAAGGCAATGCTGCTTGGACAGGAAACACTTTCAGCCCTAGGACATGAATTTTCCTCTCCTCACTTAAGGGAGGGTTTTCTAGAACAGTTGGAGAATACAGTTAGAATAAAATTGATTCTAAGAAAATGTTTACTTCCCCAGTATGTTTATTGTTTAAATCTAGAAGTCAGTGTAGCAAAAAGTTTTCAGAAGTACAGAAAATGCTCTGCTGAGGCTACAGAACATAGATATGTCCAACAGAGGGCTGGCTACCCAGCTGTACATGCAAGCCAAGCAGCTGCTAACTAGGACAGAAAGGCATCTTTGCAAGCAGTAGTTGGCTTTTACAATTCAGAGGTTGATACTAAGTCACAGAGGTTTACAACTATCAGCAACCATCTACATCATTAACTATAAAACCACTATGATCAGAACCACTGCAGGCCTGACAAATACCACTTCACCTATTCCAACTGCAATTTTTGATAATATGTATGTTAAGCAAGCTGCTGTCCTTCTACATTTTCAAATGTAGAATAATAAACACACAGGCCATACATATGCTTTCCAAGTTCCTCCTCAGATTCTCCATAAACATAAAATTTGAAAGGTAAAATGGACACAACTACTCATGTGATCTGAAAAAATATCATACAAACAGGGACTGACTAGAAGAAACAAGGGAAAGCAATAAGAACCTCCTCCCACCGTATGTTGATAACGCACAACAGCCGAAACCTGAAGTGAAAAGATCACTACAATAGCCACAGACATAGCCACTTCTAGCACAGACAGAAGACAGGTGGAAAAAGAGCGCCATAAGGCTACATGCTTTGTATATCACATAGAACTTCTTTGGTCAAGTTCTTTGTTTCAAATTTGATTTTACCCCACCTTGTGGTGAAACCCAGTTCACATACTGTGCTACAGCCAGCTGATTGATCTCATAGTATTCTACTACTGTGGAAAGCAAGAGATGAAAGACCAAGCAGATCCTAAAAAGCACATTTGCTTACAAAAAGTCATTGAGAACCACCTCAGCTGTAGAAAATATCATCTGACTACTTGCAGTGGATACAGGAGTAATCTATTATAAAAGGCTATAATGCTGTAACAAGAGGGCAAGTCAATAGGTTTTCAAGTTTCACTATAGAGAAATCATTTGACCTTATACTGCACTACCCACCTAAGCCTACCTGTGCTTCAGTACTAGTCCTTTACAACAGCAATACTGAACCCTCAACAAGATAGACAAAATTCATTTATGTGAAAAACTTGAGTTTATATAAGCTTCACATTATGACTATCCACAACCAGTCAAGGGCTTAAATTGCCTCTTTCATCTCACAAATCCCAGTAGTAATCTAGGCTGTTTTGCTTTACATTTATACTGTGCAAAGAACAGTCTGCATCACCAGCTGCAAGCAACTACATCAACTTACCATATTAGTAACAAATTTATGAGGGACTTCAGGCAAGGTGGCAAGGTTTGGCAGCTTCTGAGCACACACACACAGAGGTCCCTAGTATCAGCATTTCCAGGTTTAAGTTCTGAAGCACTGTCCAAATGCTTAGATTAATACAATGTCTAAATACAAACTGCCTATTCATTTTTAATATCTGGACAATCAGAGAGCAAGTTCTAAAGAAGCAAGACCCAAAAAAATCTCCTCAATGAAGTTAGTAAGAATACCAAAACACCTGTTATGAAAATCTAGCAAATACATTTTTATATTGTCATTGGGTTTAAAGGTAAAATACAACGTATTAGTAAGTTGGCAGAATTTCACAGACAAGTTTGTACTATTAATTTCACCTCCTTTCATAAAGAAGTTGACTTACCTAGTACTGTTACAGTTGTTGATGCTTCTATATTTCCAAGTGGGAATGTAACTGCCTTGCAAATATATTCACCTGTATCAGAAAAGCTTACATTTTTTAAGATGATTGTTGCATCAGTGAGCGAGTAGTTTTTAAACGACACTCTTCCTTGGTATTCTCCTTGAACAGATATTCCATACACAGGATGATGAACAGCAATAGTCTGTGAACTTCTACCATGTATCTTCTCCCAAGAAATTTGTGTTATTGTTTCATTTATATCAATTATGCATTTCAGTGCAACCTTCTTCCCCCAAACTGCTGTCACACGTGGATCAACAACTGGTCCAGCTAAGGCACCTAAAAGCAAAGCAATCGTTAGTTGCAACACAAGAAGGTTATGCCTCTAAGTCTTCATGTTAAACCTTCTTCAGTAATTAGCTTGCCTTTTTCAAAGAGAATTCCTACTTTCTTTTGAATAACTATATTCTAGCTGATCCACCGCAGTGTGGAAACATTGCAAAAGCTTGCTTTAAGCAGAAACATCAGAGCTAGGTGTAGATCAACCATTGTTCAGACAACACTATCACTAATATACAATTTTCTATAAAAATGACCCAATATTGGTCTAACTGGTGTATCAATCTTTTGGTAATTTAACTAGATAAAAGCATTGTGTGTATTTCAGATTTCCTGGGGAAAAAAAAAACCAAACCACACTCCACCACCAAAACCCAAACTGCTCCATATTAACAACGATAGTCAATTTAAGAATTCAATTTTCACTTTGGTATCCTAGTTTCCAATCAAGATATGTACCACCATACATATGCAATCTTTCTGCTACACTGTAGTGCGGTGTCTTCACACTAGATCTTCCCTCTGCATTAACACAATAAATACGCAAGAGTAGATATAGTCAAGTGTCTGCTTAAGATTCAATATATTTCTGTTTAAAACAAAATCCTTTCCACTCTAGGAACGGTATTCTGAGCTCAGCATTTTACACCATCTCCTCTCAAGCAAGGAAATCCACCAGGACAAAGCAGGTAATTAAAACACTGGTTCACAATTTCTTTTGCCAAATGGATGCTCCAGCAACTTTAATGATGCATTCTCTTGGAGTAAACACAATAAAAAAAGAATCAAAGTCTTAGTCCACACTGTATTTCTTTTTACCATGCTTAAGTCTTAAACAGAGCCATTTCAACTGCTCTGATTTTCTCTTCAGTTATCAAATCGGTACTCAAGCTGTTACTAAGAAAGTTCACCCATGGAACAAGATTCAATTCTATACTTTATTAGACCCATTTTTACCAACATGAAGAGGTCATTCACCTTGAGATATTAACTGCCTTTTCAGTCAACAAATTCCCACAAAAAGAGAAACCACATCTTCAGGAAAAAAATTATCTATATGCTTTTATGTATTAGTCCATTGCTGAAAACTTTCCATTTCCCTTCAATTGATTTTTCAGTGTTCAAACCATAATTAAGTCAATGAAGTTGCCTAAACAAGTGATTTAAAGATTCAGCTATGGATTTCTTCAGTATAAAACTACTGGTTAATGCCAATAGTATGAAAACATTAAGTTGCACAAATAAATTCAACTCAGCCAGCACTTTATGCCAAGATAGTTGATATGCCTAAGAGGGACTTGCGAGCATAAATAAAACTAAAACACACAGCCAGAAAACTAAAAAAAAAAAATGAGTAAGTTTCATATAGAGAATATCTACCATGACTAACCCATGAGTGACGACATAATATTTTGTCTAGTCTTCTCAGGTCTCTTGAACTAATATGTACTGTTGAGACAGACATTGGAAAGACAGCAACTATTTGAACACTTCAATGTGCAGAACTCTAGCCAAACTTTGTCCCCACTTGCCATTACGACATTTAAGCATAAGGTGGAGTGTTCCATACAAAAAAGTATTTCACTATTGCTTTCTACCTTATATCTAAATAAGACTCACAGGTTAACATATCTGCAATGTATTTCAGAATCTAAAGAATATACATATTATGTAATGCTATTTTAAGTACACAAAAACACACTTTTGTTCAGAAATCAGCAATTTGCAATATTTAAATCTACTGAATCTTAACCTGTAGTGAACCTTAATCTAGTGATCAGCTGTATGCAACTCCAACAAACTTAGCATAGAAAAGCCCTACAAGTAATCTCAAACAAAAGCTGTGCTGCCATTCAGCGAGACCTGGACAGGCTGGAAAGTTGGGCAGAGAGGAACCTGATGAAGTTCAACAAGGGCAAGTGCAGGGTCCTGCACCTGGGCAGGAACAACCCCATGCATCAGTACAGACTTGGGGCGGACTTGCTGGAGAGCAGCCCTGTGGAGAGGGACCTGGGTGTGTTGGTGGACGACAGGTTGACCATGAGCCAGCAGTGTGCCCTGGCTGCCAAGAAGGCCAATGGAATCCTGGGATGCATTAGGAGGAGTGTGGCCAGCAGGTCGAGGGAGGTTCTCCTTCCCCTCTACACTGCCCTAGTGAGGTCCCATCTGGAGTACTGTGTCCAGTTCTGGGCTCCCCAGTTCAAGAAAGATG
>Ga0065711_1039155_pt1 | contig 18073 bp, 9 predicted proteins | sample Hoacrofraction12_FD_59098 | JGI IMG/M metagenome (GOLD analysis project Ga0065711, IMG submission 59098) | Hoatzin crop microbial communities from Cojedes, Venezuela - Epithelial fraction 12 v2 (version 2) | ecosystem: Host-associated > Birds > Digestive system > Esophagus > Crop | place... | reverse complement strand
TTTTTTTTTTTTTTTTTTTTTTCCTCTTCAAGGTCTCCACCACCCCTTTAGTGGGAACACAGGACTCGGATTAGCAAACGCCTGAAATTTAAAGTGGGATAAACCAATGCTGTGCCTGCCTTGTGCCCTCGGCGGGCATTTCTGAGCTGGCGTTTGGCAAACACATCAAACGCTCTCCTTCCCTGCTGCGAAGCAGCACAGCTCACCTTTCGCCTTCGTTCTAATGCGTGGCATTTCACTTTATTCAGCACGAGCTCGGCACTGGCGATAGCCATAAATTTTACTACTTTAATAGTATATGTTATCTGACGTTTCCTAACACTGAGCTTTGGGATTTGAGACTGACCAGTCTTGACAGAGATGGATAGTTTGCCTGTGAGTTAGAAAGGGAACAGCAGAGCCTTCTGTGATATTTTAAGGAGGAAAACTACGGAACACACTTTAACAAGTGAAAAGACAACCAGGAAAATCTTTGGTTGGTAATCACAGTCAGGAAATGCCAGCAAATGTTTTGAGATGCTAGCTGCAAATTTGAAAAATGTTAAAAGCCAGCTTTGCTACCTTTAGCAGTGAACTATAAAGCTAATCACATATATTTTTGGGGTCCTTAACACGGACCAGATGGAACTACACCGCATATAAATAAAAAACATTCTCCAGTTTGTGGGCTGGTTTGAATTTTATTTCATTGGATAAATGTGGAAGACAAAGCTACCAAGTAGGTTTCAGTCTGAGTAAACCATGAAGCAATTAACAGGCGTGCAAAGATACATTTTCACCCATCGGATACCCTACGGCCTTCAAGATCTTACACGAACGTTACTGCAAGTGGAAAAGGGACACTGTCAACTTGGGACCTCGCCACGTCCACACAAATGAGGTGGGAGCAAGTTCAGGTGCAGCCACTGCTCCCGAGGTCCCAGGTCTGTGGGGGGAGGCTCCAGCTACACCCTACCGAATCCAAAAAAAACAAATAATCATTCTTCTCACCTGTTGTTTTGTTAGAAATAATACAAATTAATTTGGGGAAACTTGGTAACAATGTATGGAGATAGTAGATGCAAACCTGCGAGGTAAATAAACTAAGGAGAATAATCGTGAATCTCTTTTTAAGTTACCAAATTATTTACTTGTTCTGATCTGAGCAAACATAAAAGAACACCTCTCCCAGGCTCCAGGCATTGTTACCAGCAATTAACTAACAATTCCATAAACAATAAAAGTATTACAAAAACAGCAGCACATCCCCACCTACACATCAGCACCAGTCAGCAAAATCCCCAACAAAAAACTCCAAACACCACTTCCTACTCCTTGAATTCCCAAAGGAAACTCCACCCCAGCGCCGCAATCAGAAACGGGGACTTCACCAAGTGCCTGCCAGGTTCAGTGGCAATTTTAGGTGTTCCTTGTAACAGAAGTCAAACAATTTCAGACACAAGGGCGAGTGTAAGCTGAGAACTCCTTCAATACAGACTTCTCCCCAAATGATGATTTCTTGCAGAGAACACGTTTGAAAGGTGAATGGGCCTAGATGAAAAAAAGAAAACAAAAAAAAAAAAACACCCCAACCAAGCCATGCATCACCAGCAAGGTTTCCTTGCACCAGGTACAGATGTTTCCAGGGGCGGGCTGTGCCATCCCCGCCTCATCCCACACTGGAGGCGGCAGGACGGTGGGAAAAGGGGACTCCAGCCTGCTTCCTCCTCTCCTCTTCTCCCTCCCGCAAGTCCACACTTGCCTCTTCCCACTGGTTTCTCAACCGTGTTCTCAAGTTTCCATGGGTCAACACGGCACTGACTTGGCACCCACACGACGCCTATGAAATGCGGGCCGTCACGCAACTGCAGCTGAATACGCCACGCCGACTCTTCTGATTCATCAGGAATAGGCAGAAGCCATTTCAGCCAGGATGGTGAACATCTTCATTCCCAACCTTGCAAAGTATTCATTAAAAAAGCCAACCTCAATTCAATATTGCTCCTCAATTCTCTGGATAATGGTCGAAAGCTCCCTAGGTGCATCCCCCCCGCCACCGCAGGCAGACCCTGCCCCTGCTCCGCAGTTCGGCAAGCGCGACATCGGGCCAACACCAGCAACCTGCAGCGACGCAGCTGACAGGCATCAATCCGGCAAACACACGGCGCATCCGGAAAACGGGTGTTTTCAGCTACAGCATCGCTGTTCAGCTGACAGCAAGCCCAGCCCCTGCCCGGCACTTCTGCTCCCGAGCATCTTTCCTCTGTCAGTTAATAACTCTTTGCCCCCTCAAAAAAACAACATTATGGAAAAATTCATCTGTCCCCTGGGAGTTCATGTGGTCTATCTGCAGAATCAATTCAGTCTTTAAAACTGTGAAATATAAGGATTTTAATCCTGTTTTAAGTGCCAAGTTTCAATACAAACTGAGCTTCGAACCCTCCGGGATTTCCTTCTCAGGGTAAGTATCCAGATGAGGATCTCCCTCAACATATATGTAATAATAAAGTAAAAAGTAATTACAATGGCAGAGGAGGGCGATTTATAAATCACACTTGGAAGAAATAATTATTTACCTTCACAACCAGCAGTTTCTTCTCCGTTCTTTCTTAACGCAACTTTCTCCAAACAGCAACTTCTTAAAAGATGTTTGTCAACTTCTGTCATTCACGGATACACAACAAAGAAAAATGTATATCTTTCTAATGAGATGCACAGCGAAGGACGGCTGTCAGCATCATAGCACTGCTGTTGTGACATGTATTTCATTTTATTCAATACATAACGGGAAAAGTGTTTCATCCAGCAGTCCAAGCAACGTCCAAATAAGCATTAATAACGCGGTGAATAACTGATCATCGCTAGATGGTTTTCAGCCAGATAAAGGTTTTTCCCTCCCCCTTTTAAAAACACCCTCCTAGTTAGAAAACAAAGAGGCCGAAGTTAAGAGGGTTGCCTGCTCCCTCCTACCTCGGGCGCACATCTGCAAGTGCCAACCTGCTCGGTGCCGAGCCCGTGCTCGATGGCGGCGGATTTCAGCTCGACATCGACAGATTGCCGCGGCACAGCAGGTGGGGCGGGGGGCTAGGGGAGAAGCAATTAACATGCATTGTGTTTCCCATTTCTCAAGGTAGATGGCAAATTCTGCTTCACAGGCATGTACAAATTCGCGTACAAAACCCACTGTGTAATACAAAGACATCTGTGTTTACCAAAGTAATCATTATTGTTTAATGCATATTTTTTACACCATTTAACAAATAACTTTAGCTCTGATGAACATGGTGATTTTCATGATAGACTTAGAAGGAAAAAAGTTCGTAAGAACCGGGGAGCTGCTAACACGTGCTAAGTACCCAGCCAGGCACCATGGGTTAAGGGCACCGCTCCAACCTCACGTGTTCGCACCCCGCACATGCTCAGCCAGCTCGGTCCAACAGGGATTTGGTGGCTTGCTGCCCTGCGTCAGAACTTGAAGTTGTCCTCTCGCTGCCTCCTGCACCAAACTTTGTGGACACACGCAACGAGAGCGGGCAGCACCACGCCAACAACCATGAGCAACCACGGGAGTAAGACCCCATCATTCCGGGGCCGACCCCACAGCCAGATCCGCATCCACCCAGAGCCCCAGAGAGCTTCCCAGAGCTCAGCGCAATGTCCCACCTGCCTTCAGGTCCAGCCCCACCAAACTGCAGCCGCAGGGAGGTTCCCATCACTGCTCCTGCCTTACCACTTGCAGCCATCCTCCCTGCCCGTCCGCACCTCCCCGTCCGCAGGCGCAAGCCCGGAGGGAGCGACGTGCCTAACGCTCGCCGGCTTCAAGGGGAGCTGCAGGCAGGCAGGCACGGCTGAAACGCGAGGACGGGGGAGCTCGGAGCAGGAGTGAGTCGAGTCGAGACCCCACTACATGTTCAGTGATTATAAGATTAGTGTGTTTTTATTTAAAGTATTATCCGTTAACATCCCGTATTACAAAAGTGGCACAACAGTATCGACAGACTGTCAATATTAATAGGAGTGTCTAATGTTATATCAATACTAATTTAATTTCTGTTATCTGCAGGCTGCAGGGCCTTTCTGAAGAAACAGAGGAACAAGAATGAGAAAGCCAAAGCAGCGACATAACAGGAAAACGAGCCATTCCTTCAGCTTCTCCATCGTTCAGTGGCACCCTGCTGTTTAACACAGTTATCTTTGCTTCTTCTTTTGAGAAAAACCACCGACAACAAAACCCTCTTAGTCTTTTTCCAATATCACCACAACCTCCACACTCTCTTTTTCTTTCTGGCCAAGAAGCAACTTTGCAGAACAGCATTCTTCCTAATGCTGTACACCCAAAATCTATAAAATAAATATGTCAGACAACAGCAATTACAGGCCGGATGAATAACTCGCCCTTACGACATAGTGTCAATTCACAAAGGAGAATTTCTAGACCAGTAAATGACCCAGTCAGACATTTAGGGCCACATGGAAAAAACACGATCCTCATTTCACAGGCAAAAAATGTATTTTTAGGGTCTGGTAGAAGTAAAACTTCTTGAAGAACTTGTATTTTAAAGAGTAGGTGTCCCTGGGAGCAGAGGGCAAGGACACACGTTGGTCAGCTCGCCCGAGGCAGCAGATGCTGCGAGGCGGGGGGAAGCCCTCGTCCCGAAGACGTTCGGCACGACCCGGGTCCCAGCACCACCCCTGCGCTTCCCGTCGCCACAAACGTACTTCAAAAGAGAGAGCAAGACAGGTCCACAATGACAAAACGTCAAAGTGAACAAAGAAATTGAGTTAATTATGTAAACACTCATTATTAATAATATTAAAATATCCTGTTTTGCATTTTCTTTTTTGTGGCAGAATGAGCAGCATCTAAGGACTCAGAATTATCATCTAAGACCTGAGTGAAAGAGGAGGCTGCCTAAAATGAAGACACAGTATCACAGAATATTTCTCTTGCTTTAGCACATGAATGATCCCAACTGTACTCGCTACAACGCATTAAGTGGGAATGCAGGGGAAAATATTCTTCTCCTTAAATACATTGCAAATAAGTGATTTATGGTTTTCAAACTGTGAAGGAGAGAAGTGGAAAAGAGGAAGGTATTGGGGTAGGAAATTGGCTTACCTCGGGATACTCCATGATGTGTGACCAGTTCCCACAAACGGGTGAATCCTCGTTCCCCCGTTAATGAGGCTGCAGGCTTGCCGGTCCCCGCTGCACAGCAAGGCGCGGGGAGCCCGCTCCACCAGCCCCCATCCCCCCACGATTCTACATCGCTGGGCCAAACGGCAAAGGGTAGCGATACCCAAAGCTGCCTTCGCAATACCTCGAGGGGGTACAGAGCGCGGGGCGGCGACTCCAAAATGCCAGCGATGGGCTGGGTGGGTGACAGACACCCCGTGCTCCCTGATGCTGGGCTACATCGCCATGGGTGCTGACATCCCCCACACCCCACGTTAGAACAGGACGAAGCACCATTTGGAATGGAGGTGCAGAAAAAAATCAACTTTTATATTGCAGTTAAAATGCTGACTTCTCTCCCCCGGCCTTTCTGTGCCCTCCCAACAAGTTCTCCTCGCCAGATTTACAGAAATTTGCACTCACACAAGATTCCACCTTCGAACAGATCACAGAATGTTAGGGGCTGAAAGGGACCTCTGTGGGTCACCCAATCCAACCCCCTGCCGAAGCAGGGTCACCCAGAGCAGGCTGCACAGGACCTTGTCCAAGGTGGGTCTTGGGTATCTCCAGAGAAGGAGACTCCACAGCCTCCCTGGGATTCACTGCTGCTGCCCGTGCCCGCTGCAGTCACACCGATTAACATTAACCAGTGGTTGTGAAGAAGCCATGGCTGTCAGACTGTTTCCCGGAATGACGGAAAGAAGGAAGGCAGGCAGAAAACGAGGGAAAACGGTCTGTGGCCTTTGAAAACCAGGGGACTGCGCTGCCGAACAAATTCCTTCCAAGCAGCTGGGGACAGAGCCAGCAAGACAAAAGAAGCAACAAGCAAGCAATGCAAGGGGAAAAACTGAACTGTAGGGAAGCTAATCCAAGAGGAGTCCCCTAAATTGGAAAAGGATAAGAATAAAAATTAAGAGTTATTGGACAAGGATTAGTGTAAGAGAGGTAGTTGCCTACCAGGAACTGGGGACTGAACAGCTCATGCACAGCACAGCCAAGCACCTCAGAGGAGGCGGCAGGAAGAAATTACAAGGCACGATGATGCAGGTTAGCCTGCAGAAGCTGAGAAAGCAAATTAAAGATGAGCTTCTGGGTCTGAGCACCCACCTTGGGCCACAGCCCGAGCCACCTCAAGGGATCTTCAGAAGAGAACAAACCTCTCCAGCCCGGCCATGGAGGTTTACCTTTCCATTTTAAAGCTCCAAACCTGGCTGTTGGGGCTGACACATAAAGCAACACCACCCTCGGAGGATGCATTCGTTCCCACCTGCAGAGGTTGGGTTGCACTGCCTCGCACAGCTCCACACCCCGCGAGAAACCAGACGTGGACTACACAAACTGCACAGAGGAGTTCAAGAAACGGATCTGCCATACAGGAACCCCCGTTGTCGGTCACATTTTCCTCTTGCCTCTCCCACCCCTTTCTGCTCACCGCCTCCCATGTCTGCAACCACCCCTCCTGCAGCACTTCTCCCTCCGCAGCCTCTCCACAAACTTCCAAGCCCCTGTTCTCCCCGCACAGGAGGCAGCGCCGGTGGGAGCAGCAGCAGCCATAGCTCATAACTCGCCTAACGAATGCCAGCCAGAAGTGATTTGTAGGCATCAAGTAGATTATTATTTTTTGAGAGAGTGGGAGAGAAAAAGAGGGGCACAAGCTTAAGGTGTTGTTGATGAATGAAGATGAAAAGAAGGTTTTAGGGTGAGAAGTGTTTGTCTAGTGTGACCTAAACCGTTCAAACCTCATTTGATAGATGATGGACATTTATTCCCTGCTATGTGTCACTTCAAAGTCTGAGGGTTTATATTAAACAAGAAGTCTTCTCCTTCTAAATTGTTCTTCACTTTTTCCCAGAGTTTATCACACAGCACAATACCTGGAAATGTAATCACATTTAGTTTTTATAATAAAAGTCATACAGTCACTAGTAGTACATATTAGAAGACGCATTTTATTGTTTTTCATTATGCAATTGTGTGCTTCATTGCTTTTCATCTGTTTTTGCTTGTTGTGGGAGGTGGCACAGCCCAAGAAAACCATTTCTCTGGGGATGATGTTCTGCGGGCAGAACGAAACCGACCCTCCCGCAGTGCCGCTGCCCATCCCTCCTCTCCGCTCCCACAGGCCAGGACCAGACTCTTGATAAGCTGGCAGTTCGTGCTCGGAGGCAAGGCAAATCCAGCTTTTCCACCCCACAAGACTTGTCCCTACTCAGAGAAGCCACCAGCAGTAAATACTTAAAGCAAGCAAGGATGCCAGGCACAGCAGCGGCTTTAACCACCAGAGAAGAGATCTTTGAAGTCTTGCATTCAAGTCACCGGCGATCCTTGCTCCCACCCACGTGCCGAACATCTCGCTCCGACACAGAGCCCCGCACCACCACAGATGCCACGCGGGCAAAGCCGTCTCCTAGGATTTCTCCATGTGCCTGCACTTGCAGAGCCATTTGCCCATGGGTTCAGAGATCTCAGCCCAAACAAAAAGCTCCCAGTTAAAACCAAAAGCAGAAATATACCCTCCCCCACCCGCTGCTTCTGCTTCGCTTGTCATTCAGTGGGTTTCACCCCAGCAAGAAGCTACCATTCAATCTTCCTCCTTCCCGTAAGGAAGGAAAACAAAGAGAAAAACATACTGCTAAGATGATATCTGCATGCTGCTGGAGCTATCGGAGAGAGACTCCTGCAACAGAAGTGGGGATGAGATGCTTGCCCTGGACTGAGCCAGCTGGGATAGCAGGAGGGGCTGCAGAGCAACACAGCAGCACATCAAAGGCTGAGAAACACTGAGTAAAATTTGAGGGCAAAAATGCTTTCCCTTCTTAGGTGCACAGGAGGATGTCTTTGCCTTGAATCTTGGCTTGCAACCTCAGGAGAAGTTGATGTTTGGAAATAAATTGCCTATATTGTGAAACAAGTTTTCTACAAAGAGCTAATTCACAATTAGCTTTGAATACGAAAAGACACGATCATTCAGTTACAGATGCTTACATTCCTATATATTAAAACCAAACACACTATGCTAATAAATTATGCAACTGAACTACACTTGATGGGACAGGCTCCCGTTTAGTATTCACACAAAGCACTGCAGCATTTAACCGCAGGGTAGATTTACTCATTTACTACATCTATTCCTTTAAATGTGCCCCAAAATTTGTTTTCTTAGCACTTGCTCACTAAGATTGCTTTCAGTATTGGCTTTTGGGGAGTTCATTTCACTTAGATTCTCTATTAGAAGAGAACACCACAGACTGACTGAAACCGTATTTCTACACCAGAACGTTGATTCACACAGAAGCAGAAAGTATTTCACACTAGTCCTGGCCCCGACCGAGGACACCGCCTCTTCTCTGAGGCCTACCCAGAAAAAAAGGCAAATGTCTTTGGTTCGAGATGTTCTGGTCTCCTGCACCCCAAACACACAGACCTCGTGCTAGCGCCCTTCCTCTCCCCATCATCATCAAATTTCCACTGGAGCCCAGATAAACCCTTGAACACCCCACAACTGTGCCTCCAAGCTCAAAGTAGGAAGCTTGAAATTATGCTCCATCAAGTTGCTCCATCTCACTACACTTTTAGAGCTCTAAAAAAAAATATCAAATTCTATTGAATTTCTCTCTACACAGCTGCATCTCTAATGAACCCCCATAAAAGTTAAAACTTACATTCAGTAATCATATGCAATTGAAACATCATAAAATGAGAAGTCAAGGAACTGTATGTGGGCTGCAATGACTTGTCTTATTGTATTCATTCCCTTAATAAATATATCTTAAAAATAACCTCAGAGTCACACATTTGCAATATAATATAAAAATAACACTGGATTCAAATTATTAAACAGGTAATTTAATAGAACGAGAATTGAAATGTAGGACAGTGTGCAACTTTATGCTATAGGAATAGGATGATTTTAGCCAACACAACTATCTTTCTTTTTTGCATTATCTTTGCATTTATAACACTACAACATCCACATAACCTTGACACTGTGGTCACCTTAGTAACAAACAAGTGTAACGTTCACTTCTAATTGAAATCCCAATAGGGTACTCAACTCCAGTGAAACAAAAATCAGAGGCCCCTAGTCTGTTGCTTTTTTCTTAGTCCCATATACATAGGCTAAAAGGATTTACAAATAGATATATTTGTACACTATTAAAACTACAAAGCAGAACCATTTAAAATTAATTTAACACAAAATGGAAACAAATATAACACCACCTTTAAAGGACACGATGCTAAAAAGAGAAGAAAATTATTTAAATTCTGGATCAGCGTAGCTTGGCAAATTCGCACGAAGTAAAGGCCAAGATTTCAAAGAGCCTTCGAGGCGAGGGCAGCGGCTGTGCTGGGGGACTGCTCCACCAGCAACACCGGGCGGGCAGGGGACACCCCCACCGTGCCACCACAGCCCAGCGCTGGCGGAGGGGGACGAGCATCCCCAGCCCAACCACCACCGCAGCGGGGCTCTGCCGGGCACAGGCTGCGCTCCTGGCTGCCTGCTTAGCCTCTGCTTTGCATAGCTGGTTTCACTGAAATTGGGGTACTTTAAATGAAAAAAAAACAGGTAAAGGTGCCATCGGTGCCCAGAAGAGGAAAGGTCTGAGCCCCTCCAGACCACGGCCTTTTCCTCATCGATGGCCAAGCCCAGACGCTTCAGGGAAAGGTACAAGAAACATCTGAATCGAGGGTCTTCACCTTTGGGAATAGGGGTTTCTGCCCAACCCTTTGCTAACTCTGTCCTAGACCAGAAGAACTTATGTTCCTCCTATGTGTAAAATTAAATGAAACCAAACTGCTCCTACTCGAGGAACCTGCAGATGTTTGTGATTACCTACACAGCTAAATCCTCTTCTTGTTTCACACCGAGTCCTTTGCAGCTAGGATTTAGTTTTACTGAATGACTGTCTCGTCCTGTTTCAGGGAAAAAAACCACTTAACCGCAACCTAAATCATCCAAAGCCATCTTTTACTTTGTTCACGTTGGCTTGTTCTCCTCACAATTCCAAAGCCACCAACTTTCTGTCCCTGAAGAAGACCCAGCCCATCGCCTCCGGTGTGCCGGCACAGCCCCAGCCATGCATCCCGCTTGTCAACCGGGGCTGCCATCTGCCAGGGCTCCGTCCTGGCTGTCACGCTTTTATTAAGTCCCTGATGAGCATGATTCAATTAACGTCGCCTGAAAAGCCACTACACCGCAAATGAAAGGTGACAAGGAGTAGAGACAGTAGCAGGGGGGCACGGCGGAGGGCAGCCCGGCTGGAGGACACGGCAGACCCGTTACTCCCAATGGCCAAAATAGGTTTGATCTGCCTAGATCTGGGGGGTGATAGGGAGGGACACAGCGGGAGAGAAAAAAAGAGTCTGGAGAAGTGAGACTTTTAGAAAGCTCTTCCCACCCCACCGCTGGGAAGTCAAATCCGAAGCGAAGGCATGCGTTTTATCGGGTTATTCTATCATCCAGTGTTCTGCCTTCACGTAGCACTGCGGTGCCGCTCCCCAGCAAACGCCTGACGGAGCGATCAGCTGCGCCGGGCCGGGGGCACAGAGGATGCCCGGTGGGAGGTCCGTGCCCAGCCCAGCTGCAAGGTTGGGCTCTTTCTGCCGGCGGAAACAAGGACTCGGCTAAATGCGGCGAGCTGCAAGTTTCTGCAACAAAGTGCAAGTCTCCAACATGTGGCCCGTAACGTAGCTGTTGCCATGGTAAATATTCATGTTTAGTGAAAAGTGTTAAATCTTGTATCATAAGTTAAATCAGCTGCCAAGACACATTTTCACAAGTAGGGGAATTTTTGTCTTTTCAGAATGGAATGTTTTTCAGTTGACATTGATTTTTCCCTAAAATAAGTCCCCCAGAAAGGAAGCCAATCGCACGTGCGGCAGTCCAAGAGCTGAATTACTCTACTCCTTCCCTGAATCATCAACAAGTGTTGTGTGCTAGTGCGTGTGTGTGTACAAATGCACTGTAGCTTCATCAGTCCCATCCTCTTGTACAAACCAGCAGCTGCACAATTTATTCGGAATATTAAACTAATGATCCTAGCAGAAATAGCACCGATACTTCACATTTTGGGTTACAAGACTTCAACGAGTAACTCTTCTAAATAGGAAGCATCTCAAAAGAAATAATTAAGTTTTACTTGCCCTAGCCTTTTCACAAACACAAGACTCAATCCTGAGCCTGAATATACAGTTGTTTATGTAGGTCAAGGACAGAAACAGTAAGAGCTTATTTACTTGCTTTTGTGCTTCTTGTTCAGTATTTCAAAAGAGGACAAATTGTTTTAATACAATTTCAGAAAGAGAGACAAGTTGGAATTAATGCAGAATTTGCTAAAAAACACTTGTTGTTTTTGTTCATTTAAAAACTGTTGCAAGGAAATCTGACTGTTACCAGTTCAAGATCTGCAAAAACACATGAATGTGTCCTTCCACTCCTGAAGTACCCAAAATCGGCTCATTCTAGCATCTTACAGTTAATCTTCCATATTTAAAGCAAAATGCACTTCCAACAGAAGGTTCTTTAGAATAAGGGTGAAAAATCACAATTCAGTAGTTCACCCAACTTCATCCAGAGAAGGGTAAATAACTCCTCCGATAACAAAGCAACAAAGCAGAACTAGTCCTAAAGTCTGAACAGAAAAGACAAAGCAGTCATCTGCTGTGACACTCTGCAACCCAAATGAAAACGCCAACAGCAAGGACCTTCTCGCTTTCTCCTGCCCAAGCCCCAGCCAGGGAGATCCTCTGGCCCTGACACATGCAGGGAGGACTCAGCCCCAGCCCAGCCCTGCAGCTCCCACCAATGTGCCACCGCCCTGCCCAGCGGTGGAGAGCTCTTTGTCAACGTTGGGTTCTCCTCTTCCACATCCCCCTTCGACAACCACGAACTGGATTTCACCTTAGCTATGTCTTTGGCGGTGAGGACTTTGCCCAAGAGATTCCTTTCTTCTTTACCTACCTCTGAGTAGCAACAGCCAGCAGCCAGTCACATCCTTGTTTCTAAGTTAAGAAACACTTCTGATTCCTCCTCCTCTCTCTAATTATTGCTCCACAATCGATTTGCCGTACCCTATGCCAGATTCACACCTTAGCTCCTCACCTCTAGTCATTAAAACTCAAACTCTCCTCCCATCTTCGCCACAAAAGACATTTTCTAGCAAGCAAGCTACTGCTTATGCTCTCTTACCTCTTTCTCTACTGAACCAGCTCTACGAAAGGCTGAAGCATATTTAGCACTCCCAGATCTCTGCTTGTCTCTTTCTTTTATTTTACATGGTTCAATGTTCTCATTCTGACTTCTCTCCTCCTTTCTCTACCCCAGCGCTACAAAAAGACATCTTCTGTGGCACCTTAGGAAAAAACAAAAAGACCACTGAATTAACACGACTTGCACTGCATGGTATTTTGAGACCAGCCATTTGCTAATGTCGCAAACACAATTAGGAAGTCAGGGGAAGAGCTTACAGGAGCAGATGAAAGCTGCAGAGATAAAATGGAAAGCTTTTACCTGCCAAGCTCTCAGGTTAGGGTTCTAGGTTGCCCTCGGATCTAATAAAGCTATAAGAGAGCCATATTAAGGAGATGTATAGTCACATTGCTGTAAATATCAAGTGTGGCTTTTTCCATCCTCTACTATAGACACAGATTTTTGCTACTGCAATTTGCAGGCTGGTAGCCATAGGTGGTTTAAATTCTTGATATTAAAAAAAGCTCAGAGCATTACTGACAATTAAAAACAGCTTTTACACATGCACAATAACACTTCTCATGCTTAAAAAAAAAATAATATGCATATCCATATTACCATCATAATAAGTGCCACAGAGTGACATGATATGATTGAGCATAATGGCTCCTTTGGAGCCATTATGGTCGATCAGTAAATAATACACTTTTGAAATTGTCTAACTACATATTTACACTTGTCAACTCTCATACACTTCAGTGACAGAATTTAAAAGAAACACTGTAAAAAACTGTAAGAACACTAAACCATGAAAACATTATGCTGAAGTAGTATTAAGGTTTGAAGTAGTATTAAGGTTTGACTTCAACCCACAAAAACATGGAAATTCCAGGTTAAGGCCAAATCTCCAAAACTGACGGCGTCTTTAGCTCGCTGAGCCGTGCCCGGGTGCTTGCGCTGGTGCGGGCAAAGCGAGGGCTGGGGCAGGGCCGGGCAGGAAGGCAGGCGACCGTGGGGTCACGGTGCTCCAGGGCACCAGGTGAGCACCGAGCCATCGTGGAGGGCTCTGCCCACCGAATTTGTGGGCGAGAGCCAGCCCGACCGCGGAGACTTAGCTGTTCAGGAGGACACTGCTTCACGGCATTAAAAAAAAAAAAACCCAAAAACAAAGCCTGGACCTTTTCTCTGTTCATTCAGATGAACTTCCCAATTAAGTTGAGAAGAATTAGTCTTCATTTATTTCAGAAGAGGCCCCGTTGAGACACTGGGAGTTTTACCTAGCTGAAACACATGGAGGAAAAACTTCAGGCTTTGACCCTAAAAAGGCATTGTCAAAAAAATATGTTAAACAAACATGACAGCAGAACATTAATATCCCAAAGATTCAGTCCATGTGGGAAAAGACTGGGAAGCAAGACATTGTTCAAGAGTAAAATAATGGGTCTGGTGTTGGCTTTTTTAATTGATAATGTTGTCTCTCTCTTATTCAGCTGTAGTCACTTTTGTTCCGAGCGGCGGCGGCAGCAATTTTATTGGTTCCGGTAGAGCTCTGCTGAAAACAATAAGCATCAAGCCCCCCAAACGCCATCCGTCTTTCTATGAGGGTCACATCCTGCTGCCCCGGAGTCAAGGGGATATTGAATGCCTGCGAGACGTCAAGAGCAGCCCCGGTCCTGCGGCACCTCCTTTGCAACAAAAGGACCCCAAAGGCTTCAGATGCTCTGCGCTACAGTCCTGAACCGTGCTGTAAAAAGCAATGATGGATATTGTCCTAGAGCAAAGGTCTTCCTTTCATACATATATATATATAGATATATATATATATATCTGTGGGTGTATATATCTCTCTCCTTGCTCAGACTTATGTATTACCTAGCTTGTGAGAACAAAATCCATAAAGGCTTCGCACGACAGACTCTAGCAGTTGTCTGAAGGCACAACCACCACACCCCTGTCAAGAAGGAGTTAAAGCTTGGTTTTATAGTAGACTCTCCCCTCGACTGGCTGATGACAGAGCAGCCTCTCTCTGTGCTCAGCATCTGGGATTTTACAGCTGCTGTATATAAATGGGATTTTCATGACAAACAACTCTGTATTCGGTTTCCTTGTATATCTAACAGTGAGAATGATCTCTTAAGGCTCTGCTGGGAAGGAGTATTAACGAAGACAAAGAGTATTTTGGGCTATTTCCCCCAGGAGCATCACAGTGACAATATAATGACTTTGTCCTACACAAGCACTTTAAGTCCATGTCCTCCTCCTGAAGCAACTCTTCAGGACCCCCTTGCACACATGCTCCATGTGCAGCCAACACCCCACCATCCCACGACTGCCTGAAGAGGACGGGATCTGCCATCAGCTCAGAGAGCCTCCTCCAGTCTCTCATTTCATAAGCCCTCCCTGGAGATGTTTGCTTTTGTCTAAATATTATAAACCACGGTATGACGAAGACTTAATAAACCCTGTTGCCTTTTCACTTTGTGCAGTGTCTGTCTCTTCTCACCCTACCTCATGGCTCATACAAATGTCACAGTGAGAACTGTCCTTGGGTCGCTCCTGAGTGATACAAGCAAAGGTAAACAAACTACTGTAGTCTGCGTATTTTTACTTCAGGTGGGATGTAAATCAGGGGATGAAAGCTGGGAATAAATTGGCAAAACAAGGGTAGCTTATTAAAGTTTCTTCCCCCAGCTCAGTGCTCCCTGCATGTAATACAGCTGATATAACCCTACACTAAGAAAAAAAGAAGAGAAACACAACCCAAAGAGATATAACTATCTCCCCCAAAGTCAACGACTCCCTTCCTTCAAGATGTCTGGCCAGCTCTTACAGAAGGAGAAAAGCATTTCCCTACCAAAAGCAGAAATCTCCACCCGTAAGAACTCACTAGGAGACCGGACACCACCCCAAGAGCTCAGGATGGGCACAGCCTGCATGTGGGACACCCCAGTGAGGAGACCAGACACCAACCAGTGCTTGGGATGGGCACAGCCTGCATGTGGGACACCCCAGTGAGGAGACCAGACACCAACCAGTGCTTGGGATGGGCACAGACTGCATGTGGGACACCCCAGTGAGGAGACCAGACACCATCAGTGCTTGGGATGGGCACAAGCTCCACACAGGACACCCCAAAGCATCAGAACTTGGGATACAGAAGGTGCTCGGTTCCTGCCATACCACATATACCACTTCTCTAACAACAACCAGAACAAGAGCTTCACCCCAGGACTCAATCAGAAAATGACTGGTCCTGTGCAGAGCTGAAAGCCCCTGGGAAGATGGGTTTTTAAGCGCAGCAGCTCCAGCTGCCACCTCATCGTCCGACCAGTGGGTGCCCCAAACCCACAACCTCCTCACGCCATTATCTCCTGGCAGAAAGATGTTACTTGCTCCTGCTCTTCCCTCTCTGCCTCCTCGTTTAAAGCTCTCTGGATGCTGGTGAGGAAATGAGTCTGCCCTGCTCTACCTTTCTCTCTGTCACCTTGCTGTGTGTGAGGACTGGTGAGAAAATGTTTCAGCTGCTCTTACACTTCTACAGCATCCATTTCCCAAGGCCCTTACGGAAAAAAAGACTATCTCCCATCTCCTGCTGCTGATGGCTTTATCAGATAATAGCACAAAGCAGGAATGATCCTGCAAAGCTGTTACCAATACCCAAAGGTATCTGAACAGCAGCAGTGAGACAGAGATCACGCTCATTCTCCCACCGATGGGCAAAGCCTGAACAGCAACCAAGGGACCGGCAAAGACTGTCTACTAAAGAGCACATCATTACTTCAAACTGCCATGAGTAGTTGTGTTTGGCTTTTCCGACTTTCTGCGTGCGCGCTGTATGTTTTATTTTAAGTGGAAACCTGCTGAAATTCCATGGCTCCACACTTAGCAGTGCCAAGCAAAAGGAGCCTATGGTCCCTGAGAGGGACTTTTCTCAGTGCTGGCTCGACACATAAAATCTGTTTCTTCCATTACGTCTTCCCTCTTACCTATTTCAGATGTGATGGTGTGAAAACGTAATAAAAACTCATGGAAAAAAATTCAAGGAAGCTGAGAAAGTATTCTTCAGATCGTATTTAGAGGCCTTGGCTCACAAATGCTTTAATACCAGGAGGACAGCTGCTTGCACACCCCAGCTCTGCCCCTGCGCCACGCCAGCGAGTGCAGGCTCTCACGCCTTCCCAAAGCACCAGCATCTCCATCTCCAGCAGCCTAAGAACAGCCCTGTTCAATAGAAACACAGTTACTGCAACGCAAAACCCCAGCTACAAACCCCACCTTGCACTGGGAACGCTCCGCATCCGATGAGGTGCCGGTGTTTTCCAAGAGTTTGTTGCACATACCCTTGCGACCCGCGCAAGCTCAAACTTCAACACGCTTCGTGATGTCTCTGCTGTGCCACTCCTAGTTCAAAACATATCCTACAGCAACCGAGGTACCAACTAAGGGATTTTAATCATGCATTCAAAAACTCTAACAAGCCAGGGTGAAGCCCTGCAGATAACAGCTCTGCTCAGGACTTACAGCTCGCCACCTTCACGAAGCAAAAATCTTTTCCTGTTAAGTGATTTATCAAAGTACTGGGTATTATTTGTATGATAAAATGGATTAGTTGAAAAAATGTCCTAAGTCAGTCATTACAGTCTTAAAGTCAGGGCTTGTTCTACCACTGCAACACAAATTCTGTGTTTGGTTTCATAAATATCAAGCAATGAAAAACACTGCTAATTCGGCCAGGATAAGAGTCCATAATACAGCCCTCAGTTTAGGTGTGAGATTTTTATACTCAGGCGGCGTGAAAGTCCCCCTTCTCCTGGTGACGAGAAATGCCCCTTCATGCCCCATCTCTCCTCCAGGACATCACCAAAGTGGAAATAATTTTCAAAACTAACATGTACACGGAGTAACATGGTTAACATCATCCAATGAATTTAGATCCACCTACACAGTATAAATATATCTAGATAAACTGTCACCTTCAGCAGAATTCATTAAAATAATGTTGTATCTTCCTTGTTAAATGTAATTTTTTTAATTGAAATTTAATCTTACTGTATTATTTGGTAGATTTTTAATTGACATTTGTAGTAATTAATTGGTAAGCATTACAGCTTTGTCTGAAGAATTTAAAACTAAATTTGACACCGAGATTGGCCAGCCACTGCTGTGAGGTGCCTGCTGGGAGCATTTCATCATCCTCCCGGCCCCTCCTGCTGATCAGAGGTGGGAGATGATGGTCTCTTTCTTACAGTCATGAATTACATTACTAATGTATTCCATTACCACCACGCAAATGTCATGTTAATTCCTGATCATCATCAAGTCAGACAATGGTTTCCACGCTGGCACCCAGCCAATTAGCGGTGTGGAAAAATATTCCGCCAATTATATAACTTGAATTAGGTTAAGGACTCAAGAGAAAGCAAAATAAATGCTTTGAAAATACTTCTGAGATAAAATGTAAGTTGACACTGTCTTCATGTGCTCTAGCCGATGTTATACAATCTGATAGGCAGCTGCCAACATTCATAACTGTTTATTAAATCTAGCCTCTCTTTATGGTGGCAGCTAAGATCTGTATTTTTACCAATATTAGGTTCATTGTGTTATGAAAAAAGACCAAAATACTTAGGAGCATTCACACCAGCTTATAAAACATATTATGTAGTATATTAAATTGTTAAAATTACTTCTTCTCTCCTCCCCCCCCCCCGCCAAAGAGAAAGTTCCAC
>Ga0065711_1039154_pt1 | contig 18073 bp, 8 predicted proteins | sample Hoacrofraction12_FD_59098 | JGI IMG/M metagenome (GOLD analysis project Ga0065711, IMG submission 59098) | Hoatzin crop microbial communities from Cojedes, Venezuela - Epithelial fraction 12 v2 (version 2) | ecosystem: Host-associated > Birds > Digestive system > Esophagus > Crop | place... | reverse complement strand
AGGCAACGGGCACAAACTGAAGCATAGGAAGTTCCGTCTGAACATGAGGAAGAACTTCTTCCCTCTGAGGGTGATGGAGCCCTGGAACAGGCTGCCCAGGGAGGTTGTGGAGTCTCCTTCTCTGGAGCTATTCAAGACCCACCTAGACACAGTCCTGTGCAGCCTGCTGTAGGTGACCCTGCTTCGGCAAGGGGGTTGGACCAGATCACCAGAGGTCCCTTCCATCCCCTACCATTCTGTGATATGTTGTCATATGGCATAGAAAAATCCCTTCAGTCAGTTGAGATCAGCTGTCCTGGCGGTTCCCCCTCCCAACTTTCTGTGCAACCCCAGCCCATGTCTGGCAGGGCAGTCTGAGAAGTGGAAAGGGCCTTGACTCTGTGTAAGCACTGCTCAGTGGTAATGAAAACATCCCTGTATTATCAACACAGTTTTCAGCACAAATCCAAAACGTAGGAGGAAGAAGAGTGGGTGGGAGTGGAGTGCAGGGAAGTGGGGGGGTGTCAGAGTTTGATGGTGAGCAGGGAGCAGGTGGGGAGGGGGTGCAGGCAGCACAGAGGCAGAGAGGTTATGGGGAGACAGTGCAGAATATGGAGGTGTGGAGAGGGGGAAGGAGGAGGGAGTGGAGAGAGGGGGAGAAACTCTTGTGGGAAAAACATGTCAAGAGGGGCAAACATAACATGGTGAAAAACATGCATGGAAAAACCTTGCTTGGGGATGACTCACATGGTGGGGGGAGACAGATGAGTCGGGGGGATATGCATAAACACAAATTGTGACAAACACTGCATGACTACTATAAAAACATGAGCTCCCATTGTACAGGTAAGAGCAGTTTTAGAGATAATAGAATAGGAACACTGATCAACTGGGAACAAGCTAAGATAAAGCATGCAAGTAGATAGATGAAGTGTAAAAAAAATAAACCCAAGAGGACCCTGACTGAGGAATAAATAACTACCAACACCATGTGCCTACCAGCACAAAGAAAGGAATAAATACCCGCTACAAACAACCCAGCCCTCCCTGGGGAAACCACAGAACTCTGGCAGCTCATCAGACCCTTCCCCTCTCCCACACACAGCATTTTCTCTATAACATATTTAAACCATATTAATGAGGCTCTTCTGTATTAGTTTGGATTCTTAATGTATAATATTGTAGCAAAGCTAACAGATAAGACCAGGTGCCTCGTAAAACAATAAGCCATTGCCATTCTAGCCTGCAACTTTTCTTGTGTGGAGACTCAGAGTGGTGGTGAGGTTTCTTCCCATGATACTGAGCTGCAGCACACTGACCAGCTCAGACTCTCAAGGATGCAAAGGTCAGATTTTCATCTTTATATCCTTCTCCTTTCCTGGGATCTTCCACATCTTACTCAGACATGCACCACAGGATCTGGCAGTTTTATCTCTCATTCCGGGAAGAGCTCTATCCTTGTTTGTAAATAACACAAGCATTTTCACAGATGTCAGATAATCTTCAGTTTGTTATTGGTTTTCTAGCCTTGGAGCTCCTATGGATTTTTAAAATTGCACTTCAGCCCTGAAAAGGATGCTAACTCCTGGAGTTATCTAACAGCTTTTCTTGACCTGACATTATCAGCTATACCGTATTAGTGGAGATTACAGAGAAACATAGAAACAATGTTGTGAAAACACACAGACAACCTTGAACTTAAGCCACAGTGAATCACTAGTTGGCTCACTATTATTATTATTACAGCACATTACCAAAAAATCCCCCGTTCCCCTAGTCCACTTCACAGAGCATAAACCATCAAAACCCACTACCAACAGCAAAATTTTTCTACTTCTTTCCAGCAACAACCTTAACCTTGATCCTAAATAGTTTCTGAATTTCCACATGCAATATGACAAAATATTAGGAACTGAGAGATTTTAACAACTGAAATTTAGGATGAAGCCTGGATAGAAGCAACAGTCTTGCACTAAAGCCACAGCAGATTCTCAGAAGACTTTGAAAGTACAGTTTTTCTTTCTTGTGTTCGGGAAGATTTGAAGTGTCAACCCTTTCATTTTACTTTGTCAGAATGAAAGATGTAATTTATTTTCAAAAATAATTCAGCATCTCCAGTTTTAAGACCTTCAGAAAACGTTTTCTTTCAGTACATTTCTGTCTCTATGGACCAAAGGAGCAGCTAATTTTTAAATGTTTAAGCTTTCCAGGGATGAAAGCTCTTTCTGGGCTGAATAGGTTGTGTACCATTTGGTCTTTGTGCTGGAAAAGAGCTTTGAAACCACCTTTCAGACACACAGAATCAAGCCAGCCCAGTTCTGCTCCTTGGTCATGGAGTTCAGCATCACATAGGGCTGACACCAGACTGAGAGGGTTTACATCAGAAATGACAGATGGCAAGATGGTTGTCACTGCCATCAGCTCTGTACTACCACCAGATCTTGAGTCTGAACCTGCCTGACACCAGGACAGCTTCAGTTTATAGCTGTTGAAGCTGAAAGGATGTATTTTTCATGTCAGCAGAGCAGAACAGTTGGTAATTTTTCCAGAGCAGAGATTACAGCAGGCTGCCAGGCAGCCATCAGTTCTGACACACTATTCTGAGAGTCCCTGTTGCTGTGTACCAAATGTCTAATCCATAGATCCAGAAAGAACTGGAAGGTGGGCTAACAGCTGATATGCATGTAATATGCTGATATTTCTGCAGCATGGTGATTTTTCTAACAGTCCTGTAAAGATTATAAAATATACCTAACATTTTGCTGAAAACGCTGAGATTTAGCCACACATACACACTGCAATGGCAGATAGCCTTTTGTGTACATACATTGGAATCAATGATCTTAAAGGTCTTTTCCAACCTAAAGGATTCCATGATTTAACAAGTTCTACAGGTATTTCAATCAGTCTAAAACATTTAACACATTTCGGTTTGGAGATTGAAATGGACACAGGCAATATTATACAACAGGAGGACAGCCATTTTCTGCCCTTCTTCCCCTTTGCTGGGGGGGAAAACTGAAAAAGGTTTCTTATAGGGCAAACCTGGGCAGAGAGACTATCTTTACATAAGACTATAGGTCTGGTTAGAGACTACTGAAGGCCCACAGCAGGGACTAAGAGCCACAGCACTGTGTCTGAAGCAAAGGCATATTTCAGACCTGTCCATGAATCGCTCTGGTACCCTATCAACACTTGGTTAGCAGGATAAGGCTGGAAGTGAATGCAGCGTTGCCTAGAGAGCAACCACCCCTTCCCTAACCATCCTGTTCTCTCATGCAGGCAGCGTTACCCTTAGTAGGTCACTGGATCCACTCACCCATGGAGAGAAAATATCCCTTAGGAAACATCTTGGTTGTTGATTGTTCAGGCACATATACAGAGAACTTAACTCTCCCAATTCTACCCTGAGAAAGTCTCCATACGGCTGACTCCTACTGTTCTGGGCCATCTGGATACATTAATTCTGAAGTACTGTAACAGAAAAGCAGTCCATCACATACTAGAAGACAGCATGCAGAGTTAGCTGGACACCAGAGATAAGGTAGTTTAAGTATTGCCCAATAGTTGTGCGCCATTTGCACTGTACATGTAGGATGTGTGAGTATCTAACAGACATTTCTCTCACTTGAAACAAGACCTCATTGAACAGATGGTCCCAATTCTTTTACAGTTTAATTTTTAAAAAAAATTCATACAAATCCTGATTAACCCATGTATGTAGCTCACTGTGAGAAGATATCAGGTCGAACAGGTCACTTACTACAACCTTAAAGGTCTTCCAGTGCCCCAGTGAAACAACTAGACTCTGCAGGGCTCCAGCAGCCTTGGTTCAAGCTCAACCACTGACAAGACAGTCTAACAACACTAGGAAGGATAAAATTGCAGGAGTAATTTTTTCATTCTTAAGAAAATGACCCACCACCTAGAAATATACTAAAACATCTTCCCTTGAAGTACAGTGTATGAAACACTATGCACATGGCATGTTTTTCCTTGGAGTATTCAGGTCTAGTAACCAAGAAGGGCCATACAGTTACTGCAGGAAGTTAGCTCTTACACTATTACATACCTGATGCAATTCCCCATCTCTTACAAAGGGAAGCACTGAACATACCCCAGGCCAACATTCTGTGTGATGTAATTCCAGCCAATAACAGAGAATTACAAGATTACTCTGATGCAAGTGCCTCTGTAGGAAAAATGGTCATCTGCTGCCCCCCCTACCATTTTCCTCACAGCATTTCTGTTATCCTCGTTTGCTGCTCTTCTGTCTAAAAAAAGAAAAGGGTAATTCCACTGTGCAACTACCTCCTTTTGAAGCAATTACTTTGTTGCTTGAAGGAACAAAACTAAATGACTTTTAATTTCATTTTGTAAAATTGTGTTTTGCAACTCCTTTTGCAGAAGCTAGAAAGGAGCTGATTTTCTTTTGGATCATGTTGTTCTTTCACAGCATTGTGTGCTTGGTAAATTATATTAGCACAGCATGAAGTTGGCACAAGATATGTGATGCAGCCTCAACTATAAAATCATAACTGTTTGCCTGGAAGAATAAAGGATATTGCCTCCCACCTCCCCCTGATATTCAGGGAAGCGGAAAAGCACAGTTTGGCTATGTTTCTTAATTTGTCATTAAAACATACAGATATATTCTATAGCAAATTCCTTTTGACTGATGCTAAATGTCTAATTCTGTAGGTTGATATCAGAAGTGACAAATCCATAAAACTTCCATTAAGTCACTTGTAATCTGACAAATATTGTACTTTTTTCTCTTGGATCAGAATAAACTTGTGGATGTTACTTTAAAGAGTTTTGCTCAACCTCTGCAGAGAGTCCTGCCAACAGTGTAGACTGGATGGCCAATAAACAAATCCAAGATATTTTATTCAGGATCTAGCCCCAATATATTCCCTGTCAAAAGGAACAATTTCAACACTTCCTTAGGGTAGGACCCCTTTAGCATGCCTCACTGCATAATTTTGGTCAAGACACTCAATCAATTAAAGAGATACACTGTCATGAAAGACCTCTTCTGCCACTCCCATAAGGCATCTCTGGGTTTCAGATAAATTCAGATGCTCTGAAGAAAAATATTTCCATTAAAATAGCCAAAAATTTTTTGTTGGATGTTGAATAACTGGTTTCCCTGTTAACATTTCAGTGGGCAAGGCTTTGGGGTATGATGAAATGCCAAGCAAAAAGCATTCAAGGGGTTGGTTATTATTTTTATTGAAGTTCTCTCTGAAATCCTCTACTCTATTTTTATAACCAGCTTTGAAACTTACATAGTCATTATTTCACACAGCAAGGCTTCATCCGTGCTGAGGACCATAAAAATGTAGCTATCAATGAGACTCTCCGCCTATCTTGCTCACCTTAGCAATGAGAAAACTCTTCAGAAACAGGTTTAGAACCCCATTAGCTGCAGTTATCTGCAGCTGGTAGCACTGAACTTCAAATTCAGCTCTTTTAACCCTGAGGGAAGCTCATGCTACAGAAAACAGCAAGTTTTCTGAGACCTTTGACCTCATTCTCCCAAAATTCTAAATATCCATGGATAATGTTAAGGCAAGGTAGGGCAGAGGACTCCCAAACACGAGGGAAATGGAATGAGGATTTGGCTCCATGGGAGGTAACACCCCATAAATCAGCTCCTGGCTCAGCACCTTGGACAGGGGAACAACGGTCAGTCGGTGGTCCTCTGCACACAGCCGCCTTCCCACCCATGAGCACACACATGAACTGAGCAGTGCTTCTTCCCAGGATAGGACAACCTGTGAAGCTTTCTTGGTCAGGAAGACTCCAAGAAGTCCTAGAGTTTTGACACTAGCAATAAGGATGCTAGGGAATAAGTACAGAGAGAAATAGGGGATGAAATACGAACACAATCTCCAAATTACTGGCATTACTGTCAGGTTTAGTAAGACCCTGCAGTAGTTGCAATGTGAAGGCAGGAGACGAGGAATGCTTCTTAACCACCACAGCTGTATACTGTTCACAACATTTGAAGTTCACTCAAGCATAAGCAATATGAAAAAAGGTAGAAAAAAAGACAAAAATGTAGGCATGTATAGTCCTAGAGTTACTACTTCTGCAGCTGGTGATAGCACAGCATAATAGTACATGGTGTTAGCACGTGAGTTTTTTTAAAAAGGAAAGCAACTAATTTGTAACTCAGTGGATGGGAGATACCTAAGTCACAAAAGGGCTTAAGACTCAATTTTCAGGAAAACAGGTAAAGAGCACACTGAAATGCTCTAGAATTTCCTAAATCTCTCAATCTCCTTTTAGAAAGCATGCTTCAAGAAAACCAAAGCCCCAGGTGTTTTGTCAGTCTGTCCCTTATTCATGATCTTGAGCTTACTCACTAGAAAGAGACAATCAACCTTCCAGTACAAGTACCAACACATATACTTAAGAAACAGCATAAAATGAGTGGTGTGCAGTCTGAAATTAAACTACACAAATGTTTTAAGCTCTTGAACAGACTAATGAGGATACCTATTAAGACAGAAAGACATATTAATCGAAGGAGCCTGCTAATCACATCAGTCTAGCCACAAGAATAGTCTCCTACTTACGTATTACCACATGTCACTAGAAGCTGAAATAAGTAAGAATTTCAACAAAAGTGTAGGCACCCACAGAAATAGAGAACTTCAGTCCAAAATACTTCTAAAAGAAGCAGCTTTTCTGAAGAACTGTTTTCAGAATACACAGCTTTCTATTAACCTGTAAAGCAGTATAGTCAAATATAGTGTAATTAAGCAAATGGGATCCGAGATCTGAAAAATGCCTTCAGTCCTACAGCAAGTTACTGCAACTTGGCCAGAAATATTGACAGCTTAGCTAGTATTTAGAGTGCAGATTTGCATTTCATCAGCACAGCTGATCTGGTCATTCTCCAAAAGGACTTCACCACACTTGAGAAGAGCTATATTTACTGCAGGGACCACCATCGGTAAAAATATCTATGTTGTTCAGAAAGTCAGATCATGCTGCCATTATACATGTCTTTAAGAAGGCTCAGATTAGGTTTTGTTTTGTCTAGTCTTAGAGCCGCACTTGCCAACAGTGTTATGCCACAATTAAGGGGGAGTTTGAAAAAAATTTCCACCTATGTTTATTTGCAAGACTTTTACAGAAGATTAACAACATTTGCATACAAAACCTTGAGGAATTCTGTGTCAGAAGGAGATCTAATAAAATACACATTGAATTTTGAATTCAGGTGAATTTTTACCTTCCCTGAGAAGGGAAACAAAGCTGCTACCACAGCAGAATTTGTTAGTGTTCCATTTCAGTGCTATATGTAGAGAGACTAGTATTATCTTTGCAGAAATGTCAATAGTAAGCTGCCCAAAAGACAGGAAAATCGAGCTCATGGGGGGGCACGCACACACATATATATAAAGAAAATTAAATTGCAAAGAGCCTGAAGGAAGCTGGCCACATTTCAATTTTAAGTAGAAAAATCAATTCCACAGCCTAGGCAGTTACTCCCACAGGGTAAAGGCTGGAATATTTTCTGTACTTTCAGTTAATATTTTCCAAACTTCTGTTATCATTCTGAAATATGATACAGGGCAGAAGTGTTTCAGCATATGTTTGATATTGTTATTAAAGAGGAAGAAACTGAAGAAAATACAGCATTAGTGCATTCTGAGGGACTCTGTGGACATGGATAAGGTAAAAGTTTGACTAAGACTCAATCCTGGCCTAATTCAATCACTGTGAGGAATTTTAATTACTCTCTCGTTAGAGGGGGTGTGTTAAAGTGTCCACACTGAGATCTGCATACTCAAATCCCACAGCTAGGTGAGGAAATATTACCTAAAGCATGCTCTCTTTGAAGTAATATATTAATCAAAATGCAAAAATCTAGAACAAGGACTAAGAAATAGTGAACCAAAGGGATGTTCAAATGAGTGACTGAAGCTCTTGACAGTAAGATCACCTAGATCAGTCAGATCAGTTTAATTTGGTTTAAGATACAACAGCTAGGTGTGAACTATACCCAGATTATTTAATGAGTGAAAAATATGCTGTAACAAAACAAAGGTGAAAATTTTTAGGACAGTAGAAGGTTTTAAGACTGGTTAACTTTTTCTCTACTGCCACTTTTAGAACTCAGAATAATGTGCTATACTTTTCCTGAAATTAAATCTCCTCCATAAGATGTTTAGTAACTCCCTTTCCAGAGGGAGCTACAGAACTTACCAGTGCCAGGTACCTCCTCTGCCTTGAGTTCTACAAACTTATAAAGCTGCTGACCAAGTTCCTTGACAGAGATGTGAAAAGCAGATGAACAGAATGAGGCAGGGGGGAGAATGTATTTTTCACATTTTCAAAAAGTGCTTAACAACCTAAATCACTCTCCAAGCGTCAGACACAAAGTTACATTTCCATGGATCTCAAATAAATTAGACACAGAAACTAAAACTCAACTTCATCTTGATTTTAGTTAGCCTCATTATCTACTGATGCTTGTTAAGTCACTATATGCTTCTGTGCCCTGCAAATGAGGGGTCAGATCCTCAATGTCCTCTCCTTTCCTCATTTATCAGTTCCCACACTCAGTTCCTGGAGGAGAAATTAAACACCAGCCTGATCACCTGAAGTATACATCTTAAAATGGCAAGAAGTTCTCTCAGCACAGTAAGACAACAGGACATACAGCTGCATAGCTGAGGAGAGACTTTCAGTTTGCTGCAGCGCTCTACAGAGTAACAGACTTTGGGATACAACTTTGACTTTGGGAAGTTGGCTTCTGGAGCCACCTAAGCTTCATCCTCAGAAGCCAGAGGCGCATCAGCTTCTCTCCTCAGTTTACGTGGAGGAGAGAACTGTCATGTTGACTGCATGTTTACAGTTCTAGGTGGTAATTTAGTACTACAGGAATACAAATATTAACTGTTGATGACAAGGATGAACATTACATGTCATGCAATACCCCATTTTTTGACATTATTTGCAAGTTGAGTGCATTTCGTGTACCAGTGGTGGGACAGGCCAGCAAATATGCCAGGATGGCAGAACGGACAGAGCTGCTGCCTGTTTCAGGTATACCAGAGCCAAGCTAGCCAGGGAGGAGCAAGGTGTGTGGGACACTAAATCTTCCTGGGAAGGGGAAGAAGAGAGTATGCCTACATCCAGGGATGCTACTAGACCAGAGAGTGGAAGAGATCAGTGTTCTACAGATGCACCCAGACAGAGCAGCTACAGATGGACACAACCTATGTACTTTAACCAAAGCAACTGTTTAAATATCACTGTCAAGAGGAATGCTGACCTTTCTGTACCTGACTTTTCAGAGAATGACAAGAAGGAAATTGATAACTCCTCTCTCCCCACCCCAGACAAGATACTTGGGCACCACTGAATAGTGTCAGACAGAAGGGGAGCAGGGCGGAAGACGGATTCTAGTCTTTCTCTCATCTGATTTGCAATGGAAATCACAGCTATTGATAAATGTGTTGCCAAACGGCAATATATGTTTACTCATTTTGGTTCATTTGTCTCCATGGAACCCACCAGCAAGAATTAATGTCCTAGCTGGAAGTAAGCCTTTGTCAGAGCCAAACTCTTCCAGCTTGCCTGCAGGGAATTTCACTCTGATTGAAGGCCTGTACTGTGCTACTGAGCTGCACCTTATTAAATTAGCAATGAGCAGACTTTACAGAGACACTTCCTTCCTTCCGACACCATGACAGAGCTTGCTGCTGCCATGAGGAAGGAGCTGTTGCCTGTCATGAAAACAGACATCTGCTGCAGCTGGAGGTAGCTGTCATTAGGAGCCACAGTCAGGTGAATAATAATTTCAGTACCAATTTTCTGTGCCTTCCCCCTTATTCATAAGAAACAGAAAACACATTACATTTTTGTTTCAGCAGCCTGGTTTGTTTCTGCTGTTTCTAGATGACTCCCATCAGCTTCTGAAAAAACTGGGCATATGGTGAACTCTCACTCAGACTTGGGCCAGTGTGAAAGACTGCATTAGCAATGCCTCTGACTTGCCACAGAGGGGTCACACACTTTGCATTAAAGCATGTATTTAAACTCATCTGCAGATGGCTCCACCAGTTTGCAGAGGAGGGTGAGTGGGGAAAAAAGAAAGGTTGGAGGCATGGCCTTCAAAAAGATTCTCATCTTTGCTGGCCAACCCATCCAGATAAAAGGAAAACAGCCTCATAGAATAGCTACTGAGAGCAAGGATAAGACAAAGAAGTTCCTTGGTAATCCTGTCCCCACATCCAAGCGTAAAACCTATTGTTATGGTCTCAGCTTAGAGCAGAGAAGCTGAACAGCCTGTAAGCAACAGGATTTCAAACTGATACAAGGATTCTGTCTGGCTTTAGGAGTTTGAGCTGAGCTCTTATCAGACTCTTCCCAGGAAAGCATCCACACTTCAAGTGGTGGTCCAGGAAGTATCAGGATGGAGAGGCTGATTAACATTATCATCCACTCCAGAAACTAAGGCTGCCATGGGAAAATGGTGTCAGATGAGCATGTGGGACCTCTGCAGCTCTCAGTGCAGCAGATCTGGAGGCCCTGCTGCTCACTTTATGGTATACTTCGAAGGGGACACAGAGAGCTTTAAAAGGCAGCTCTGGAGATAGAAAGCCTGTTCATGCCATATCCCCTGCTAGTGTCCAGTTTGCTTTCTACTTTACTTCTCAGAGCTCACCCTATGTATTTGAGAGGCCTCTGAAGGGATATACTCTGTTATCACATTCATCAGTCTTGACAGGACTTTTTGAAGGAATAAAAGCTGCAAACAGATGATTTTACTTGGCTAACAAGCATAGCATTAGCATGTTTCACCACACCCTGCTGCCTCCCTGCTAAAGCACAGCTCAAGCTAGAAGGATGCAAACGAAAAGAAGAACAAAGGCTTGCCATACGAAACACTAAAGTTTTTTTGCTGTGAAACATGGTTCTCATCCAACAGAAAGATCAGAGAGGACTTGAACACTTAAAATATCACTGGAGATTTATCTTTTCAAGCTGTGATATCTCTTCCTAGCAATTCTTGCTACCACACATTAGCACTGGGTCACATCTTCAGATCTGCTGTACAGCCAAGGATAAGCAAGCAAACACTTGGAAATTTTGCAGGCTATGCAAAATCAACATCCCATTTTTATTACTTCTTTGTCTGAAAGACCACATTCGAAACTCGGGAATTTCTCTTGCTGAAGAATGCAACGGCCCAACTGTTACCTCTGATCCTTTTATCAGATCAAACCTTCTGGGATTTTACAATCTACCAGAAAAGAGCACTGAGCTGTGAAGGGTACTCAATGTTATCCAACCTGCAGCCACAGCAATGCCTTTCTGGTGGCTTGCCCCCAGCTGAACAGAGTTTAGTCTGTTGAACACAAACCAAGGCTGAAGAGTAGAAACAGACATGAGTGTCAAAAAAGCATACTAAAAAGAAAGCAAAGAAATAGCCATGGGAAGAACTTTCCTCATATCCTGCCTCATAGCATTCACTACATCTTTTGTGCTTTGGGAATCTATCTTTTTATATTTTGTGAGATGACTTCTGCTGCTTCATTCACTTCCCACCAATTTCTTGACTAGAAAGTAACAATTTGAGCACTTCCTGAAGGCCAGCAAAAACATATTTCTATTTCAAACAGTATTGCCTACTACCACTTAAATTAAAAAAAAAAAAAGAAACTTTCAGCAAGAGTTAGAGAGACAGCTCAGCCTGTGTGGGCTGCAAATCACTTTTGGACCTGCAACATGCCCAGCTGAAATACACTTATCTCTCTGCCTCACAGGCACAGCTGCTGAAGAGGCAGATTGCCCTGGTCTCTCCAGGTTTGTTTACTACTCAGAGGTTAGGACTGAAGTGCTCATGTTTAAGTTTCATTTCTCTCACTAACTTCAAGTGCCTTTTGCTCAGCTAGTTTACTGCTTTCAGTTAATGGACTGCTTGAAACCAGCTGAAATTGTTAAGTCAGGATCAGGTTTTCTGCACAGAAAACGCTTTGGGTAGATGTCTTTTGTTAAAAAAAGCTTTAAACTAGTGTGTTAAATTAATGACTCAATCAGATTTCAAGTTTTTTGTGATGCTTCCTCACTGGAAAAAAAAAAATCTTTCTGTGGCAGGAGAGCTGGGAAAGTGAGCCTTTTCCTGATTCCACTCGATGTTCCTGATGGGACCCACAGTCCTTTGGAGCCTCCTGAGAAGCTTGACCTCTCTCAAAGCCCTGTTCAGCATAAAACAAACCTAACAGACAGGGTCTCTCCTGCATGTTTGTAGCCAACCTCAGTAAAGACCAAGTAACTGAGCAGTACCCCTATTCACTGTGGATAGGTCACCAGCAAGACAGGTCATCACATGCAGGAGGTTCAATCCTCAGCTATTTTGGTGCAGTAACAGTGACTGGGTCTCATATCATCCCAGGTCCCTTGCTCCTGTCTCTTAGTTCTCATCCTGAAGCACATTTGTTCAGCAGTTCAGATTTTTTTTTAAAGTAGAAATCTCATGTTATACTACTAATTTCACAGGGTCAAAAGCCATGACACCACTGAAACACATCCAATCTGGAAGTTGGAAGGTGAGAGTCAACTTTACAGCTGCAGGGGAAGGAAGTTTTGGCAAAAGACTCTGTAATTCTGAAGAGTACCATAAGACACAAGGATCATGCAGGTTTGTGAGTCATTACAGCTTTCCTCCAACAGCCACCATACAGCCAGCTGCACAGAATTGTTTTTCTGCTTTCCATAACACCAGAGAACAGCCTACCCCATGCCATGATTTAAGCCAGTAGTTCCACAGAATCCATACAATTTCATCATCATGGTATCTAAAATACAAAACATTATTTCTAACAGTATATTTCTAGAAGGATGAAGACCCTCCCACACCCAGCTTCTCTTGCTCCCTTCAAGAAAACTATTTTCAGAGACAACTTAAATCTCTAATACCTACTTGTCTATCAAACTCCATTGCTTTAATTATGTGAAAAATAAAGTATAATTCAGGCAGCACGTATAACATGCAGACCAGCTCCATCACTAAGTACCAATTTTATTACTCAAATCATATCTCAGTCACTAAATTCACTAACAATGTAGTGGATTTCTTGCTGGACAAAACCTCTACCAGGGAGGGAAATGCATTGGAAGTAGAAAACAGCGCTGACTTGATAAAATAATAGAGAGGAAAGTTGTGCTCACATGCTTCAGAAACAGCATGTAAAGAGGGCCTTCCTAGCCAAGAAGGAACAAGTTTTCTTAGGAAAAAGCTAGGAAATATGAACACATCTTAAGATAAGCTCTTTCGAATGTATAGTACACTCCCAAGATCAGACACTTGCAATATAAAACATTTGCAGGTATATAGATGAAACAACTACATCAAAAGGAATATAATTGTGCAATTGCAAAAAAGAGCATTTTGAAGGAGTGAAGTTTTATGATACAGTTACTGTAAACACTCTCACACTGTTTATAGATCAAACACTTTACAGGTCTTTTTCATGATTTCCTAACACTCCTATATCAGGCTTCAGAAAAAAGTCCCTCCTCCCTTCAGGTTTCCCCATCACAGACCTCACATCTAATTAGAATATCTGCTACACATGCTGTCCCTGCACAACTAATTTCATTTAAGAACAGGTAAGTATAAACACTGAATTTCTCAATGAACAGACAAATTCAGTTTGGTAGGCCAGCTCTGATGATTTCAAAACACGTTCCATTTAAAAAAAATACACAGGAATAGACATCACAGGTTTCCTACCCTCGCCTAATGGGACTAATGGTGCCCAAGCTCCATGGGGAGGTCAGTTATAGCTTTGAAGGCTTAGCTGACAAGCTATTAATTCCATAATTTCTACATCAACTGCTTAAATATTTAATCTCTTGACACTTCTTAATGATATTCCTCACTGCCGAAGGTTTAGCTTTGCGAAGGCACTTACTAGCTGCCCAGCACCCTGCTGTTGAAGTCCCAGTAGAGTCCTGCAGGGAGACAGTAACCAAACAGTTAAAGATGGAGACAAATGGTGTACACACAATACTTGTAACTAGCCCTCTTTTAGGCCTGCTTAACGAGCACAGCAGATTATTTGTGACACAACCTCCAGCAAGTGAAAAACTCCCAAATGAATTTGATGCATTCCTATATGGCATGGCTAAGCACAGGGGCTTTAGCAAGTTTAAGGAGAAACGTGAGATGGCAAATGGGGTTAAACAGCTTAGATGGCAGCTGTTCTTGTCCCTGAAAAGAAAATGTGTTCAATTATTCATGTTCAGCTTAAACTGACAATGAAGCCAGCTCTAACAGAGCAATTCTCCTGCATTATTCATACCATGGAGCGAGCAGCATCTCTGCTATGAGAGGTTTTTGCAGATGGATGAAGCCTACAAATGGTTCAGAAGCTGGGCTTGTTCATAAACTCAGTGAAGACCGTGTGAGAGATTTAAATATGAAAATCCATTGAGTGTTCCTGTTAGCAAGTGGATAAGGCTTACATCATCAGGAAAATACAGAGGCTTAGAAACAACATTGAGGTAAATTTTCAACCATCAGCAGGAGGAAGCAATGGAGTTTCCATCTCAGCTGCCTGGTCATTGTATCTGTTATCCTGCAGGACACAGCAGTACCAAGAAAATTAACATAGTGGTTACTGCATCACAACAGGCCTTTTATGCTTGCTTTTGCTTAACTGGAGGGTCAGGGAATCTGTTTCTCCAAAAACTCCTTATAGACTTCAGAGCAACTTCAGCAGACAGCTGCATCTCTTCGGTATGTCTCTCAAGGAACACTAACAGCTGTGCTTCTCTGGCTATCAACAGCTGGAGTAGCTGCTCAGGTTTCTGAAAATCACACAAGGGGCAATCAAGGTAGTACACCTGCAACTGAAATATCTCAGAGACTATTTGTGAGTATGAATTTTAAAGAAGTCTGGAGGTACGCTTTGGCATTTTCTGTCTTACTTATGACCACAGATCAGAGCTCTCCTGCAAGAATTATAGGGCCCTATTTGATGGGAGCACCACACAACCACAAGTTAACTGAAAGCAGGAACTGCACCTTTCAAAGTCACCCCTTCTATTCTTCTCTGATCTTGGTGTTCTTCAGCGTAATGTCCTACACAGATGCATTCATAGACTCCAAAATTCCCTACAATGTTGTCTGTTTTAGCCACAGAGTGTAACGGAGAATGGGCTGGGGAGACACAGTAAGTCTTTCAGCAAGCCAGACAGACCCCTGTTCTACAGACACAGACGAGCTGCTCTGAAGTGCTACCAGCACAGCTGCACAGACAGTTTTTCAGGGAACCTCAGGAGATGTCCCTCAAAACGGCACAGATTGAGATGGTTCCCTTTCACTCCAGTTGATTCTCCCAGTCACTACAAACAGCTCTGCACGAGGAATGATGCCTCTTTTTCCACTCTGAGGGAAGCAGCTATACTGCAAAACCGTATCAGTAAATCCCACCATTATTGTCAAGCCAGTACAGCCACTCTGGGGTATGCCACTACATTTATTTCGATCACAGGTGTGCAAACGCAGCATCAAACATGCACCCAAGGCAAGCAAGGGCCTTTGAACTCCAAAAAGGAAGAAGACAGATCACTGACTAGTTGTACAGGACTGAACATCAACACAGCCCTCAAGGTGCATGGAAAAAAAAATAATAGTGTCCCCTTGGATAGGCATCCAAACCAGTAAGCTCACACGATAACACTTGCCTTCACAATGGAGGGAGAATAGTACCAAGCTGTGAGTTAAGACCACAGATGACAGCAGCCGCTTCTAGTACCTTCATGTGTCATGAAAGACCAGAGCCAGAGGCAGCACAGTCCCATAATCCACATCAGGGATCTCGGGCTGACCTCTCACAGTAGGAGTATGTTGATGTAAAACCAGCAAGACACAGCAGAAGTCTGGCACTGCCTTCTCTGCATTACTTGCCTGCAGGAACAACCCTGTGCACGTGGCTTCTAGTGACTGGTGTCACTGTGCAAACCTCATTTGTCTGGTCTCAGCCTCACCTGTGCTATGTAATAACACCCCTTATTCCTACAGAGGGGTCCACACATTTGCACTTGTCACCAACTCAAAAGTTGTTCTTCTATAATTGCTTTATTTCAGAGACCAAAGCCCACCCTCCACAGAGCAGATTTAAAATGTATGTTGAAATTTCTGCTTTGAGCCCAGAACACATCTTTGGGATAAAAAGCATTCTGCAAATGAGAGCCAGGTTTTTAATCAAGATTTCAGTCACATGGTCATCAAGTCCTCCCTGCAATTAGTCATCCTATTAAACAATTATCTTCACTGTTGGGAGCTGTAACAGTTTTCAGTCAGACTTTATCTCACTTTAGGTGCCAACCGCTGTTCATTAGAATTTTCTCTTAGGTTAGAGAGCCATCTAGCAGTAGATTCAGCACTTTGTAGACTCCTACACCACAAGTCAAAATCATTTATCATACAAGCAACCTCAGCTAAACTGAATTTTTTGCTGCATACACTTTCTTGGTTTAGCCTCGTAAACGTTTTCTAGACCTTTGCAGACCTCTCCCACCACCAAATATCATTTTTGAAATGTAGGCACCATAGACTGATTAAGTACCCACGGACTTAAGAGGCAACAGCAGTACTGTTTCACAGGTTATCGTTTTACTGACTTGTTAATTGCAGGGTTGCCTTTTACCACCCAAACCAATTGATTTTCAGAGCTTTACGTATTTTCATATCATATGTTCCCAATGGGCACAGTATCTTGGTTTTTCACTGTGCTTTTTTATGAGAATTTTTTGAGAATTTTTGGATTCTGGATGGGATTTCAAAAGTCCACCTGGAGTTTATGGAAGGTATTTTATGGAAAATGTTTTATTAACATGAGAAACCCAAGCTAGATGTAGCAACATCCTGTCTTCATATTCGTACTGCAGGAAAGTGCACAATCTTCCCTCAAGGGCTGCTAGACTTGGCTTCTCCTCCCCAGCAGCCTTGGCATAAACCACAGCACTGAAACACGGTGGCAGAGGATGGTGTGTCTTGGAACAGAGGCTTTCATCCTCTAGTAGAAAGCAGTATGATTAAAATAGCAGAAGAGTAAGCACTGGAGTAATAGGAAAAAGGGGAGAAAAAAGTAAGTCAATATCAAGAACAGAGCTGAAACTTGGTGCATTAAGAACACAATCAAATATTTATCTGTTTTGCAGATGTACCTCATCATTCAGGCAAGCGACAGACACCAGTCTGACTTCATTCATAGTCCTTGAATAAATTCATCAATGTATGTAACCCCACACCTACACAAGCCAGAATCCCAGAATCTGGCCCTGAGCATTTCAGAAGAACCCTCTCTTACAGAGGGATTTCTGACAACACACCAGCCCTCAGGCAGGCACAGACCCGGTGCAAATGGCGAAGCAGAGGGCAAAGCAGCTCTTCCCCTCCTGTGCCCTCATCCAGCCCCTGGTTCCTCTGCTACCAAGGACAACGTAAGCTGGCAGTGCTGCGACAGAGGACCAGGGGGTGGTGGCAGTAGAAAAGTGAACTCATCACAGCCTTACTGGTAAATCTAGGTGCAAGTCAGTCTCTTCGGTCTGTGTCATTCGGTGCTGTTGCCTCCCGCAGTATCCGCTCTGCATAGTCGAACACAGCCAGAAGGCCAGACTTGCAACAGGCATCTAAGTCACAACTCTGGGCTATTCTACTCTAACTTTTGTTATTTGTTTCACTAAAAGATTCTAGGTCTTACATTTTTATACGAAAAACTGAAAATATGACAGATGTGAAGCTTTATGCATGAAGGAAATATATATATTAAAATTTAAAACCATCTATGATGATGTTTAAGATGCTCAGAAGTCAAAATTTTTATTTTATTTTTCTGATGAAGGGCATACTCCTAATATTTTGCTTGCTTTGTTTGAGCTGATATTGCTGCTTCAAACACCCCCGAATCCCAACCCCTTTGGACCTTTTTCCTCCACAGTCACAGAATCACAGAATAGTAGGGGTTGGAAGGGACCTCTGTGGGTCATCTAGTCCAACCCCCCTGCCGAAGCAGGGTCACCTACAGCAGGCTGCACAGGACCTTGTCCAGGC
>Ga0065711_1006641_pt1 | contig 18074 bp, 7 predicted proteins | sample Hoacrofraction12_FD_59098 | JGI IMG/M metagenome (GOLD analysis project Ga0065711, IMG submission 59098) | Hoatzin crop microbial communities from Cojedes, Venezuela - Epithelial fraction 12 v2 (version 2) | ecosystem: Host-associated > Birds > Digestive system > Esophagus > Crop | place... | reverse complement strand
GACTATATGGGAGCTTTTCTGCCAGAATTAATCCTCATTGTTTCTGTATCAACACTTAGTTAAACATTTGAGTAATTAATGAAGACACAACCTGCATAAGTGAACTTGCAAGCGGTGAAGAATTGTCACCTAGCACAGCATATTGATGCAAAATACAATGTGCTCCCAGGGCTTGTTTTGTAATCTTTTTTGGTTCCTAAAGAAAATCTGTCTGAAACTCACCTATCCTTTACTAGCCAGGGATTGTGAGTCAGTCTCAGGTTTGCAACCGATTAACTCGTCTATCCCTAGCTTCTTAAGTAAAGAGTGTAAGACTTGCAAGTCAGAGCAAAAAATTACAAAATGCAGGAAAACTTCCTCCTCTTCCAAGGGTTTGTTCTTTGCTCAACCCTCTTCTAGTTTCATCTTCTTGGCATTAGCATCATTTTCAGAAACGATATCCCATGTTAGCCTTTGAGATTTTTTCTGTTCACTCCTTATGTGTGGCTATTTCTGTGATCTAGCCATTCAGCAGAACTGTGGCCTCCACTCCTCCAAGGGCCACTGGTATCATGACAGATCACTAATTTCTCTTCCAGTAGTCCCCGTTGTGCCGTCCACTTGCTGAGGCCCAGAAGCAGACTGAGCGATTTAGCCTCTGCTCTCCAGAGACCTCCCCAACTCCTGGATGCGCCTCTGTCTTTCTGCACCTTGCGAAGGTGCGCAGTGCCCTATTGCCCTTTAATTTAGGGTCTGGTACCCAACCACCAGTCCCTTCCCCAAGGAACCTCAGCAGTTGTGACTCTACCTTCAGTCAAGGAACTGGAAAACTTGCATAACAAAAGCTCCTGCTGCTTATAAATAAGGAGCAACTGCCTGCTCGTTGGATCAGACCCGTTCGTGTCTTCCTTGCTCTCAAGCTTCAGTAAATTTGGAAGGCAAAGGAGTTATGCAAGTTCATATCAACTGAAGACCTCACTGCCTTTTATTAAAGTTGTGCTGGTTTGGCCTTCTTTTATGTTTAAGACTAGGAATGGGCAGGAAAATTTGAACGCTTAAATTAAGTATCCTTTCAAAATTCTAGCCAAATCTTCAGTCGGCTTGTTTCAAGTGTGTTGATGATTTCTTCTTAAAGTATCCTGGCAAACAGCAGCTTCAAAAGATTAGCAATTCTATTTGTATTGGAGTTGGCTGAAAGTTTGCAAACGTGAGCAAAATCAGTGCAAGCCACTGCTAGCATGTGTACTACTGCCAGGTTGGAATGAAAGCTCATTCCCAGTCCACTTGAAGCTTACCTTAAATATTCCCAAAACCGCTGTCTGTGACCCTGGAAACTTGATGCAAGTTAAAGACTGAGATGTAACATCTGCTTGATACGTGCGTTCACTCCCTGAATCCTCGGGTAAGTGAAGGTGGACAGCAGGAGAGCAAATACAATTTTCTCCTGCTCTGTTACACTATATCCTTCAAGGGGAGGTACAAGAGGAGAAGCTGAATTAATTGCAATATACCACGAATGATTCTGAAAGGTGTAGCAGCAGAAAACACAGGGCTCGTATGTCAGCTGCTGCACATTAGTAGGGATTCACTAAGCCAATAGTCATGCCATTTTTTAGCATCAGCTGGGAAAGGATCTGGCCCACTATCTTTCACTTTACATGAGTTAAGAAACCGAGAGATTCAGTAACATGCCTCTCTGCTGAGTCAATAGAGTAAGAACCTTTCTTTCCATGTGCATTAGTTTTGCAGCTATGGCAACAGTGTATGCGTGAGGAAAGGGAGTGCTTAAAATAGGCTCCTGCTCCTAGTTGGAAAGAGCTGACAGCAAACATGTGTGGTCACCCGAGAACAGGGAGGGAGCAGCGCGCTATTCTCAGCCTCCCCTCGGGTCATCTGCCCTGTGCTGGTGGACACTGTAACTGAGAAGGTGGATGCTCCAGGTAGCAGCAGCAGCTTTGCTGTGCCCCAAAACCTTCTCCGAAGTTTTGAGGTTTCTTCCTCCATGCCCCTTCCCACTATGCTGGCTCATCGCAAGCAAGCTGGGACATGATCATCAAGAAGGGACTTGAATGATGCTGGTCAGTTGTAGAAGTTGTCATTTGTGGCTAACAAGCAGGCTGGTCTCTTCCACGAAAGTATTGCAAGGTCGAGACAAACCTCGCTGCACAGTAATTCAAATGCTTAGCAAAAGGCCCACAGTAATGCGTAGATGTTGTAGGGTGTCCTTCTTCCAACTTGAGCTCTACTATGCTATTTCAGAGAGGGGGAAAGCTAGGGAAGTGGAAAATAGTAGCTTTGGCTCATAAGCTGTAACCTGTTTTGGTCTCCATCAATTAATTTGGCATTGGCTGTATTGTATGCTATTATTAGGCACTCTATTCCCCTCTGCAACAAATTAAGGCTTTCACATCTGCCTAAAAATAAAACTTTCCTGTCTGCGGGCTAACAAGCAAAACCAGAATGCAGCATATGTGTAATAAAGATGCACAGCTGTTCTGTCTATGAACTCAGGAACGTGTAAGAGGTTTTTTGTTAAGGATACAGTAGGTACCCAACAGCGAGAAATGGCATTTCCAAGAAACTGTCAAGCTTAAAGCATTGTAGAGAGATGGTTACAAAAGGTGAAACCAGGGGGAAATATCCAGAAGATTACAAGAACTTAAATTAAAAAAAGCTAGTTTTAGTTCTTTCTTTAAGCCAGTCCTGGAAGGTGACACTCTTGATTAAAGAGAAATAGCCGTAAGGGAAGGTGCAATTCCCCTAGTATTTTATGTAACTCCCAGACCCCTAAGCTTCTCAGCATTTGCAGCTCTCGTTTTCTGCCTCTCTAGTCCAACAGCTTGTACTGTACTTCCCCCCAGAGCCATGGCTCTGCCCACCCTTGGCAGATGGTCGAGAGGAGAGGGCTCCTGCAGGCACCCCTAGCTAGGGCTGCACCCTGGCACCAGGCACAGCTCTCCTCTGTCCTGGCCTGTAAGCTGAAGAAGAAAAATGTGCATCGCTGGTGGCTTGCAGTGAGGCCGTACAGATATATTTATTATCAAAGGATTTCATAGTTTGTCATGCTCTAAGGAGCCCCTGTGCAAGACACTTTTCACCTGGCCAAAAAAGTTATGGAGTGAAAGGAACAGGATCTGTAGCACGTTTTGTTGTTTTCAGCAGCCGTGTGCTTGGGTGAGATTTTGTCATCTCCAAATTGTTGCTTCTGCTGCTTAACGTGCTCTGAGTAAGGACTGCGTGATATGTAATACAGCATGTGCGTTTCCATTCTTTCCGTGGCTCAAACAGGCAGGCATCTTCAAGAGAGCCGGCTCAAGCTGGTCTAGCTTTTTATCACCCGACACATTTAGATATGCTCTTTAGATAAGATTAGCTAATGAATTTCCTTTGACATCGGTATTTACTCTGTCTCTACCTTAGTTCCATTGCTGTGATGTGGGATCCTTGCTTTGCTCTTTTTCATTCTGGCTGTCTGCATGATGTATGAATATTGAAGTCTGTTCTGTAGGCAGTAAGCAATTTTTTTCAGAAATTGGTTGAAAGGAGATGATCTGTTTTACATTTGTATTTGGCCCCAAAGTAATAGCATAGAATTGTTAACTAGCAAAACAATGGGTTGCAAGGCATTTTTTTGAGATAAAAAAGAGGAAAAAATCTGTTAATTGGATTAGTATAAAATGTACTTACCATGTTCATTCAGATGTGTTAGGAACCATAGTAATTAGCACATTTAATTGCTGATTTTACGTGCAGGAAACGGTAATCTCCAAAGCGAGGGAACTTGCCTCCAAGGTCATGCGGGGTATCCTCTCACAGCTCTTTCCGCACCAGCAATGTTTTCCTGGTACCTGAAGGATTTTCCTGAGAGGGGTCAGTGGAGTACACGGTGCTGACTACAAGACACAAAGTCTAAGTACCAGACCATGGAAGAAAAAAAAAAGAAATAACGCTTTCTTGTTTTTCTCCTTTTCTTCTGAATTGCATGACATTTCACAGAAATTACTGCAAAACTTTTTCCATTCAGACTTTAGCACTGGTTTGGTGACACACTTGGTAAGATTAGCAATTTTCCACGCGTTATAAATGAAAACTGTTTCGAAAGCTGACTAAACCTTTCCATTCAAAGATGCATTTTCAGGTTTTTTACAACTTCACAAACTTTAAACCTTGATTTGAGGATGACATTTTCTAGGCCAAGAATCCTTGTCCCTGTTAGACACAAACACACTCGCTCTTGCGTTAGCCGGACCCTCAGCCGTGGCTGTTTCGGGCTGTCGTTGGCTCCATCGTTTTGTAGTCTACACTCATTTTCCTGGCTTTTACCTCACAGCACACTTCGATACATTTTGAAAGGGCATGAACAAGATAATGGTTTTGAAAGAGGGAAAAATCCTGGGGTTTTTTTAAGTAACTGTGTTTTGCAAGTTGAAGACAAAACACTTTGCATAGTTCGTGCTTCTAATCACACATAGAAGGCTTTAAAGCAAGGATATGCTTGAAAAAGATGATTTTCTTTTTAAAAACAATCATTTTAAGTTCATTTAAACTTCACGCACAAAACATGAAAAAGTTCCAGAAGTCTCTTTTCCTGTGCTAAATTGTATTTGCCAAAGCAGACCATTTTTCAACTAAGAAAAACACTTTGTCTGAAAAATATTGATCTGTGGTAATACCAGGCATCGCATTGCCAAATGCACCTTGTCTTATCTCGCCTGACTTCCCCACCTTTCTGATGATAGGAAAAGCGACAGCTTTCCTTGTTCCTGATGAAGATCTGCTTTTCTCAGCCAATGTCAATAGCGCTATTAACATGCTATTTTCCACAAAAAAATGTGGAAATTTGATCTTGGTGAATCTACATAAGAACAGTAATATTTCACAGGCATAAAGTAGACAATAACTGATTTTCTGTTTTTAAACTTTCTATCCAATTATTGTAGTAACTGCTAAAGCTTAGCAGCAGGGTGAAGAAATGATACGATGAAATAAAGTGGTATTTGTAATAGATTTTTGAAAAGCTATTATTAACATCTATGAATGCAGGCTATAAAAAAAAAAATACAGCGGTGACTCATTCGTGTTCCCTGAGTCCTGCGCGTTTTGTGTAGGAACGTCCTGCCTTAGACACAGCTCCTGCTGAGAGAAGGAGGAACAGGTTGTGAGTCAGCATGGAGGAAGATCTGTACGGCCTTCTCTGTGCTGAATCAGAGAACCTGATGAGAGGAAAACCTTGCGGCGCAATGACTGACACTGGTACTGGCAACCTGCGGGGATTAAAGAGGAGTTCAGCTCTGTGTGGAATCATAGAATCATAGAATGGTTTGGGTTGGAAGGCACCTTAAAGATCATCTGGTTCCAACCCCCATGAGCAGGGACATCTTCCACTAGACCAGGTTGCTCAGAGCTCCATCCAGCCTGGTCTTGGACACTGCCAGGGAGGGGGTATCCACAGCTTCTCTGGGCAACCTGGGACAGTGTTTCACCACGCTCATGGTGAAGAATTTCTTCCTAATATCCAATCTAACTCTGCCCTCTTCTAGTTAGCTGTTCCCCCTTGTCCTATCACTGCACACCCTTGTGCAAAGCCCCTCTCCATCCTTCCTGTCGGCCCCTTCAGGCACTGGCAGCTGCTCTAAGGTCACCCCGGAGCCTTCTCTTCTCCAGGCTGAGCAGCCCCAACTCCCTCAGCCTGTCCTCATAGGAGAGGTGCTCCAGCCCAGTAGGACCTGTCCTTGTAGGACAGGTATTCCAGTGTAGTGCTGAGCAGTACTGGTTGAAGATGATGGACTGGAACCTGGAGTCCTTTGTTTGGGCTGTCCTCACTCCAAGAGGCACAGTGATGGAACTGGAAACCCTGCTTGGAGACTCTAAGCAAATAGGCTGTGAAACAAACCATGGATTGAGAAGGCAGTCTTGGGCTTGCTGCTGGCCACAGCATGGACACTGATGGTGCGTGGCCATCCAGAGGCTCAGCACCATGTTGCAGAAAGATGGGAAAGTCATTGCCTGCTCTCGTGCTGAATCTGGGCTCTCCTGCAAGGAGAAGCACTTGGGATGGAGGAGTGAGCAGCACAGCAGGGAGGTGCAATGGGCTGAGAGTGTCTGCGGGTTTGATTCTTAGTAGTATCTTCCCTAGGCTGCAACAATTTGGGCTGCCTCCTGATGTAGGTTTTCCTTGGCTTTCCAGTACAAGAGACACACCAGCACACACTGCTCCTGTGGTGCTGGGAAATGTGCGTGGAAAAAGACCTAAATGGTTGGATAAAGATGGAAACTGAGAACTTAAATCCAAACCCACTGAAGAACTCCCTTTGTGTTGCATGGTTGAGTCAAGCTCTTTGGCATGTTGGACAGCAAATGATAAAGAGGAAAATGAAGAAATATTTATTTCAATCAATAAAAAGTCTGTAGGGATCTATAGGAGGGATGTCTCTGTGAAATAATAGCATTCAAATAATTTCAAAGCCAAAAAAAAAAGTTTGATAGAAAATCAGTGTTTTTCATGGGGGAGGGGAATAGATAAGAGGCCTGGATTTCAGAGGTTAGATCTGTCTTTGTCAGTTAAAACTGCTCTGCTCCCACAAAACAACGTAACTGGTGGGAAGAATTATATTGCCCATTTGCCCTTTCTGACAGTTTTCTTAGAGATGGATTGGCTTGAGAACACAGTGGAACACACAGACCTTGCTCTGCTCCGGTTGGTGCTCTTTCTATCAAAACAAACCTCTTGGTTCTCAAGCAAGACCACCTCACATTGTCTCCATCATCACCTTACTGTTATTCAAATACTTGGGCTGATTTATGTTTTCAGCTGTCTTTAGATAGTTATTTCAGGCCGCGTTCCTAATTATTTTTTTAATGGCAGTATTATCACACTATAGATGTATTTGTTTAAATCCTGGCTGACTTTATGGGGGCAGTGTTTTAAAGGAAGAAGAAAATGAAAATTACAATATAAAATATGTGCTAGCTATTTTGGGATAGATGCCAATCCGGTTTTAGCTGGCACAAAAGTGAACAAGAACGGTGGGATTATTACTCCTTTTTTCATCCAAATAATCATTGTTTTCTATTGTGTGATGTTTCACCTAGCTGCTCTATAGTTCATAACCCTTCTCACCGCAGCGGAAGAGCAGGACTTCTCTTCGTGTTCAAGCTCCAAATTCATCAGTTCTGCTCTTTAGTAGAGATAGAAGAAATTAGGGCAAAAAATGAATCTCTAGAAATTTTCACCTGTGCTTTACCCCAATGGAGAGCTGTCTCTTCATATTGTCACATTTGTAACTTACTCTGCTACTGTGGAATGAGGACTGGACTTAGGATAGCAAGTATTTTTAGTGAATATTATTAATTACTACCTATTGGATTTTAGCCCTTAAACTGATATAACTAATGATGATGAGGATGGTATATCTCCAAGCTTTTTTTTTGTTGTTTGGGTGTCCTGAAGCTTGCTGTGAAGAACATCAAACCAGGAATTATGGAACAGGCTATGGGTCTGATCCAAAAGAGTGATTCCTGAAAATGGAGCTGAGGACTGTTACAGAGCACAAGAGAGGTTGGGTGGGGAGGGTGATGAGTAGGGAAAGTCACATATTAAAAGGGACGATTTAGGAAAACTCACACTTAAATAAACAGGGAAGACTTGGGTGTATCTCAACCAAATGTTGATCGTCGGCTTACTTTGCTGGTGTTCCTCTGAACTTTCTATCTTCAATAGTCTCAACCTGAGGCAATCCCCATAAACTAGATGTTGCAATTGAAACAAGCTCCAGCATCAGACTGGTGTTTGTCCTTCTTTGTCATAGATTGAAAGTTTGGTTGAGGCAGCTCCTTTGATTAAATGAAAGCAGCTAAGACAATTACCCATAGCTTAGCTCAAAGGCTGAGTGAAAAGCCAGGCTGAAGGGGTGGACAGGTATGGTAGTGGTTAGCACATCCCAGCACCTGCCAGTTCACACCAGCTCGGAAAGCACAGCCATGACCTCCAGCCCAGCCAGAGAAGATGGAGGAAAAGAAATCGTACTCTCGGACCTTGACCAAAATCATCCAAGTTTACATTCTTTAACTTCTCAGAGCTTTTGCTCTGAGTGCTGCATTAACAGAAAGAGAAAATAAAGAAGAAATGACAGATGGAAAAAGTGTGCTTTAGCCACAGCTGTTTCCTCCTTCCTTCAAAAGATGATTTAAGCACTTTATAACCGAAGGGAGAAAAAAATGAAGGTTTTCTAAGTGAAATATGCCCTGTCAAAAAATCTGCTATAAAATTCCCTAGTATTCAGTAAGATAATATCTCAGAATTATTGCTTAATCATTTAGGATTTGAGTTTTTCTTAACCAATTGTTCCCAAAATTTCCATTATAGAGAGAAAAACTAGCCATTGGTGAGGCTTTATGAGAAAAATATGAAGAGTAAGAAAAACAGAAAAAAAAAAAAGCTAGGGATTTTGCTTACATGTGATGTTCTGTCTAGTGTAGATGGGGAAAAAAAAGTATAATCTATTGCCTTTGCTAACAATTGAAGAGGAGGCAAGAGCACCTTCCCACCTGAAGAGTGGGAAGTTCTTGGCTAAGGTTCATTCTCCTTAATATTGGATATTTACCTCTGTCTGTTAAGATAGGAAAAGCAATTCCTGTTTTAGAGTGAATAGCTCTCCAGGGAAGCTCCTGTCTCTCCATTTACCTGAAGCCCTGAAATGACCATGTTCTTCATGCAAGGATCACACCTTGGTCACAACAATTAGGTGAGACAAGAGTGAGATCAGATCTTTTGCAGACAGGGGAACGGATCTGCAAGCAAAGCTGGGTTTAAGCGGTACCTGATTTTGCGTACCCCACTGCCACAGCGCTGTACTCACATACACGCTGGTCCCTGCGTAGCTCCAAATGGGGCTGTGGAAGCAGAGTATCATGGCAGTAGACACTCCTTCTGACTTGTGCGTTGCGTATTTCTTCCTATTCTACTTTCCAGCCTTCTCCAAGTCATTGCCACTTAAGAGACACCTGCTGGGAAGGTTTTCAAGCTGCTTTATCCTACCAGGGTGGTACAAGTAGTCAGTACAGTGAAGAGAATAAGCATCACTTTTAAGATCTAGTGAGACTGGTATTTGGCACTCCACCTTTTACCTGGCAGTAGCTGCATTAGAGGTAAAAGAGTGGAAAGCACCCAGCTTGATCCTAGCAATGGTATAGCAGCGTTGGTCATTAGACAAATAAAACCATTTTGGTCTGAAAACTTGAGCAGCTTAGTGTGGAAACCAGTAGGAAAGAATAGATGGAGCCCTAGCTTTGCATTTCTTAAGGCTCCAGTTCCACAAAGGCTTATATTTTAGCACACAAATGTCTATATTTTATTTCATAAGGTAACTCAAATGTATAAACCCAAGCATATTTGGAAATGGTTGCCAAATGTGAGTCTAAACCAGAATTTAAAGTGCTTGAAAAAGATCTGCAACAGAAAAGCAACTTGGAGTTGTAAAGCATTGCTGCTTAGAATAGGGGACCTATGTCAAAACACAAAACTTGCTTATCAATCTTTAATTGAGATTTTACAGGAGACATAAGACATCAGGTATTAACAAAAATAGACAGCTTTGAAATAGGAAGCAGATGGTCACCCAAAAGCTCTTGTCTTGGAAAATAAATTAGAGGAAAGAAAAGCAAATTGACTAGCAGTGACGGTTTTATATACAGTAATCTGGTCAGAGATCTGGAAATAGTTGACAATTAATTGAAATAACACATTGCAAATTGTCACCGTATGATGAAAAATCTTCGGGGGGGAAAAAAATGCTGTTTGGTCTGGAAATTTGGATTGTACTAAAGTCATTGTAAGGAAAAAATGTAACCCAACTCAACCCAAATTTCCACAGAATTTTCCCACCCAAAGTTTTGCAGGGATTCTAAGCGCAAGCTGATATTTCATGTTAGATTTTTAACCATCAAGAGGTGAAGGTGTCCTTTATCGAGTGTAAAACACTAACTCCTTTCATGGGGGAAGGAGAGGGGAAGGGAGTAAATCGTTTTTTTCAAGTTAAATAAGGCTGCCAGAGAACCTTAACCCCGTCTCTACCAAGCACCAGTGTTTTACTGTCCAATTCATATGCCCAAAAATAGCTCCCTCCAGTTCAAGACTTAACTTCATTTCTCTTTCACATGGGACACTTATCAAAACACGGCGTTCGGGCCAAACAAGCTCTCTTATAGGATATGTTCTCCTTTATCTGCCTCGTAAATAACTTTTTTCTGTACTGGAGAAGCAAAAGGAAAGGAGGGAGGGAAATGCCACCCACAATGAGGCACGTAAGTAACAGAAATCAAACAAAGCAACACGAAATCTCCATTTCCCCCTGATTTTAGCATGTGTTCAAGTGAGAAGGATAAGCGAGGTTGGTTTCGGGGAAGAAATAAGCCCATGTGTACCAAATTCTATTGTCGCCGCCACCCGTGCGGTATCAGAAATTCCAAATCAGCAGGAGAATTAGTCACGGCATTACGGACTTCCTTTTGCTTTTGCACATTACTCAGCAGACGCTGAGCTGTGTTTTGCTCCTGAGCCTGCCATGGCCGAAGCAGAGGGCGCTTGTGCTTCCCACTCCCCAAGGAAACGTAGCAGAGAGAGCAAGGGGGAATTGGAAAAAAAAGAAAATTAAAAACAAAAACACAACTGGCTGTAGAACCTCTTTCTTGTAGCCAAGTGGGAATTGAAAATATCTTCCTGTTACATTCTTTCCACGTCTGCAAGGGCCATACTTAGATTTCATTTAAAAATGTTTCCTCTTATCTTGAACAGGTTCTGACATAAGCCAGGTATTTGTTACTCCTAGCATACTTTCTTTTTCAGCTGGTCCGACTTTTCCTGCAAGATCTTGTTATTCCTGCACTTTCTTGTGTTTGCAAAGGGGCCCTTTCATGATACACGTGTCAGGATTTTTGTGGGAAGGTAGATTCCAAAGACAACACGCAAATCACCCTTTTTCAGGGAAATACCTCATGTGCTCATTAGCAGCAAAGAACAGCTATAGATGTGAAAATAACGAGTGGGGAAAGAGAAGTCTGCACAGTGCATTGGGACCTTGGGGGACGCAGGCAGAGGGCGAACCATTGCTCTTCAGCAAGAGCTTTCCGTTGGGCTTTCTGGACTACTGACTCCTGCTCAGCTTCCCGCAGCTAACTTCTCTCTGCACCTTCTGGAAACCTTTCCAATTTTTGCTGTCTTGAATAAAGGGCTCTGTTAAACCAGGTTGTCACTGAAATTCATTTTATCCCAGAAGACTTTTGTCCGTGTTACAAATACTAGAACTCTAAGCTGCTCCTTGCTCCGACATGAAGTCAATGAGAGTTTTATCACTGACTTCATTTCAAAGACAAACAGATCTTTCATCTGCCTGTGCAGTGTGCTTTGCCCTGAATAGAAATGACATTGATGAAAAAGAGAGAGGCAGTAATAATGATAGTAAAAAGAATTAATTGCTTTTACTAAGCTGTGAAGGGGAAACTGTTCTTTTTACCTATCTGTATTCTTTATTCAGTAAATACGTATATATTTGCTCATTTTTGAACCTCAAACTGGGCCTTAAAATTGTAGAAGAAAAAACAATGTCCTCCTTTGCTGTTGCTAATGAGAAAATGGAAGAGCTACAAAGCTTCATGTAGCCATGTGCTGCAATATGATACACCGCGTTTTCTCAGGAGTCTGTGCATGACACAATGGATGTGATTAATTGTTACATTATTACGCAGTGATTGTTTTGTTACTGGCAGGGGTGAAAGCAAAGAAAGAACCTCCAACTTTTCCTCTGAGTCCTCAGATTGATGCGATCCTAAAATGGTGTTGGATGGGAAACTTCCGCAGAGGAAGGGTTGTGGAGGACCCCCATCACCACGTCCAAAAAGAGGAGCTCATTGTAAGTAAAGGATAGGAAGAATCTGGGGAATGGGGACTCTTTCTCAGAGGTTATTAAATGGGATTGGCTTGTTTTGCCAATGGAGAGAAGGCTGAGAAGAGATCTGACAGCTGCCTATGAGCGCATCAAGGAGGCAAGCAGCAGGCAGAGGAAAGTTATTTAAGCGAAGAGACAATGTTGGCTCAAGAACAAATGGGTATAAATAGACAGGCGCTGGAAATCCCTTCCAGTAGGAATAGTGAGGACACATGAAAAAAAAAATCAGGCCAATTTTTAAAATAAAGATCATGAAAAGTGATTACACGCTTTCTGTGGCAGCTGGGATCTCTCGCACAGGAGGTCCATCCTCTGTTTCTACAAAAGTAGTGTTCCTTCTGCGTTTAATATTAAGGCTGGCATCAATGCACCAGTGCCTCTGCACCAGCTGAATTCACAGAGAGCTGGATGTGTAGGGTGTTGCTACCAAGTATCTGTGACTTTAGATGCTCCTTCTTTGTGACGGAGTTGGATTCGGTGTGTAGTGCTAGAGCCCGTCCAAGTGCAGCCCAGTCCAACTTCTGCTGTGTTGCGTTTCGCCAGCAGAAACGAGATACTTTCCTGAGTCTGAAATGTCTTTTGGTGTTGTCTGAGCTCATCAAAAAGTCAACATTATTTTTGTCTTTCTAAGTAAAAGGGAAGATTTACTGTGGTGATTTGATGACCTGATGTGTTTTCTGGACCCTGCGGTACTCCAGGCTTGGAACAAAGGAAGATGAGCGCATCCACAATTTTCACAATAGCGTCTTTTCACTGTGGCACCCGTACAAATGTTGTTGCGGAAGAGTTTTGGAGTATTGAGCGGCTTGGTCCAGACAGGCAGAGGTTTGAATGATCAAGAAAAACAGGATAGGAGCAAGTTTCTTGCACATGTCTTTGCTGTTACTGTTGTCAGTAAGGCTAGAAAAGTCTTGGAGGCTCACTTTGGTACTCCTTCTGTTAGACTTCTGTCCTTAGTTTTTGGGGAAGGTTTTTTAAGTGTTTTTTTAGTTTTTAGCACAACTAAGAACACTTCAATCTATGCTCATTTGCTTTCCCTTGAAGTTTTCAGTGATTCACAGTGAGCAGGCATCCCTTTCAAGGGCACGAGTTGACCTGGTCTAACACAAGCTTTTTCAGGTTCTTTGATTGTAATTTCCATTTTTTTGCTTTTGAAAGCGGACATCTTTTAACAAAGTTTAGCATTTCTTGTTGGTTTTTTTGCTCTCTGGAGTTAATGTAAGATACATAGTTAGAGAAAAATCATCGTGAATTATTGCAGATGAAAGGAGATTTAAAATGTTGTCTCATAAATGGCCACTTTAGATTTTCTTCACATACGAAAAATTTGTGCTTTTTTGCTTTTTTCCCTGGTATTACCTTCTTCTATCAAGAGCTCATATTTGCCTGTAGTTTTAAACTTCAGTTTCAAAAACTGTTGAGCAAAACTTTTATTATGATGTTGCTAAAACAAATGTTAGTACGTAAGAGTCACTTGGCAACAGTTCCCGCACAAAGGTCGTACCCAGTTCATGAGCATGGATGTTGGCAGTCACGAATGCAGTGGGTCTTGTATTTTCTCCTCCTGAGCAGTTGTGGCAGGAGGAGGAACGGTGACGTTTGTAGCTCAGCAGGAAATATCTGGCTTCACCAGATGTACTGACAGGGCTGCAGCAAAGACGGCTCTTTCCAAACCTGCAAGACTCCGTGTGTCATTTCTCCTTTTGTGCCCCTTTCCGTGACTTCACACTCCAGACATGAGCTCTTTGGTTTTGTCTTTGAGGCTCATCTTGGCCTGCAGGACCAGACCTCTATTTCTGCCTTAGGCTGATAAATTGTCGCGGTCCTTGCCTGCATTCCCCGTCACTTTCTCTTTGCAAACAATTGCTGTCTCCTGTATTACAGAGAAATGGTTCAGGGCAGCAGCCGCTTGTTTTTCTTCCCCTCTGAAATGCCTTTTACCATCAGGTCCAGATCTCTGACTTGGTACCCTCAATGCCACAGCAATACAATTGGTCATTTGTAATAACCAGCCTATGTTCTCCTACATGCTATCAAAGACCCATGTAGCAGGGAGAGGTCTCTGAACCTGTTCAGATGAAGTTTAAAATATTCTTGAATTGAGAATGATCTTAAATTCCTGGTTTTATCTTTAATATGAAAAGAGATGCTCCCTGAATAAGCTTTATCTAGTGTCTGGCTGTGTTATGAATGTCCCTGGTCTCTATGTCTGTTGTCACTCTGAGAGGGCAGAGATATATTTTTTGCTGTCTCTCCACAGAGTTTATTCAACTTTTTATCTTATTGCTGTTACATCATTGATGCATTTCTTTCAAGTTTAGGGGAAGTCAGTCAGCCAAAGCCAAAAAAAGCCAGTAAACTATTGTTTGCTGAACATTTGATAGATAAATTAGAAGCTCTGTACCTAGGCTTAATGCTATTGATTTTTTGTTTAATCTCTGCTGCATGCAAAGGTGTTACAGATTCGCGTTTGCTTAGAAAAGGAAATTGCTAAGAAAATATTGGACAAGTGGGTGGTGAAAGCAATAGGCTGAGCCTATTGCAGAGCCTAGCAACAACAGCCTGACTTGCAGTCGGAAAGATGAGCGGGAGGTTTGGAGGCACCATGACCTCGACAACCAGTTAAAAAGCAGCTGCTGTCTCGGAGTGGGATAGAACTGGGTTTTATGGAGCACTTTCCGGCTCAGAGGTGAACAAATGATGAGACTTGATTAATGCTAGGCCAAGTGGAAAGCTGCAAAACTAGACTTAGCTTTAGAAATTCTGCAGACTGTTGCTGCTGGACCGGACCTTGTTCTGCCCTGCTCCAGGTTGCTTTCTAGCACTACTGGTTCAAAACGTGACTTTTGAGGCCCTCTGCACTGTACCCCATAGCACAGGAAGGATATGGCCAGGGAGGCAGGTGTTTTGACTAAAGAACTGGTGCTTAGTTATGAAAACAAATGATTGAGAAAAGGGCTGGACTCTCCCTACTTTCACTTCTTCAGGATGAGACAGGATGTTATTCGTAGGCTCAAGATAAAGGTAGAGTATAACAATGCTGTGACCATAAGGTTGGCTTTGACTTTAAGGATCTATTTAAAATAGATTAAAACACCACTGTAATATCTTTTCTTCTGTTTGGGTTTACAAATGCCGTTGAATCTCAGTTCGTGGTGATGAACCTCACAAATGTTTCAGGAAAATCCATGAAACGTGGATTTTTAAACAAGCTGCCTTTTAAAGTGATGTTAAAAGACTGAGTTTTAGGAGGATGCTTTTTCCCTGTCCTCACGGGAGGGAAGAGCAGAAGAATTTAGGCAGAGAAAGCTCATCCCGAGTCAGACCCTGCAGCTGCACATCCAGTTGCTATAGTGAGGCAGCTTCATTACGTATTTTTAAGTGAGGTTCTGGGTTGTACCTGACTGAGATAGAAGACTGCGGCTTTAACGGTGCCACTCTCTTTAGCGCTGCCATGCACAGGTTACCCTTCCGTTTTAGTGATGGGTATAAAAAGCAAGGACTTTTGCGGTGCTGGGTGGACGTTCATCGGCGCCTGGGAAGTCCCACCAACATCACATGTATCCGAACACTGGCAGCACAGCTACCCAAAGTGCGGTTTAAAGCAGAGTAAACAATGCATCTATCCCCTTTTGATTACTCTGCATTTACACTGAGCTCAGCATCTCTCTCCTGCATTTTCCTCAAAGGCTGACAGATCTCATCATTTAGGCAGAATCCATCCACCCAGCCACCTTGGGCCATGCCTGCCGAACGGCAGGTGGAGAGAGATGGCTGCCGAGGAATACTGACATCTACACAAGGAACCAAACAACCAAAAACACGTGAGACATTTCTCCAAAGTGCAGCTGCAAAAAGTATTTTTGCTAGGAGCAGTTGTAGCTCTTAATGACTGCTGAGCCCTGTGCACTTTTAACTCACGTAATCCTTTTTCCTACAACAGCACCATCTTGGAAGAATCAGCCAGGGACTGTGAACATATTTTCCTACTACTTGCATTCTTGCCATATATTAATGATACCAATGGAAATACATGGGGAGTGGGAATACAAATATACCGCTACCTTACGGTTCAGATGCTCCAGAGGAAAGTTTCCATAGGGATCCAAACATTTGGACACTTACCAGGAGCTGAAATTAGCTTAGGATTTTCGAAAGAGCCCCTAGGGGTTAGATGGTTTGGGGGACCTAATTATTTTAGGTCCTATGTAAATCCCAGCCTTAAAAAGCAAAAGCAGGGCTCCATGTGTTCACTTAGCAGTGAGACTTGGATTCATCCCTCTCCGTTTGAGACTGCTGTTGGAGGTGCCTAAGTTAAGAGCACAGTCATTTCTCCAAATGCTCAATAAAGGGAGAGAGACATTTCCCTGGAATACTATCTTTTTTTTCTAGGAGGTAAAGTGTGGTCTGAAAATGTAATTTTCAGGACTTGGGTAGCAGCATCACAAGAGCTGTAGTGTTAGCTCAGCTTTCTGAAGTCTGCTTGTACCTGGCTGCTGATAAAGCTTAACAAATTTATTGTAATGTTAAACTAGACAAGGATCGTAAATAGCTGTTATGAGTAATGACCACCCAGATAAAGGGGAAATCACCTATTTGAGGTAAAAATCAGTGGGACAAGTGGTCCCTTAGTTTACCTTTCAGCTCTGGGACTGGCACTTAAAAGCAGCCTGCAGCTACCCAGAGAAGTAGCCAATAGGTAACTCAAAAACCGTAAAAAGTTTTCTTTTGTTACATTTTTCTCCTTACTTGTATTTAGATTTAAAATTTGGCTTTGCCCAAACAAAGCTAATTATAGAATGAAGTCAGAACTGTGAAACGAGCGTGCATGCAGGGCTGGCAAGAATTTCGGGTAGTCAAAGTAGTGCAAAAAACTTAATGGTGAAACCAGTCTGATTTCATGTCTCTGTCCGCAGCCAAGGCGTGGTCTTGACTAATATCCCATCTGCGGAGTGCAAAGGCACCACAAGCAGAGCTCAGAACTCCATTGCTTTGTCTGCCAAAGATCCCAATATCTCCCCTAAGCTGATTCATTCAACACTTTCTTAATGAAAACTTTTTCAGTTTTCCTTTTTTATTGCCCTTGAGAAATGGTGCCAGGTTGTTCGCCAGCCAATTTCATTGGCGATGACTTGTAGAAAGGGATGAAATTTCCTAAAGGCGTTGCATGCAGCCTCAGGTTCGGTTGTGATAAATTTCCCTGGTAGAAAATGATCAGAAGAGCCCAGGATTAGAACAAAAGAGTCTTGCAATGTTTCAAGGAGATATATTGCTTATATTTGCCCAGCATTTGGTGATAAGTTTTTTTATGATTAATAACTAGCCATTAATTTAAATACACATATGTTTAACAAACGCCTGTGCAACCCACAAACAGGCATGGGGGAGGGAGAGCTCATTTCTAGTTGCCAAGGCACAGTAAATCAGCTATTTTCTTATTTTGGTCTGTTGAATTGGTCTGTCCCCACCTGGATAAATACTGCTCACCTGTTCACAACTCCACCCAGGCAACCAGTCCTCCAGCCCCTGCCCATCCCTCCAGCAGCCACTTGTCTGCTGCCTCTGGAGGGTACTTCTCTGCACCTTGGCTGTGTTTAGGGCCCATCAAAAAGTGCTTGAGGGTGTCCCCGTGTTTTGTAGGTGACCTGTCCTTTGACACATCCCTTGGGCAGGAGGGGAAGGTGCAGCACATTGCAATTCTTTTGTGAGAAGAACTCTAGGAAATGCAGCTAGGAGGTTGGACTTTGCTTCTAAACTTTACAGGTACGGAAGGGTCTAAATGGGCTTTGGAAAGTGGCAGAAGCTTCTCAGCACTCCAAGGCATGTTCGTTGCTGTGCTGGGACATGTATTTTCATTTTAGGGTATGCCTCTGCTGTCTTGCTATCACAGTATTCATCTGGTGCTTATGACTGAACACTTCCAGCAGTTCCCAGGCATGTGCTCCAGCGCTGTCAAAGCCAGAGCTTGAGTCACGCTGCACAGGGTTCAGGGAAGCAAGCCAGCACCCAGTCCCGTGTTCATCATTTCTCTTGGGGTGCATTAGGAAGAGTGTGGCCAGTAGGTCGAGGGAGGTTCTCCTTCCCCTCTACACTGCCCTAGTGAGGCCTCATCTGGAGTACTGTGTCCAGTTCTGGGCTCCCCAGTTCAAGAAA
>Ga0065711_1039153_pt1 | contig 18075 bp, 11 predicted proteins | sample Hoacrofraction12_FD_59098 | JGI IMG/M metagenome (GOLD analysis project Ga0065711, IMG submission 59098) | Hoatzin crop microbial communities from Cojedes, Venezuela - Epithelial fraction 12 v2 (version 2) | ecosystem: Host-associated > Birds > Digestive system > Esophagus > Crop | place... | reverse complement strand
GGCGGCGGCCGGGGGCGGCCGGGCCTGTGGCGCTCAAGGCCGCAGCACGGGGGCGGCCATGACAGGCAGCCCCGCCCCGGCTCCCATTGGCCAGAGGCGCGGGAAGAGGCGGGGCGGAGCCTGCGCGCCCCGGATGCGGCCCCCCGAGAGCCGCGCATGCGCAGTCGGGAGCGGTGGGAGGGGAAGCCCGCGTCTGAAAGCCCGCGAAAAGTTCACGTTGTGAATTAATTAAAACGGTTCGTTAGCACCGGTACCTGCGCTGCGCTCAGTTACTGAGTTTTAACCGAGAACGGGGACAACGTTTGTGTTGTCCCCCCGCGCCAAGTGACGGCTCCTCTGGTTCCCGGCTGTTCCTGTGCAGGAAGACAGCTGTGACCCTCGGGCCCACAGACAGGAGCTGCTCGGTCCCGGGGCTCCCCGCCCGGCCTCTCCCGGCAGCTTCACGCCTCACGATCTCACCGCGCTCGCATTAAACCTTTCCAACGCTCCGTGAGGCGAGCTCGCGCCGGGCAGCGCAGGAAACGCGGCGTCAGGCGAGACCGTCTCCACTTCAGAAAAAGGAGACGACGGAGGAAGCGGCCGCTGAACGCAGGGCACGGAGCCGTTCTGGTACCCGGAAAGGGAGCAAACCCTGGCACTCACACACGCTGCTAAACTGACACTGTGCTGAACATCACCCCAGTAAATTACACAGAGTTTAAAGTCATAAATACAGACAATATAAAACAGATTTTGTGTCTTTTAATTGTAGTTAGAGTAACATTTCCGACTTTTCTTGCAAATTTGAAGGTACACACACAGAAGAAATGAACAAGGGTTGAAGTAAAATAGCACCAGTCTCCTGCAGCGTGGAAAGGGACAGCTTGACATGTCCCCCCTGTCCCACACCCACTCTAAAAATTTTAATGTTGTAAAATTTAGCACTTAAAGCTTAGGGAAATTACAACTGAGAAACTGCTTAAAGGCTGGTCCAGTTCAAAAAATGCTGCATTTTCATATCTGACAGACCTCCGGATACGGAAGCTCACACTCCAGAGCTCCCCCTCCCGAGCATCACGATCCAATCGCTGCTTCTCCTTCCGTAAGCACCTGTAGGCTCTCTGCTGGGCAGCACCCAGGGTGCAGAGAAGTCACAGTCCTGAGTGAGCAGCTCTCCCACGTCCCACGCCTGCCCCCGAACACACGCGCAAACTCAAAGCCATCATCGCTTCCTTCCACTTTAAAAAAAATGTGCAAGACGTGGTAACAAAACATCAAGAGAGCAGTTAATCTTCACAGTTCTGTACTTCTCCTGATGTATTTATAGACTAATGCGTTGTCTTTATTAAAATTATGCAGAACCTTTGGAGTGGGAAGTGTTTAAAACGCTCACAGGTATTACCTGCCTGACTTTCAGCCCATTGTCTGAGACCTCTGCACAGCTCCCTGGACACTGACGCTTCCACGAAGTCTTACACGTTTGCTTCTTCTAGCAATCGGCCTCAGAAAGCTTCCTTTGCATTATCACACCTCACTAAGACAGGAGGGAACCTTTTTTCTTCCTTCCTTTAGCAAGGGGGAAGAAAAAAAAATCTCTCAAATTGGGGGCAGGGAGGGGGGGGAATCAAGAACGATTGGGCAGCACTGAGACAGAAAACCTAAACATCATTCACCAGCTGCTACACGTTGATTTTTGTTAACATCTTCCATAAAGTTTAACACCTTCCCAAATTACTGTTTGCTACTAATCACAGTCACTGTTTTACCTACTTGTCAATACTTGGTATTAGTATTAAGCCCTTATTAAGCACAAAAGAAGTCCTCTGAAATCACTGAAACTGTCCCTGTTTACACTTCAGCGGAACGCACCCCATTTCTTTTGTCTTTTTCCCTTTAAGTATTTGAAGGGGCAGAGAGCCATAGAGGAGAAGTATGAACAGTGGAATGCGTACAGCCACCTAGAATAATACTGTTCCTACAGTACCTCATGCAGACAATTTCCATAAACAATTCAAGATGTTTAAATGTAAGGCAAATGGATACCGGAGGCCGCCAAGAAGCTCATTTGTGTATTTCCCTTTATGAAGTGAAAGTCCAGTTACATTTAAGTGCTACAAAAGTGATCCTCACACATAATATTGTTAAGAATTGTATTATTAAAAAGCTTTTGTTATCATTGCTTGTTTTTTCTATCAATCTGTTTAAAGAATTTACATTTTTATGCTGAAAGTAGATTTTTAAAAAATTTATTTCCAGAGAGACACTGTTTCCTACAAGTCTTACTACAGTTGATTGAGCTGGTGCTGTGACAGAATTGTAGTCTGTTACTTAGTATAGCAGCCACTGTTTTTATAATCCTTAAACAGTAGAATTCCAAAGGCAGGTTTGTCAAGAAGCTGTAAACAAATAATTGTCCAAGACTTATTGGCAATAAAGTGATCTTTCATCCTTCAGGATTTAAATTTCTCTGCCAGATTGGAATTTTGGAAACTGTGGAACCTACTTCCAAATTAATACTCTGGAGCAGTTTGGAAACTTGTCTCTGAGGAAGAGTCAAAATCTATTTCCAAACCAGACTCATCAGAATTTGGGAGAAAATTAGGACAGGAGTTCAAGTCTGAATGCTCCTGCGTGTCAGGAGAAGCATTTTTCATAGCTGAGTGCACGAAGCATGAAGATTCCCAGAGCCAGGTTTCAAGGTCTGCAGAAGAGTGAGGCATTTTAAGGTGGCAGTATGAAGAATGAAATTCCATAGTAGATGGGACAGTTTGACATTTTCTTAATGATGCAAAATTGTCTTTCCTGCTTAAAAGAAGAAAAAAGGAAAAGGTTATTAGCGTTTCAGTGACGTTTCTACTACTGTTCTTATGTCTGGCAGGTATCTTCATATAAGGAATAACCCTAGAGGAAAATGGTTAATTCTAAATGCATTTAATGAGTTAGGATATGGGACAACAGGAAAAGGATCTCGAAACGACCATATCTAGAAGAGGGGCACTCTGCCACTATGTGTTGTCCTCAGAAGTAGGTATAAAATAGTTATGCTAAAAGTCACACCGTTCTGATGAGCTCAGAGGAGTAGACTCAGCTTGTACATTATCTCTTAAATCGTCCCGATTCCCCCCCCAGCTATCCACTTGGAATATTTGCCGATTTACCAATCGCAGCACTAACTGAACATTAACAAGAACATTCTCAACACTTACAAGTCGAGCAGCAAATACAGTTGTTCAGCTTCCCAAATGCCATCTCTGCATTCTACTTTACAACCAGCTAATTATCACCAACCTGAACAGCTGGAGCAGAATTTTCCTAGACTCTAAACCAGCACCTAAATCACCAGGTTAGTCTTTCCCAATTTGATAATCAGGAAACAGAAGCTGTCACCAAGAATACCCAGGTTTTTCTTCAAAGTTCTCCCTCCTCTCTTGCAGTGCTTTTGGGAAAAAACCCAAAACAGCCCACAACACCGCCTCTCACACACAAAAATGCCCAACTCGCCATACAGACACTTCAACACCAGCTTCCATACCTGAAGTTCAGGTGCACTAGAAGATAGCATCCACCATGTTAAGTTTCCTAAAAGGATTTTCAAACTGTAAACAGTGCAAATTTGCATGATTTAAGTTTGATTCCAAAACAGAAGCTAGATCTGATGACAAAAAAAGGGAAGAGTGTGAAAAAAAAAAAGGTGTGGGGGCACTTTCTGCAAAAGCAGCAGTAAGTTCTTGGTGGATGCTGAAACAAAAGTACAAGCCCACAAAGAGCGACCTGTAGAATACAATGCAGTATTCTACACACAGAGCCTTGGGACCTTGCTACCTGAAGAGGGAATCCACTTAAAGGAAGGCTTCAGAAAACTCAGAAGTTTGACAGTGTGAACAGTCCAGGGGAAGGTGATCACCTTGAAGACACCATAAGCGTACAGTGAAAGCCACGACCACAATGCTCTGCTTTATGGCCAAGAGCTTCTCTTTCAGCAAGAAGAGAAACAATGTGTCCAGTTAATTATGACTCAGTGACCAAATAACCCCTCTGAGAAGTCAGATCTGAGACAATCTTGTGATAAATGCCCATTTCGGATGAAGAGTTTCATGATTGTTACGGCTGGAACACGAGCATCACCAAGAAGCTGCTAAATAAGGGCAAAAGCAGGAAGATGACCATACCTAAATTTACTGTGGAAAGGAGTCAGGAATATCATTTAGGAAAGAAGGAAAAAAAGGCACTGGATTAGATGTGGTATCCAAGAACTGAAGAGATGACGGTAGGATGATAGCAAATATATACCAAGAACTACGTTTCTGCTCAGAGGCGTGGCCTCAAAAGCCAACTAGTGTTAGACAAGAAAAGGCTTTAACTGATTTCAGAGAGGGAGAAGAGAGGCTATTTGTATACAGGAATTTAATGTGTCCGGAAAAAACTGAATATTGTAAAAAGAAAGTATCTTTACAACCTAATATTAAAGCCACCATTTAATACTTTTGAAGGGAGAAGGAAACCCAAGCTTCAACCTCGTTAAGCCTTCCAGTAAGCCAGAACCTTTAACAGTGAGTTTGACTACTCTGTGCTTCGAAGGGATGGAGCATACGAATCCGATCTTTCACGATGCCAATCCAGAACCTGTCAAAGCTTCTTATAAGGAAGTAGGATCAAGCAGTTCTTCTCAGACATACCAAATCTGCATTTCCGATGGGTCAGTGCATTGCCAGGGCAAAAGAGAGCATCTATGACCTTCCTCCTTATCTAAATTTATTCCTACAAGCAGGAAGGCAAAAGCTCAAGAACTCTTGGCACAAATAAAAGGGTGTTTTTCATTTTAATTTAAAAATGTGCTGTATATAGAACATGGCAATGCTTTAATTGAAGTAACTGCTGCAGTTAGGAGTCTCTAGTGCTACAGTTACCTCTTGGAAGCTTTTAAGAATCCTGTTCACTCCTAACAGCTTTCTGGACTAATTTCTCTCTCCCTTCTTCTACCTCCTACCCAGCAACTCCAGGAGCTGAGACCATCAGAAAAGTCACAGTAAAATAGGTATGGCCACCTCTGCTGAAGTCTGGATTTATGCTTTTTCAGACTAAATCTTAGAAGACTTCATACCTGTAAGCATTTGGACCTCAGAGAGCACCTATGTTTCTCTACTTACAGCACTACTCTGACATGGCTGTGCAACACTGTTCCAGCAACAAGTCCATTTTTTAGCAGGAAAATCAAAGCTGAATATTGGTCGTATTGAGTCTGTGAAGGTTTGCAGAGCTCCCTGGGCAAATACTACACTCCCCAGCAAAAAGTCAAACAGTAATGGTATTCTCAGATTCATACCGAGGTGAGCTGTCACCAATCCCTCCATACACATAGTCCTACAAAGTTTAACAGAAGTAGAAAGTCTGAAAGGCTAAATCTCACGCCAGCTTGGTAAGAGAAGCATAACAAACCTAATTACAACTAGGTTAGAGCAGAGGTTTCTCTTCCACAGAAACAAAAGTTCCTAAAAAATCTCTGTATTTGTCTTATTTTAATTCTTCCCAACCATCTTACAAGACTGTCTTTCATATTCATCTACTTTTTAACTCTTAAAACCTTTCCTGTCCAGACTCCTAAGAATCTAGTCTTTCTCCCACTGTTTTCCAGTTCCTACCTGCTACATCTGATTTAGAACATCCTGAGCCACCTTTTCCTCCTCTTTTCTTTCCCATTGCTCCAGCTACTGTGGAGCAGAGAAGAAGCAAAGTCTCTGTTCTCAGTCCAATGCCTGCTCCATAATCCACCCCTCTCCCCAAAAAGCATAAGCCTACCAACAGGCCACACCTCTTCATCTACAGTACGTAGCAGTCATTGATCAGTCATAAACAAGAAGCACCAGAAAATATACTCAAGAAACAATGCTAAGGATTAGAAGCAGTGAGAACTGTTTTGCGCTACCTTTGAGAAAATTATTCAATCCTGTTTTAAGAGAGAAACTTATTACTACTTGAAGCTCTGACAAAAGAGAGAGAATTTCTAAAAACGCATCATTTGCATCCAGCTGCACTCCACTTTACCTGGAGGTACAGAACAGCTTGCTTTTAGCCCGGGAATAAACTGTACCAGCAATCCGACAAAGCTGTTCTTGCATCCATCGAACATCAGCAGGCATGTCAGGAAACCAGTTTACTAACCTACAATCAAAAACAAAATATACTTCTTGTTTTGTAAGCAGTAGATCCAATCTGCATTATATTCTTACATAGCACGTCCAAATTCCAACAAAATAACACAGCTTTATACTCCACAAGTCAACTCGACACCAAGGTCTCCAGGTCTTCACAACCTCTCTAAATTTCCATCTAGTCCACTCGTTGCTTTTCTACAAGCTAAGAACAAGGGCAGCACAGACCGCTGCATCTCTGATCTATGCCGAGTGGCTGACAAGTATGTGCGTTCTACACCTCATGACCAACATTTAGGAAGCCTGCAAAGAATTCCTGTCTCTGAGACCTCTTTGTGTGTGGTGGAAACTTTCTGGTCAGTTTAAAGTTGGGTGGGAGAGGAAGGAAGAACAAAAGAAATTCACAATGGAAGAACAAACAGAAGGCAGAAACAGAACAGAACAATGAAACAGAACAAATGTATTTTTTTCCTTAGAAAAGGAAGACAGTAGACAGTAACACCAGAAGACAGTAACACCACAGGGGGACGAGGGGTTAAAACCCACAGGAAAATTGTGTTGAAACTTGCTTCCTCCCCATCCACTAAAAACTAGCACAGAAGTGCCACAGAAAAATAAATATTTTACTGGAGTTCTATGTGGCCCCAGTTACAGAACATTTGAATTTTCAAGTATTTTCTAAAGACAGTAATGACATCTGCTGTTCAAAGACTGGCATTCTGTTAAGCAAGCACAAAGCTTGGGGTTCATGGTGCCTTCATTTAGCATAATTTCTCCTCTATGAAAATTGAAAAAACTTATAAAATTAAGCCCTGTTTCAAGACCACAACTTTCAGTCAACCTAAACAAACCTGGTAAGAAAATGCATATGGCACTGGATTTCACTACTGAATTCAGAAAGAAGCTATATTCAGAAAGAAGCCCTATCTGGACAGAGTTCAAATACCACTGCAGAATATAGTAATAAAGAATGTCCTGGAAAACACAACTAAGGGTGCTTCTTTCGAGCAATTACAAGACAGCTACTAGTAATAAGAGCAAATAGTTTAAACATCTTCTTAATATGTTTATTTATCTAGCCTTAGACTACAGAGGCTTTAGGAGGGTGCATTATGCAGGCAGAAATAATGGTCTTTGGACAGTTACCACTTGAATTTGGGGTACCAGAATGCCTATGACACTGAACAAGCTCTCATTAAGTACACTCCCAAAAGTGTAGTAATTCTAAAATAGTTCATTAAACGTTCCTTACCGTAAAGCAACAGAGTAAGCAGACTCCACTGGTAGCGTATATGGTAGCATCAGATAGGATATCACTCGCATTGGGAAGAGTTTAGAGAACTGAGCATAGAATCCACTCTGTTCTTTACAAGCTTCCTGCAGTGCTTAAGAATAATTATTTTTGAAAAAGATGTTAGACCATTTGAAAACAGTTTGAACAATTTTCTCAAAGTTTGGTAATCTTCATTCAACATTATCAAGCATCACAAAATAAGGCGCAGGTAGAAAATGAAACAATTCATCTCAAGGCACTCTTACTCATAAACCTCGTCTATGCTGTTTTAAAATATGGGAAACACAGACTCATACCACAGGGACAACAGGCATTACCCAGAACTTTTAAGCAACAAGTCTAAGAATCAAGTTATTATAAGTGGATGTAAAGTTCACCTCTCCAAAAATACTTATGTATTTCTGACAGCATTCCCATTTTGTTAGAGACTCTCTTAACTCTAACAGGCTTCTTTAAATTCTGGAGTTTCACATATTCCAGTTGTTACATATAGTTGCAAGAAATACCACACTTCATATTTTGTTCTCCTAGGTCACTGGGATTACAAATTGCAGATCTTGAAAATACCCATCAGCATGCAGAAAAACACCTACGTCAAAGTTATAGATTAAAAAAATATCTGAAGTGGTTTTGGTCTATTAACAGCTTATTAAAAAGACAGGAAAGCCTGAGAATTAGAAATCTACAGAACTGTGTTTCAAAAACAAGATGGGGATAACCAGTGTTTGGATTTGAGGTTCAGCCTTGGTGTGAAATACATGCTTACAAAAATACTGTGCACATACGAAGTTTATCCAAAGCCAAATGAGAATTGAATTCACCACTCTGCAGTGCTGAAAGCAGCTCCTTCTTTCTGCTTAAATCTTATTTCTGTAGCTCAATCAAAATATACATGTTCACATTTACTAAGTATTTAAAGAACTTTTTTTGGGTTGAGCTAGTTTCTAATTCCACAGGCAGTTATAAGATTAAACAGAAAGCGTCTTACGCAAATTATAGAGTAAGTAGTGGAACAAATAAATCAAAGTTATTCAAAGTTACAGGAAACAGTAGGAAGAATGTACCTTTACGAAGTCTAGGAGGTAGACTCTCAAATATGCTCTTCTCCAAGGGCCACGGATTTTGCTTCAGCTGGTCATTCAGTACTCCCATTTTCAAAGTCTCTACTCTGTTATTTTCTGTCAATATTTTTTGCTTCGTATGGTCAATGTGTTGCGCAGCCTCATGAGGATTTGTTTTTGTGAAGGACAAGTGGATATAAATCGAGTCATTCAGAATACCTGAAAGAGTCAAGAACATCCACTTAGGCTTGATCCACAGGTCTTCAGCGTACCTTTAGTCTATGTATCCAGACAAAGGCCTGTCCTGAGGGAACATTATCTACCCAGTGTCAAACACACTTGCTCTTATAATCCCATAAATGTTTAATCATAGTGACGAGTACTCTTTTGCAGGTTTAGATCTTACTTTAAAACAGGTTCTAAAGAAAAGGAAAAAGCGAACAATTAACTCAAACTGCACTGGAAATATACAGCCGTTTACCAAAGTTCTTTTCAAGCAAGAAAGCAAATGATTTAAAGGAGAGAAGTAAAACTGATTTAGTATTTATTTGAAAGAAAACACCTAAAACACAACAGACATTTGGGAAGTTTGACGTGGCAGGTATCACATGAGTACTTTGAGGCACTACTACAACAGGGTGGAGAAGGAAAATGAGTAGGGTACAATACTGTTTTAAGATACATCCAAAGGACACATCTAGATCAACATTGGTTGCCTTGCAAAACTGGTGCCAATTAAGAAATAGCACTGATAATTACCTTAGAAACAAGCACTAGATAATGAGCACAAAGTGAAAAATACAAGAAGGGTATTTATACCCAGTTTCCAGAAAATCATTATCAAGTTATGTACATATAAAGACTACCAAATTTGACTAGGATCCATACCTACACACAACAGAATCCGTATCCTACTTACGATTACTCCTGAAAGACAATCGCCAAAAGACTATACAGTGAATTTTGCAGAAATGTTATCTGAAGTGTTACAGATCAGGGAAAAAATTAACTCCTGCAGTCGAAGTAACAAGAAGGAGATGCATAACAAATGAATTTGGGAAGGTTACAGTTATCACTGATTACTTGAAGCAAGACAAACGTGTCACAGAGTAAGAACAAAGGTGATCACAGGATCAGCAGTGTGAATAAGGAGGACAATAGTGCAATACACAGAGGACGTGGGGGACAGACACCAAGGAAGAGCTGCAAGGAATCTCAGATATTAACGTCAGATGGAAACATGCACACAGGAAACTTGTGGGTGCAGTACAGCAGCGGTACCCATCTTAGCACAGACAATCACAAATTATAGGCTCTTTGTATAGCTTGTACTTTTAATCATCTGGTGAAAGGTATAAAGCAGGACTCTCTCATTATTTAATATTACTAGAAAATCAAACTCTCAAGCAGAACCATGACGTTCTTTAACAGTGAAGAAAATGGTTCCAAGAAAATTTGAATGTTTAATGTTTAGTTATAACAGGGTATAAGCAGTGAGCACCTAGAAATTCACTTGGATGATAGCAGAGAGGATGTGATAAGAAGCTACAGGTTTCACAGGAGAGGGAAACAGTAGCCTATTCCTATCCTTCACAATTAATACAAAAGATACTAATAATATGATTTCCCTAGAATTGAAATTCTTTGGTAATTTCACTTAACAATACCTTAACATTCACTTCACCCTAATCTGACAAAACCCCAAAAGTTCAATTTCTGTGTGGCAGCACAACTTACCTCAGGTTAATAGTTACTACAACCATGTGATTTCTATGAGAACTAAATTTATGATCCCTTCAAAACCTCAAAGACCTAGCTCCTTGTTAGCTACACACAACCCTCTCACCTTTTTTATTTTTTCCCCAAAACTCAGGTTAAAACCCCATCATCAATAATTATCCACAAGTGTAACATACCATTCTCTTTCAAGAATTTAAGAGCATCGGAATATCCTTGCTCACAGATCTCTCCTAGTACCTGAAAGCATAGGGTAAATGAGTCAGACAAATAAAAGGAGATTCAACTTAAGATCAACCATTTGCAGATTGAAAAGCCACTTCCATTCACCCTCCATTCTTGTAAGAAAAATCTACATTAACAATATTATAATTTACATTAACAATACTATAATTCAACAGATTCAGGTTAATATGCCCACTGTGAAGATGCATAGATGATCACATGTATGTGAGCTTATTTCAGCTGTTACAGATGCACTGAATTATTCACCTAAAAGGACAGAATTCTAACAGTTTGCAAGAATTTCCTGCCCTTTTGTTTCTTTGACTAGCCCTTCAGCAGATGCAAGCAACAGTGAAACAGGCTGGCCAATTCCCCTTCTTCCCTCCCAGTGCTTCCCACTTCCCAAAACTACAGAAAGTCAGCTATGCAATTCTCATGCTCAGACTTAGTCTTCCACATGAAAACATCTTTCACCAGATGCAACACCAGATCACCTACTCAGTAGTCCCAGACAAAAAAAAAATTCAAAAATAAAAGCCTACATAAGTAGAATTTAACATTTTTCATCACGTGGTCAAAAAGCCCTCAATTAAATACATCTATAGCAGTCACAGAATCACAGAATGTTAGGGGTTGGAAGGGACCTCTGTGGGTCATCTAGTCCAACCCCTCCTCTGTAGTGTATCCCAAGCCAATTGGCAAAATCTGTTTTCATTTTTTCAGCTTCCCCAATGGCAATTCAAGAGCATCAGATCTCCAATTAACAGCACTTTGCAAAGTTTAAGGGCAACCTGCCTGCATGAAGTATTAATTGAGAACTTTACAAAACCATGAAGCTTTGGAACTTCTGCTAAGGTCTGAAGCACCTGGTTAGCAGGTAAACATGAAAGGACTACAAACTGACAGTTATTAATTTACCAATGTTGATTTTATGAGAGAATCCTGTGCTAATTCCCAAATAAATACTGAAAGCCAATAGCAGGACATCCATTTTCAGTTTGACAGAGACTAAAAATGAGAATGAAGACAAACCATTAAAGACAAACAGAAACAAGAAGAGAAATGTCGCCAGAAAAGTTTATATGACTAGGTGAAATGCTAGGATTACTGCAGCTTTCTGCAAAAGCAAGGCTTTTACATGGAAAGATGTTTTAGTAACTACATGAAGGTAGTTAGTTACCTTAGGTTCTGGTGGAAACAGCGCTTGTGTTAAACGATAAAGGTTCCCCAAACTGAGCTGAATGCTGGTGTTGGTCACATTCATTTCATGAAAGTTGGCAGAGTTCCCCTTTGGACAGATATCGCACTCCCCAGCGAAAGGCGAAACTGTGATAGTATTCTTACATTCATAGTGAGGTAAGTTGTCACTGATTCCTCCATCCACGTAGCGCTACAAAAATTATCAGAAATAAGAAGTCTCAAAGGCTGCAAATTCCTGACTGGCAGATTTCCCATGCACGAATTAAACAGCATTTCAGACTGCAACAGAACAGTCTCTGCCTATGCTCCCGGGTTAAACATTTTGAGTAGCATGCTTTGCTTTCTAACGCCAGTTATAAAACATTCCTACCTATAGTTCCATAGATAGCCTAAGAGTATTCTATTTGGATTCTTCTGTATTTTAAAAGAGAGCAAGTCCATTTTAAAGACCATAATCCCACACAACATGCAGAAAAAAATTGGGCAGCTGTCTCCTCTTCCTCAAAGGACAGCACCAAAGAGCTGTGAGGGTACTTCCTTAGAAACAATATGAGTAAAAGAATAGCTCTACACTTCAGAGCTCAAGTTCCGTGATACTAAACCATTCAGTTAGAATAAGAGTAACTTCAAATTACTCTTATTAATTAGAATTTGATATAAAAGCATCAAAAATATTTGGACAAGAAACTGCACGTAAAAATGGACAATGCTTCAGAAACCCTGCCAACAGTCACAGATATCTATTCTGCTTTAAGTGCAGGTTTAGAAGCTGTCCCAGGACATGCTTTTGTCTCCTTCACGTTGAATTGCCCATTCCTGTAGTTTTAGCACATCACCATCTCAGACATTTTAAGATCCAAGAACTGAAGAGTTGTGTATGGGGGTAACTAATCTATAGTGCAGCAGCTGCTACGGCTAAAGACAACTCCTCCACTCGCTCACAACAGCGTCTTGCTAGCGGGGCCAGCTGTAGCTACTTTGTTCTGACGTGGCAAAAGACCACCAGCTCTGCTGGTTCAGTGGCTGCATCTTCCTTCTTCCTAAGCAGGCTGGACAGAACCTGTCGGTCCTTGTACAAGGTAAATGTAACAGAACAGGCGATTTGAGCAGGAGCAACCTGGGTTATCAGTTTCATCTGCCTTTATACTCACTCCCTGACCATTCCGAGAAAGAAGCTAGGAATTAGGAAGAGGACAGCTCAGAGCAATTTACCCAACATACTCTTCTCGAGCAGCCTGTTCCTACCTGCCGGCTTTCTGGGACATTCTTTAGACCCAGCAGCATGCAGCTACTGACAAGCTTCCTACAGGTGCAGAATGCAATCACTGCAGTACACGTGCAAGCACCAAGTGCTTTGTGGAAGTACCAAGTACAATACAACAGGCTTGGCATAGGAGGAGCCATAGCATGCAGCCTTCTCGTGAAATTATTAACGGGTGGAAGCATGCATCTCAGTCACTATTCCACAGATGTAAATGGTTTTAATTATTTGGAGTTTCTGACTATGTATTCCCCCTAGTAATTTTTTATTCTAAAACCATCGCTGGGTTTGAAAGGGGTAAAAAACCTAAACAAAACCCACTACACCCAAAAGCTTCACAACTGGCACTTAGATATACCTACTGAAAGTTACACGTAAGTCTTTGTTTTAAAGTATACATGCATGAAGCACCAAGCCAGCAAACAGCAAGATGCTACAAAGTTTACATACTCGACATTCTACTCCGTGTAAGCCCTACAGGAGCCATGCCAAGCATATGCAGCTGTGGTATTCTTACCAAGTAACATCAAAAATGCCTCCTAAGCACTAAAATAATATCAAAATAATTGCAAAGATCAAAAGGATACGATTCCTTCCTTCCCCTTCCCTCAAAATAGGAACAAATAAAGCATCACTTGCATGTTTTTGTACCCTGAACTAAGCCTTTTAAAATAACATTGTTGTCTGGTGACAAGAACTGAATAGCCAGATTAGCCTGGATCCACCTAAACCTTGGATTCAGTCCAACGTCCTGTTTTCATAACACCTTTAATCTGGAAGAGTTTAAGGAGACATGCAAGGTTTAGAAGCACAGATAAAGAAAAATCCCTATACAGTTCTAATCACTTTTGCTTAATTTTCAGCATGAAGAAGAAAATACATTTCATATCTATCCTTGACCTTTTAGCACTTCCAGATTGCCTCGAGAACAGTCTGTAATAAACCACTATCAAAGATGTTTTGAGTTTTCTTACAATATTCTTCCCCTCTCCTTATGTAAGGAGCACCAAAACTGGAAGGAAAGGCAATGCAAGTTAATATAACCCTGTAACAAAAAGCCACAAATGTCACTGCCTTGATTTGAAGCGCATGTCTGCTCCCAGACCTGTTCTTCAAAATACCTACAACAAACTACACTAACTTTTCTGCAGTTGCTGCCTCTTTAATGGGGGATTTCAGGAAACCCAGTATAGCCACCAAGTATTAAGAGGTTTTGTAACCAACAGGTTCCTGTGAAGTAACAGAACAGATTAATACACTGACACTCTACCTTTAAAAAGCAACCTTTCTTACACTGAATACAAATGACAAAAGGCATTAAAAAAGCTTTATATATATCTGATTGAACATAGTGCTTTAATCCAGTTTTAATGCAGATCTACCTACAACAAGAACACAAGGATATACAATAAACAATCTTACAAGATTTTTTTTTTTTAATAAACAAGTGACCCTTCCCATAAACTTGTGCAGGTGAATGAGCATCACTTTGTTCAATAAATATTTATCCTTAAATTAAATACTCGCTAGCTTAGAATACCCTCTTCTAATTACTGCATCAGTAAGCAAGAAATCTAAGAGAGAGCGAGCATGTGTGTGTTTTGCAGGGTGGAGAAACATGTAACAGATCTTCTACACGCTTAGTGTTTCCTTGCTCTTTTCAGAAGTTGTAACATACAGTTACAGTACTAGAAGCTACCATGAAAGTATTTAGTTTATAGTAGGATAACCGAAAAAACATACATGTTGTCTCTTAATATTTTCAGCATACCTAGAACTATTTTTAGATCTTAACAATAGGGACTTACCACACCTCTAAATGACGGTGGAATTAGGCCACAGTAAATAGGGACAAATGAACTACAGATTAAAGCCTGTAGGAAAAGGAGACCATATAAATTAAACAGTAACTGTTCTATTATTGAAATTATAATTTATCTTTATCTCTTTACATGTTAGCAAAAACAACCAAGCAAGCAATGAAAAAAATCCTCAGCAAGTATGCTTGAATAAAAAGAAGTTGGGGGGAAGTACCATCAAACATTATTTTAAAGAGAACAGGGGTATTCCACATTTCTTTTTTAGAATGCAACCACACTCCATCTGAAAAAAGGGCAATACTCACTAAAAGACCATTTCCAGAAGTGCTAATTAGCAAGGAACAGTTTATGATCATTCACTCAAGCTATACGTTTTCTGAGTGACCTAAGGAACTAACTGGGGACACAAATATCGACCTTCTGGGATCATATTAAACTAGCTATGTAACTGATATTAAGAATTTTGAAAAGCTATTTTCAACTGTTTCCAGATCATCGCTTTTATACAAATGACCTTAAAAAAATTCTTAATCATGAAAGATATAGTTTCATTAGATACACTGCACTTTAAAGGCATTTATCCTTTTCAAGGCTGATCCCTCGCACCTACTCACTAAAACAATTCGCAGATACATTGACTGGGAAAACTCATAAGTGAATTTAGCATAACAAACCTTGAATTCATCTTTAAAATACTGTCAAAGTCACAATATCCTGAAATGTTTAGAATGGAAATCCAATGGATGACATTAAATGGACTTCAGGTTACAGAAACTTTTAACAGTTGTCAGAAATAAGCATACCTGGACAACTTCTTCTTTAGAGTTAAAATTAGATACCAATGCATTTTTACCATCTGATACTCTGGTTAGTGAAATACACAGTCTGCCCGATGACAACAGGTGAGTGTTTTCTGGAAGATTTCTCATCAGTCCATCTCTTATTATCTTTATCACATTAAAGGAAGGATGAAGAGGACCAAGATTTCGCTTTCTAGCTTCTTTGGCTAATGCCAGAACATCTGCACAAGCTTGAGCTGCAAATACAATGCATTTCATTTAAGAACAGAAGATAAGTCAAAAAAAACCAAAAACCACTTCCAGTAATAAAGCACGTCCAGAGCTCCAACTTTTTTCTGACTGCCAGCATGAAAATTCAAGAGCTTTTTAATAGATAAAATAACTGTCTGCTAGTGTTTAACAGAGTTTAGGAGTTTTCTGAGGGAAAAAAAAAGTCACTCTAGACTTTTAAATAGAACTCCTGCCGAAGACCCAGCCACTATGTCACTTGTATGTTATTTGTAAGTAGACTGTAGGTGTAAAATACGCATATAAGGGGCCTCTGTTAGGAATTATGCATTCCAGAAACACATCCTTTAAGAAAAAACAAAGATGAGTGACCTTCCGTAAGCATGTATGCATGGACATATTCCACACGCAACATCCATAAAAGCCTACAGCGTATGATGGACAGATTTAAGGCCCACAGTATGTCTGCTGAAGAAGAAGAACACCTGGGTTCATCACAGCTAGGAGCACTTGTTGGACTTTAACTGAACTTCAGGTTTCAGGGCACCATTTATCTGCATTTATATATAAACACAGTAAAGGGAACATTAAATGCGAACTTGTGGGGAGGAACATCAGGAGGGAAGTTTTTAAAGCAGCAGGTAAGAAATGTGAAGGAGATCTGTAACACCTCTCATACAGGTCTTCACCTAAACCAATACATTTTTACCAATATGTAACAGACACCTAATAATATTTTCTCCAATTAAAACAGCATTTAGGAAGAAGACCAAACCACTACAGAAGACGTGTTTGTTCCTGAAGCACACTAAAATAATTTTAAACCACCACACTCCTAGTCATAGTAAGGACAGCAGCTCATCCACCTGCAATGTTTTGTTTGAATTTTTAATGTCATGTTTCTCCAGAGCATACTTTGAGGAAATTGCCTGATAAGCTTGTCAACTTGGTAGAGGAAAGGGGGTGGGGAGGAAGGTCAAAGTAACAGGTTATTAACCTGAGTGATATGCTACAAGGTCATCCAAAAATATTTTCAGAACTTACATAGACTCTCTGTAGAACAGACAGGAGTCAACTTATCAAGTTAAGTGTGAGCACTGCACTGCAAACAACTTCGCTTAAGCCTTTGAATTCAGATTAATTTCCAAAAATATTATCTTTCGCCCCTCATATAGCAATACCTAAACCTTTCTCATTCTTAACACCGTAAACCAAGAGTCTATGTTCAAAAGAGTACCTCTAAAAAAATCCGAGGGATCAGACAAACTCCATTTTTACCACTCCAATTTTTTTCATTTCACTCCTGCAGAGTGAAGCCTTGGGTCACGAATCCGTTGATATCAATAGCCTGATCCCACCTCCCATCCCAGAAGACAGCAAAAAATTTAGACACAGCTCACTGTTCAGGGACAAATATATGCCTGTGCCAGTAAAACACATTTTACATGCAATTAAAAAAAAAAATGGCACAAGACACATTCTGGCAAGTGAAGAACTTCTTTCCAAAAGCAGTTAGGTACACAGTTTTAGCAGTTCTATTTTTCATGCACTCAGATATAAATTACTGCCTCCTTTTTTTTTAATTAAACTAAGTGAGCAATACTCAATCGTCCAAACTTTCTACAGGCACGTTGCAGGAGCCTGAGATACTGAACTACCAGAACTCTGTCCAGGAACAGCAGTCTTAATGCATGCACTGATTTCCTTTTGCAAAATAAATACATTTTTGCAAACTTATGCACCAAGCAAGTAAATTGCTTGTTCTAAAAAACAGATGAAGAGCACTGGGTGCATGGATGCATGAGCAAGCAAACATACACACATGCTCTCACTTCTCTGGCAGGTCTTGACCCTGTTTTTCCAACTAGCATCCTGTCAAACTGAAGCTCAGGCTATTACTCCAAGTTTGAAGCATGGTAACATCTTCACCCATTTGCACTGTTTCTGCAGAAAAAATACAGCAAACTGGTGCCATCTACTAACCTTGTGTTGTGATTATTTACCTCTCGCCATAAAAAATGCCAGAGAAGTATCAGCTCACTTTACATGCCCAATTAAACAGCTGCAAAACTGATGACCTCCAACAGTTTAGATTTGAACTCCTCTCATTTCAACTTCCTTTCAGAAAATAACCACCCATCTAAATGAAATTGGATTTCACAGTTTACCCATCTCTTCCACATACAAGGATTTCTACGTTTTAGATAGTCTACGGGGGCGGGGGTAGGGGAAATCAAGTTTACGTATTTCATTTATTGTAACCAATTTTAAATACAAGAAGGGCTCCTAAGCAAAAAAAAAAAAAAAAAAAAAAAAAAAAA
>Ga0065711_1039152_pt1 | contig 18075 bp, 8 predicted proteins | sample Hoacrofraction12_FD_59098 | JGI IMG/M metagenome (GOLD analysis project Ga0065711, IMG submission 59098) | Hoatzin crop microbial communities from Cojedes, Venezuela - Epithelial fraction 12 v2 (version 2) | ecosystem: Host-associated > Birds > Digestive system > Esophagus > Crop | place... | reverse complement strand
CTTCCCTCTGAGGGTGACAGAGCACTGGAACAGGCTGCCCAGGGAGGTTGTGGAGTCTCCTTCTCTGGAGATATTTAAGACCCGCCTGGACACGGTCCTGTGCAGCTTGTTGTAGGTGACCCTGCTTGGGCAGGAGGGTTGGACTAGCTGACCCACAGAGGTCCCTTCCAACCCCTACTATTCTGTGATTCTGTGATTCTGTAACTCAAGCTCCCCTTGAGGATACTGTAATGAATACAAGTCACTCTCCAGCGTACTTTACTCCTTTTGACTCCTTTGTTCCATAGGAACAGTGAAAACAAAAAAAACCCCTTTTTTTGGTAGTTATTCTTTCTTATTTATATACACACACTAAGGCAAATGACTTTACTGTGACTGGAGGGAAATAAAAATGTGACGCAGCCGCAAATTTCTCAGGGAGCTGAACTTCCTCGAACATTTTACTTGGCTTCCAGGAAATATTATAAAAAAGTCATTTCTTGTTTTCACTAGATCCTTGAGGCAGGTGGAACTCAGAAATAGCTAACGGGTGGTTCCATAACTAAAGAATTATCTAGCGTATTTTATCTTGATTTTTTAAAGTATTCAGATCTGACTTTTCAGGTTAGCTTACTATTAGCTGGATTTCTAGCTGACATTATTTACACATATATAGATATTTTTTTTTTAATCCCTACTTGAAACAACATAAATGAGACTGATTTTCAAACAGGTACTAAAACTTCAATTTTTTTTTATTGGGCATCTTGAGACCATTATTCTGAGATCTTCAGTAATTTTGGAAAATCTTAAATTCTCAAGAGGTCTGAGGAATTTTGACGTAAGGGTTTGGCTTCCTGCACATTTCTGTTCATAAACGGTGTGCAGGAGAGGGATTTTTGTTTATTTCGATTTCGGCCCCTAAATATTAACATCAGACCTGATTCTGTGTTCGTTGCATGGTAATTCAAGTGGTGAAAATCCATTCAACACTGATGTGAGATTTCTATTACAATAGATCACCAGTAAACACTGGAAACATTCAAGATCAGGCTGAATGGAGCTCTGAGCATCCTGATGTAGTTGAAAGTGTCCCAGCTTATTACAGGAGGGGTTGACTAGACGACATTTAAAGGGCCCTTTCAGTCCAAACCATTCTATGATTCTGTGATTCTATGAAATAGGTTAAGATTTTTTTCCCAAAATATCTTATAGATTTAATACTGGGAAGATAATGACAATATTAAATGAAATTAAAATTACTAAAGCAGACATAAACACTTAAACTCATAGATATACACACAATTTCAGACAAAATCCTCTCCTCTCTTACTAAGCTTTACTGTTTAAAGTACTGATTAGAGCTAGTCAGTAATAGCCTTCAATTCCATCTAAAGATTTGAAGAATTCATCAGATAATAGTAATAAAGGAGGACTATTGCAAAATTTTACCCAGAAGTATTTTTCTTTCTGTTTTGGAAGATTGTTCTATTGCCTTATGGGAGCTATGGGGTGGGCACTTTAGGAATCCCATTCACCCTTATGAACCAATCACATTATCCATAAAGTATTAAAACCTTACTTCTTGGTAACTTCTGATGGGATTTCTGTAGCATACCAGACTATGAAGTCCAACTCTTACACCATATAGCTGAACAGGATAGCACAGCCTACCAAAACCTTGGCAGTAAGACAGGACTTTTTATTTGAACTAAGGATCATATAATAGGGACTCCATGCAGCCCCCTGTGAAGTCTGGGGTTGTCTATTCTCTCACTTCAATCGGGTTTGAATATAGTACCTTGCCCTGGGTTATTTGACCAATAATTGCAACCATGTCCAAAACTAGAAGGACCATGTCCATACAGTTTTTGGCTTTGCTGTCCAAATGAGGGAGAAGTTCTTTCCTGCTCCTTATATTACTACGTTGTTAGAGTGCCTGCTCCATGTATCTGGGGAAGTACATTACCAGCTATTGAAATTTGAATTTCCCTGCCTGAAAAACAGTAGTCTTACCGAAAGCATTCCTACTGCTGGAAAGTTCAGCTCTATTTGAAGACCTTCTGTTTCTGTATGGCAGACAATATTTTCTCCAACAGACCCTAAATGCACTAAGAAAGACCAAAGTATTAACTAAAACTTATTACATGAATCCGGTACAGTACTTCTTTTTCTAGAAGTTTGTAACACAATCTGTCCAAAAGAAGAAAGTCAGAGTTAACACAATGATTTTAACTGCAGTTGTTTTTGATCATGCAGTTGTGCTTCTGGGTGTGTGAGTTAGTTTCACTGAGTGTAGCCACATGATTACTAGCTACTAAAAGAACCCATACGTTTAATTACACCTTTATTGCTCTAGTGGCAACTGTTACTGTAACACTAAATACATGTACAAAATAGACTATTTTAGAAAACTTACATTTGGGTTCAGGACAAATTAATCTTAATTATAACCTAATTAATCCATTTCTTTACAGATGTCACTGACCTCTGGTTTGACTACATCTGTATCATGCCCTTGCCCTCCTCTTTTGCAAATAAATCCCCCTCTAATTTGATAACAGTTTGCTTTAGGTTCTCTAACAAATATTACTGGAAGCTGTTGCTAGTGGGGAAAAAGGGGTTTCTCTCCAAGGGTGATAAGCTGTCAGACAGCTGAATTTCATGTTTGGTCCCTGGGATGCTGGAGTAATAAAGCCAGACTCGGAGCTCTCTAAGGCACATGGCAACTCTGTCTGGTCTCTGAGTGATGTAAATATGAGAAGCGACAAAGGTGACCTAGAGTTGCCTTTCTCTCCCATCTCCAGAGCAGCAGGTTTTCCACTGTCATTTCTAGATGTGGTTTCCACCAACTCTCCCTCTGTTTTTATCTTTGCCTGCAGAAGTCTCTGTGGAGGCTGGTAGAAACGGAGGGCTGGGCACTGAGAACTTGTCATATTTACTACTTTATCCTCTACCGGTCTGCAGGGGGAAAAAAGCTGCTGTGAAAAGGGAATAGATGGAGTGGGTAAGTGTCTGACTTTGGAAAGGAACATTTAGTACAGAGACTTTTTTACTTTATGAAATTTCAGATATAACTTTCTTCTCCTCCCCATACACAGACGAAATCCAGCCAGCGTCTCAACCAACCTTTCAAAACCCTTTTCTGGCTTGAGGCTAATTGCAGCTTTGCATTCTGGGAAATACGGAGGGTGTCCAAGTCGTTGAAACCAAGTCTGCTTTCGGACCCGCATTTCGTCCTTATTAAACTGTTGGCAATTTGGTACATGAGAGGACTGCTCCTGCGAACAAGAGGTAGGGCCCCCTCTCCATCCTTTTATACTACAAAGCTTGCATTTTTCACAGTGGATTAGCAAGTCTAGACATCCTATAAAATGTCAATGAACGTATGGATCTTCAGTGCATATTTCTCAGGAGAGCTATGCTTGTTTGCAGTGCTTCTTTCTCAGCCCGATCAATACAGTCACAACAGCCGTTTGCATTTTCTGTCAGGAAACAGAACCCCACTCATCGAATTTATTTTTCTTTCTTTCCAAGGCAGTTAATCAAATAGTGGAGGTAGAGGAAAGAGGGAGTGGGTGGGGGGTGGGGAGTTAGATCATATGCCAAGCACTCAGGGAAGTTGTGAATAAAGTATTTTATTTTAATTATTATTACTAACCACGAAGGCACAATAAGAATTATCATGAGAAAAATCATACCTCAGGGGCAAGACAAGGACTGGCGAAGAAAAGGGAAAGGAGGCACAGCTGAGTGCGAGAACCCCCACGGGATGTGATTATCTCCTGGTAACAACATCCCCAGACTTATTGCTATTATGAAATTTCGTTTTTCCATTTTTTTATATACACAGATACATATATAAATTATTTAGGTGAAGTATTTCAATTCCCTGCAAAGCACGAGTTTGCATTAAAATGCTTCAACTGTGAGATTCCCAGGTATATTAATATCCACTCTTTTAGGATGTTGAGCAGTCCATCAGAATAAGCTCTTCATCCTCGGCTGTTTTATGATATTATTACAACGTATTTTAGTTGGGGAATGGCGGGTAGAACAAGTTTTCAGAGAAATAGACTTGTTTGGGTTCCATTTGGTTGCTGGAGGGAAAACTCCACATAAAATAACTCTGACTGTTCAGTAAGGCATCCTGATTTCTCATTATTATTATTTTTTCCCCAGCACAGCTCAATTTCTTCTCTGCTTTTCAGAAGTCCCAAGTCCCCTTCCCATCTGCTTTAATAACAGTGAGAGAGGATTGCAGCCACAAGACATAGGGACCTCGAGGACTGCATTCAGACGTGTGTTTTGTATGTTGAGTTTCCTGGCAATTATATATAAAAATGGAAACAGATCGATGCTGTTACTAAAAACAATTTAATCCATGTACAATTGTTATTTATCAATTTTTAGGGCTGAAAGTTACTTAAAAAAATCCACCTCGCTTTTTGTTGGACTCACCCAGCTTATGTGTACTTCTTTATAGTTTCCGTTTAACATCCTTAATTTTTCAAGAAATTTTGATTCCAATTTAGAGCCCCAATTGTATCTCCCTGATGTTGTTTTGGAACAAGGTTGTCGATCAAGCAGCAAAGACTATGCCTTGTCATGATACTCCTGAATTTCTCAGGAATCACTGCAGGTAACAGTTACAATTTTGCTCTGGGGGTCAACTTTAAATCTTTTTGGCTGTAGTGAGAAACTCTGCAACAACCTTAACATAAGGGTTTGGTGTCAGTCACATAAGGAGATGCAGAATGATTAGAAGATTTCACATCCAGCTAAGTCCCATGTGAACAGGCAGAATCTACTGAGTTACATGTATACTCCTTCCATGATGAAGATGCGCATTGACTTTAGTCTGTTATACTAAACCAGCATACAGTTTAGGGGAATTTTAAGCCAGGAAAAAACGCATTAAATACTCTTCTAACTGTGTTTGTGCTTTAAATATGCCTCTTCTTTCTGTTTTTTATTGGAATAAGTGAGAGCCTGGCAGTTTTATATTCTGTATCAGTTTGTTGTCAGTAAAAATATATCCCTGATGAGGCTCCAACAATTGTTTCCCTATCAAATGATTTGTAAGTTAAATATTCAGGCTACGAAAGAGGGATTCTACACAATAATGAAGACAATGTTGATTCTCACTTCAGTTCCTGTATTTACAGTAGTTTCTTTCCTTGGTTTGTGAGTTGTTTCAACATTGTTTCTTCTCTACTGACATCACCGGAGCGATTCCTGATGCATATTTGTTCAGACAAAATCACAATCAGCCCTTCAGAATTCGTCTAGTTGCTCTTCTTTACTAATATAGAAAACAGGCATCAAAAAGGAACTGAAGACAATGTTTTCTGGGCTTTTCTTATCTACTTGAAGCATTTTGTGAGAGAGGAACCCAGCCCTATTTCACTTTACCAGTGAAATGAATGCTTACTGTCAGCTGCGGAGGTAGCGATACAACTGCAACCTACAGACTCACCTGTCTTAGTTATCCTGACATCAGTGAGGAAATCTGTGGATTTACACTACTAAAAAAGTAAAAATAAAACTACAGATCCTCATCTTATGTAACCTTCTTTAGCTCACTTGAAATCAATAGAATCATATGTATTTAGTGCCAGATGATGGTCTAGCTCAGGCTCAGTACCACAAGCCTGATGGGGTATATGCAGAAAAAAATAAATTAAAGGTAAAAAAATAAACATACATATATACACACAGATCACATATATACACAATCAGTGGCAGAAGATTAAAGATCTCAGCAAACTCCACTATTTTTCATACTAAGAGAGAAGCCAGGCTTCTGAAACCCAGGAGCTCTGCCTGTCTGGATGGCTACTTGCAGAGTGGTCACCACTTTGCCCTTAGGGTAGGAGAATTTTGCAGCAGAAGGGTGATACAACGGATGCTTCTGCAGCTTCCCTATTCAAGATTACATGCTGTGATTTGTTCCACCTACTGCTGAGTCACTGGGGGATCTTGTTTAAAAGGCAACAATACGGTTTATTGAAAACCTTATGACTTCTATACAAATGCAGTCATACCTGTTTTAAGCTTAAGATTTTGTTTTGACATTCAGCCTTTCTAAACAGATGGGGCTTGTAACAGCTCTTACCTGTATATCTAACAAACCAGCTTCAGTGGATAATAAAGTTAATAACTTCTCCGGACTGCAATGTAAGGCATTGCAAGCCTGGAAGAGGAAGGGCATCAGAAAGTAAGAATTTCTGTTGCACATCCCATATGTTTTAAAGAATGGCATCCATTCTTGTTGCCTTCACCACAAGATGATTTTTTTTCCATTGAGAAAAATGCACCAGACAAAGCTTTGCTGTCCTAAGAGGTTGATGTCCTTTAGGCAAAAGTTACAAGCCCTAGCAGAGTCACTAAACAAGTATATAGTCAAGTATGTCATGGACACACAACTATTTTGCATTATTATGCAACATGAACACTCCATGCAAACAGCACAAAGAGAGCTAATCTAACTTTGCACCTGTAAAAGGGGTGCAAACACTTAGAAGCTGGACAGTGGAACATTATGACCATAAACTGTGTTTCAGAAGAGGGCATAGATATTTTTCAGGAGGATATTAATACGCCGTAGAGAGTTAAAAGAAGTACCACACAACTGATTCATGGGTTGGAAAACAAGCTCTGCAGTGTCAGACTTTAAGGAGCTCAACTTAGATTATCAAAGGAAAAGTGAAGCGGTGAGTTGATCACTGTGTAAGGTACTTAGAAATGTTTGATAACAGGGAGCTTGTCATCCTTGGTAAGAAGGGCATAACAAGATCCCATGGCTGAAAGCTGAAGTTTACATAAATACAACTTTAAAATAAGACAAAATTTCCTAGCACAGAGACTATATGGCTTAGTGGCCCCTAACCTGTGCAGAACACCTTGGTTTGGGATTTTTTTGAGTGTAATGGACATCTTTTTAGCTACATGTTTTGTTTCAGCTGCTAGTATAATTATTTGGCCTGTGTCTGCAGCAGTGAGAGGAGGAATCCGAAAGCCTCAGTTCAAGTTCCCAGAAGGAACCAACAAAGATATGTCCTTAGCATGCTCAGGAAGAACCAGACCTGTATTCAGGCAAAGTTTACAATCACATTTAGTGTTTCTGAATTTCTGTCTCATATTTGTTGAGAGATAGTTTTCTCTGAGGGCATAACTTGGCTGTTGATGGTTTGCCACCTTCTGAAAAGTAAGAGATTTTCTGCAACTGGAAATGGGATATGAAGGAAAGATTTATTTTGATCCTTATTCTCTATATTTTTGCTATCTACACTGAGCCAAAGATTTCTACTAAAACCGTAAAATTTGTTCATCCCCTATCAGCTCTTGAAGGATCTGATGTCCCTGAAGTCTATGAGATTTTTAACACTTCAACTTTTCTTCCAACGCATTTCGTCTTCCGCTTGTCTGTGTCGAATTTCATCTGCCATTGTGTTGCCCAATTACCTACAGTAGTTTAGTTAGGTCCATCTGGAGTTCCTACCAATTCTCCTGAGCCTGGAGTAACCTAAATAATTTTGTGCCTGTGTCATAATAACCATAAAATAATTCTGTGTCAAAACAATTTTGTAAATTGGTGTTTCAACATTTGTCCTGAGTGCAGCTGAACAAAACCCTTTGTGTATAGCTCCAGTCTTTGCGCCTCAAGGACTCCCCTATTATACACCTGTTCTTGACAGATTGAGGCCTAAAACAGGATAGCTTAGTCACATATTAACCAGCAGGAAGAAAGTCTCTCATTTTTATTAATGCCTGCCTACTAGTTCAGTGTTAGGAATTCAGTCCTACCTATAAATCAACATCAGAGACTACAGCCCAGTGTGTTCAAGAGCTTTGTTTAAACATCAAAAGAAGAACACAGACATACTCTGCGATAGAAATATAACAAATAACTTGCAAATACATCTTTCCTGTCATTAGGAGCTTAACCTTTTTGTTTAATGCTGCTGGAGGAAAGTGCACTTTTTTCCATTCTGTCTAGTTTTTTTAAAGAAATACAGAGCTTTGCTATGAAACATGATCATATTTATTCCTAATATAACACAAACCTAGCAAAATGGATTTTAGAAGTATTCAGCAGAAGGAAGATTTATAGAATCTTGCAAATTTCAAGGCTACACAATGATTAATAAGAACAGGATCTACTGAGATTGCTAAATGTGTTTGGCTAACATAATTTAATAAAACAATAGTTGACTAAGGAGGACAAATACATCTAGAGCTTCAGCTTGTTTGTTGACTAGCAATGAACACAACTTGATTGTATGTGGCACATTGATTGGATCAATTTAACTTCACACTCTGCTCCTGGCTTTCTTAGCTCATAGGGGACTCTGCTAGGATTTAGCCATAGCGTGCAGAAAATCCTAGAATCTATAGATCATTCCTTTTAATTTGAATGCTGCAGATTATGGATGAAAGATTGGTCACCTATAGGATTTAAGACTTCAAAGGAAAGGAAAACAAAGAGAGACACAGAGGGGCAAAATACAAACAAAGAGTGCCTGTGAGAACGAAGTGGAAATGCAGCCTCCTACAAGATGTGGGGTTGGGTTCAATAGAGCTCCTGAGTCTGATTTTCCACTTACTCACACAAACCCCACTGAATTCAGTCGCATTACTCCTCATTTACTTATTCGGAAGGGAAAGCAGAATCAAGCCCTTTTTTTCTACTGTAGCATAGTTCATTGCCAGCAAACACAAAAAAAATACCACTATGTCCCTGCTTTTATCTTTTGGACTTGATGGTGTTTCAGTCAATACAAGTTTGCCATTGATCAGCAGCATGTGTTCTGTCAGCAGGATGAGGACCTCTGTATTCCTTGTAATCTGTTTTGTAAATACTAAAAAGTGCTCTCCCAAAGATGCAGTTTGTAATGCAAAAAATGCCAAAAAAAATGGTAGTATATTGGATATAGGTCCTTCCCTCAGATGCTACAAGTTGTCTCAGTTCTCTGCAGATGCAAATTCTCAGGTGGAGTAGAGTATTCAGCTCTAGAGTATTCAGCCCCAATAGAAAATCTCTGGTTGAATCACATGTCCAACACTGTCCATGTGGGTGACCCAAGGTCTTGCTATCTGTCATGGTTTAACGGTAGTAGGAAGATAAGCCCCACTGAGCTTCTTGCTCACTCCCTCTCAGTGGGGTGGGTAAGAGAATCGGAAGAGTGAAAAATGAAAGAACTCGTGGATTGAAATAAAGACTGTTTAATAGGTAAAGCAATAGCTGCATGGATAAGCAAACCAAAATAAGAAATTAATTCACTATTTCCCATTGACAGGCATGGGTTCAGCCATCTCTAGGAAAGCAGGGCTCCATCGCATGTAATGTCCACTTGAGAAGACAAACACCATCCCCTTCTGAACTTCCCCCACCCTTCCTCCTTCCTCCTTCAGCTTTTATTGCTGAACGTGATGTCATATGGTATAGAATATCCTTTTGGTCAGTTGGGGTCAGCTACCCTAGCTGTCTCCCCTCCCAATTTCATGTGCACCCCCAGCCTACTCGCTGGTGGGGTGGTGTGAGAAGCAGAAAAGGTCTTGGCTCTGTGTAAGCACTGCTCAGCAATAACGAAAACGTTCCTGTGTTATCAACACTGTTTTCATCACAAATCCAAAACATAGCACCATACAAGCTACTATGAAGAAAATTAACTATCCCAGCCAAAACCAGGACACCATATCCCTTGTGCTCAGATGCAGATATACAGCAAACTGCCTTGTAATTATGTACCGTGGGTGTCACAGTACTTGATGGAGCTGCCTCCATCCTCCTCATGGCATATGTATTTAGCATTTTTTCCTTTCCTCCATCTCACTTCTGTAATGGCCTCGGTAGATGTTTTCTCCTGTCTCTCAGGGAGCTTGAATCACTCAGTTGGGTTTTCTCACTTCAGCCCCACTATAAGTCAAGAGCATAGGCTCATTTCTAGAGGTTTTTATACCAGCTGGAGAGGAAATGCAGCCCAACTGCCTACAGCAGAAACCCCATCCTCTGCTTGAACTCAAGAGAAAGGCTAGGTGACTTCAGAGGGTGATACATAACTAAATTAAGCAACTAAATTAAGCAACAACCATGTTCCTAGATTGGGTGTTATGAATTAGTTTATGTTGTCCACCCTTCAAGCCTTTCTATTTCAGATTTTTTTGTTATACCCTTTCCTATATTTTTCTCTCCTTTCTTAAAGCAGAAAGGTCTCTTCTTCTACCTTTCAGTCACTAGTCACTGCCGCCTTCCACCTCCACTCCAATCTGCATCTCAAAAATGAGCTGAAAAACAAAATTACTTCCTTTTCTGGGCCTGTATTTCCTAATTTGACTTTTCTGGTACTTTGTTCTAGTAACCGTTTACTCACCTTAATCCTATAGACCACTTCAGGCTCCAATTTAGATGAAAACTGCCCTGCCAAAGAAGACTGCCTGGAATTGCCCCAGTCATAATGTAAGCTACAGTTCTTGCATTTCCTGGAGTGCTAGTTGTAAAGGTACAGCACTAGTGAGCATCACAGGCTGTACAATACATTATAAATAAAGGTACATGCACTACAGTATTCAAGATAAAAGATATTAAGGTTACTGTAGGGGTACTGTAAAATTTAGTGTTCTTTAGAATAAGCTAGTAGCTTCTAAAACAGCAGTCAGATACTCACTGGGCACAAAACCAAAGCAAATTCAGGAAAGAAACTGTCAATAGCACAAGCCCTAGAAACATTCAAAGGGTTCAGGTCTGATCTATTTGCCCTTATTCCATAATGCTTTTTTTTCATGAGCTGTTCCATTGAAATTATGATGTTGAAAGAAGTATTGTGCAACGTGGAACAAGTCAGTACCTGCAAACTCTTCAAAAAGAGCTCTTGCCAAAACCATGCATCTTGACACCCAGCCAGGTTAATTAATGCTCACACAAACATACACCCTTCTTGGACTGTAAGTTCTCTCTCATTTTTGGTTCTGGGGTTGTACAGTGCCTAACACTCCTGGATCCTGTGGTCTGCAGATTTCCAAGCCACTACAGAAGATCTGTGTTGAGGTAGGGAAATACCACTCATATGAGCAATAGCATAGCCTATAACATGATGTCCCTATTCCTTTTGTGGTGTTTCATCACCCTGTTCAGTTCCAGCATCTTTATGTGTGCCTAAAGCAGCCAAGATACTTATACATTATTTCAGACAGTATTTAATTTGCTTAGTCTTAAAAGACAGAAATTTTTACTCCACACAGCCATACAGCTGAGGTGGTTTTATGTACAAAAAGCTAAGATGACATGTTCAAACTTATTCTGGAACTAGCTGCCATGTAGATGTCTCAGTGCAGGTTTGGGACTGAAGTTAGTGAAAGGGTAGGACGTCAGGTGTGGCTAGAGCCCCACTGGCCCCTACTGTGGGACAGAAAGTTTGGCAACCCATTTGTCTGTATGCTTGAATGTCCCAACAGAATTGCTCGAGCCCCATTCCTGTCCCAGCTATTACCAAACACATTTTCACAGGAGCAGATTTTTGTCTCTGCTGAACTCTCCAGAGAATCCTTATCCAAGAAAAGGACATGTGTATGGAAAGCGGGTAGGTGGCAGATGATTTCATGTAGTTTTATTGGTAGGCTCATCCTAATTCTCATGCATTCCTCTATTGTAGATCAACTCACTCCCTGTTTTTTTTTGAAACCTGCACTCACATGATGTCTTTGTGGTAACATTTGTGATTGCTTGTCTGAAATAATATTGCTCAGGAAAATTTCTGATCATTTGATTGATTTTTAATCTACTGAGACTCAATGCAAGGGCTGGTTCAAGAATCATAAAGAAAACAGGCACTTCAAAGCTTTTTACCTATTAAATGGATTATATGGAAAAGTCAGAGGCTTGGAAGTAGGGCTTTATACCAGGACTTGTGATTGTCTAAGGCACCTTTACACAGGTCATACCCTCACATGTGGAACTCAGCCTGAAGTAAAGAGGACTCAGTATTTTCTCCCAATAGCATTTATCTGGAGTTTGGTTTGTGTTATCACTAAAACAGTTGTAACAAATCACCACTTTAAAGGAAAAATTAAGTTATGGTTACATTGCGAAGTTAAGACCAGGCTCAGCTAAGACCTAAGCACGGTAATTTCTGCATTGCCAGAGATAGCTCAGCTGTAACGTGGGCTGAGACGGGAAACTAAGGTGATGACTCAAGACTCCCAGGCAATATAGAGAAATGAGTATTCTCAGAGAGCAAGGCATCTTATTCTGCTTGAAGTGCCCAAAGTAGCCAGACAAATCACGCACCAATAAAGCCTATTTGTCTCCACCAAGTTCTAGAGAAATCTTCATGTGAAAGTCAAAAACCAGATAAAAAGACTCAATTCAAAGGTTATACTAGTAAATGAAGTGTACTGCATGATGTTGTGTGGCAGGGAGGCCAACTGAAACAGAACAGTCCATTCTCTTGAACTTCAGAACAGCGTGGTCTGACCCACAGTATGTTAGAAAAAGTTTCTGGTCTGTGCTGGCTCCCAGTTTGGGCCTGGGAAAGAGTTTCTGCGGGGGTACTAGTCTTCAGAGCCTGGAGAGAGAGCTCTGACAGGCTCAGAATGGACAATTGCCATCCACTGCAAGGGAAAGCTCCCGGGTACCATTAAATTTAGGAGAGAGAACAAAGTGTCCTCTGCTTTCTGTCTTATTTTGCTGTCCTCTTTCCATTCTGCTTAAAAAGAGATAACCCAGGACAACCGGACAGAAGAGTGTAAATTCCTTTGGCTTAGCCACACTTGGTCAGTTCAGATGTTACAGTCCGTATTATGATACATATCAGTCCAGCATCTTTCTCTCCAAAGGTTGCTGCCTTCTGGGCTAAATCATCACAGAGCTTGTGAAAGAGTGGCCATGCCTGTACAGATAGTCTGACACGACTTCTGTCTCCAAAAATGCCCTTATTCACTCCCTGAAGTCTAAGACTACGGTAGTTAAATTTCCACAGCCAGAAATTTGAATTTGTGTTCTGCAGAAGTGTTGCAGACGCTCTGTTTTTGTTTTTTGTAAGGCCTTTTAAAATGTTTTAAAATGCTCTGGATAAATTTGGTCTTGTCATTTTTTAAATGATTTATCAACAGTTTCCTATGGAGACAGAAAGGGACTGAGGGGAAGCAGATTTTTCATGCTAGAATACTGCTGGCCTTCTCTCCTGGATCAAGGTCAATAAGACGTAATAATTTAGAAGCCTGTTACTATGTCAAGAAAGATCTTGAAGGCCTTTGCGCGTCTGGTCAGCCATAGTGGATGACAGCAAATCTTGTCTTTACCTGCAGTGTAGGCATACATATTCAACAGGGGCAGCTTATCTGCAGATGTCTAGGAAAATCATTTAATCTGTACTGGATCCCAGTGTTCACAGTTGTCATGAAAACCTTTCATGAATGATTAATTGTCTTTTAAAAGTGAATCCTGATTGGAAAAAGACTAGGAGGGTTTTTGGAACAAGCATCTAACACGCATGGAAAGATACTACTCTCGGCTTTTAATATTTTCTGTTAGAGTGGTAGAAGCACTCCCTGTGCAAAGCAGCCCATCCAGCTCCATCTCTCCATGGAAGAGGTCCTGGATGCTGGGAATTGCAAACACCATGATATCACTGGGAAGGTCCCAATGAAGGGCAAAATGTCCTGCAACCTGCAGAAAAACAAAATCATTTCCCACCTTCCCACTCCTTCCTGGTTACAGTTGTGCTTCCATGAGTGCTGCTGAAACATACTAAAAGTGACATATTAAAAGTTTTTTTTAGGCCAGATTTTGGTATCTTGGAGGAAAGGGAAAAAAAACCTCCAATGATCAGAGGCCAAAATGACAGCGCAGAGAGCTGCAGGAAAAGTATCAGAATAGAAAATCTCATTACATGTGCTGCTTTTTACAGCAGAAAACAAATTCCAGTTTTGGAAGGCTTTCTGTCCAACCATCTTACTTTAGTTTTCGTCTCTGATGCTGAGGTCCACAGCATTAGTTACACAAACAAAGCATTAGTTTTTTGAATTGTCGTCATAGAATTTGATTCTGCTTGAATAGCAAGAATTGCTGATCGCCGTATGGACCACAATCTGTCGTTATTTATCCCTATATTTCCTTTAAGTTACTGCACATTTGTTGTTTGCTCTGCGTTCACCCTGTCATGTTTCCTATGTGCCATTAAATCTTCAGGTCTACAGATGTTCATACGCTCATTGATAAAATCAGATATTGCTCAGCCGGGCCCTAATACTGCAAAAAAATGTACATGTGTTATTCACAGAACTTGAGCGGTGTGAAAACGGCGAAGAGAATCCTTAGTCTGAAATTGTACATACCTGCTTTTAGGATCTTGGCTCCTATCAGTAAGAGCTGAAATAGTAATATATCTTGGGCTAATTTGTTGCTTCTTTATTATTCCCTTTAAAAATGTAAGTTGATTTTATAATACAACATCCCTATGAAATGGAAAGTTCAAATATTTGACTTGAAAAAGAAAGGTCTATGACAAGTCATTTAATGTTTCCTCTTTTCTAATACTTTATTTCAATGAAACTATTAAAACAAAGTGGATGAATTTGCATGTAGTTTTGTTCCTTCCAAGAATATACAGATTTGATCAGCTGCTGTCTCTAAAATGCTCAGCTACAAACTTGCATGAAATCCAGGTGTTTATAACACAGAAATAAGCACAAGAAGAGGACACAAATGGACTAAGTGGAAAAACCCTAATACAGTGGGCTCCAGTGTTATATGAGACCCCACAGGGTATTTGGGTTCTCCAGGAGGATGACTAGGTGTGACCCAGGGTTAAAGGTGACTTATTCCCTTCTGTAGTAGCAGGTCAGCTGTAGGCATTTCAGGTGGCATTAAACACCTGTGAATCGTGCCCTGCATATCAACATGACCCTATCCATTTTAGGTAACTGACTCACAATCCTTGACTTGCAGAGCAAGATCTGAGCATGAGATGAGGACATTAGGTCACCTTCTGGGAGGAGGCCATTGTATGTCATTTGGTGAAGGTGAAGTTGTACTCTCTGGTTGCATGACACCATTGTCTCTCTCTACCCCATGCACCAGATTCTGCTGGCTGTTGGCTAAAAAAGCCCCATGTCAACTACCTGTAATAAGCAAGGAAGGTCACATAGTGGAAGAAGGAGGCAGGTAAAATGAACGTGAGCCTGGGATAAAGGGTGCAAGCTGAGATATAATGATATAAGACTGAATAAATATAGGACATTCCTAGAGCATGGGACTTGATAAATCGTCTGTGCATGTGGTGATCTTTAAAGCTGGGGAGAGATGTTGACACTCCAGATATCTCATAACCTTCCACACCAGTAAAGCAGAAAAGAAATGTCCGTGTATGAATATACAGTGCCTCAATCTTAACAATGAGAAGAAGAGGAAAGTCTACACTTTTATTTATGTCCTTGGAGTTTTCCAGTAAACAGTTCATGAGAGGTTAGCTAAATGTGCTTTCCAATGACCTGCAGTAAGCAAAGCTCCAGCTGAAAGACCTACGCTTAGACGCTGATCGGATTAATAACCTGCAACATGCAAGCTGGAGCCCTTTGAGTACAAACAGTATGTCTAGAGGCATGTACCACTTGAACAATATGTGCCTGTGCATAAATACACCATCCACTTCAGTCTCGCCATGGGGCAATTGCCCGTTCACTGAGAATAGGGCAGTCCCTGCCACTCCAATTACCTCTTTCCCCTGTAGTCGCTATAGTTGTGATGATAGACTCTTGAACTAAGGCAGTGTTTTCATATGAATCTGAGCTGCTGGTACAGAGCCCTTTGGGAAATAACCAACTACCATATTAGAACAGCGTGTGGTGCTGATGGAGATCTTTGCTGGCAAAAGCCCTGCCCTCCTCAGTACTGGTCCCTCACTTTGCCTTTCACACCTTTCAGGACAGGGCATCTCAATGCAAATAGGCCTAGCAGAGTCTTCAGCTGATCTGACCTTTCGTGCAAATACTGTGACTTACAGCAGGAGTAGCAGGATTTGGCATCAGGACCTTAGCGGAGTTATTTCAGAAACGAGCCGGGCCCAGCATGCTTTATTGTAAGGAAAAGTACATAATTGCTTATAAGCAATTTATTAAGCATCCTTTTACACAGATTAAGCCATTATTATTGTTTTGGGTTTTTTTGTTTTCATTGCCGATGATTCTCTTGTGTTTCTTTAGCTGAACTCACTGTTTGGAATAGAAGGGCACTCTTGCGAGGCTTTTGAAACAAAACCCATGGTGGAGCAAAAACAGTTCAGCCCTAAGCCTTTTCTCATTAGTAATAATAAACAGTAGCTAATCCTCGGCAACGCGAAAGTACGTTTTGGTTTGCAGACTGTCGTATGCTGTAAACATGTTCTTCAAGAAAAAGAAGGAGATACCAACACAGTGCATCTCCTCCTAGTGGCAACACAAGGGAAATCACGAATTCACTGCTGTTGTACCACTGTGACAGAGTGTCATTTCAATTGTCTTATTAACCATATGAAAAAATATATCACAACAGTGAGAAAAATTCTCAGTTATCTATATCTTACCCCTAAGGCTATTGTCATGAGCCAGTGGCATACTAAGGAAAGAGCACTAATTCAGTTGTCAGCTGCCTTGCCTATTAAACAGGAGGAAAAATGCCAGCAACAAAATTGAAACAAGTAATAAGGGTAAGAGAAAGGTCTGCATACCCTTGTCCACTTGATTTCTTAAATTAAACAAATACAATTACTTGTCCTGTTTTCCCTGTCACATAACATTGTACTGGGAGTATCGTGCTGTCTTCTAATTGAGTATTTACTCTGCTTAAAATGCTACATGGGTTGCACTTTAAAAACGTAAGTGTTGGAATATTATACTCCAAGTTCATGACCTGCATTGTAAACCATAAGAGAATGAGCAATGATCTGCTAAACCAAAACATGTTCAGGGGGCTGGAAAGAGCAGGCTCACTGCTAAGGAAACCTATTGGTTTCTCTGCAGATAATCTGGGTCATCTTATTAACCATGGACAAACTCCTCATAGCAGAAGATGAACTGTCTCCAGGTGTTTGTTCACAGAGATCAGAGAGTTTTCTAAGACAAACACAGTGACATGATTCTCCATGTCCCTGCTCTCTGCATATCCATTCAAAGCAACAGCCACTGAATGTAGTATTCAAATTCAGTGTCATTTAAGTGGACTTGATAAGTACCCAGACCTCCCGTATGCCCTAAGTCAGGCCAGCCCACCCTGTACGTATATCTCAGGATATCTCAAATGGTGCTACATGCCCATATTTAACCAACTGAAACCTACCATAAGAACCAAATGTATAAAAAAAATTGTTAACATTTGTGACTGGTAGTGTTTTACTCTGAGTTTGGAGCACTGTGCTGGAGTCTGGAGTGGTGCTGAAGCATGTACAAATCTCAGAAGTGTTGTTTTCAGAAGACATAATTTTTTTCCTCACAATTTTGGTGGCTGATATTGGTTGCTGAGACATTTGGGGAAGGTTCATGTCAAGATTCAGACATCAAGTGCATAGTGCAGCTACCCAGTCAACAGCACCTATGACTATCAGAAATGCCTTAGAACATCCTTCCTTGCCTGGAGTGACATCTCAAGAAAGGCTCAGGTGTACTGTATGTGTCACAGTCCCTATTCTTAGGCAGCTGAATCACATGCTGTTTCCCCTGTCTTTTCTGAGTCCACTTTACCACCACCTTCACTGTATTTTGTCATTTGCACTTATGCAAAGTATACGCACAACTCTACACCTTTATTTTGTTGGAACCTTACAGAGGTAAGCAACTATACAAATTAAAGAGAAATAGGTCTTTCTGGAGACAGAAAATGGTCATTCTATACCTACAGGAAAAGGGTTTAAGTATTTCTAGTGGTGTGAGCAGGGTTTCTATTTTTGCCCCAGTACCAACAGGTTACAGAAAAAAAATGCAGTAAGTAATGGAGGATGATAACAGAATCACAGAATCACAGAATGGTAGGGGTTGGAAGGGACCTCTGTGGGTCATCTAGTCCAACCCTCCTGCCGAAGCAGGGTCACCTACAGCAAGCTGCACAGGACCTTGTCCAGGCGG
>Ga0065711_1007930_pt1 | contig 18076 bp, 9 predicted proteins | sample Hoacrofraction12_FD_59098 | JGI IMG/M metagenome (GOLD analysis project Ga0065711, IMG submission 59098) | Hoatzin crop microbial communities from Cojedes, Venezuela - Epithelial fraction 12 v2 (version 2) | ecosystem: Host-associated > Birds > Digestive system > Esophagus > Crop | place... | reverse complement strand
CCCCCCCCCCTTAAAGCCTCTCAGCTTCTGCCTGCTGGATTATGCTATGTTGCTCCCACTGGATCCTGTAGACGTGGCAGCGATTACAAGTGGAGCTTTGTTGTTCGTGGCTAACATAAAATGTTAGGAGCTGGGAGAATGAGCTCCAAAACCCTTTTCTGCACTTCCCAAAACTGTTCGGCATGGGCCTATGCAAACCTCTGCTTCAGAAGCCCGAAAGCTTTTCAGCACAGTAAGAGCTGAAAACAGCAGATTCTACATTTGAGAGTACTTTAATTTAAATCTCTCAAATTCATATTCATCCTTCTAGGCAAGACTTCTGCATCCGAGATGCACTCAGCAAAATAAGGAAACCTGCACTGTGCCCAAAGTTAAAGTCGAGATAAGACCCACAGATTTCCAAGGCTGGTGTGGTAAGGATGGCCAATGTGATCGATATTAAACACACTTTCCTTGTTGATGAAGACAGACATCCTGCTCAGGACAAAGTCAGATAAAATCAGGGAAGCCACCATGCTGCATGCAGTTTCAGTTCAGGATTTCATATTTTAAGGAGGACATATAATTACTGAGAGCTGCTAAAGTGAAGGCCATGGAGGTGACTGAGGTACAGAAAACAAACCCAACTACTTTAAGTCACTCAGTTCATCAGAGAGGGCTGAAATGATAGAAAGTAACTCACCTAATTACCAACACCATACGAAACAGAAAGCTACAAAGTCAGTTTCATTAACAGAAGAGACTGTTTCCAGGAAAGCGAATAAAGAAAAATGCTTTGTAACAGACAGAATGCTTACAGTATCCTCTAGAAACATACACTACAGATGTGGCATTATGAAGAGGGAAATTCTACACACTGTTGAGATTCTTCTGCGTTTGTTCCCGTTGTAACAATTACCTTGATTAATTTCAGCTCGAGAAGGACCCAGGTTTTTTTTCTGCTGGGCATTTTTGGCAAGAAGGGTGTGCTTGTCATCGCTTCCTGTGTCAAGTTCAGAAATTGTGACGGCAAGGATCCTGCAGAAGTTTGCAAGCTGCTGCTGATCAAAACTGGACACAAGGCTCGCAAGATTGGGAATATCATCCAGTTGTATCATTTCCTGGAGAAGGGAACACCAACTGAGTAAGGGGCATGCGATGCTCAAGAAGGGAACACAGACACAGCCAGAAGGCTCCAGCTACAGCTCTTCCCTGGCGAGATCTGCGTGTTATTTCAATGCTAGTAGCAGAGAAGCAAGCAGGCAGTGACAAGTGTAAAGTCTGCAAACAGACGTGATCTACAACGGGTGTCACTTACGTTTATCAATTCTAATAGTATAGATACCCATATTTTTAAGACTAAGTATTTACATAAAACTATAGGGCCTTTTTTTTTTTTATTATTAAACACGCCCACCCCAAGCTAATTTAACACACAAATTACATTTAGGTATCAGGAAGTTTCAATTTTGTTTTCCACTTCTGTATTTTCTTTGAAACTCGGATGAGAACAGACTTCTAGATTATTTTTCTCAGTCATTTTCATCAAAAGATCTTTTTAATAAAAAAGATGTTGAAAACAGCTTTCAGCAAAAAGCATTTGTGTTCAGATAAACCAAGCTTGTTTTCTATCTCAGAAGTACAATGTTCTCAAATTTACTTTAAAAAAAAGTACATAGACACATTTCATTCAGGGGTTTCCCAGGGTGACACCTCTAATACTTTATCTGCACCGCATCAGGGCACTAAGCTGTATTGATGCTGGCAAGCAAGTTCAGAAACCTAGTTTGTGCAGAAATACCTAAGTGCCATGTTGCCAGCCTACATCTTCTCAGAGAGATGACAAACCCCAAGATAAGAGAAGCATGGGAAGCCTTCCAGATGTTAGGAAGACTGCTAAAACATCTGAAGCGTAATGAGAAGGCAAGGATGAAAAACCAATTTATATGAGGTTCGTTTTCTTTATTTGAAATACTTGTACTTTAATGACAGCCTGGTACTCACCCCCATCATCCTCTGCAAGCTATGCAAAAGCATGACAAGTATGATACCATATGCATGATTTGGCTTCTGTATGACATGTGATTGAAGTTAATCACCACTGCAAACAGGTTTCAAATAAGCTACAAGAAGTGAGAATGCCAGATTGTCTTCAGCAACTCTTCAAAGAAACAGCTGTCTTTCCTGGCCTGAAAAGTCACACAAATAAAATGAAGAAACCAGTAACCAACCTTTTTAACTCCCAGGATATCCTCAATGAGCGTTGCAGTTTGTAGGAATGTCGTTTTGTTTGTCATTAGTGTAAACAGGAACAACACAAAGTCATTTCTTTCCGCCAGTCGCCTCGTGACTCCTTCCGTCTAGAAAGCAGCAAGATGCACACACAGACCAGGAGTCAGAGCCCGCCTTGGGAAGCTGTACGTTACAGGCACATGCAGGACAGTTTCACAGATGAGGTGTTATCCCATCAGCTATTACCAAAACCAGGAAATGTTGTTATTTACGATGACCAAAACTAGCTCTAGTCCTTGTCTGAAGTTAACATGCTTGCAAAAACTACAGGCTCCAGGATGAAAGGCTCCATCTCAAGGCAACTGTTTACTTGCCTAAACCAAAAGTAAACACTGCATGCCTGGAAACACGTCAGAGAGGCTTGTCTCTCATTCCCCACACAAACTGTAACCAGCTCCATTTCACGGTATGTAAATGCAGCACCCAAATCCCTCCTCAGCTGTCAGCACTGCTCTCAGCTGGGCAGAGTCTGAGCAACCAGAATCAAGCATTGGCCTTAATGAACTTGGTGACGAACCCAAAAGTCATGCTAGAACATGACTTAACAAGTTTGTTAAGGCCAGCTTTCACGTTCTGATGGCCGAAGACAGCTTTCATGCTTTGATCTCTGAGACCATGGCCAGTCTTTTCTGGAATTAAATGGAACTTAAAACTACATGCTCACCGCTTGCAAAGCTGTCTGTTAGTCATATACGACTGCCACACTACCAGTGCTCACAGGGCTAGAGTAGCTTAGGTACTTCCTGAATATTTCCACAGAAGCGTAAGAACAGTTAATATTGCGCACACAACACTTCTGTTATCCTGAACATTTCTCATTCAAGAGAGCGCAGTAATGCCAAAATAAAACGGCAGCTAGTCTATAAATTGCAAATTATTTCTTAGTGTACTACGCTATTCACAGTTTGTAAAAGTTGCACTACTTGTAGTTAAAACAAAATAAAAATCATGTAAGTCAAGAAAAAAGTGTTCCCTCTCTTCCCCCTCCCACGTGTACACAGATAGTTAGCAAGGAGAACACGATCTACCAAGACTCAAACTCTCGAGATGAGGCTGATGCCTTTGGAAGAGCTCCAAGCCAGTAACTGCCTCCTTCAAAAATTTTTGTTAAACAATGCTCTCTCAGTTATGACATAATAAGATGTGTGATTAAGTAAACAATCCTGAGGATGCTCCCTGCACGCATAATCTGAAGCACGTGCTTCTAGCTTCAGAATTTTAATGGCAAAGTATTTCAACAGGCTTTTAACCCAGCGTCTTCCTTAGCACTGATCTGCCACCAGCTGAACTGAACTAATATTCAGCACATGAAGGAGTTGCAAGATCAAACTTAAACACTTTGCCAGCACCACTACTGAACAAGATGAGCTGTAGCTCGGGTTAGTAGGCATCCATTTCCAGTTTCAAATTTTACGTCTGACTACAACAAAGGCTGACACAGCCTTCCTAAGGAAATATAGATACAGAAAGATCCAAATGGGGATTTAAACTTCATGATGTGGCTAAGCAAACAGAAAATGAGTAACACATCAACATATAGGGAAGTCCTATATTTAACTGCAAGAATTTTAATGAAAAGTTTCACAGTAAGTTTAAGTTATGCTTAGAAGAGTCTGCATGTTGTCTTCTCAAGTAGCACATGTAAAGCATGACCAACAGAAGAACACTTCTGCACAGCAGCTGTACTTACACATATACACGTGTTGTACAGTATGCTTAAACAGTCCTTGATGAGGTCATCGCTTACTGCAAAGTAGAAAACAGACATTCACTAGCTTTACATTGCAAAGGAACATTAATGTCCACAGTAGTGACACAAACAGCTATGAAACAGGTGAGAATTTCAGGCTAACTGCTAGCTCAGATCACATGTGCAAATGCCCTAGAGGAAAAAAACCAGAGGAAGAAACCTTGTATACCTGACACGTTCACCTGCTTGCTTCCAAAACTGCTACCAGCACTGAGTAGGACCACAGGCAGAGATGTCGTTGTGGTCTAGTGCGCTTTTTAGTCACACACAAAAGAAAATGATAGGGGTGTAAACAGTATTTTACAAAAAATGTTACAGATCAACTCAAAGTTTGTCAATATGAGAAACTGCTGAGACACATATTAATTCCAATTATTAAACATAGGGGAGAGGGAGGAAGGACAGTTCATGCAGTTTTCTCCAGGCAGCATCAGGAATTCATAGAAAAGCTTTCAATCTGGTTTACTCCAGCATTTTAATATTTAAAATACATTTTCAGTACAGTCGTACAACAGCTGCTTCAAGTTCCTTCACCTTAGAAGTTCCCTGGCTGACGGGCATGGAGCGTACCGTGACATCTCCCTTCCTCGGAAGGGTTCAGGGAAGCAGCAGAATCACAGACAGGAGAAATGAAAACACGAAACTAAAGCTGCTCCAGCAGGAAAGTTGTGCTGAAGCCACTGCACCCCATTGGCAAGTTCTCCTTATAGCAACTTGTAGTAGTAGTTACTAGGACTAGGACAGGAAAACAGCATACTGTTCGTTATCTCACAATCTTTGTAACTCCTATTACATAAACAATGTTTTGTGGCTTATTATTAATAACTGTTTTTTACTGTGGCTATAGCTACAGTAAAAATTTCCAGTGACTGCAGATTTTACCGCATTGAGAGAAGTATGTTATGCTGAGTGCATGAATACTCCTGAGCTGTGCTTTGCAACAGGTCACCATCCTAAATCCCACCATGAATCAGTACTCAGCGAACAAAGAAACCAACGATTCATTTAGGAACAGGAAATTGCTGGTATGGAAACAGAGTAACAGAAAAACAGAATAATTTATCTGAATAAGGACGCAAGGAAAGAATGAAAAAAACATAAAACGCCTATTTACTTACTTTTTTGTTTCTTTTTCTGCGTAATAAGAGTTGGTCTCATGAGAATTTCTACTAAAAGCTGCAACAAGATGATAAAGAATTAACGGAATAACCATTGGGATACAAATAACTAACTAATTTGTCAGTGACAAATTGTCTCTGCTGAAGTCAGAGGTGAATAATGGAAGCTCTACAGTCACAACCCCCCTGGTGTCAAAATTACTCTCACAAAAAAATAGTTGTATTTACCCTGAAGAAATAATAACAGTTATATAAAACAATCTCCCACTGGCAAGCTTTAAAGAATTTGAGGCTGCAAAGAATGCAATTCCACATGCATCCAGATCACATCAAGGATGGCTATCACCCATCTCCCAAAATAACAAACCTTTAGCAATAATCTGTGAAGAGACGCAAAATTTGCAAAGGCTCTCCCTAAATCTTGCAGGGCTTCAAAATACATTTCAGGTCCAGACATAATAGAACTTAGTTGCTCCAGATTTTAATCTCACCAACAAAGAGCAAGTCACTGCTTGTGTAGATGCAACTTATACGCATACTTACATATACATTTACAGATAGGTGACGTGTTGTCGCATTTCTGTTTAAGGAATGTAACAGTCAGCTTTCCATGACTGGGACTAGGGTTTTGATAGATGTAGAGCTGATTGACAGTTGTTCTAGCCTATAACACTGGTTTATTTTCAAACATTTTAAAAAATAGTGGTTTATTCAGAAATGAGAGTTAACCACTAGAAGGAACTGATGAATTCTGCAAGAAGTATTGCAAAAAACCCCTAATTTGTTACTAACAGTTTAAAGTTGTCAAGAGCAAGGCAGGCATCACCCAGTCAAGTCATGCCAACTGACAAGATATTTACATTTTACAACTTGCTCTGCCTATTTGTCCCAGCTTAACTTTACTTCTGTCTTAATGAACTATCTAGCCAGACGCAGAGGAAAACATCTGATAGCACTGGAGGCACAGCCCACATTTTCAGCACTGACAAATAAATAAACAGGGAACTTTAAAGAGGAATATACATTTTCCAGCAAGATTTGTAATAGTAGCTGTAGCATCAGTAGGGTAGAGAAAAATGACTGCAGCAGTAATGTAGTGCTCATATTAATGGCTTACATTTTAGGAGGAGAAGGCACACATCAAGGCTCGGTACCCGAGATAAGCATCCAAAGATATCCCTAGGCACTGCTCTTCTCCTGGGAAAGAACACCTACTGCAACAAGTCTGTCTTTTAAGGGTGGCTGCAGTCATGATCGCTCCTGCCTTGCCACAGAGTGAACCTTTTCAGCTAGTATTTATTTTTCCTGGTCGATACTATAACCCACCACGTATTTATCACCTTATTCTTGCAGAACTGGTATGCTCCTCACATACACTCCAGGGACTGGACTGCAGTGGTGTGAGACACTCCTTGGAGCGGGCTTTCTTCAGCCATCCTACTGAAACTGCAACAGTATGCACCAAGAAGTGCAAGAGTCCAATGGCGGAAAGAGAATAGGTAAGAAGGTGCCTCCCCAGAGGCAGAAGGAGCAGAAAGTGGGGGGATGAGACCTTGTTTGTTGGAATGGGGTTGCATTCGAGTCCAAAGTCCACGAGGCTCATGCATCAGTTCATATGTTTGTACTCTCAGGTAACATTTTACATGTATTCATATAAAGGGAGGAGACACAAATGTGCCTTTGCTCTTCCTCGATGTTAAGGCTGTCAGAATCCAAAAATATTTAAGGACTATACTATCATACTTTATAGCATACAGAGTACAATGCAAATTTAGTATCCTTCTAAGTGACTCGTGCTTTGCAGTTCGAAATGCTGCAACAGAGAATCTGCACATGGCACACAGAACCAGCAGATCAGACCACTTCCCTTTCAAGTCCTAGAGAAGGATTTTCAGAACACATAGCACTGGCTTCCACCACTGCCTTTAACCAGATTAAACCCACTTGTATCAGTCAACTCTGGCCATAGTACCAGGTAATTAGAATGTATCTGATATTTACCCTTTCCAGCCCAAAGGAAAAAAAAACCCACAAACAAAACCCAACCAACCAACCAACCAAACCCCAACACACACACTTATTTAAATATGAAACATAAAGCCATTTTCTGTGCATTCTTATGTTAAAAGCACTTCTACAGGAAGTATCACTACTTCCCTTTAAAAACAAGGGAAATTTAGAATATTTTCATACAATGTTCTGAATTGCTTGGTTAGCTGAAGACTTCTGTCCTCAGTTGACAGCACACCAGCAACTAAAACAGTGCTAATTTCAAAAAAACACAACCTAAATACAAATTTTACTTAAATAAAGGCATGCTAAGCATAACAAGGGAGAAGTAGCAAAGACACTGTTCAGTCAGACAAAAAGAGGGAGGGGGAAGAAAGTGTCAATTAGTTCATTGGAAAATACAAATAATACATCTCCAAGGAAAGCTAAGATCCCAGAGTCTGTCACCATAAAACTGGGTATTTGCATAATGTAGAATTAAAACAAATAAACAAAAAGATCAATTGCCAGAATGTCTACAGAAATCTTGCAGCTCTGTTTTAAAAAATTTTCCATAGATGAAGCAGTCCGCATTGCATGACAGCAATAAACATGGACAACCTGGCTAAGAGAGTGCCCTAGTGTGCTTAAAATGCCACATCTCCTTCAGTCATAAGGGAAATTCTCAGTGCTCTAGTACCGACTGTAGTATTTAATCGCACGACTAGAAATCACTTGAAACTGTTTTCATTAAGAACCTAGAGGTCTCACCTTTTTTCAGTTAAAAACAGACTACCTGAAGAAACAGCCAGGTCTTGTCTATCATGTAAGAAGAACTACCTCACTTTTGATGACATAATACCTCAGAATATACATTATTTTCACATTTTGATTAACAGAAACAGGCATAATTCTAATGCTTGGCACCAAATTGGTAAAGTCATTCTGCAGCTTGCATTTAGAAGCTTCAAACTCCTCAAAAGACCTCACTTACAGATTTCTTAGTGGTATAACTATCATGCAGAAATGTTTTTATATTGTTGAAAAAACACAACTTACATCGACTCCTCCAAATAAGTCAAATGTGTATGTATTTGGGAAAGCGGACTCTTGAGCAGCTTTTCTATCTTCTGTAACAAACGCCATGGCTTCCATTGAAAGAAGTGGAGAAATTTCCTGCATGCAGTAAAAAAAGTTCAAAAAGAAAACTGTTCATCAGTACAAACACAATTGTCTCTGACTATCTGTGTGATCTACTGACTAATCAATTACACGAATTCCCAGCTCTTATATACCAGCCAATTCACAGATACTATCAAGCAAACAGTTTAAAAAATTGGTTGGAATATGATCACAACAGACTTTAAAAAAAGCAACAACAAAATAACCCCCAGCTTTCAGGAAGAACAGTGTAGATATTACCTTTAAGATGCTATGGCACTGGGAGAAATCACTGTTCGGGTGGCTATGTTCATACAGCTTTTGCAACAGCAAAGGAATCCCATTCCATTTTGCTTGTTTATCTCTTTCCTTTAACAAGGCCTCTGTGATCTGCAACAGAGACAGAATATAATTCCCATGTGTCCAATGCTTCACAACCAGGAAAACAACCTTATCATCTCCCCAAAATATCACTATCAGAATACAACAGAAAAATAGTTTATTGCAGAGAGCACCATTACAAAATCCAATACCTCTTTCCATGCAGCAATTTACCCAGGACTGGTAGCTGCAGAATTTTAGATTGTTATAGTATCTTAAGCAGGACGGGGCTTAAAGGAGATGTTATCATTTAGAGTACTTAATCTCATTCCATACTTTTTATATTGATCATGTATTTTTAAATGGGAACATATTAGTCTCTAAATAATTCCATTACAAGAACTCCAACTGACAGGTCACTGAAGAAGGAAATGGATGCCCTTGACACTATCAAAAATTACACTAGTCTAAGGCAGACAGAACACTGAAGATGGAAAGGCTTCATTACTCGTTACACTCAGCTAGTAATGAGTATGTCCCCGAAGCCATCATTGGTCATAGCTATGACACAAACCACTAAGATTTACAAGCAGGCTCCAGAATAACGTATCAAAGACACAGGGAAAATATCCTCTGCAGTCTCAGGCTGGTTATAAATGGAGACCAACAACTAAATCAGGAGAACAACACTGGGAAGCAGGCTGCAATCACAAAAAAGAACACAGTAGCATTTGCTACTACATTTGTGCAAACCTTCTCCAATTTCCCTCTTCTCCTCAAAACACTAAAAAAATTTCTCAGTATTCACCATTATATTTTACATCTGAAAGACTGAAATAGCAGCACAAGACTAATAAATATTCTGCTTGGAATCCACAAAAGATGTTTTGATGCCTGAACACTCCGAACGCTCCCAGGTTACTGCCAGTAGATGCTGTAAAGGAGGAGCTCTTCATTAAAGTTCACCATCCAGTTAATGCTGACCAGACTTTAACCCCCGTTCTTAACGGCGCTTCAGAGGTACCTGGACCAATCCTGAAACAGGGACTTCTCCTTGTACAGAAAGGTAAGGCAGACAACAACAATTACAGCCAACAGCACTTCTGGCTGGTTTTACAGTATTATTATATGCCCTCCAAATAAAAAAATGAAATTAAAAACCCCCAGTCCTCAGGCCAGCAAGACTGCATCTCAATGCCACATTTGCGGATTTTCTCTTACCCCTAGGCCTAAACCTCCAAGCTGCCCTCATTCTGCGCGAGTCGCTCGAACCTTTCTGTGGTTAACCTGCGTTACTTCCCTCCAGCCTACTGACATGTTCATTGTTAACAGCCAGGAAATATTGCTTCTGATTGTTCCAGCCAAGACATCCTTCTCAGATATACCTCAGCGCACAATTCCAAAGGGCCATTCAATTCCTGATTAAACAATTATATGCAAATATACTCCAGTTTCTGACTGAGAATTTAACCCTTTTCTAGGCTTGTTAGACAGCATAAAGGAAGACCAGAAAAGTGGTGCAAGCACATGAAAACAGACTGGCAATGTTGGCTGCTACAGATCCTCACCCTTCTAAGCTTCCCAGATACTTGGGGTTCTTTTCCTGATGAAAAACCCAAATTTGTTCGTAACTAAGAATTTCAAGGCTCTTGAAGTATCAGGTTTTCTTGCTACAAGGGGTGACTGAAGAAGCATGAGCAAATCTGTGACAGAGTACTCTCTCCCGTTTTCAACTTTACTCTGCTTTCTGACTAAGAGCAGTGAACCAGCACTGCTGGAGAATGACACAGAGTTGCTTCTGAGGTGGCCATTTGCACAAGAAATGGCAGGATGAAACCACAAGGTCAAAATGGTTTCTCATCGTTTGGACTGTGAGTAATGGGTCAGCTCCTTTGAAGTCACAAATTTCTCCATGTAACACCCAGCACAGGGAGCACGAGCGGAGCTCTACCACCACCCTGTCATCTCAGCTGTGGGAGGAGTACACAACCCCACGAGCAGTGGGAGGAACCAGATTAATTGCTGGATAAAGTGCAAGGAGCACGCAGCAAAACGCCAGGGAAAGAATCCAACTTCCCGGCTCCAGCTGATGTGGAAGATATCACAGGCAACGATGACGCGCTTGGGCTCCAATCTGGGGTTCCAGTAGCACAGAGCAGAATTCATCATCCAAGTGCTCTCAGAAAAGGCCAAAAGCCCTTAATCTGTCCCAGACTCTGACAGGCAGCCGCTTGTGCTGATCTGCGGAAAACTTTCAGAACTGAAATTCTGAAAGAATGAAGCAAACGTTTCCTTGCTCTCATCTTCTTTTAACCACTTTCCCCCCCCCAAAAAAAAGTTTTCTTTCTCTTGATTTAATACATGTCTTTGGTTTCATTGCAAGCTCTAGCTTGTGGTCCCTGTTCTTAATTTATGAGGCTGCCCTGGCTCTGAATATTTCCATTGTGGCGCAGTGGTATTTGCCAACGCAAAGATTTGGGATTCTATGGAGGGATTAAAATTCAATCAGATTGTATGGAGCTGTCTTTCTTTGCAACCATTTCGGTTAAAAACTGCATCTCATGATTTCTGCAATAGCAGCTAGTCAATGGTTTTTAGTTATAAGCGAAGTCGGTTTCCTTCTTGCTCTTTTTGGGCAGATGTTACTGAACAGTCATCAAAATTAGCACTGGGTCTTTCAGGGACCCTTTTCCCTCTCCAGTAATTTCTGGTCCCATCCAAGCAGGGTAAGCCCAATCCCACACCGATTTCTCAGAAATTGTCCTCGTTCACTGGATAGCTCTGGATAAAAACCTCTGAAATCTTGCACACAAAGCTTGAGAAGTTGGATACTACCCAGCAAGAAGGGGAGGCTGCAGAAGCCCAGCTGGAAATAGCATTAATTAAAAAAAAGGACCTACCTAACTGATGGTTGCAGGGGTTATGAGCTGTCACGCCTTACTGGCATTAGAAGAAGAACAGAGTAAGTACCAATTACCAGGAAAACCAAAGAACCGGAGTCAAAACTTCCCCACCACCTAGGTACAGCAAACCAAACCGGTACAAACACCAAGGCTCCTCACAGTCATTTCTCAGAAGTCTGCTGCAACACATCCAAGTTTTGAATCACAAACCGAGAAACCTGGGGACGGCACACGGAGGCTCTCCAGAGGCGCTTATACCCCAGGCAGGCCTCCGAAACCAGGCGGCACGCTCGAGCCCAGGCACTGAGCTCCCAAACCCCGTCAGAGCCCAAAGCGGTCTGCACGATGCCGGCCCCACGGGCAGCTCCCCGAACGCTGCCCACGCGCCTGACCAGCACCAGCCACCGCCGCCTCCTCCAGCTGCGCTGGCGAACCCACAGCACTGTGCTGCTGGTGGAAGGGCAACCAAAGACTTCTGAAAGGATTTAAATACAGGGTTAAAAAAAGTCATCAAGCCCAGCCGTGACTGCAAGGTAGAGGACACCGAGTGGTTTTCTCCCAAAGGCCTGGAGCCCAGGACTCCCCAGGAGGTGACTCCAAAGACCGATAACTACCACAGGAATACTTTCCTACTACAGAGTTTAAAGAACTTTTGTGCATAAATTTTCTTGAAAGTACACAAAGGGCTGAACACACCACACACCAATCTAAATATTTATACATAAAAATAAAGATAAATTTATATTAAATATAAATTTATTTTTAATCCTCCTGTGTTATAAATCCTTTTAAAACACCCCAGCATCCATTAACATAATGACCAGTAAGTAATTCTGATTAATACCTAAATCTTCATCGAGTTATATTAAGTTCTATGTTAATATTTGCCTAAATCCACCCCTTGATCGGCTCAGTTCCTCTTTCCTTACTCCCCCTCCTGACTTTGCTACAGTATTTGCTGTTGATGCCCCCCCCATGCCCGCTACCCTCCAGGCACAGCCTCTCCACCAGCAGTGGCTTAACCTCCCGGCTGCTTCGTGCCCGTGCTCAGCACCGCGCTACGAGCAGTGCCAAAACTTTTGTTACGGGCCTGAGATCCCTTGCAGTTACGATTGCTTCGAAATCCCTTCCCCTTTCCGTGAGGACTTTCCTTTCCATTTGTGCTCCTGCACTGTGACCATCTTTGCTGCCTTACAAAGTATTTTCCTAACCTCGTCCTCACCGCTCTCCTAAGCGGTGGTCAGGGACACGTCTCCACGGCCTCCCAAAGCCGCTGACGAACCGAAGGCCCGTGAGCACGTGACAGCAGCAGAAATACCCTGGGCTAAGCCTCCCTCCCTTCGCTCTCCCGAGCAGGGGTAACATTTTTCTAACAAAATCCTGTCTCTGTTTCACATCTTACCCTTCAAACATTTCACTGTCTGCTGAACATTCACTACAAGAGGGCATTTTCTGTGATCTTTCAAAAAGCCATAAAGAGTGGCTCAGGTGTCCAAGCATCCTTTACAACACTGAAGGATTCATGCTGTGATAGACTTTACGGCTATGGCACATCAGTTGTAATTTTTCTTAATTCAATTTTTTGTTGCAATCATGCATTAAGGTAAGATTGGAAGTGCTTTAAAAACACCATTTCCATTCTCAGTATCGTCCATGACCAGTTCTGAAGTATATATTCAAATGCTTTAAAAGTTTAAAGGGAAAAAGAGGCACAAGATTACGCATCTTCAGAAAGATGCAAGCACGTGGTCTCTACGCATTTTTAATAAAATTAAAGCCTTTCCATACCCTTTCCCTTCAAATCTTTTAAGCTGTACCTTTAAAAACCAGGAAACTAATACTTGTGCAATTAAATATTTAATTTTCCTCTGAACAGTAATAACTTAAGAAGTCATCTCTGACAGAGTGCCAGGAGAATGATTATTCAGTGTTTTGGGGAGTGCCCCGTCATCCCAGCTCTTCATTACATTTTCCTGTTCAGTCGCTAACAAACACGCACCAGTGTGGCTAAGCTGTCTCCTTCTTCACACACCTTTGTACAAAAAGCCTACAACCAAGGTCAATGAACCCCCCCCAAGTTTCCAATTTAACACAAAACACAGCTTCTGGCCCATTCTGTGACTCTGGAAAGCGCTGCAAGGGAGCAGCAGTGAACTGCTACCCNGCAGCTGTGGGGCAATAAACAANGTGACAAGTCACCAGCTGGGCCTTTTGCCACGTAGCTCNGATTGAGAACNTGCCAGAGCCCCCGGAACTTTATTCACAAAAAGAAACTGATATTAAGCTGGGAGAAGTCCGCATAAGAGCACCTATTCCCAGCCTCTCTCCAGCTCCTAGATTCTGCGAAGTGCGGATCAAGTTTCCCATAACTGCTGTTTCTCCATCCTCCACATCCCTGGATGGAGCCCACCATCCTTTCTCCCGCTAGCCCCAAAGCCAGGCATGAATGCAGGGACATGGTGTCCTAGGACAAAACCTGCTGTAACTTCAGGCCAGGTCCAACCATCCCCCGACTCCCAGACTGCCACCCTACTCCCTTGTCACTGGAAGAAGACGGTCTACCAAGACCAAGAACACGCCTCGCGAATCTCAAAACCCCACAGCGTTTCTGAGAGCAGAACAATTCCAACACAGATCTTTAACACCAGCAGCTCTTCAAAACCACTACAGAATCTGCCAGATGGCAGTAATAACCACTAATGTTTGATTTCATGATCTTACTCTCGGAGGAAAATAGATCAACTAACATGCAAAATTGTATTAACTACTCAGTGACTGCTTTTTCCTTGGAACTGCCTACCTTTCTTCTTTATTTTGACAGACAGCAAAATCTATAGGGGCACCTAAAAAAAGCAGAGGGCGAAGGAGTATCACATCTACAACAGTTTTCTTCCCACTCATCTTCAGTCACACAAAACAAGTCCAACACTACCACTTTTGAGCATTTCTAGTGTATGAGAACGCTCTGGTCCCTGTTATATAAAAAGCACGTCCAGGCTTTCCAGTACTCGCCAACTGTCCTCTACTGACGAGGTGTAAGCCTGCTAAGAGCCACACAATTAGAGCTACTAAAGTGGATTGTACTCACGTGAACGTTTTTTTTGTTGGTGGTGTTGCAAGGAGGAAACAAAACTGATTAGAAAACAAAACATTATCTCATGAGTTGGGAAACTACTACAGAATACTGATAACCTGTAATGGTAGGAGCTGGAAATCTGGATGTCTGAGGCAGAAAATGTTTTGCTTCCGCAGAGATTTTTTTTTTTCTTCAGAGTGGACAGGGACTATCCTGCTAAGGGAAGCATCTATTCCTAGCAATAGCAGATCACGAAACACAGCTGGAAAAATGGACTCTCTCTTTTTTCCATTCTGATTGTTTCAGCTAAGCCTTGGCAATCCTGTGAGAGAGACCAGTGCTGACGATCTGCTCTTGGGACTGCACCAGCAGCACGCTAGTTTGCCAACAAATCACTGCTTAGTCCATTATTCTACTGCTCTGTCTACATGGAATCACATGGCTGCACCTGAGTATCTTCTGGTTACACGTTATATGCACGCTTTTCACAGTTGGCTTGCAGCAGATGAAGTGTGTGCCCTCTTGCTAAGGGGATTTGAGCTCGATCTGCTGAGCCAAAATGTTCCTTCGCCTTCAAGGAACTGCAGCATAAACCCCGTCAGGTCTTATTTACAGTGTCTGTGTGCAGACAGCACAGCCACTGTAAATAGTAGTGCCAGGAGAGGCACTGCAGACCAGCCAGTTCACAAGCAGTATTTGTCCTTATTAGAAAAATGTGTGTCACTTCTGGAAAGTTGGTCTGCTTCTAGCTTACCAATGTCTGAAAAGCCCCTTTCACTTGCTCTGTGCTCAGTGCTAGGGCAAACCTTGACACGAGGTTATGCAATGTGATGCCAGCGGGTGAGGCTTGCATCCAGGGCAGCAGCTGATGCTAGCAATACGGCTAAAGTGGATACACGAACAGCTAATGGCAATGCCTAATGAAATCTCATTTATCCATCTACCTTTTTGTTACCAATAAAGCAAAAAGACCAACCGCCATGAAAGCTATGGCTCCTGGTAGGCGAGTACAGCAAGAACACACAAGGATCCAGATTTCAGAGCCTCAGCTGGCCTGAAGACTCTCAGATATTCAGGTGGCTGTTGCTGTTAAGAATATTATCATGTCCCAGTAAGATCAGATCGACAAACTTTCAGATGGAGGCCTGTCAACAATTAACCTCATCAGTTCAAAGATAAGCCCCTGCTTTCCTCATGCAAAAATGGATCTTGCGATCACCTAAAAATAGCACGCAAAGCTTCGTTTAAGGATGAATGCCACTGCTGCCCACAGAAGGGTACTAATTTTCTCTCCAGAGATCAGACGCTGAAATACAATTATAACATTCTGGGAGAACACCACTCCGATGGCAGGCACCACAGCAAGGGACGGTGCTTCCCAGTCTCCCTGAATCAAGGTCTTGTAAAGAGTTTCCCTCCCTCAGAGTATGCCAGCGCTATGACCTAAAACTTCCTTGCAAAGAATGCAAAGAGCAAGCTCGAAGGACATTCTCCTGACTTGTTCTTCCAGACGCCAACACAGCAGCTCGGAAAGTTGATCTGCTCTCAGGCTTTTCAGGAGCAAATGAGTTCAAAAACTTTAGCAAGGGCCACCATGCTGCCACCAAGGAGTCAACTGCAGGAAAACTGCAAACATTTTGATAAAAAAATAGAACTTAGAAAAGCATCCAAAACTGCCTCGTACTTCTTTAAAAGTCACATCAAAGTGTTTTATATTTAGATCATCTACAAACAAAAAAACGCTTCAAGGTAAAAGTACAGAGACACGCAATTTACAAAGTTCAAAATCATTCGGGGAGTTGTTTTTTTCTCCCCTGTAGTCTAAGTGATTTGAAAACATATTCCTACAGCATTTATGAAGCACTGGGAGCCCTAGGCATCCAAGCTTTAAGTGTTTCAGGGCAACACAGTAATACCGAAATTTATAAAGTAAAACAGAACAAACAAAGAAAACCCCAGCAACAACAAAAAAAAACACCTAAAACTTGGGCATTATGAGAAGGAGGATATAACTAGCAGAAGTTTCCTCGATTACCGTAAAAGCCTGGTCGTTTGCTTCAGCAGTTATTTCCAGCAACTCCTAAAAGCCCCAAATTAAAAGACAGTACCACTGTGCTTCTCGAGCAAACCAAGCCCACAGTGGAGGTGCCATCCTCACAGCTCACGCTGGTGCACCACGTTGTTACAGGCTGATCTGACTTCGATCGCTACGGTTGCGGGGGAGCGAGCAAGCAGGAGCGCAGAGGTGGACAGGCAAGCTAGCGTGGCGACACACCGCTTTGTCTACACGTCGCATAAAATGACTCCTAAAACAATCCCACACAAATCACTTCCTTCAAAAGAGACAGTATCAGGTTTAAATTCATGCAAATGATTTGCTTCTTCTTAAGTATTAACCAAACCAATACCTGAGTAAACAGTACAATAAGGACAAAAGACCTGTTAAAAGTCACCTCCTGCTCCCTTACCTATCTCAGCTACAGAAGGAGGCACGGACATTTATGACGAACAAGTCTTCTCTTCACAATTGCTCAGAATCCTTGTTAATCAAGGAAAATACTGTGTCTGCACTAGTGAAAACCACTTCGAGAAATCCTGTTTTTTATTCCACTTCAACTCTTTTAAAACACTTCAGCTCAATAAATCACCACCCGAACGCAAGCTCTTTATCCCACGCTTCAGTTTCCAAGTCCTTGCACCATTTTGCATTGAACTTGTAAAATAAATGCCACTTACTATTCATAAAAAGAAATGAATAGTCCATTATCCGTCAGCAGTTTCTTAAAAAAGCCAGCATAAGCACACAACACGCACAAGCCTAGGTTAATAAGCTGGTTTCATTTCTCAGTATTTCCCAGCATCATCAACCGGGAAAGATGACAAAGTGGAAATAGACCTGGAATAGTTTCATGGAAAACCACCAGCGCAAAGCCTACCCCATTTCAGAGCTAAAAGCTCTCCTGAGCTCTAACGTTGTGAGGTTGCCTTTGTCCCCCAATAACGCTTAAATTTTGACTCTGCACTGCTACGGTTCCAGGCAGAGCTTCCTTTCTTGGCAGCAGAAAGCCACCACCTCTCTCACCAATCAAAGCAATGGAGGGGGATGGCTCCTTCGCAGCACGGCAAACGCTCGTCCGGCTCCACAGTCTTGCTACAGGGAGACCGAGGGTGGGAAGCAGAGATAAGGAGCAGCAGGGCGCAGCGGCATCCTTCTTCCCCAGGCCGCATGGCCGTCCCCCCCGGAGCGGGACCAGGACCGGGCTGGCGAGCAGGCCGGGAGCCCCGCAGAGTGCCCGAGCCCGGGCGGGGAGAGGCCGCTCCGCCAGACGCTGCCCCCCAGCAGACCCAGAGGCAGGCCGCGCTGGGCCGGCCTCGCAGCTCCGAGAGAGCCCCGACAGCCCCGAGCAGGCGCTCGGCCCCGCCGAGGGGCCGCGAGGGCCGGCGAACGGCCGCTCCCAACCCCCGAGGAGCGGGGCCTGGCGGACCG
>Ga0065711_1039151_pt1 | contig 18077 bp, 10 predicted proteins | sample Hoacrofraction12_FD_59098 | JGI IMG/M metagenome (GOLD analysis project Ga0065711, IMG submission 59098) | Hoatzin crop microbial communities from Cojedes, Venezuela - Epithelial fraction 12 v2 (version 2) | ecosystem: Host-associated > Birds > Digestive system > Esophagus > Crop | place... | reverse complement strand
ATTACAGCATCTGATTGGTTAGACCCCTAATCCATATATAGGCAAAACTACTGCAACTCGTTGTGATTGGTGCAGAGCTGCATCTCGATGTGGAAGCAGTGCTGTGGCAGGAAACGACAGCGTGGCAGGAAGGAAGTGACAATGCGGCAGGAAACTGCGACGTGACGGTCCCCCTGCTCCAGCGTCCCAAGCTTGTCGCTCTACCTTCCCAAAAGGATTCCGTGTCCGCCGCTCCCAAGGCTCACCTCCGGATCGGAACCTAGGTTGCTCAACGGCACCAAGCTATGTCCCCTCTCATCCAGCCAGGACTCCACATCCACCTGATCTGGTGTGGGGTCCTCCCGTGGCTGCAGTTAGATACCTGCTCCACTACTTGCCTCCATGGGCTGCAGGCAGACAGCCTGTCTCTTAATGGTCTTCTCCACAGTTTGCAGGGGAATCTCTTCTCCGGCACATCGAGCACCTTCTCCCTGTCCTTTTTCACCCACATCTCACATATTCTTACTCCTCTCTTCTGCTGCAAATGACATTATGCAGCTGAGGTTTTTTTCTTTTTAAATACGTTATCACAGAGATGATACCACTGTCTCTGGTGGACTCGGCCTTGGCCAGCGGTGGGTCCACTCCTATCAGGCCATACTTCTTGTTAATGTAAGTAAAGTCCAAATCAGGCTCAGTCTAACTAGATTTCATTTTATCAACCTAAATCATGTCTTACCACCCTTATCACAACTCTTGCTTCACGATTCAATTGTAGGCCCTTTTAGAGCTGAATATTCAGCATTTTACCCAGGACAGTAATAATGCAGGAGAGAGAAAAGGAATGAAGAAGTGCGAGAAGCACAATTCTGAATCATGAGTGGTCAGCTGCACAATAGTGTCCAGCTCCAAGATCTTCCTCTTCCTAGACAGCTTCCCTAAGCAGTAGGTTATTGTTTAAAAAAGAGAGGTCAGCACAAATACAAGTGATAAAACACAAGAAAATACCAGAAAAGTGTCCTCTTCCTGCTCTTGTGCTTCTGTGTTTTTCTAAAAAAAAGGCTCTAGATTTCTACCCCCAGGAAAATTTCCCGCCTGTAGTTTCACTAGTCAAAGAGACAATATCTTTCTAGGCACAGATGCCCCTCTGGGAGTGGGGCTGAAAATCTAAATCTGTTCTCCTTGTTTCCCTGTTGCTGATCAGTGAGTTGTTAGATTTCAACATCCTTCTGAAGGGTCTGACACTGCATGAACTGAAATGGATCCTAGATGATTGATTTCAGAGAAACATTTTATTTAGATATGGCCCATTGCTTCTTCTGCTAGAACTGCAATCTGAAAAACATCTAAATCCAGCCATGGTTCTAAGATTTTTTTTTAAAATATTTCATGAATCTATGCTAATCTACTTCAGGAAAAGAAGCAAAACAACTATTAAAAAATTAAATAATAAAAAAGAGAGAACAATTTTCCTTCAGAGACCCTCATTCCTTATGCTGAATACCCTAAGAAATGAAAAACAAAATAAAAATTAGTCTTGAAGCCTCAAGTGTGATGAAAAATCTGAAAAGACTTCGTAATTGTGAAACTATGCACATAAATGTTATCTTACTAAGTGTCCAGGGAAGTAAAAATGTCTGATGAAAAATCCTTAAATCAAAATTGCAATGAGGGGACTCGTAATAGAAAAAATTGTATTTCTCCATTCCTAATCGAGTTATTATGCAAGCAAAACCCATAATAGCTTTTGGATCTGTCAATTTACAAGTCAAAACAAATGCAAATACAGTAGGAATACAAGTATCCATACCTTCTCCATAACTATTCATATTCAGAAGTCGATATGATGTTTGATAAGATATAATAGAGAATCATAGAATCATAGAATCATTAAGGTTGGAAAAGACCTCTAAGATTACAAAGTCCAGCCCTCAACCCAACGCCACCATGCCTGCTAAACCATGCCCTGAAGTGCTGTGTGTACAAGTTTTTTGAACACCTCCAGGGATGGGGACTCCACCGCTTCCCTGGGTAGCCTGTTCCAATGCCTGACTAATCTTTCAGTAAAGAAATTTTTCCTAATAGCCAGTCTAAACCTCCCCTGACAAGATGATATGATATGATATGATATGATATGATGCCATACGCATTTTTTCTCAGGCTTCTGAGCCAAATTACTGAATTTCCAATTGTTTTGTTTAGTATTTTAGATAAATTTGAATCCTTTATAATGTTTTATAAGGATTATCAATAGATTGTAGGCATACATGGCAAGGCATGCAAAGAATAACAAGAAGGGCTTTTACAGGTATGTCAATCAGGTTAAAGAAAGCACACAGCCCCTGATGAACAAGAATCACAACCTAACCTAGTATCAACAAACAAGGAGAAGACTGAGGTACTCAACAACTTTTTTGCCTCAGTCTTCCCTGGTAACTTCTCTCCTCACCCCTCCCAAGTCGATGGACCACAAGTTCGATGGACCACAAAGAATAATGGTTTTAAATGAAGGGAGGGTAGATTTAGACTGGATATAAGGAAGAAATTTTTTACAATGAGGGTGGTGAAACATTGGAACGGCTTGCCCAGAGAGGTAGTGGAGGCCCCATCCCTAGGAACATTCAAGGTCAGATTGGATGGGGATCTGAGAAACCTGATCTAGTTGAAGATGTCCCTGCTTACTGCAGGGGGGTTGGACTAGATGACTTCTAAAGATCCTTTCCACCTAAAGCATCCTGATTCCATGACTCCATGATTCTAAGCCTCTCCCACTGTAAGAGAAGATCAGATTCAAGACCACGTGAGAAACCTGAACATAGATAAGTCCATGGGACCTGACGAGGTGCATCCCAGAGTCCTGAGGGAACTGACTGTGTCATTGCAAAGCTGCTCTCCATATTTGAAAAGTCTTGGAAGTCATTCTGCCCATTTTTAAAAAGGGTAAGAAGGAGGACCTTGGGAACTACTGACCTGTCAGCTTCACCTCTGTGCCTTGGAAGATCATGGAACAGATCCTTCTAGAAGATATGCTAATGCACATGAAGGACAGGGAGGTGATTCGAGACAACTAGCATGGTTTCACCAACGGCAAGTCCTGCCTGACCAACCTAGTGGCTTTCTATGATGGCGTGACTACCTCAGTGGACAAGGGAAAAGAAACGGATGTTATCTGCTTGGACTTCTGTAAAGCCTTTGACAGTCCCACAAGGTATGACAGAATCACAGAATCACACAGAATGTTAGGGGTTGGAAGGGACCTCTGTGGAACATCTAGTCCAACCCTCCTGCCAAAGCAAGGTCACCTAGAGCAGACTGCACATGACCTTGTCCAGGAGGGTTTTGAATATGTCCAGAGACGGAGACTTCACAACCTCCCTGGGCAGCCTGTTCCAGGGTTCCATCACCCTCAGAGTAAAGAAGTTCTTCCTCGTGTTCAGCTGGAACTTCCTTTGTTTCAGTTTTCGCCCGTTGTCCCTTGTTCTGTCGCTGGGCACCACTGAAAAGAGTGTGGCCCCATCCTTCTGACACCCACCCTTAAGATATTTACAAGCATTTATAAGATCCCTTCTCAGCCTTTTCTTCTTCAGGCTAAACAAGCCCAGCTCCCTCAGCCTTTCCTCACAGGAGAGTTGCTCCTTTCCCCTGATCATCTTCGTAGTCCTCTGTTGGATTGTCTCCAGTAGCTCCTCATCTTTCTTGAAGTGGAGAGTCCAGAACTGGACACAATACTCCAGATGGGGCCTCACTAGGGCAGACTAGAGAGGGAGGAGAGCCTCCCTCGAGCTGCTGGCCACACTCCTCTTAATGAACCCCATGATCCCATTGGCCTTCTTGGCAGCCAGGGGACACTGCTGGCTCATGGTTAACCTGTCGTCCACCAGGACACCCAGGTATCTCTCCACAGAGCTGCTCTCCAGCAGGTCCACCCCAAGCCTGTACTGGTGCATGGGAGTGTTCCTTCCCAGGTGCAGGACCTTGCACTTGCCCTTGTTGAATTTCATCAGGTTCCTCTCTGCCCAACTCTCCAGCCTGTCCAGTTCTTGCAGAATGGCAGCACAACCTTCCGGTATCCGCTGCTCCTCCCAGTTTTGTGTCAGCACACTTGCTGAGGGTACACTCTAACTCTTCATCCAGATCATTCACTGAGAAGTTGAATAAGACTGGGCCCAGTCCTGACCATTATTTACAGGCCTCCAAATAGACTCAGTGCCCCAGATGACAACCCTCTGAGCTCTGCTGTTCAGCCAGTTCTCAATGCATCTCACTGACCACTCATCCAGCTCACAGTTCCTGAGCTTGCCTATGAGGTTACTATGGAAGACAGTGTCAAAAGCATTGTTTGAAGTTGAGGTAGGCAACATCCACTGCTCTCCTGTCATCTACCCAGCCAGTCATGCTGTCGTAGAAAGCTATCAGATTGGTTAAGCATGATTGGTTGCTGCAGCAGAGTTGAGCTAGATGACCACAAAAGGTCCCTTCCAACCCAAAGCATTCTATGATTCTACACTGTGTGAAGCAATGTAGCTAATTTATTAAAAGGCTAATAAGTAATTCAGTTTTTTTGTTTATGCATTTTCTGAGAGTAAACGTAGGCATCGTAGTGTCCTCACACAGTCTATGTACTATTTGAAACTTATTTATGGGCAATGCTTAAAATGTTTGAAATGGGAAATTGGTAACATGTTCACTGCATCTAAAGAACAGTCTTTACACTTCTCTGTTTTTTCTAATAATTTGATTATGTATTATGCAGGTAGTGTTTTTGTGATGCAGAATCTTCTAAATGAGTTATCTTAAATTCTGCTGCAGTTATGCATTTTTTGCATAGTGACAGTAATATTTTACTTCAATGAACTCCCTTTTTTAATTTCCACTGGAGGTTTTTTTTTGTTTTTTCCTTTGTGTTCTCTGTATGTATGTTTGGAGGAACATATATGTTGCCTTTTGTATCCTCAGATTAAGTCATGTTGCTACTGTTTTTTCAAACACACTTCAAGACACTAAATGATTTCTCTCTTATGATTTGTATCTCCACATAGAGCTATATAGGAATACAAGGTGTCAAATAAAAAAAAACTAAGGGAAAGAAATGTAGAATAAAGTTGTCATTAACCAGTTACATGATGAAACAGAAAAATAATTTTTTAGTACTCCCATTTTTCAGTCCTTAAATTTTAAGGCTTACTAACAAGAAATGTTATTGAGTTTGCTCTTCAGAAGTTGATCCTCATGTTGATCCGTTCATATGTTTGGTAAAGTACCTTGAAAGCAAGGTTTCCAGAATAAAAAAATAGCAACCACAGTTTTTAAATCCATTTACTATGAAAATTCTTTCGTATTCAGTTTAAAATAGCCAGAGATGAACACTCCTTCCGCTTCAAGTACATGTTAGAAAATGCATGAAATCTGAATATACAAGCCTGAATTGAACTGAAAAAAAAGCTTGAATTGTAATCTAAAAAGAAATTCATATATATAAAAAAAGAAATACCCCAAGACTCCTACCCTGGTAAATATCTGGATTGTACAAACTGCATATTCCTCTCTTCTCCTGAACGAGTCCCACCACTCTCTCACTTGCTTGTGCAAGGCGACTTCAACAAACCACAATCAGTAACTTCTAGAGAAAGACAGTATTCTCATGGAAAAATACAGTCATGGGAGCTGTAAAATAATGATGTCTACAACTATGATTCTCACATATTTTCTCCGCGTATTGAAGTTAGGATGTCCGTACACATTAATTCAGCATTTTACTCTACATCCTGACAGGATGTTTCACTTGGAACAGCACTGCTATTTGAGGCACAATAAAAAAAGGCATTCCAATGAATTGAAAACACACATTTTTTAAAAAATAAATGGACTGTATATTTGTTCTTCATGGTAATCTTTAAGAGCTTTGCAATCAGCTGTCTTTTTCAGCTGCCATCTGGATGTTCCTGAACTCATTCAAGATGTCATATAGTTCTGAATAGAAAGCCTCATAAGGTCATTTTCTGTCTTACAGCTTTACACTTAAATAATTTGACATATCTGCATTTGCAAAATGTGAAGCATTTCACCCAGAATAAATTTCCTGTCAAATGACAATTCCTATCTACGCAAAGCACATCTTTTATTTATGTGTCACAGGACTGATTATGTGTAGATTAACAGAAGCCTAGAGAGGTGTCTTAACTTTTCCTAACAGAGAAGAGGAACAGGCAGTTTGGAACTAGAAACAAGGTGGGAGCCTGCCTGACAGAAAATTTTTTAAATTGACCCAGGAGCTGAGTTGTACATGTGTTTTCCTTACTTTGTTATCTGAAACTCTGAGACAGAGGCACAGATTTAGAATAATTCCGTGTTAAATAAAGAATTTGGATGGAGCTGAATTCGCTAGGGAAGCATTGTATTTAGCTTTTTAATCTTAATTTCTCTAAAAGTGTGTTGTTTTTGCTCGGAGAACAGGTTTTACCAATAGTTTATACAGTAGAGAGCTTTGGACCAACATCAGGCAGTGTAGAAACATGTCATGAAAGTTAATGCATGTCTCAAAGATCTTTCAAGGTGAGATGCTTAGGACAGCAGAAATATAGATGCACAAAGAAGAAAAGTAACTTGGAGATCTCATAGGAGGCATCAATATAATCAAGATTTCATGTTTTATTCAATATGACTTTACTCAGAAAGTTGTTTTCAATTTGCATGCAAAGTGAGGGATTTTTTGTTGATATCATCTGATTATTTGTGAGGGGAAAAAATGTGTCTCGAAAAAGAAGTAAGAATCCAGAAGGGGAGAACATTACACCTAGTGAAAAATAATACAAAGATAATCTGAAGTTAAACACACTAATGGCATGCTTCTGTTTGAATGCTGTCTTCTCCCAGCTGGACAAGGACAAAATATGAGAGCATTAGCTAGTTTGGTGATGCCAGTAAGTTTTTTATCAGGGCATACAACCCACAGTCTTAACTGGAGGATAGAAGAGACCTCTAAATTTTTCACTTGTCCTGTGAAGAAAAGGTGCTTTTCTAATACTTTGCAGATTTTGAGTGTTTTCTTTTGTTAATATTAGGTCCAAAGTGTGTGTTCAGCATCCCTCCCTTGTGCTTCACATAAACAAAATGACGATCTTGTCAAGCAATTGCAGGTTATGCGTACAGTGTTAGGTAATGCAAGTTCATTATCTAACACTGCTCACAAGAACACCAGCCCTAGTCTGTTCACCAGTGCTGGTGCCCTCCTCATCTGTTCTGTATGTGTAACAGCTCACCCACAGGAATTATTTTAAAGTAAATTCAGATTGTCTAGAAGCCAAATCTTAGTCATAGTTCTAAGGACAGTGTGCTCCAGACACCAACATCTGTAAGCAGTGCGTACAAAACTGCACCTAGTTTGGCTTTATCTCCCTACATATGCCTGCAATATTATCCCAGCAGGTCTTGCAATTTCAGACACTCCCAAACAACTTAATAGCATGCCCAGCATACATACCCTCTTTCTATACAAACCCTCAGCTTCTTCCAGTCATACAATACTCTGAAATGTTTATTTTACATGTTTTTAGCTGGTTTGAGTTGGAAAAAAATGATGAAAAGGATCTTTTTTTAGAGCTACACGGGCTCTAAAGCCATGTGGACAGAGCTTGTCCATCCCAGGGAAAATCAGCCCTAAGTAGCATGACACAATCCTCTTGATGCCCCTTTTCCTGGAGACCCTATGTCAGGATGGCACCTGGGAATGAGTGACTTAATTAGTGTAGGTGTAGTCATAGCCTACTTTAACAGTGTTAGCTGCTGGAAACAGTATAACTTCTTCATAGTACAGACTTCTTTTTCCTATCTTCTTTGCAGGATCCTTGATCAGGGAACCACAGCACTAGACTTTCATGTAAGGGGGTACTACAGGGCTTAAAGAGTTTGCTAAAAGTCTGTTTTAATTCTGTTTATGTCATTTGTCACAACAGACAATAATGTAAAATATACCTACTGAAGGAGTGATTCAAGTAAAAAGGTGAGGCAAAGTCAGGTTGAAAGTATCACAAATTTTAGTGATGCAACAGCTCAGGAACTCAAACTACAGTAAATCACCATGAAAGGGAGACATTAATGTGAGGGACTGGAAGGAACTAAATAGCAAAGTAGCTGAGTCAGTGAGGAAAAGAAAGAATTCATCATTAGAAATGCTGATTCTTCTGAAAGATGATATTCTTATCTTTTTAAATAAAGTTGTTAAAATGATCACCAGACTAGAAAGTGCTACAGATTACCCTCAATTTCAAATACAATGTTGGAGTAAACCAGCTTCTAAAACTTAAATTGTAATATGTTGAATTTTAGAGGTATCTGAACATTAGAGTAAAAGGCAAAGTTTGCAGTGTTTTAACGTATATATACCAGTAAGAAAGATTTGAACAGAAAAAAGATAAAGTGGCATAATAGCAAATAATTAGCTCTTCTCTCTCTCTCTCTCTCTCTCTCTCTCTCTTTCTCTCTCTCTCTGAGTCTTGGTCTTGTCCAGGTCTATCTAATGTTGGATTAGTATATGAAATTACATAGTGTAGAAGCAGAAAGCAAAATATCTCTTCATATATGGTCACTGGTAAATTTTATTCCTTAATATCCCTGACTGGGTTATTACAGTAACAATACTTATCACTGAAGGAAGTTTTAAATGAATAAGGTGCGTAATGTTTAACAAGTTCTTTAAGCTGTCATGTGTGTACATTCAGTCATTAATTTAATGATTATTAACTGGAAATAACCTTTGAATTAAGCTTAAGGTTGCTATGTATCTATGAATTACTGTGATTACACCCGTGTTTTCGAACAGGTAGTATTTCCTAGGTAGTATTCTATAGGTAAAGTGATTACTGTTTCAAAAATTCCACTGAGCTTGGAAGATGTTATAATGTGTAATTTTCTTCTCCACCAGAGAAGGATGAGATTTGAAAAACTATGTGAAAAATGGATAGGACATGAGAGCAACTGAAAATAAACAAACAAACAAACAAACAAAATGAAAGTGTTGTTTGCTAGCAAATACAATACAGGCCAACAAGAGAAAAAGAATCACAGAATCACAGAATGGTAGGGGTTGGAAGGGACCTCTGTGGGTCATCTAGTTCAACCCTCCCACTGAAGCAGGGTCACCTACAGCAGGCTACACAGGACCTTGTCCTGGAAGGTCTTGAATATCTCCAGAGAATGAGAACCCACCACCTCCCGCGCAACCTGTTCCAGGGCTCTGTCACCCTCAGAGGGAAGAAATTCTTCCTCATGTTCAGACGGAACTTCCTGTGCTTCGGTTTGTGCCCATTGCCCCTTGTCCTGTCACTGGGCACCACTGCAAAGAGTCTGACCCCATCCTCCTGACACCCACCTTTCAGATATTTATAAGCATTTATAAGGTCCCCTCTCAGCCTTCTCTTCAGGCTATACAAGCCCAGCTCCCTCAGTCTTTCCTCATAGGACAGATGCTCCAGTGCCCTCATCATCCTCGTAGCCCTCTGCTGGACTCTCTCCAGTAGCATCTCATCTTTCTTGAACTGGGGAGCCCAGAACTGGACAGAGTACTCCAGATGGGACCTCACTAGGGCAGAGTAGAGGGGAAGGAGAACCTCCCTCGACCTCTTGGCCACACCGTTTTTAATGCACCCCAGGATACCATTGGCCTTGTGGCAGTCAGGGCACACTGCTGGCTCATGCTCAACTTGTCATCCACCAGAACACCCAGGTCCTTCTCCACAGAGCTGCTCTCCAGTAGGTCCACCTCAAGCCTGTACTGGTGCATGGGAGTGTTCCTTCCCAGGTGCAGGACACTGCACCTGTCCTTGTTGAACTGTTGGAAAAGAAAGGACAGAAAGTTAAGGACATGAATACAGAGAGGAATCAAGAACTGTAATATATCCAGTTAGCACAGGGAATGGAAGAAGGATATAAGACATATCACATGCCACATATCTTCTGTAACCAAATTTGATTGTTCAGCGGTTCCTTGAAAAGAAATAATTGGTCAGATTTTCAAAGAACTCAGCACCAGCTCCTCCATTTCAGTCACGTGTTAACTCACTTATGGATAAGGCAGTTTGGATAAACCACTGAAAGAAGCTTTCAGTGACACAAAGAAACACCAGGGACCTTATCCATACTATTGTGGTAGCAATATGCACTTGTCTGCATGCAAAATCTCATCCTCTGCAATAAATTCTCTCTGCATCAGAAAGTTGGTTAGGAGCATTTATCTCATTGTAAGAAGTAATCACTGCAGCCAAGTCCATTTATAATTGATTGTTAAAAAAAACCCAAACACAACAAAAAAAACATGTTCTCTCCTAGTAATTAACTTATTATTCTGTCTTATAAACCAAATACATTACTAAAAAATATTCCAATGGTCAATACAGGATTTCTATCCAATAAGACAATTTTTGATGGGTTGTGTAAGTATTTCATCATTCTGCATCCTCAAACCTTTCTAATTATAAAACAAACTGCTTTCTGTATTTATGGAAGTAGACTTGGAAGAAAATAATATGAAGTTAAGAAGGGAGATGACATTTGGTATTACATCTGCTTAGTTGTTACATCTCCTTATTCATTACATTTCCTTATGCATTTCTCCATATTCAGCACAAACTCTTCCACTGACCTCTGAAGGAGGCATAGCTAAGGAGTTCTAGGTAAATTTTTTCTGGAGTCTACTTTCTGTGTGGGGCTAATTTCACTACAGACTAGTGAGCTGTTGACAAAACCCACCTGTGCTTTCTGTTCAGTACAACGTTAGCATAGTTCGCAAAGTCTTTAAAATCAATCAAAACAAATCAATCAGTATGCAGTGAAGGTAATTTTTATTGTCGACAGTGTAAGGTTTCAGAAAAGAGAGATGGAGACTTACAGTGCAGCATTGGCTGGTGGGCTAGAGAGTTAAGACCGTTAACTGAGAAAATATGGACGTAAACAAATGGTCCCATTTTGGGGATGGGCAAATAATTTTTATGCTGATAATGATTTTCTGCATAATGTGATTCATTAAACAGTCAAATGAAGTTTCCTATCACCTCGAACCTTGTCAACAGCATTCTTTACAGGGAAGCGAATCTGCCCAAAATAGTCACATTCAGAATTTGTCGCCTAAAGTAAACTAAAAGAGAAAGATAATCTCTTCCATATAGAATCACAGGGTGGCTCAGCTGGAAGGGAACTCATCATCAGCTGTGAGATCATACCTCCTTCTCCAAGGCTTTATCCAGAGTTTTGGAAACCTCCAAGGATGGACACTGTACAGCCTCTCTGAACAATTTGATCCGATGCTTGTCTGTCCTTGTGGGGGAAAAGTATCTCCTAATAAATAGTCAGAATTTCTCGCTTCAATTTATGACCACTACTTCTCTTCCTCCTGTCATGCACTACTGTAAAGAGACTGGCTCAGTATTTGTGGTAACCTTGCCATGGGTACTGTCAGGCTCCTACGAGCTCAACTCCCTCAACTTCTCCTTGCACTGCAAGTGCTACAATCCTGATGAACTTTCAGGTCCCTTCCAACACAAACTATTCTATGATGCTATGATTCTATGATCTTGGTGGCTCCTCACTGAACTTAATCCCATTTATCCACGATGTTGTAGCATTGGGAGACACAAACCTGGATGAAGTATTCCAGATGTGGTCTGGCCAGTGTTGTGTCAAAAAGGATTAGTCATTTCACTTGATTTCCTGACCATGCTTCCGTTGGTACAGCCCAGGATGTTGCTGGCTCATTTACTGTCAGGCTCATACAGGCTTACATTCAGTTTGCTGTGCACCAGAGCCCCCATGACCTTTTCAGTAGACCTGCTCCCCTGGCAATCAGGCGCTGACCTTCCCTGTTGCCAGAGGTTCTTCTTTCCCAAGTGCAGGACTTCGCTTTTGCCGTTGTCAAATTTCATGATGTTTCTGTTGGACCACTCTTCCAGCCTGTGTAGGTCCCTCTGGATGGTGGTTCTGTACTGGAGTGTATTATTTCTTCCCCCTAGCTTGATGTAATCTGTTAAATTGATGAGTGCACTCTGTCACCTCCTCTTGGTCACTGGTGAAAGTGTTTTACAGAACAGATCTCATGATAGAGCCCTGTAATACTCTACTATTTACTCCCCTTCAGGCAAAGTACAACAACTACCTATTGCGCCAAATCATCCAGCAACAACCTGCTGAGCTTAATCATACAAATGTTTTTTTATCCACCTACCCAGACTATAACGTCTCAATTTGAGTACAGGAATATTGTGTGAGATAATGTTGAAAACCTTGTTGTGTTTGGCCTGTTGTACGTACTTTGTTATAGTGAGTGTTCAGTAGGACTTAAATTTCTGTGTCCCCCTGCATGGACCTTTCTCTAGAACTGTGTGTGTAAGAACACATGCTGAATACTCTTTAATTATAAAAGAATTGGTGCAATTTAGAGACATAATTCAGGCTGAATGCTCAACATGTCATTCATAGTCTGTGAATTTTAGTTTCTTCTTCTGTACTTGAATTGCTACTGATTTGATGAAATTATAATACTGCTGCGAATTTGATGTTAATATATCATAGGCACATTAACAATGTTGGGAAACAAAAAAATATAATGTTTCTGAACTATCTTTTTGATGTTTTATTTAAGTCATCACCGTTTTACAGTTCTTCTTTAAACTGTAGAATTAATTTCTATCACATTTTGGTTTTGGTTTTGTTTCATTAATGTGTCCCATGAAATACACATCTTAGTGTGGAAAAGTGATCAAACAAAGCTATGTTGCTTTTGGAATAAAAGACTGTGAGGTTTCAGCAGGCCTTAAGTCCTAGAAAATATCTTTCTTAAGAACAGGAGTTTCAGGTAAACCTTTTCAACTTTTATGTAATTGTAAAGAGTCCTGATGAGACTAAGGTACCTGCTTTAGTCGCAGAGGTCTCTTTAGTTTCTTGTCTTTGTTTAGGTATCTTACAATGAGGTTTAAAGATAAAGGCAACAAACTAGTTTTAGCATTTGTGGGCAGCCAGTAAAGACAAAGGTTATAGAATCACAGACCATAGAATGCTTTGGGTTGGAAGGGACTTTTAGAGGTCATCTAGCTTAACCTCCCTGCGGTGAGCAAGGACATCTTTAACTAGATCAGGTTTCTTAGAGCCCTGTCCAGTCTGACCTTGAATGTTCCTAGGGATTGGGCCTGCACTACCTCTCTGGCCAAGCTGTTCCAGTGTTTCACCAACCTCACTGTAAAAAATTTCTTGCTGTATCTGGTCTAAATCTAACCTCCTTTAGTTTAAAACCATTGCTCCTTGTCCTGTCACAACAGGCTTTGCTAAAAGGATTGCCCCCCTCTTTCCTGCAAGCCCTCTTTAAGTACTGAAAGACTGCAATAAGGTCTTCCTGCAGCCTCCTCTTCTCCAGGCTGAACAACCCCAACTCTCTCAGCCCTTCCTCATAGGAGAGGTGCTCCAGCCCTCTGTTTTGTGTTTACATGTGGTATCTTGAATTCCGAAGAAGATAGATCTGAGCATTTTATTCTCAGAATTTCTGAAATACAATTGTGTCGTTGCCCAGTGAGGTAGAGAAAAAATACTCCAGTGGAACACAGGGCATTCAAGAATATTTCTCTTTCAGCTATTCATGGATAGCTATTGAAACATTTTGGAACAACTTGAACTATCAAGAAAAAACTTACTAGAAAATAGCTAAAAGAAAATAATATAAGCACTTTCTTGATGCAAACAAAACCTAAGTTTAGGGCTTTTTGCCTGAATACCACAAAATAAATACTTGAATACAGAGGTGCACATGTAGTTTAGAGGAGAAATCTTGAAAGATCTGTCTCCTGTATAACAAAGACATAAAATACTTAAACATACTGTGTAAAAATACACAAAACACTAAAACATTTCATGGGTTCAAAACCTATTTTCCTCTTCATCCATTGTCTTCAATGATGCTCTCTCATCACCGACCTGCTTTGAGAAGTTTATTTGTGGATGGGGAATGTCGAGTAAGCAATGTCTTGAAAAACAAGGCTGGAATTCAGGCCTTTTACCTCACACATGAAGTGAGTTTTTTGTCAGTCTCTTTCCCATGCTTAAGAGATGGAACAGAAAGTTCACATTTTTACTTTCAGAAAAATATCTAATTTGTGTTCTGAAATATCCAATATGAATGTGCTTCCAAATGATGATGTCTTTTCTTCTAAGAAGCGTTAATGGACAGAATAATAAAGTGCATGTTAATTGCAGTGAATATGTTTCATTTGCATCAACATTGTTCATGTCTGAAATCAAGCTTATTGAGCAAAGAAAGAGAATTTGTGTTGTGGAAATCACTTTTTTCTGTCTTTCAATATTACTGATGTTCAAGGACATGCAAGAAAGAAACAAAACTAGATGAAACAAAAGATTCTTTATTCTCAGGGTTTTACAGTAACTGGCTAGGTTTCCATGCCCCTTGTGGTTCACTGCATAGAACAGAAGCTGAAAGGAAACATAAATCATACTGTACTTTATAATGCTGGACAAATGAATACTACCTCTGTTTCTGGTTTAATTCAGACTCAGCTTTTCTAAGTCTCTGATACAGTACAGATAGAATTTACAAGGGAAAAAGTGATTTTACAAATGCTTAAAATCTTGAGCAGCTAGAGAAAATATATATGTCCTTTTAGGTATACTAGCTAGTTATTGAGGAATAGACACCAAGAATATTTTTTATTTTTAATGTATGATTATTACATCTTTGTTAAATTCCTACCAGTATGCTTTGTGATAAGGCACGGTAACAATGTATATTAAAAACATCCAGTCAGAATATAGAAGTCACTAATACACATCACAATGTGCTAAAATGACCAGTTAACAGAGAAAAATCCATGTCAACTATTCATTACGTTCTTTGAAGCAGAGATCAGAACCTTCTTTCAGTTACATCACATCAAATTAAGAGGAACTCTAAGGAAGTTTTTACAATTATACAAAAAAATTACAGAAATGGAAGAGTGCCTAATCTGACTGAATGCATTCAAACCAAATTCTTTAACTCATGCCTGCATTGTTCCATATGAAGAATTTCCAGTTTTCCATTACCCAAGAATATTAAAGAAAACAACATCCAAACTACACAAAGATCATGGCTATCATTTTCAGTTTGCTCTTTCATCAGGAAATAAGTTTTTCAAGCCTTTCATCTGAAGTGCACTTTCTTTAGAAATTACAAAGTGAAAAGTCTTTCTTTTTGATCAGTCTACTTTCTCACTATTTGTTGTGTCATTTCCAATTTCGTGTGATATGGATTAAGCTTTCTATGAAAAATAGTGAATAACTGCCTGCATTCTGTCAATAGCTTAGCTATGATTGAGCAACAATCATCAGGATTCCTTTCACAAATTTTGCCTGATATGGGTTTGCTTTGGTTTGTTTCAATAGTTGCTTGAGTGTATTTTTGTAATTCTCAGTGTCATAGGACTTTTTCTTTAGTATTTAAAATAAAGATCTCATGAAGAAACTAAGGTCTTCTCTTTTAATGTACAGATTTCTATGGAATTCTCCCAGTATTGTGGTTTCTACTATGAATCTACAGTTTTAGGTGTTTTAAAGTTTCTGGTATTCTTTCTATTTATAGGTGTTGTTTAATATACTATGTGTCTTCTCAGGAGGTTTTGCTGTGCTCTTGTAAGAAAATCAGTTTTCAAATATTATTTAGCTTTTTTAAAATTTAGATAGATTTATGCTTCTGTAAAATGTGGCAAATTTACATTAACTTATGTAGGTCTGCTGGCTGAAGTCTTGTTTTAATGTATTTCTGTGATGTATTCAGGATTTTAAGCTTATTTCTATTTCTATGTTGCTTGATCACAGAGAATCTTTTTTAAAGAAAATGGTTTATATTAGTGGTGCACGCAGGCTTCTAGTCAGGCTGAATCAGGATGAACCTCTAATGTCCCCAAATTCAGTTCTTAAATCTCCTTATATAATGAAGTTACTAACATTTGAGTCATTGTACCAAAAGCCTAAAAGCCAGAACTACTCATGTCTGTTTATGAAATTGGTAAGGTTTCTACTGATTTTGCACTAAGCCTTCACTATAGACTTTAATGCTAGAGATCAGTTGAAAGCTCAGCTAAACAAATACATCTTATACTGTATCCAATACTAATCAAACTAGGCTATGGTACTTAGCAAGAACGGCTAGTTTTTAGGATATGTATCTGTTAAATATCTGTCATTTGAATGCAGCATTAAGTTGAGGGTTTTTTTCGCAGTTATCACAATATTCTGTTAATACAATAGAATAATCCAATCACAAAGAGAGCGTAAACAGAAACTTTAACCTTGACAGCCAACACTTATACAAGCACACAATTGCTTCATAACAATGCGCACTCTATTGTTCAAACTTGAGCAACCTTGGGGATGCATTCCTCGTTTCAACAAGACCGTTGTGAACATTTCATTCAGTTGCAAACTTGACCAAATATTTTTTATCTTCAAGCTGTCTGCTTTAGATATTAAATGTAAAACAAAAAAATGTATTAAAAAAAAATTCAGACTGAAATGTATTAGAGAGAAGTATCTAGTACAGCCATGTTAGTAAAGGATGTTGCATAGCAGTGTGGCTAATATTATTCACATGACCCGAAACCCAAATACAGTCCTGTGTGTTACAAATGGAAAAGGATGAGCAGGCAGAAGGTGTTGACTTATGATTAATAAGTAAATCCACATGTATCTTTAAAATAACATGAAAAGCATGACACGTCTCTGTCATATTTAAAATCTTATAAATTGAAATATCCCTTGAATAAAAATGACTTAGGTAGCATTACAAAGTATTCAAGTCAGGCAGGAAAAAAAAAAGAATAGCATAAGATAGGTCTTTAAAGGATTTAATACGAGATGTTGAATCACTTATATAAAACTTCTAATGTATACATTCTAAATTCTTCCCTCTCAGTATTGCCAACTTGACATATGTTAAAGTAAGCAGTTAATTTTTTAGATCCTCATAAATGCTGGGTACACATTTGTTTCAGCTAAGTGTAGAAAGTGATAATGGTTGGATTTTTCTTTTTGATACAGCTGATTAGTTGCAAACGAATATGTAAAATCCTGTTCCTCTGTGCTCTGGCTAAACGAACCATAAAACAATTTATCTGCATATGGTGAAAGTGTTTTCAGTAAGCTGTCACTTCCAAGAGCCATTTCTTCAGACTTTTCTGATGGTCATGTTCTAGGAACATATTCTGGCTGCATCAATTGTATTTCTTTATTTTCCCTGTGATGTCTGCATTGGAGTTTCTTTCTGTTTCTCTCATTTATGTGGTTTCTTATTATGCCTTACGTAAATTAAATACGGGTCTCTGACAGGTGCTGGCTGGCTCCCCTCCCCACCTCTTGGACTTTCCTGTTTTCTTCCCTGCATCCAACTCCTGCTGGGATTGCAAGAGCACTTGTGGAAAGAGAAGTCTCAAGAGTTTGCAGCCAAGATGTAGAAAGACAAAGGAGGAGAAGAACTTCCCCTGTCCACATTTAAATACACTAGATTAGGTCCAAAGCAGAATTATATTCTGTCCTTTTACTCCGCTCTCATGAGACCCCACCTGGAGTACTGCATCCAGCTGTGGAGCCCCCAACATAAGAAGGACATGGATGTGCTGGAGCAGGTCCAGAGGAAGACCACGAAGATGATTAGAGGGCTGGAGTACCCCTCCTATGAGAACAGGCTGAGGGAGTTGGGGCTGTTCAGCCTGGAGAAGAGAAGGCTCCGGGGTGACCTTCTAGCAGCCTTCCAGTACCCGAAGGGGGCCTACAGGAAGGATGGAGAGGGACTTTTCACAAGAGTGTGTAGTGATAGGACAAAGGGGAATGGCTGTAAACTGAAAGAGGGCAGATTTAGATTAGATATAAGAAAGAAGTTCTTTACTCTCAGGTTTGTGAGGCACTGGAACAGGTTGCCCAGAGAAGCTGTGGACGCCTCCTCCTTGGAAATGTTCAAGGTCAGGTTGGATGGAGCTCTGAGCAACCTGGTCTAGTGGAAGATGTCCCTGCTTATGGCAGGGGGGTTGGAACCAGATGATCTTTAAGGTCCCTTCCAACCCTTACCATTCTATGAT
>Ga0065711_1039150_pt1 | contig 18078 bp, 12 predicted proteins | sample Hoacrofraction12_FD_59098 | JGI IMG/M metagenome (GOLD analysis project Ga0065711, IMG submission 59098) | Hoatzin crop microbial communities from Cojedes, Venezuela - Epithelial fraction 12 v2 (version 2) | ecosystem: Host-associated > Birds > Digestive system > Esophagus > Crop | place... | reverse complement strand
AAGACCCGCCTGGACAAGGTCCTGTGCAGCCTGGTGTAGGTCACCCTGCTTCGGCGGGAGGGTTGGACTAGATGACCCACAGAGGTCCCTTCCAACCCATACCATTCTGTGATTCTGTGATTCTGTGACCGTTTTTATTCAATACATCTATTTATCCTGCTGTTTTCTCTCTGGGCTCAGCTCAGCTTCCAGCAGAATCAGTGTTAAGATATGCTCTTATCCCTAGGAGCAGGATGCTCTGCAGTGCTGTACAAACCGTTTGGCTACACTGGCACTATGGCAGAGACAGAAAAACTATTTGCAGAGACAGACAAGGTAAGACAAATGTACAGGATTACAAATAGAAGTCTGGTTTATAAAGAGCTACAAACCCCAAACTGCTGTTCTTTTTTACTAAGCTCTGCTCACTATAAAAAAAAATAGATGCCACTTCTTCAGGCCTGAGGAAGAAAAGGTGAAAAATCAGGCTTGCAGCTCTTTTCATCAGCGGGTCTCCAACACACCCTTAGGGGTGACCACACACTGTCACTTGCTTTTAAAACACTACATGTAAGAGCTTCTCTTTCCCCCATGATGAGATCCTGGCAAAAGATTTCCCCCTGCTTTCTATCTTCTGATTTACAGTATGGTCTCAGAGAAATATGCTTTTACCGATCTATTTTGACAAGACAAATTTGTCAGTCCTGCAGTCATTCTCCATTTCTGCAAATCGGTTCGCATATCTTTGCACAGATGGCACCTGGGCTAAGCACCTGGGCGGCGAGTTGCTGGGCCATGGGCATTTGTGCTGAAACGCCGCAGTCTGCATAATCCTCCTGCAGCTGTGATAACTGAGCTGCACACGCCAGAGCCAGAGCGCAGCCTCATGCGATGTGCTCTGCCCCCCTCCCTGCTCTGTGCACGTTCATCTCCAGTTGTCCTCCTCTTCAGAAACAAGGTCAAAATCAACACAACTTGAGAGCTACCAGCAGAACTGAGCGCAGTTTTTCCCTACCATCACCCCTTATCCACTTTATGCCCCTTCTCAAACGGCACTTGATGTTTTTATTTCATTAATTATCAGGCTGTTTTCTTTAGAAAAGTTTCTCTCTACATAAAAATTCAAGATAGAATAAAGGATTGCGTCTTGGTGTTGTTAAAGCAAATTTTATGTTCTCAGCTTTAATTCTCCCAAGTATCTTCTTTCTGACTTTGCTCAGTCAATAGGTACAAAATAAGTTTCTATTTGACTGACTTAGAAACATTTTTTTATTTGTAGAACAGAAGCTCAGTCCTAAACTTGTAGTGGAACTAAGGTAGTCAGTAGGTCTCAAAAAAAGAGAGATCGACAAAAATTATGAAATTCTACAAATGTTAAAAATCTTGCCCAGTTTTTATGACACATAACAGTAGCAGTTTAAAGCCTGCCTGAACTGATCATTTGGTCCACTCCATTAATTTGGGGAAAGTTAAGCAGCAATATAAAAAAGGACATTATAGAATTTTGCCAGTCACAGGGACTGGTAAAAATTATATTCCACTAAAGCCTCTATGAACTGCTCTTTCTACTATTACATTTCATCCCTTGTGTGCAAACTATGTTGTAAAATGCAGAAGAGGGCAGAGGAGACATTTTCAATAGATACACACACATGTATATATAGCATTTTGTCTACAAGCACAGAAATCTTCGCCTAGAGGAATAAATTACAACACAGTTAAATTGCTATAAAAATCAAATAATATGTAGGAATAATTGTGTACAGTCACCCAGGAAGCACAGATACAGAGCAAAGTAAAATTGCCTGAAGATATTCAGGAGCTGTTGGTGTCACAGCCTACAAAATGCCATTTCACTTAGTACACTACAGTCTACAGCATTAATTACCGAGCTCTGCTTGGGAAAAGTCTTGAAAGAATATAAATTGCATTTTTTTTGCCTACCACAAGAAACAAATAACCCTTATCAAAGATCATTCATTCCCTGTCCCATGGCTACAGTGACTGCTAATAAAAAATAGCAACCGAAATCAAACAATGGAAAGCAAGAAAGAATAAATTAGAAGATGTCATGAGCCTTTCCAAAGGAGCTTTTAGCCAAGTCTGACATCGCTCCTATTATGTGTGCTAGGTCAAGAGCATCTAAGCTTGACGATATTTCAGCAAAGGCATCAGCGTTGGCTGGCCGTGGCGGGCACGCCTGGGTCCCTGGTCGGTCCTCGTCCCACAGCAGAGCTGCAGCTGCACCAGGCAGGCAGCGCGCGGACAGCAGGGAGCCAGCACTGGGGCTGCCCACACAGGCACAGGGTCAGGGGGAGGCATGAGAAAAGCCCCTTCTGGGGACTTACAGCACCACGACGGCATTTCTGAAACACTCCAAGCCTCACACTGCGTTTTAATAAAAACCACTTGTTTCCTTAAACAAAAGCAAGCACAGCAATCTGCTACACCATTAACACCAACACTTCCCTCCTAACTTCAGCACATGCATGCTGGCGTAAGCTCAGACTTTTTTCTATTAAACTGCAGATACTTCATCTCAAAATAAGAGTTACGCATCCCCATTTTGCACCCCTGTTCAGGACCAACTGCTAGACTGACTCCTGTATTACACAGGAACAAGATGTTCTGTCAAAACTATTAATACCAAATCTTTCAGGAAAAGGTGGACTATTTTGGCAGCGAATATTCATTTCCAGTGGAGAATAGTCCAAAAGGAAGTCGAAGATCCGGATTCCAAATGCAAAACAAGGAGCACTTGTAAATAGTCGAGACATATTTCCATGCTATGGAGGGTGAACCTGGGGCATTTTTTAAGCTTTTTCTTCCTTCATTCACATATAATCTTACAAACGGCAGTCAATTAAAAGCTTAAAACAAACAACTTCAGTCTTTATGAAAAATGTTCCTTACTTAGCAATAAGCAAGAGCTGGGTGTTTTATAAACAAAGCGAGCTGTGTTACAGCAATCCGTCAGTACCGAGGCCGCTCCTGCTCTCCCCGGGGAGCCGGGACCCTCCCGTGGCCCCACGGCCAGCAAGCGAGCCCCTGCCTCTGCCGTGCCAGCAAATCCATGCTCACAGCACGTCTGCACCGACTGCCTGCACTAGCCTCTGTGCTCCAAATCAGTGGTTTCTCAGGAGCTGAGATGGGCTGGACGTGGGGGATAAGCTGGTGTGTTGGAAAAAGGGACACTGGCTGAGGCAACACCACCACAAAGATTCTTCTGAGCAGTTTAAGGTTCCACCATGCTTTGGCCATCTAGGATGCAGGGTGAATCAAACGGGCTCTTTCAGCTCTGGCACCAGCAACCAGCTCGCTTGTCAGGTCATTTCTCTGGGCTGGGAGAAACACGGTGGCCCTCTTGATGAAAGGAAGTTCAAGCTGATGAAGTGTCCACAGCCAACACCTAGGTTTTGATTTCTACTTTTTTAAGGGCAGAGGGCTGTACGGTGTTACGGTTGGACATAAGAGTAGTCTCAACCAGAGCTTGGTTTGGGGCATGAGCTGTGAGACAACTCGGCCAGCCACCCTTACAGCCGCCCCTGCCCACGTCCCTGCTCCCCAGCAGGTGCTCATTCCTCCATGGGGCCTCTCAGCCCATAAGCACATCACAGCTGGCACAGGGGTTGTGAAATGATGAGAACACAAAGGAAGGAAGAGAATTTCTGTTGATTTTCTTGCTCTCCAGCTTCGCTAAAGGCTAACAAATCCTTAGCATGAAGGAAAATAAGCCCAGAGAAAATAGCTTATTTTCTGTTTGAAACATCTTTCCATTGTCAGGGTATGTCCATCCACTTAAAGGAGCCAGCAAGTCCATGTTGCAGGTAACCACTGCTCACGCAGTCACAGTAAGTGCCAGATGCTGGTTGCTGGCTCAGACCAGTCCTTAAACACAGAATAAACACAAGGACTCTTGGTTTTCGCATATTGCATCATGAAGTCCCCATCCGAGAAAACCCATGTGAGTTAGTTCTGGAGACTTTTTGATGAACTGAAGTTTTTTTGAACTAAACTGAGCAGGATTCACATGAAGCAACCCACAGCACTCAGCAGTGGATAAACCTGGGTGACTGTGCCTGTATCCTACTGCTGGATTTGCAGCTCAGCGAATTCTATCCCAGCAGCCCCATGTGAAGTCCCAATACAAATTCTTGTGAATGCCACCAAAATATCCAAGGAAGCCATTACTAAGGCAACACTAACATCCTCACTAACCCTAAATCATCGCTTAGGTATCACAACAGCCAAGCACTCTCACTCCACAACATATTTTCCTTCATTTCCACTGTATAGCTGCCAGCCAGAAACACAGTTAAGCTGATAGCTCTGAAGAGCACAAGGTCACAAAATAGCTCATTGAAGTCATTCTATAGTTTATGTTGTTTTACTTCATATTTGCACTGTTGCCTTTAAAAACAGGAAATTTTCTACTGGTTAAAAACATCTCTATCTTCTGTAATTTCAGTGGGGCTTTGACATTCCTTAGAGAGAAACTGAGGAAGTTTTTTTTGCTTTCTTTTAATTTCTTAAAAGAAATCCAAGTGGAACAAGTGCTTTTTATCTTAACAAGTTAGGACACTGAAATGTAGCATCATCTCATGTTGCCCTTGTTATACATTTTGATTTCCTCATCAAAATAGTGATGTAATATGATCATGTGGAGTCTATGAAACACCTAGACATGTGAATTTGTCCTGAATTCCCATGCAGGTTTACCCTCCACGCTGCAGCCCTGCTGGGCAGTAGGGACATGCCAGCTGCCCCATGGACCTGCCAGGAGGGACAGCACTACATGGCCCCACTAGAAGTGATGCAACAGTCGCCGATGGCACCCCTCTGGTTTCATTTTATCTCTGGACAGTACAATGGAGCTGTGTTTTTATCAGGCCCTGGATCCTCCGGTAATGCCCGCAATATTAATATATCATAAGCTGCAGTGACAGGAAAGGGAAAAGGGGAAAGAAGGGATGCAAGAAGGTAATATGAATCTTAAGGAACTTCACCCCAGGTTTGCAGCAGAACAGGTAAACTGGAAATGCATGACAAGGAGGCCTACATGGGGAAACAGAATTTGGGACTGCGTGTAGTTATTTTCTACCTGATGATATTCTTATATAATCTAGTGCATACTGCAGGTATAAATTTAATTCTGGCTTTACGACCAATGAAGAGAGCCTGCTGATTTGAGTACAGCACTTCTTTAGCGCTCCCATTTCCAGCTGCTGCCCTGTGCAGCGCTTTTCTGCAGTGCCGTGCCAAGCGAATTGCCATGACACCACAGGGAGGTTGGCCACAAACGTACATGCTCCGCCAGCAGCACATCTCAGCATCCTTCCACCAGCAGGAAACCTTACATATTCATTAGACCTGAAAACCATTAATTCCAGTGCGTGAGTACCACAGGCTTTGAAAAAATGAATCTTCTTAAGTCTCAGTAGTTAGAAAATGCTTCTCACTATTTGGCTATCTCTTCATCAAACAAAAGCTCTTTTCATGCTGTTGACAATCATAATATTTAGTGAAACAGAAGAAAGAGAGTTGTAACTAATCAAGTCTCATTCCATGGGTGGGTGTAAAAGCAATTTGTTTAATTCATTTTGGAGGTCATAGAACCACAGCATTAAAGCTCTTTTTGCAATGTTTATATAATTGTGATGTTTGAAAACCCCTTCTCCTTTTAATTTATCAAGATTCAATTTAGCTGTTTACACTCCTAACCGGCACTCTGCTGCCGGAGTGTGGCAGCGGTGCCTGCACAAGAGCAGCACGCCAGGGCTGGGCCAGGGAAGATCATCTCTGAGCACCTTCCAGCACCTCTGTGGTGCACACAAAGGACTTGCCCCCTGAACCCCACCAGGGGCACTGAGGAGGGTCTCTCAAAACAGGAAAAATAAAGAAGTATACCAAGGATCTTGCTGGGAGGGATGGTGTTCATCTCCATCTGCTTTTTCTCCCAGCAGTGGTCAAGGTGGACCTCCCCAAGCTCAGGGCAAGCCCACCAAACTTCACTTCAGTACTTAAGAAGCTCTTCTATTTCTGTCCCATTAGTATTAAGCTGCCCATCCTGTCTGATCTTCCAGTCTTGCCTCACCAGAAACCAAAGCCTGCACCAGCTCTTCTCTCCTGCCCTCACTGGCTCTCTGACAGCTGCACCCATCCATCCCTCCATCTCCCTGTCCCACTCTCTCTCCTGCTCCCCATCCTCTCTTTCTTCTTTACCACTACAAGCCCCTCACAGCTTCTCATCTCCTTTGCCAGTGCCATTCTCCAGTCCCCTGAGCAACCTTGCAATGTCTTCTCAACATTTTCATAATCTGGTCTCTCCACTCTGCAGATGCAGGAGAGAAATCAGGGACACCAAGGGTGACAGTCGTGGCGGGGGACAGATTCAGCAACTGAGAACAGGAGAGTGGCTGAGGAGAAGACAGGGATGAGTTCAAAAATAAAATATCTGGAATCAGCCACAGCCACACAACTTGTTGTTGAAGAGGAGGCTGCCGACCTTCTACACTCACCCCTCGTGCTGCTGTGTTAAGGCAAACCCCAAGAGACTGTGGCCAGCTCCTGCACTCACCAATGAAACTGCACTGCAAGGCGGGTGAAGGCATGCAAGTGGTGACACCAACGAGTCTCATACATGTTCTGCATCAGTAAATGTGTTTTATTCCGTCACTTGCTGTGCCTCCCTCCTTTGCTGACAGCAGTCAGCAAATGAAGCCTCCTCACTGGCTGGATGAGTACCGGCACTTCACATGATGCCTTACGCAGCTGCACAGATGGATGCTCCACGTGGCTGTGGATTTCCATCCACTGCAATGACAAGGAAAGCTAGAGATGGATTTCACACTGGGGAGGGGGAAGAAAAAGAAACAGATAGATGCACAAAGCATGTGCTGCAGTGCCACTTCAAATCACGAGCTCGGTACCAGAAGTCTAGAGAAAATGCAGGCAATGAAATCATGAAGCGGAGTGGCTTGGAGGACAAGCTTCCACCCACTCCCATCAGCCAGTGTTAGGAATGAGTGTTTGGATTTCTGCCACCTTTACCCTTTACTTTCCATTTTAATTCTGACCTTTCACAAGTCATTCTTGAAATAAATTCATTCAAGATTGTCCAATGGGATTTGTTTACCTGTGGCTAGGGATTGCAGTCTGGATGGCAGAAAACATGCCAGGCAATGCCAGCTCACCCACCAAGCAGCGTAACTCTGCTGCAGCACTCATTCATGTAGCACAGAGCTTTTCCTGCTCCAGTCCAAGCTGTCTTCTCCCTGGCTGGGGAAAGCCAGCCAGCTAAAGGACATGAGTGTCGCAACCTTCTGCTTTCATACAACACACCCAGCAAATACGAAGCAGGACTGCGCAATCACTTGTTACACCTTCTCACTGTGCTCTGGACATATCACAACAGAAAATCAGGAAAAGCGGTGATGCATTGGAACACAGCCTGTGACCATGCAGGGCTTGAAAACCAAATGTACTTGGGCTTATACACATGCAACACCCACTCTTCTACAGCCAGTTTCTCATCCAACACCCAGTCTTCTACAGCCCTGCCTTTGTGCTTCCTACGTTGTGCCAAAGGCACAACGAGTTTGTGCAGAGCCCGCACTCAAGCCTGGCCCATCTCCACCATCTATGCTTTTGGCTGGGAAAGGCAAGGAATTACAGCGCAGTGCAGCAAGTGACGTGTTGCAGAGTTTGTTTCTTTGGCTGCTGGCAGGAGATGAAACATGCACCAAGCACCCTCTCCCTTCCTCTCTAGCCAGGGACTAACTCCTGCCCCTGAGCATGCAGCTAAAGTCAGTGATCAAAGAGAAGCTTGTAGTCTTTCTACAGAAACCAGCCCTTTTGCAGCCACTCCCGACTCTCAGAATCACTGATGCTGGCGAGCGCCTCTGGAGGACTTGACTCCATCCCCCTACTCAAGCAGGGTCAGCCAGAGCAGGTTCCCTAGGACAGTGTCCAGCAGGGTTATGGGTTTTGCAAGGATGGAGACTCCACAACCTCCCTGGGCGGCCGCTGCCAGTGCTTGAGCACCCTCACAGCAATAATCCCCCACCAGCTTGTCTGCACCTCCCAAGTGCGAGGTGCACAAAAATAAATGGTGGTTCCTCTGGGAGCCCACTAATGCGGTGTTTTATCCAATTCATAAAATGACAATTTTTTTAACCACAGATAAAAAATTTCCACTTTTCCTTCAAATCAGGAGTTCTGAGAAAGCCCTCACAAACTATCAGGGAGTCAGCCAGTACAGTGAGCAGCAGTGCTTTAACTGCCTGAGCAGGGGAGCTGCCCGAGACACACAGGCGTTGGAAGTACACTCTGGCATGTTCAGTCTCAAAGCCAAAACCCACGTCAGGAGGCCTGGAAGCCCTGTGAGACAGGCTCAGCAGCTCTGCGGGATTTAGGAGACAATCTTTAGAAAGCTTCAGAAGGCCAGCCGTATCCTAGGCTGCATCCAAAGCAGCATGGCCATCAGGTCGAGGGAGGGGATTCTGCCCCTCTGCTCTGCTCTAGTGAGAGCCCACCTGGAGTCCTACATCCAGCTCTGGAGCCCCCAGCACAAGAGAGATGTGCAGCTGTTGGAGCGGGGCCAGAGGAGGCCTCAGAAATGATCAGGGAGCTGGAGAAACACTCCTAGGAGGAAAGGCTGAGGGATTTAGGGCTGTTCAGCCTGGAGAAGAGAAGGCTCCAGGTAAACCTTGTAGCAGCCTTCCAATACCTGAAGGGTCTTATAAGAAAGGTGGGGACAGGCTTTTTATCAGGACCTGTTGCGACAGGACAAGGAGTAATGGTTTTAAACTAGAGCAGGGTAGGTTCAGACTAGATATAAGGAAGAAATTTTTTACAATTTTTTATGGTGGTGAAACACTGGACCATGTTCCCCAGAGAAGTGGTAGATGCCCCATCCCTGGAAACGTTGAAGGTCAGGTTGAATGGGGCTCTGAGCAACCTGATTGAGTTGAAGATGTCCCTGTTTGTTGCAGGAAGGTTGGGCTAGGTGACCCTGAAATGTCCCTTCCAACCCAAACTATTCTACGATCTGAAGAGGCAGGGGCCATGCCTAGCTAGAGGCAGGACTCCAGGCTTCCTCTCCTGCAGCTGCAGATGGCAGGAGCAGTGAGGTTTCTTGCCTCACGGCAGGCTACACAGCCTAATGCCTCAGGAACCTGCTTGAGGACTGCCAGACCTCGTTGCAGGGAACACGGGAGGAGTGTTTAGGGGCGTGTGCACGCCCATCATTCTGGTCCCTAGGCATGGAGCGTGGAAACATGGCTGGCTGCCAGGGGAGCTGGGCCAGGTGCACTGGCTTCCCAAGCCATTTATCCTGATTTAAGCAAAGCTCTCCCAGGACTTATCTTAATTTTGTCTGATGTTTAACAAAACAAAGATACTGTGAGTGAAATAATTCAACTAACCAGCAGATTCCAAGGAAGGTCTGATAACTGAGATGGGGTCCTTTCACCTGCACTTGCACAAAAGGCCTTCAGAGAAGGTGCACTTGTTTCCATATGCGTATGAGGTATGTGTGTGTGTGTGTATATATATATATAAATAAGTCCAAAATTATGTTGGATTTTTGTCAGCATTAGTTTGCAGACTCCTGTTACCCCCGCAAGGAGGTGTTTGGTGAATGACTCATTTCTAAGTTTCCTCCCTCTCCCAGAAGAAGCATTTCAAACTGCTTTCCCCAGGTGCCAGTTTATTGTTTTCAGACGTGAATCCTGTTTAATTTTTGGCCCACCTTTTCAGCTTTTTATTATCCCATGAGTAAGGGAATGCAATACCTACTGATTATCATGTGGAAATTTGACTGTATAATCCTTGAAATGTTCAGTTTTAATTACGATTAAAGATGCAAGGAAGATGAAACTCCAGTCCCTTTGGCCATTCCTTGTGGCTTGACTCACTGCTGTTAATCACTACACATTGTTTACAATTTCTCAGCCAATTTTCAATCAACAAGTAACTGCAAACTGCTCATATAAAAGCCAGTCTGAATTACTTCTGCAAGTGAGATTTCCTCAGATGCCCAGCCAAGCTCAGCTCTAATATAACCCGGCTGAGGCTGGTGGATTTATCCTAAGGATGAATTTGAACAAGTGAATCAAATTCCAGAGAGTCTGACAAATCCCTGCAATCCTGCATTGCCGGGCATGGGATGGGCTGCTGAGCCTTGGCAGCACGCACACACACATGGGCAGCTGCCTGTGCTGTCTGTGAATAGTTAGCGGGGTGGCTGCTGCTGCTTGCTGCACAGAACTCAGCACCTCTTCTTCTTTTGGTCATTTTTCATCCGACCAGGCGGCTGCAACAGGCACTGCTTGCAGCACCCACAAATGGTTGTGCTGCTGATGGCGTGGGAGAGGAGGGTGACACATACTTCCCTGCATGCCCAGAGCGCCAACTGTCTTCCCCACTCTGCCAAAAATACCCAACTCCCAAACCAGATGCTTTCCTGTGGTAGAACCTGCTCCGATAAAACTAGTCTGGACTTTGTTGCTGCTCACGTTTCTCCCTACTGTCTCCATTGCCTATTCCAATATTTGACCTGTATTGGAGAGCAGGGCTACCATATCAGCATGACATTTCAAGATCATTCTTCTTCATCTTGGAAGATGAAGATCCATGGAATCACGGAAGATCCAATATTGCTCACGAGGCTGTAGTTTATAACACCCTTGCCTCCATGAGGTGGATGTCACCAGACATATTTTCAGGGCTTTCTTCTCACAGACTGTTTTTTTTCTGCCGAATTTTATAGAATCTCTGTTCTTTCCCAACCTCCTTCCCCCTCCCAGATACAGACATGCACCCAGTCCAAGCCCACATTTACAGACCTGCACATGACAAGGCCAACTGGATCTGTACCACCCTGCCCACTCTGAAGCAGCCTTCAAACAAGCTATCTAACTCCTTGAGGCTTGCACTATTCTTTTTTTCTGGCGTCCTTAAGTAGCAATTTTCTTTTCCAAAAGCCTTAAAAAAGTGTGTGCCTGTTCTTGGTCTCTCTCATCCTTCTCCATCACCATATGTGGCTCACTTTTATCTGAACGTGTTTGGAAAGGTCTCAGTAAGCATGATGGTTTACATTTGGAAGGTATCTAAATGTTCCTCTGCCTCTGCTACATCTGTTTTTCCCATTACAGCATGTTTACTAGTAATTTGTAATGATTCCAGATTTGGTTTTTTGCAGATGTGATAAATTCATCACAATGAATTAATGTCGTTTCTGGTCACCATTATCCTAGCTCACATTATCCTCCTTTTCTAAAATGAATTTACAATGGGGAAGCAGAGAGCAACTTCATAATGCATATAACAATATTTAGGAGCCGCTCATGAAGTAAAATGAAGGATTTCAAGTGCCCAGCTCAAACTTCCCTAGAAACCAACTTCATCAAAAATTAAGCCCTGAAATCTTTTAAAGTCAATAGTGAGTTTGGCAGAATTGATCATAACACCTCTTCCTCGGTAGTCTCAAATCTATTTACAAAATGGTTAATCCAGTTCTAGAGCAGTTCCTCAAAGCAGGTAAATATTATCTCTATCACATAGATCATAAAGTTTTAATGAAATCTCTTTTGAGCACAAAGGCAATCTATGGAACAAAGAAAGATTAAGTAATTAACCTGAGATCATGAAACTCATGGGACTTTTTATTCAACTGCAAACCCACTCTTTCCTGTTAATAAATGATCAAGTCTACTTTGGATGGATTACTAATTTTGTTAATGAAAAATATCTCCTAGTACATCCTAGAATCTTTAGCTATCTCTCTTCCTGTCATGGGGTGTTTTACTTCTTTTTTCTTTTTTTCTATACAGTGCCAAAGAACTATGGCACCACTGCTAAGTTCTCTCGTCTTTTACTTGGAAAATAATTGCTATGGTTCTCCACTACCGCTGACAGACTTTTACATTAATAGCATCACCTTCCCCTGATTTTTTTCTCCTCCTCTGTTAAAGAGAGAGAGACCAAAGCACAATTTTAAAAGCTCAAATTTTAATATAATTTAAGCAATGCACATACAGGGTAACTACACAGTATGGTCATAAGCAAGAACCGAATTTTTCCACTTTTAGGAATTCCAGCTGTTTTGTCCTGTGCAGTCAGTAACAAATGAGAAACAAAAATACCTTTGTCATATAATATCAGTAACATTCCACTATTCAGGCACTCAAAAGACTGATGTGTTGCAGTCCATTTAGAGCATGTAGAAGGATTTCAATAAACACAGCTGTAAAGGGAATGAAGGGTAGAAGAGAAAAAAACAAGAATCAGTCACCCGAAAAGTTTGAGTGTCAGAATGCTTCATTTCAGCATTTCTAATATGTAACGTCTCATTTTATTCATTACAAAGCCAACATGTCTTGGTTCAAAATGGCAAATTCCACTTAAAAATTTACTTCTAGATTATGGCAAGGGAGTAAGTTATTTAAAATGGAAACACAAACTTTAATTTTCCATTGAGTGATGTAGTTCTCATCAGCTTGAAGTGATCTCTTTCAGATTTTCCTTCTGCTGAAAAATAGGGAGGAAAAACATAGATCTCTACTTTGGAAAGAAATTACATTTCCTGGGTGGTAGGTTTTTGTTTTTCATTGGGGTTAAGTGGAAGGCAGAGGCTCCAAAACAATAAATCCATTATTCACCAAAATGCTCAGGTCCCGAAACACCTTGAGCCTCTTTCTTTTGTTTCAAGGAGGCCCTTGGTGCTGCCTGAAGGCAGACTGTTTATTTCTCTCTCACCCTTTTTCAAAGACTGACCCTCTCCGCCCAACTGCAGCAACAAACCTGGGCGCAGCAGTGATACCTACGGACAGCACAGCCACCGAACAGGCAGCCCAGCGTGCCCACCAGAGATGTGGTTCGTCTCCTCCAGAAGACTGTGGGATCGGACAGTCACACAGGTCCTGGATCCAGCCGTGAATCACTCACTGCTTCTGTTTGAAGACTGGGCAGAGGGGGACACCAGACCCACCCAGACTTTCCCCCCCAGCATCATCCCTCGCCACCTCAGTGGTCTGGGAGCTTCAGACAAATCCTCCAAATTGGAGAAAGACTGCTTTTTTCCTTGGCAATCAGTGTGTTTCTGCTTTCCTGCCCACAGTTTTTCCTCCTTCCCTTCTCCCTCTCAATCCAGATCTTTCCCTCCTATGAAATCTAGCAACCTCCAGACCCATCCCTTGATCCCTTTCTTCCAACAGGGCACCCACCAGCTGACTCTTCCAAAAGATCAGTTTTTATTTTAGTTTTTTTCTGTTTCAGTTTGCCTGTGGCGATAGACATCTCTTTTCTCAGAGGGGAGAGTGGGGAGGAAAAGATGGCCAGCTTTCACTCGAGCAGAGCCTGAGAGTTTAAAAGCTGACTGGTGCAAGAGTGTCTGCTGACACCGGGTGCGGCTTTCAGCTCTTGTATCAGCAAAACCAGAGAGATGTCTGGGCTCTGCAGCCATGTCCACTCCCTGAAATGGGGTTTGGCTGCCTGTGCTCGTGGGCAGCTCTGAAGAGGTGCAGCTGTAACCCAGGACCAGACTTAGGGAAGGAGCTGCATGAGAAGGAGCTGCAATGAGCCCCTCCAGCCCCTTGCCTGGGAGCTATTTTTCAGCTCAGACAGTTGGCCTCGGTCCCTGCCTGAGCCTGCCACTCGCTGCCTGTTCAGGTCCGTCATGGACCCATTTCCGTAGGCTCAGCATTGCATCTGCTTTGGCCCCAGCCGAGCTCTCAGCCCTGCCTGCACCCAGGCAAGCTTCCATAATATCCTAAAATTCATACACCAATCATGCCAAATTAAGACTCATAGACAAATCTCCATGGTAACTGTATATAAAACAATTATTAGAGATACCTTTAGCCATGCTTCTATATCTAGAAGCAGCAGCTTGTTTCACTCAGGTTTGTTTAATCCTATCACTAGCATATTAATAATAAGCAAAAGTAAGAAGAATTTCACTGGGAAGGTGGTAGATGCAAACATCCTTCAGGAAAAAATAGCTTGTGGGGAGGAATCACATGCATGATTCTTTTATAAAAATGTACAAGCTTGGAGCAAGCCTTAGTCGCATGTATTTTTTGAAAAGATGCACTCGTTACACATCATTACACAACTCACAACTAGAAGAAAAGTTCTTCTGAAGTCTAATTCCTTCCTTGCATAAGTGACCTATTTCAATCAGTTTATTTACTTGCTGAAAAAGTACCTGTCATCTTAGCACATTTCCTATTGCCCTCTTCTTATAGGAAGCTAAGGATCATCCGTGTTTTTCTAAATTAACATGTTGTAATCTGCTAGGTTTTTAAAAATTCATATACTACATTAGGCCTTTTTAGATAAGAAATCTGTCTTCCTCCTACCACGTTCATCCTGCCAGTGAACATCAAGGGACTGCAGCATCCCTGACACTTGGTGATAAATCAGGGTTAGACATAAGGAAAGCGGTATTCCACTGAAACTGCACCGGGAAGTTCAGCCCAGGAGCAGCGCATTACTCAGTACCAATTTCTGTTTAATGGTATCCAATAACAAGACCCATGAGAACGAGAATCTATGTAACAAGAGATTAATTATCTTCCTGTAGGCTACAGCAATTGGTTTGAGTTGGTAATTGAATTATTTCCTATGTATTCTTTGGCAGAATGTTTTGGACTACTTGAAATGAATAGCAAATAACTCCATTGTTACCATTCTCGTTGTTTACAAGGCACTTTCTCTCCTAAGTATTGGGAGGCAGTGAACAAACATCAACAAATAAAACTCTAACAGAAACCCAAAGCAGGTTGTGGTACTGGGGAGGCAGCTGAAGTGCAGAGAATAGTTAATATTATTTCTGGTGGGTTTGGGGTTCTGGTACCTTTTTTTTTTTAATTAAATGGCTGTAATTCTGGGAATCAATCTTAAGAGATTGATATTAACCTCCAAAGCTGTGAAACCCATCCACAAACACTGGCTTCAGCTGGATTTCAGTTCAATGGTCACTCCAGATTTCGTGGCTGTTCTTGACACTGCAAATCACAGGCATGGAAAATCTGCATTTCTGAAAAAATAGATCATGTCATCTGACATCTAGCAGCTGGAGTTTGCGAGTGATTTTGAAAAGCCAGCCCTGGTCAGCCTGCAAAAGGTCACGCGGGAAAGCAGCGGCAGGAGCCAGGGACTGTGGGTGGCAGGCGATGCTCACAGGCCAAACTCCACAGCCCAGGGCGTGAAAATACAGGCACACTAGTAAGTGACAGGAATACGACTGCGTAGGATCTCCCACACGAACAGTGTGGTCCCACTGACCCACAAATGCCTTTTTTAAATCACTCTTCTGACCAATGTGAAGAAATGGGAACATGCACTGATGCTGTTACTAACTCCTATTGGTACATTTGCAAACATACTTTCGTACTTGAAAAATACCTTGTTTACATTATAAAGAGCACTCCCTTAATGAAGCACTTTCTTAATACGTCTCCTTGTACTGACATGTTACTTTAAGCTCTCTCATTTCCTCACTTTAATTACTGTCTCTTAAGGAGCTTTGCTTGCACCAATTATATTGGAGCCCTTGACTACAATATTAGTGAACTCAAAGTCTGTGGTTCATAGCTACATTTCCTTTGGGTATTGAAGCAGCACGTTAGCAGCACTGCAGCTTGCAGCAGCAGACACGTGCCATCACCTCTACAGTGCTAGAAATATTTTTCTAACCCTTCTTATCTCAGCTTCTCTCTTCCATTCAGTTCCCCCTGTCCTCCACTTCACCACACAGATCTACAGCTTGGCTGCTCTTCTGCTAAAGCATCTCTCTACAGATCTCTTCTTTTCATGAAAACAATTATTCCTGGCAGCTTCTTAAAGTTCTGTCTCTAAATCAGGCACCTCCATGGAGAGTGGTGCAAAATGTAATGAGAAAAAGCAGCAAGGTAAATAATTTGCAAAATTTCTTTAATTATTTCACTGCTAGCATAAATATGAGCTGTCTGCTGCGGTATTCTGTACCCGCATTTCTGAAAACTCAGCTCTGTGTGTGCCTGCAAAACCTAACCTCTGCCCGTTCTCCTTCACATCCCTCGGTGTGGGAATTAATGGCAGAGTGTATGAGAGGAGCCATGGCAGAACTGTGACTCTGCAGGGACGTGATACCAAACTGGACCAAAACTGTGAGGCACTGCTGCTCCTGCAAGGTCAGTGCCTCCAGCTCAGTGCCCACCCACCCGCAGCACCTCCTCCCTTCCTGCATTTTTTAATTCTGCCCCAAAGAGCACAGCCTCATCTGTTGGGGCAGTGTGGTAGGAGAAGACGCAGAGAGCACCTCCTGCTCTCCTGGCTCTGCAGTAGCAAGCCATGTCCTCCCCAGCAAAGCACCAGGGCAAAGCAGGGCTGCTGGGCAGGGGTGACGAGTAGGTTTGAAGGTCTCAGCCATGGTCCTACAGCCTTTGGGTAAGGGTTGATGGAGACAGGTAGTCCCAGCACCTCCAAAACCACCTTGCATTGCTTCTTCCATCCCAGAGGTAGGCAGAAGCACATATCCGCAAGAAACAGGCTCAAAGCAGGGAGAGAAGGGAGAACAGAAAAGATCCTTATCACGTTTCCACACACACCTGGCACCCTATTAAACCTCCTGATCCAAATGCTTTCTTCTAATTATGGAACTTGTTGGTATAAGAGTACGTTTCTCTTTTTCTCCTGTTCCTTTTTTTCTTTTTTCTCCTCACACTACTATCATTAGGGACCTGAAGGTTTTCTAACTCTTGTGGGTACAAATCCCGCTACTTGGCACAACCAGTGGAGTTACCCCCAGCTGAGGAACTCCTGCTGCTGCGTCTTTTCACAAAAGTGTCCTTCCTGGGATGTGTTTCACCTATGCGGCATCTCACAGTTCTGTGTATACCACTGCAGTAGCCATTTAAAAAGAAAAAGGAGAGGGGAAAAGGCTGTGGTGTAAATACTGAGAGGTACCATCAACCAAGGAGCACTGATAATAGGGAAAAGTGGGTGTATCAGACTTAAATTATGACCCTCACTACACTGGAGAGCTGATTTTTTTTCTCTTTGATCTAGTTCAAGAACTTAAATTGTTTCAATGTGGAGAAAGTTATTCTCCTAAATTATACGACCCTGTCTGTAAAATTAAAAAAAATTAAGAAAATTAAGAAAAAAGATCCCCATCAAAGTGTTTGTTGATGTGGCAAAAGCATTTTTTCAAAATAAATAAAACTAGAATTTCAGTGGAGAATTGTTTATTATCTCTAACATTCACCCTCCTACTGGTGCTATCACCAAGTTCAAATATGGGTGGGTATGTAAGAGGAAATTGGCTCCCATTTTACGATGGCACAATTGCCGTTAAAGTTTTTCAGTGACATTTAAAAACACAGAATGCGCAGGCTTCTGTTTCACCAGTTACAATGCCACAAAGCTGTAATTAATATAGTCCAACTGTATACGTGCAAAGGCATAACTAAGGCAGAGAAATGTATTTAACTCACACAAAATATGGACAGAGCTTTTTCATTCTTGTCACTAGTTAATTAAATACAAACCAAGCCATTATAAGAACTGCCAGCCCATTCTACCCTGGCCATGTTCTGTTTCTTTTTAGAAATTTGAAAGACAACATTCTCCTTAAAATACGTTAGTTTTTTAGAAATAAAAGCCAAACTCTAATTTCTTAGCTGTCTTGACATGGTGATGACAGCTCCATAAACCTGTGTAATTATAGAAAATTGAGTTCTGATGTTTGATCCTGAACATACCGTTGCAAAGGAATATTATGGAACAATTTTTGAAAGCTCATTTGCAGTGACTGGTAGACACATATTTATCAGGCTGTTGCTTCACAAGCCACCAAAGATCAAACCCGAGGATATTCCCTGGGGCTGTCATTCAGAGGGCTAGTCCAGACCACTCCCTTGTTGAACTAGCCTTCAGGCTGCACACATATACGCCATTGCATGTGGAAACCCTTCCCGGCAAACCTGTGTTTATCACAGAATCACAGAATGGTGGGGGTTGGAAGGGACCTCTGTGGGTCACCTAGTCCAACCCCCCTGCCGAAGCAGGGTCACCTACAGCAGGCTGTAGAGGACCTTGTCCAGGCGGGTC
>Ga0065711_1039149_pt1 | contig 18078 bp, 11 predicted proteins | sample Hoacrofraction12_FD_59098 | JGI IMG/M metagenome (GOLD analysis project Ga0065711, IMG submission 59098) | Hoatzin crop microbial communities from Cojedes, Venezuela - Epithelial fraction 12 v2 (version 2) | ecosystem: Host-associated > Birds > Digestive system > Esophagus > Crop | place... | reverse complement strand
CCTATGAGGAGAGGCTGAGGGAACTGGGCTTGTTCAGCCTGAAGAAGAGAAGGCTGCGAGGGGACCTAATATATGCTTACAAATATCTGAAGGGTGGGTGTCAGGAGGATGGGGCCAAACTCTTTTTCAATGTTGCCCAGCGACAGCACAAGGGGCAATGGGCACAAACTGAAGCACAGGAAGTTCCGTCTGAACATGAGGAAGAACTTCTTCCCTCCGAGGGTGAGGGAGCCCTGGAACAGGCTGCCCAGGGAGGTTGTGGAGTCTCCTTCTCTGGAGATATTCAAGACTCGTCTGGACAAGGTCCTGTGCAGCCTGCTCTGGGTGACCCTGCTTCGGCAGGGGGGTTGGACTAGATGACCCACAGAGGTCCCTTTCAACCCCTACCATTCTGTGATTCTGTGATTCTGTGATTTCCTGGTGACCATCCAACCACTGTTGTACCCGGAGCTGTGCAGGCTGCTTTGTAATGCAGATTACTGTAGTTGGAGGTTGAAAGTATGGCAAAAGCGATGCAAGTGCAAGCTTATTTAATAATGCAAGTTGAGGGCAAATCCCAGGAGCTGTTAAAAATACCAGCACTGTAGAAGCTTTTCTGTTGACCGTTTTCCTTTGGGACCGTTGTCAGCTCCAGTTTATTTTTTTTTTTTTTTTCCTAGAGCTGTAGATTGGATTTCAAGTGGACAACAGTTCTATTTTAAAGATAGCGCAGTGTCCACGTGAATGACGGTGGGCACACAGAGCAAGCAGCTGCAGCTCGGGCTGCCTGTGGTACCCAGGTGCTGCAAAGGCAGGCTGGCTGTTAAGTTTGCAACGAGGCAGGGGTGAAAAAAGGTCAAGAAGAATCTCGCTGTTCCCAGTGTCTGTCAGTAAGTAATCATGCAGATAAAAATCACACCACTCCCTCAGCTCAACAAAAAATTTCTTTCTCATCTATATATCCATATAACATTACAATACAAGCCTCAGGGCATCTCTTGTCCTTATCTAAACAAAAGTCTTCTCTGAAAACCTTAGTCATGCAAGTTCTGGCATGAAATCACCCTTTCAGCAGAAAAATGGTAATTTTGCATCTGGAGTCAAAGGAGGACTGGCTTGGTGTACAAAGCTATTATGTTTCTCAGATCCAATCACCCTTAGTAATTTGGGAGCAACTCTCGGATCAGTCTGTAAGGATTTTTTTCAGTGCAGGTATACATCCCACTGAAGCTGTACATGGATTTTTATTTGGGTTCTGCTGACATAGAAGTTCTATGTAGTGTTATCCACCTTCTCCTCGGGAGGCATAAGAAAAATGACAGACGAAACAAATTTAATGGGAATGACCTGCAAAGAAATGCAAGCCTGCAACACTGGATCATTGTACTGTGAATTAAAGTGAGGAGGAGAGAAGGGGTATTCTGGAGAAAAGGGGGGGTTTCACATAGGGCAGCACACTGTCTGTGCAATTTTTGGGAAAGCACTTCCAGTTGTCATGGTGGGTTACTTAATGAAAGAAACCATTACATGTGATTATCAGTCATGACCTTTTGGTTTTCCAGATTTGGTGCAGAGGATCAGACGGATCTTCCCTCTACGGCGTGTTTGGTGACTCTTCTGCTCCTTGATCCTAGTTGTCTGTGGGCCAACACACAGAATATTTTTGCAAAGCAAGAGGAGGAGGAGGGAGCTGTGCACCCTATTTGGGCAGTGTCTGCACAGTTCTAGGTGGGCTATGGAGGATGCAGGTAGGTAAGCAGATGCATCTAACTCCTGGGAAACAAATCTCTGTGTGAGAAGCCTTTTCCAGAAAGAGAAACGTCTGTGGGTTCCTCAGTTTGTGTAGCATTAACTTGCAGAGTTCACATTGAAAAGGATGTTAAAACAGCTCTTAAAAATAATTACGTATAATGATCCTTTTCTCTGTCTTCATGCTTTAAAAATAATTTATTTGTCCTTATTAGTTCAGGCACAGTGCAAAACGGAGCTGAGTCTTCCTTTAAATAATCCTGCTCTCAGCTAGTTCATTGTTCAGCCCAGTCTGTGCCAGCGGCGGTTTCAAGGCTTGGGTTCCCTTTCCTGATATAATTGAAATGAAGCCTCGAGCAGCCCTCTCCGCAGGCGGGTGGTGGGATGCTGGGCAGAGGTGGCTGGGCTCCGTTCTGGGGGTGGCCATTCTCCCAGGCAGCTGGCTGCGGAAAGGGGGCTGTGCCCAGGGCTCAATCCTGGGGAGAAGGAGGAAACCCTTCTGGCTGCCCGGAAAAGAGAAGGAAAAGAGCGCGTGACCTGCGGGGTGGCTGCTGTTGTCTGTAACGGCTTTTTTACTGTTTTCTCTTCCTGATACTTCTGCAGTGTGCGTTACTCTGTGGAAGAGATCCTACGGTATCGGCTCCTTCGCTGCTCCAGACACATGGTAACTGGTAAGCCTTGATTTCTTTCCTTAATTACAGTGTCTCAGTGCAAAACTTCAAGATCTTTAAGATACTGCTGATTGTTAAGCCATAACTCTCTGCTTGCAATGTTGTTTCTCAACATTACTTCTGCCTTGTTTTTTCTCCCTCTCGGAGAGGTGAAAAGCAAGCTTTTATAGTTTTCCTCTTCTTTAGATTTTAAAATATACTATGTTATTTCTGCTTTAGTTTTAAATGTTTACATGCCCTCTCACTGGAGTCCTGGTCTCCTGCCCCTTCCTACAATCCCCAAATGCATGGGGGTTTTGAAAGCGCTGTTCGTACTTCTCACTTCACTGTTTATGATGCTGGGCAGTGATGCATTCAGATTATCACAGCACGGGTAAAATAATACCCACTTCTTCACTTACATCCTATTACTGCACCTCAGAGAGCCCCGTCACTTAGATTACTCAGGGGAAAGTCAATGACATACAGTCTTCTGATTTAAAAGACAAACTGTTGTGTAGAGATTTAAAAGAGACCCTAATTTATTTTGAAATGGCCCATAATGTGCTGGTACTTTTTTGATTGTTTTATTAGACTGTGATTTTTTCCATCTAGCTGCTATTCCCCAAACCTACCAAATGAGCATGATTTACTCTGGACATCTGTTAAACGCTGGGCTGGCTGGGGAACAAAGCAAGGGAGCTGCGGTCCTGATGGGAATATTGAAGGAGAGCAGCGAAACCGACTGTGATCTCCCAACAATGGGGTAATTTGAGCCACACAACCTTATTGCAATTCCTCTAGCTTGCATGGTTTTTGCACATAAATGTGTGCAGCTCTGAACGTGTTGTGATTAACTGCAGTTATTAAATGTATTTATCTAGTTTAAGACCACCTCGAGCCTTTCAGATCTATTGCTTTGCATGTTTTTTCGAACAAGAGCAAATCTGGAGCATGAGCAGGAGCACTGACAGGGTGCTGCGACCTGTTTGATTCCCCCACCCACAAATGCTGAGATATTTCTGTTTTCAGCTGCCACTATTAGTGTTTTCTCAGTTCTCTTCCCCTCCACCCCCAGTTGCAACCAGTACTAAAAAGGTTTGTTGATTTTTTCCTAGCAGTTGAAGCAAACCCTGCTGCATTTTAGCTTCCTCCCACAGGACAGATTTACTCACTGTGGTTACCCTGTGGTCGCCACATGTTAGTTACATTAAAGGCACTGTTCCCTAATCTAATGAAACAGAAATCCATGAGATCTATAAAAACATTCTACTATTCTCCTATTTTCAAGAACATTTCCTGTTCTCCCCTCTCCCCCGTCACTAATTTTGTGAATGTGGGTTTGGTCTGTTGGAAGGGAGCTTTCAAACAGTGTGTGTCAGGCTAGGTTGTTAAAATATATCCACCCTGTTTGGATTTCAGCAGTTGTGATGATAACCGGGAGCACGGAGGTGATATTCCTGTTTGAAGAAGAATGATAGGTATTTATCCACAAAGTACAAGTCAGTATCTAGGGTTCTTAATTGTTTAATGGCATTGCGAAAAGCACACTGCGAGTCAATAGAAGTTTCACCTTAGCAAAGACGGTTGAAATCCTTACAAAAAGGTGCTCTAAGGGTGATGATGTTTAATACACAGCCATCGATACCATGATGGTGTTTAATACACAGCCAGAGATACTGAGATCTGCTCTGTTTGTCTATTTGTAGCTGAAGAACAAACTATAACCTGAAGAGGAGTTAAGAAAAAAGTATTAAAGACAATTTAAAACATTAATTCTCACAAAGTGTCAGAGAAGCAGCAGATGTTTAGATGCTTCCTTCATCCACAAAACAAGCAGTGCTGTATCTCAGAGACATCAAATGGTCCATGTTCTGCTTTTGCATTTGTGAGTTTTGTCATTGTCACGATAGGAAGTTTAAGGGCACACAGGGTGGGAACGATAGCATTTTTTGCTTACAATTTTTCCAGTGGATGGATCGCTTGTGTAGCAGTGCTCAAATGACTGCGAGAGCTGGGAACTGGAGCTGGGAGTGCTGGCTCCTCCGAATGCCCTAGCTCTTCATCGAGTCAGTGCATTTGGTATCTGGACTTCAGTGTGAGGTTTAGTCAGAGATGACAACACCAGAACTGCTTCATGAGTCACCTACCTAATCCTGCTCCAGACAGAGGGCTCTTCCTTTTGCTTTATTAGTCACTGTGTCAGCTCCATTGCCTTGCTGTTAGATGTGTTGCTGGTAGTTGGTTGGTTTGGGTTTTCTTTTCAGTCTGAATTAGGCCCTTATTTGTGTGCTTTCAGTTGTTGTGGTGGTGGCATTTTCAGCGATTGCAAGCATTTTCTACCTATGCAGGTTAGCCCTGGCTTGTGCCATACTCAAGCAGATTACTTCCAGTCCTGAAGGCAAAGCTGTCTAGGAGGTTTCCCATGAAGAAGCTGATCTAACCCATTTGAGCTGGTAAAAGACTTCTGTGAGCTTTAAAATGTGCTAGACTGTGCTTTACAAGTAACACATGTCACTTTTATAGCAAGGCAATGATAATTTGAAGTGAGGGTGATATCTAGAGGTCTGTAGGTCTATGACCCAAGAGAAGCTCTCCTAGTTACTGCTGGAAATTTCTATAATGAAATCCCAAACCCTGTGAGATATTCCAGGCTTTGCTGCCAACCTGAAACCTGAGTTAGGGTTATGGAAGTCTATGAAACTTTCAAGAGAACCATGGCCAGTTTTTAGTTTCAGCTGAGTTTCGCAGTGGTGCCAAACGTTCATTTAAATGCTGAATATGTGGAAATGAGCTCCTCTCCTTCCATGTGAATGTTAATTTAGTACACTTTGTTTAGCTGCGATGGCAACACAGTTTTTGGAAACGTTCCGTGTGCATTAGTCATCAATATCTGAGCAGTGTTTCTATTGTGCTTATCTGCCAATGGTCCTAAAAAGCATCAGCAATTCATGTATTCCAGCTGGGACAAGAAAGACTGACAAACTGCAGTGCTGCATTGAAAAGCGACTAAAAATGGAATCATAGGGCATGTTTATTGTATTTTTGTGACTGCAGCAGTTAGGGACTGATTTTCTAGCATACTGCAGCATTTGGGATTACCGCTGTGGGCTGTCCTGTTTCATCCCACGGGATGACTCAGTCAGAAGTCTACTCTTCTGAAGCCAATGTGGAGCATCAGCCCGTGATAACTGTACTGATGAGGGGGAGGGAGCTATATTCCCATCCAGCTACCTGGCGTGGTGCTAGTTTTACTTTGACAAACCTGGTGCTAGGACGACAATCCTCAGTGAAGTTGAGGGGTTAGCATGTGTAGCACTGAATACTTACAGGTTCAGATTAAGAGGATCATTTCAGGAAGAAGGGTGAACTCACAGTTAAGGTCCTGAGCTAGAACCTTGTAAATCTGGGCTTGAATTCTGCCATGAGATCATTGCCTGACCTTGTGCTCAAGGTCATACCAGAGGTTTAGTTTCCACCTGCAGAGCGGAAATATTATTTCTCCATCTGCTTGCCCTTTGTTTGTTTACAGAAGTGATAAGTGAGGAGGGATCTTCAATCAATGAAACAAGACAGGGGTCTCACAAAGCTGATTTCAGCTGAAAAAGAATAGTTTTTGCAGTGTTTGTATCAAATAGGCTCTTACAGAGGCTGAATGAGAGCTGCTAAATGGCAATTCCTGCTCTGGATTGCCTTGGTTAAAGCCGGTCTTCGCGCATCCCCGTTTCTCTGTCACGCTTACACAGAAAGCCCTGTCCACCAGGGTTTTGAATGCTGTTGCGTCTTTGCCATCTCTTTTCAACCCAGTCACAAGTCACCCTGGAGAGAGACAACTCTGTTCCCCACTGCAGCGCGTGCTCTGCTGGGTGCTCCTGTGCTGGCGCTGGTGCTGCTGGTGCTGCTGATGCTCCTGAGCACCTGCTCACAGAAGAGTTGATTTATCTGTAATTTGTCAAGAGGAAAACAAGAAATAAGGAAATTCTGCAGAGCAGTGATGCCCTGCATCTCCTCCTGGGTAGAATTGCCCTGGCTGGCTGCTCCATCATATGCTTATGGGGAGGAGGACTGAGACTGGGAGGTTTTTAAGGTCAGCACCATCTATTCAGAGCAAGAATAGAAGGTCTGACCTTTTTCAAATGGTAAGCTTTGTCAGTGTTCCCATTGGGATTTTTCCCCAGGTAACTGCTTAAATGTCACTTGTGGTAAACCAGGGGATCTGAAACACTATGAATGTCCCCTTCTCCTCTTGAGGCAGCACTGAGGGCTTCTAATGAGGTGGTATGTTTTCCTAAAGTTGAAAACTTCAAGGAAGTGAATAGAAATATATTTTTCATATCATGTCTGTTTTGTAAAAGCCATAGTTCTTGAAGATGTCTGTTTCTTTAGCGATTAAAAAAAAACCCACCTGTATAGCTACAATTAACACTGCAGCAATAACTCGGTGGCATATATTCCTCGTGTTTATTGATTAGCGAACAAGCCCCCTGGGGTTTACACCGCTTCCAACACATTTGGTTCCAGCTGAATACCTGCAGTGTGCATTGATCTAAGCGTGTGATTGCTCCTAAATATCAGCCATCCTGTCCTATTGCATCACAGCTGTGTATGTGCCATTGTAGCTGTGCAAAACCAAGTGGCTGAAAATAAAAAATCACCATGTGAAAAATGAAAGGGCACCTGTTCCAGTCTCTGTTGACATCCATGAGCCCTCTCTGTCACGTTGAGGTTACACCTGCATAATTCACTTGGCTTCAATAGAGCGACTTCTGATTTATATTTGCATGTGTGAGAAGAAACTCAAGTCCCTCAGGGGCTATGGCAGCTCAGTGATTCAAAGAATCAGGTCCCTGCTGCAGAAAAGGACTAGATACCAAAGTTCAAAGTAATGGATGCTTATTTCTTTACAGCTTTTGTTTTCTTTGTGAGCATGAACGACAGATCATTGCACAGGCATTTCCAGTATAGGTGTGGCTGCAGTAATTACTGCTTATTCTTTTGAAAGAACCTGCATTTGCAGAACAGAGCAGGACATGAAAGCAGATGAACATGCTCTCTAAAAGGACCCAATGTGACCAGCTGAAGTTCAAAGGTTAGGAACAGCGGGACCAGTTGCTCGGCAAGACATGGGCTTCAGCATATGCTGTGCTTGGTGGGTTGCTGGAAGGTGTGGGTGCATGCTCGAAGCACCCTCCTGTGGCTCAGCGCACTGTCTGGGCAAGTGCTTTACGCTGATGCCGAAGGGACAGTGCGGGTGGTGAGGGCAGAGGCATAGGGAGGGTGGATATGGAGGAGAAGGAAGGCTATGGGGAGAGCGGTGCTAGAGCTGTAGGAGTAATGGGTGGATTTGCTTCAGCTCATCAGCCTCTAATCTATTTTAAAGTTGATATTAAAGTATGAAATAGTGTGTGGCAAGGAGGATGGAGAGATACAGACAAGCTTTCAAACCAGCGTTGAGGTGCGGGCTAATTCTGCATTTCTATTCATAGTTGTGTAGCAGAAGCAGCACAGGCTGCGTGTGGACAAGTGAGAAGAGGCTGATAAGCAAACCAGGGAGCTTTAATACATCAGTAATAGGGAATTTCTTCTTTCAGCGATGTGTTGTGTTGGCCCGAACCAGGCACAAAGAGTCCCCGCAAACAGTGCTGCCTTTGCTTTCATCTGCCGTGGCCTCACCCAGGACTTGCGGGGAAGGGTTGTGTTGTGAGGACTCCGGCGGTGCTGCTCTGGACACGAAGTGGACCGGTCCTGCTAACTGCAGAACTGCTCCGTCAGGGCTCCGCTACCTGAGCTCCCCTTGCTAGAGCCCAGCAGGGATGCGCTGTCAACTGTTTTCTCCCAACTCTACTTTTCTGTAACTTCAGAAAAAGTGTCCCTCTCCCTTTGCTCTTGGGGTCGTGGTCTCACCATGACTGTTCTCTGCAAAGACCTGAAGAAATGTCTTGCTTTTTCTAAAATGCAGCTTTTCTTTACCTTGTGCTAATTTTTAATGAACACTGCAGCAGCAATAGTGAAAAAGGCTGCGGCAGGACTGCAGATGAGGGTCTGAGGATGTTACTCTTGTTAAAAGATGGAGCTGTGACTTTGGCAGCAGGAAGCTTGGATGCAGAAAGTCAGGAGGGTTTCACCCTGGGCTTGCTTAGCCCTGCTCACCCAGAGCAATCGCAGCTGTTGCTTTGGATTGTGGAATAGGAAGCAGTCTCCAAGGTTCATTAGGCCCTTGCCTATTAAGGGCTTTAAAGACTAGGGTTAGGACCTTGAAACAGATCTTCAGGCTGGGAGTGAGCGGAGTATGTGTGCTATCTGTGCAGGGCGAGGAGCGGTTTTGGTTCAGCTCCAAGTGGATCAGTGCCTGCGGTACAAAACCACCTGGAATTAATTGAAAACACTGGTGGCCATTTTCAGCAGAGAGGCAGAAGCAGGCCGAGAGACTGGGAACACACTGCCCTTATCCCCCAGTTACACTGGTGGAGGCACGTGTGGGAGGTTTATGCTGACACTTCCCACACTATATGTTCTTTGTGAACTTTCATTTCCAGGGCTGTCAAGACAAAGTCTTTCGTTGTAATTACAGACACGTTTTATTTTCTTGTAATATAGCTGCAAGCATTTATTTTCACTCTAACCATACTGTCCCAACAAGAAGGCACAGCTTAGAATGACGACAGCTTCTTACATTCTTCCTTTTCTGCTCTTATGTATCTCTCTCTTTTTCCATAGGCCGTATGCATGGCAGAGTAATGGTGTGGGATATAGGACAGTACTCTTCAAACCCATGGAGATGAAGCCCACCAGAAAACTGTCTCAGGTTTGGCCAGGATTTCAAGGTGAATTGCAGATGTCATTAGAAAGACTTATTGGTTTGTATCGGGTGAACAGTGTCCTTTGTTTCCTTTCTATTCTTTGGCTTACAAATATGCGAGGATATCTAGTGGAAAGAACACTTGTACACAGCTGATGACTTTTGGTCATGAGCTCCATGCCCTTTGCTGGTGAGGCCATTGATATATTAGCGTATGGAACAAAGTTGGGATGCTCTGGGTGTTTATAAATGTAATCAAGGAGAATTATCCAGATGTCCTGTACTTCATTTGAGAAGTACAACTAAGTACAAATAACAAAATCAATCCATTCTGGCATTGATTTTTGTTAGCCTCAGAGTCATGGAGGAGACGAGGGACTTCCTTCTCCAGGAGAGGGTCATGACTGGAAGACAGGTGGGACTATAGCTCCAAGTCTGAGGAGTGTAAGGTGGAGAAATAGTCAATGAGTAAGAAGAATTGATTGCAACTTGCATTAGAAAAGTAAAGTAAAGAATGAAGACTGACCTGTGCTGAGATGCAACTCCTGTTGCATTGTGTGCCTTGGTGAGAGGGAGTGATGTGGTGAAACAGGGTTTGTCATGCCAGTGGCAGAAGAAGCAAGCCTCTTGGTTCCAGCTCTGTCAATGGACTGTTGATGGGCATGGGTAGTTTATTCTGCCCCAGGATTTTAGTGCTTTGGCCTACTGTGTCCTCCCAACATATACTCTAGCTTTTTGTCAGGACGCATTGCTCCTGCAGGACAACTTTGATTCGCCTTTTCTCTGTGGAGCTGGGCCTTTCCTCTCTGCCCTCCACCTCTGGCAGTTCTTGCAGAACAGCCCTGGTATCACTGAACTTTCTGACCAGGGCAGAGAGATCTCTCAATCCCTGGTGCAGCCAGTTTTCCCAGTGCCGATGCTCCTGTTTCAATTAGTGCAGGTTTTTCCATGTGATGGTGTCTGGATGAAATCTGGGACTGCAGCTCATATACACACAGATATAGCTGCTGGACCGGTAATTCTTCTGTCTTCTTTTCTGCCTATAAGACACAGCTCTAAATTGAATTTCAGAAAAACGAGATTCCAGGTCCAAGAAGTAGAGTAATGATTTGGACTTGGGTTTTCTCCTCTTTCATGTTGTTCCACCAAGGTGTGCTGGTTTTCTCCTCACTGCAGAGGAGGTAGGGGCTATGTTCTTCAAGGGGAAATTCCAGTTTGGGGTAATGTAAATGAAAACACCATGTGTGTCCTTTTTCATTCAAATTACATACAAAAAATTGGTGATACGAGACATGAGCAAAGGCAGAACAGAGCCTAGAGTCTTTAATCTTTAAAATCTATTTTACATGATTAAAAGGATCCTGCCTGGAGAAAAGCAAGACTGGCTATTTATATCTCCATTCTTCTCCTCCCTGACGCCCCCCCTTTTTTCCCAGAAAATACTGCACAGTCTTTCACATTTGAAAGACCACGGCTGGCTGCCATTAATTTTAATGCTAAATCCTCATCAGCATTTCAAAACATTATGAAAATGTCTAAGAAACTGTCTTCTGGTAGCTTGAAAATATCGCAGGCAACAACCTAAATAATACTGTAAGTGCCCTGGTAAGTACAAGAGCACATGCTGGAAAGGAAAGGAGAAAAATAAAAGGCTTTAGACCACCACGCAAACGTCAGTTCTACAAAGCAGGCATAAATGGATTGCAGGATTTCATGGATGCTGAGAGTTTGAATTACTGACTGAGCTACACCTCACAGAAAATGTGGTTTTCTTTTTTAGAGAATGCATCAAATATTGAATGCTACTGTTTGCTGTGCAGTCTGCTCGGTGGACAAGTACATAAATAATCTTACACTAGGGTTTGGTTTAGGCTGACAAATGCAATTATATGCATGGAGTATGACCAGGACCCCAATATTAGTGCTCTGTTATACTGCATTGGCAAAGATGACGGATGCCAATTAAATTGAAATCAATGGTCATAGGGGAGGGTTAAACAAGCGATGTTTCTGATCAAAGCACTCCTCCTTCAAAAGCATTAAACCTGTCCTAAACTTAAATACATGTTTTTAAGTCCTGCTTAAAATCGAGTAAAAAGTAATTTCCTGCTTAGGGAAGGGCTGGATCATGGATTTTGGGGTTTGTTTTTTTTTAATTGGGAATATCCATGCTTCCCTAGTGCTCTATGGATAAGTTTCATTGAGACAGTTACGCATATGCCATATTGCACTGGGATTTCAGGACATGCTATTGCTGTCTCACACTCATTTGTATTTATAGTGCTCCAGCAGGCTTGTGGAACTATGGAAGGATTTCAAAAGCTCATGCTATTTCTGCTGTCATTGATGATGCTTTCACTGAAACTCTGCCCTGCAAAGGGTTGACAGCAGAGGCCTGACGAGTGGTCCTTCTTCGGTAGTAAGTGGGATGTTGCCAGTTGAGAATGATCATCCATATCGTTCGTTTTGCAATAGTGATTTTTTTTTTTTTACTTTGGTGAGTATTTTTGAGTATTGCCGAGTCTTTCTGCTTTTGTAAGAATGAAAGTGAATTTTTTATCCATCTCTTTTTGAGATCTGCAAACCTATAGCCCCATTTTAATAATAATTAAAAAGAAATAGAAGAAAGACATGGAATTTTTCAAGGGGGGCAATAAACCTTATTGGTTTTCCCAGTTCACTTAGAAACAGTGGCAAGAACCCACTCCAGGCAAATAGAGTCAAAATCTCAGCTTTGCTGGGAAATCCTAGGGTTTGAGGGAAAATGCAGAGTTGAAAACGAAGGCAGAAATAGGAAACTTTCATCAGCCCCTGTGCTGCTTCTTCCCTCTTTGATTAAACATCAGGTTTAAGTATCATCAACAGTGTGAATTCTGAAGAATACAAAAGAATGCACTTCAGGTTAGAAAGCTTGTCTTTTATTCAGGTATTTAAAAAAAAAAAAAGGCAGCCACTAGACTATTCTTGAAATAAATCACGGAGGGTTAGATGAAGGCTGGAGGTGCACACTACATTTTTCATTGCCAGCTCCTTGTAGCCAAGGTACGTTGTCAAGACTAACCTTGGAAAAGCACTTCTCTCTCTTCTCCCTGCATAGCTCTCCGTGGTGGCATCGTTAATGTTGATGGCTATAATTGACCACAAAGAGCAGACCTTTAGTCCCTACCTGATCTTTCCGAGTGTTTATACACTGCTAGCCTGACCACACAGCAGACTAATGAGCATTACACTTGACAAATACTGTCATGCCTAAACAGGAGATAGTGCTTCTGCTAAGACAAGCAGCAAGCCTGGGGGCACATCATGCTCAAATAGGAAAGTTAAGAATTAATATTAATTCTCTTCCACTCACTAGGGGCCTGATCCAGATCCCTAATGTCAGTTAAGTCTTTCCACTGTGAGCTTTGCATCTCTCCTATGAGGTGTAGCCTTTAAAAAATGATACAACCCAATATTATAATAATAAATTTAACAGTAATAACAGATAGTGAAAACTTCTTTTTAATTAGGATCAGGACGGTTCCAGTAGCTGGACAAGGTACCAACTTGAGATGAAAAGCCCCGGTTCTAATTCCTTCTAGACTTAAATATCTGGACTCTCGATCCATGTTGGAGCAAAACATGGTAAGTAATTTAGAAGAAAGGAGAACCTGTGATTTTATTTGCATTGAACCTGTCATGTAAAACTCTGCATGGCTGCTGTGTACAGTCTGCATGCACAGCTTTGGGAGAAATCCCCCAGACCAAGCCTGCTCATAAATCCCAGGTAATTGTAGCACCTGTGTTGCTGACTTGCCTTCTCCTTGCTACATATGTGCATTTTTCTTTATTATAATCAGCATCAAAAGTTTTAATGACTTTTTGAGGTTCTCCTTCTAGGTGCTAGAATTTATTTTTATTTTATATAATTTAAAATAGAGATAAATTCTTGTGAAATGAAGGGGATCACAAATTATGTTTGTGTCTAAATATCTCGTTGGTCTGTTTAGCTGGTGTCAAGGCCTCACTGTGGATCTTTTTTGATCACAACTTGCTGTGATTTAGTCAGCTGCTGTCTCCGTCTAATTTTTTTCTGACAGAATCCTTGATATCAGGTAGAGTCAGATATTCCTGAAGTTTTGGGCTAAGTGAAATAGCTTTGCAATGCAGCAGCAGAATGTGATGCTAAATAGAGGGGCAGCCAGGTTTCCAGCCTGCTGCTGACAGCCAGATCTGCCATGCTTGCTTGCTGCTTTGCAAACCTACTTGTGCTCAGAAAGCTTCCCAGTAACTTTGTGAAGTCAGCTGGTCTTCCTGGGCTGCTCTGCTGGTCCCCTCTCCTCTCCCCGGCCCCGGGCTGGTGTCTGTGTGCGTCTGAGACCGCCATTGCCTGAGCGTGGTATTTTAGGTGTCTGGGTCTGTGCACTGCACCGACCTCGATTCGCTGTGCTATCATCTCTCCTCCAGGCCTGAAGAGACCACCGCAGCCTCATGCTCTTGACTAACGCCTGCATGGGTGCTGGCTGCGGCGGAGGCCGGATGCTCGCTCCGGACTATCGGCACCCGCTGCCTGGAAGAGCTGCCTTTGCGGGCTGCCTTTGGGCAAGGACCAGCGTGGCGTTTCCAGCTGGGGAGGGCAGCTCTGTGCTGGCTTGCTGTTTGCTGGAGACTTATGCTGTAGCCGTGCGATACAGATCAGGCATTGCTGATCGTTCCTGTCACTGGATGTTCCTCTAGGTCAGCAGAACGCAGCCAGCCCCACTGAAATGGGAGGAAGCATGCCACCGGACTGCCACCAAGTCCTTGGGAAGATCGTCCTGTTGACAGGAGGTGATTTACTGGGATACCTATCCAGGGCCAAGTTGAACTGAGCCAACTGATGGAAGCAGATCTCAGTTTAGGTCAGGCCTAAAAGCAGGCCAGAGTGCTTGCCTGCCTCGACTGCAAGCAGTGCTTCAGCTGCCGGTGGAGAATTGCTTGGCAGAAGGCACCGTCCCGAGCCACAGCAAGCACCCAGCTCGCCAGCGCTGCGCGGGGCGTGCAGTGCTTCTGCGGCACCCCCGCCTCAAGGTACCCCACGTGCTCGGCAAATCCCTCTATGACAGATGTGATCGTTTGCGTCATGATCTGCTAATTTTGTGGTTAGAATCTTTTGGGCTAAATGGGCAGAAAAAACTTAAATGAGGGGGAAAAGGTAGTTTATCTTCTAAATGATTGAGGACTCTCCTTGTAGTGCTGGAAAGCAGGTGCAGGAAATGCTTTCCACCAGCCTTGCTTACTTCCCTGTGGGAAAGACATGCTCAGCACATCCATCGCAGCCCCAGATCCTCAGAAGATGTGGCCAGGCCCCCAAACCACACTCAGAGGTGCGCAGCATGCTGTAATTGAGCTGTGCATCCTCTTAGGACTGTCTTGATCTGTGAGGTTTGCTGTCAGCAAGATCCCGCTGGGAACCGCTGCAGATGTGTCAATGTTCTGCTTCCTCTGCAGAGAGGCTCCGAGCTGCCAGGACAGTTTTTTATCTCACCTGTGTACTATTAAACTGTTAATATAACAGTGGGAAAAACTTGTCCAGGAAAGCGTATTAGGAATACCTAAATGAGGTAGCTGTGTTATCCTCAGCAAAATATTATTGTTATTAAATGTTCCCGCCAGATACTTGGACAGCTTGCGTTTCAACTGCAAAGCTAACATTTCATTATAGGAAGATATATATTCATAATGGATTGCAATTTACCAAAATACACAGAGGGCCCCAGATTTGTCAGTGTGCATTTGCTCTGCAAGAAATACATCTCACTAAAAACCAGATGTCAAAATTAGCAGTAGAGCTTTTGCAATGTAGGGAAGAAAGCTGACATTTCAGAGCTGGCAGTCCAGCTGTGTTAACGGCGTCAGGGAGCCTTTGTGTTATTAAGTACAATGTTTAGCTGTAGAACGGCATTAGGAGTTTATTCAAATTATAAGTGGTGGGAAATCACTATACTGTGTTAGTGGCAACAATTGCAACCAGGTGGGATTCTGGATCCCCTCCTCCCCCCAGTATTTTGTCTCTTTCCATTCACTTGCCGTGTGTCTGTATAGCAAAATTTCAAGCAGTTGTAAGAATTACTTCAGTTCCAAGGAAATTGCTGGGGATTGTTGTCAGGATCACGTTTTGGAGAGGGATGAGGGAGACAGACGTTTGAAAGCTCTTGTAAATGTCTGAGTAACTGTTCTGAAATGTAAATTATTGATTCATACCCTCCTGTTTTCTAATGTGCTTTATCTTCCTGGTAATTTAACCTAGTTTTCAGGGTATTTTTATCTATAGGTTTCTAGAACCTGTATTACCTATGTATTTTATCTCATCTTGTTCTCTTGTTCTTAGATGTTAGGTGGTGAGTCAGGGTGCTTATTAGCTTGACTAATTTGTTGGCATAGCATTCTGTCAGGGGAAAAAGGATGCACATTTTTTAAAGTGAAGATAATTAACCATAGGAACAATATAAGCACCAGTGGATTCTCCAGTACTAGCAATAGTAATGTGTTTTCCTGAGAGATGTCTTGGGTTTTCCACTGGCATTAATTTTTGACAGCCCTATGGCCTGTACTACATGAAAGATGGATGAGCTTGATGGTCTGTCATGTCCTAGGAGTTCCCAAACCTGGTGCTCGGGCACTGTGTTTGTCTCTGTTCCTGCTTGTGGGAAAGGATGGGAAGAAGGTGTTGGTCATACAGGCAAAGTCCATGCCTTGCTTTGAGGAGCGTGTAGAATGGAGCTGGAGATCTGTATCTTGTGTCACATCAGACTACGGGCCATGAATTTCTTGCAAAGTGATGGGTAATCTTGGCTCCTGGAAGGCTTATGGGGTCTCTAATCACTGATTGAAATGTGAATTGCAATGTCACTGAGCCTCTGAATGTCCTTGCTAGAGTGGATGCTGCATCAAAGCGCTGGTACGGAGTCAGCGGACTCTCAGGGGAGGTGGGAGAGGGAAGATGCTCTGGGAACCCTCTCTGGAGGTGCTGCTGCATGCAGGGGTGCATCCCCTCTGGAGAGCATCCCCTCCCTGCTGGGCTGAAAGGCAGTATGGGCCAGATACCCAGAGAAAAAAGGGGGTGCAAAGAAGGGAGAGACACTCTCGGGGCACCCTGTGGGAGTCAGCATCCCGCTGGTAGTAAGACTTGGTGTGTTTGTCTGTGGGCACTGCCCTGGGCCTGGCCGCTCGTATCTGAGCGTCCCTGGAGAAGCAGCCTGGCTGGTGCGGCTCTGTCGGGTGGGGAAGCAACATCCCGTTTTGTAAGCAGAAGGGAGTGCTGCCCTACCTGCGGACAAGGGAGAGACTCAATTTCAAGGCAAGGTCATATTTCCTCTTTAAAATCCAGATAGATAGAGATTGCTGTTGACCCCAGCAGCTTTATGTGACCTTATCTACCACACAGATATTTGCCTGAGGTTTCCGCTTAGAGAGGCAAGCCTGCGGGCTCGAGGGGCGAGCGCGGGGGCGATGCCAAGGTCTGAACTCCCCCGTGCTGAGCAGAGGTGCCTGGTGGGGCAGGTACGAGGTGCTCTGCGTGGCTGGCTGGGAGAGACAAGGGGAGGAACATCTAGAGGAAAACAGCTCCTCGAAGCCAGCACAGAGATGCTCAGCCCTCTTCAGCAGCTCACTCGAACGTGATCTCGAGCATCTACTGCAACGTTCTGCTGCACGGGGCCCAGCAGAGGAAGTCCTTGGGCAAATCGCCGTGTGTAAATACCTCTGCTGCGAGGGTGACTCAGGCCGCGGCGCTGCCACGCAGCGCAGTCAGCAATAAATAGGTTCCCGAATTTGAGAGAATCTCTGCCATATTTCAGATACGACTGTTTGAGCTACGTGTACAAAATGTCCTTTGAAATAGCAGCTGTGTCTGCGTTATCTTCCTCTGAGAGGTAAGCAATTATGAGAATGTTATAATGATTTCTTTAAAAAAAAAATTGGGTCTAAACAGCAATTGCTTTTTAGCGCGGGAGATATTTAAACATCAGTACCTTGAATTGATTAAAAAGAGCTCTACTGATAATGCAATTTTGTAGCTTGTGATTTGCACGGAATGGCGCAATGAATCACGATGAAAGGCTGGGGAGGGGGTTTCTGATGGGACCTACCGCTGCATCGGTGGCTCTGAGATGGTGTGTTCATTTCACAAAGATGTTTGCACCTGTATAAAACTTCTCATTGCTGGGGAATTAATGCTACTGTGCTTTTAGTGGCATGTTTTTGTTCATTAATGGTGAACACGGGACTACCTTGCTTTGCTGAAGGGCCTCTTAGGAAAGCCGTGTTTCTAAGGGATACTCCACATTCCTCTGCATGCTGGTCTCTGCCATACTTCTACTTGGAAGGATTTTGAATATCACAATTGTATAAAATTTGCATTTCTCCTGGCTGTTTATTAGTCATAGCAATTAAGTATATTTTTCAGACTTTCTCAAATGCAAAATAGATTTCTTCCACTTGGATAGCTAACTGCTAGAAAACCATCTCCCGCCTAGCAGGTAATATCAGTGAATTCTTAGCTGATAGAAGAATTTGTATCTTCTCCTTGAATCACCACACAATTTAGTTATTTAAGTTCCTTTGACTCTGTCCCTTGCAATGTGCAGCTCTAGTGCCATTTTATGAGTAAAGTTAGCTGAGAGATGCTTGGCGTTTCAGTGTGTTCAGATAGCTAACAGGCAGTGCCAGGATGCACATTGCTGTAAGCAGATGGAGCAGTTACCGTCCTGAGCTGAACTCTTTCACTCTGTTCTTTTAATTCACTTTTGCACTCTGTAAAAAAAAACAAACCCCAAAACAACAAAAAACCAAACACCCCCCCCAACAAAACAAAAAAAAAGCAAAAAACCAAAAATCCAACCCAGCCAACCAAAGACAAAAAACAAAAGGGGGGGGGGGGCC
>Ga0065711_1039148_pt1 | contig 18078 bp, 7 predicted proteins | sample Hoacrofraction12_FD_59098 | JGI IMG/M metagenome (GOLD analysis project Ga0065711, IMG submission 59098) | Hoatzin crop microbial communities from Cojedes, Venezuela - Epithelial fraction 12 v2 (version 2) | ecosystem: Host-associated > Birds > Digestive system > Esophagus > Crop | place... | reverse complement strand
CCGCGTGACGTCACGGCGGCGGGGGGGGGAGGACGGGCGCTGCACCTGCACTGCACAAAGGCGGGGGCCGCCGCAGGTGCGCGCGGCCGTGAGGTTCCGCCCCCACCGGGAGCACGTGACCGGGGAGGGGCCGCCCCACCCCTTCCCCCCTCGGGGCGAAGACCCCGCCGCTCCCCTGCGCCCGCCCCCCACCGGAGGATGCGGTGGGGCCCGGTGTCCGCAGCCTGTCTCCGCCCGGGGCCGGCAGGGCGGGGTGGGGTCCCATGGCGGACCCTCCGCGGACCCGGCTGGGTCTCCTGGAAGAGGCGGCGGCTCACGGGGACCCCGGGGACACGGGTTGTTTAGGCTCGGGGCGAAGAGTTCGGTCTGGGAGCTCGTTGAAAGGGAGCAGCCGTTCTTAGGGAGCGTTCCCCGAGGGGTGGCCGAGACGGCGCCCGTGGAGGAGCTGCGGGGGTCTCGACCAGCGACAGTCAGGGCCGGCTTAAAACGCGCTCTTGGTGATGTCCTACGGCACGCGGAGTCAGCGCGTGTTAGCTTCGTGTGGGTTCTCTCCTCGCTTGTGATGGTGGGGTAGGGTAGAGGAGTGTGTAGTGAACATTGCCGTTGTCCTTGGGTGGAACTGGCATGGAGGAATACGCATACCTATGAGTAGGTTTCTTTGACTCGGAAGCAGTGGTTGTATGTGAAGATGGCTGAGCTCCTGTCGTAAGACAAGAATAAACTTGCCAGATTTTAGGGGGGAAACTTCGTGTCAGAAAGTTTTCCATTTATGCAGTCATTCGTTCATGTATGTATTTGTTTTTACAGAAATACATGGAAGACATTTTGCGTATCTCACATGAAGCAAATGTGTTTGAGCCACTTCCGAAAGCAGGAGCAAATGCAGCAGTTCTGTGGGGCTGTGTCTTAGTTGTGTTTCGGGGTTTCAGCGCAAAATTCGTCCCGTCCATCATAGAAAGAAGTGTATTTGCCTTTTTTGTGAAGCAGGAGTTTCAAAGTTAATCACCTGCACATATCTCATTTGGGAGTCACCTTTGGGCTATGTGTTCCCTGAGGTCTGGTCAACTTGGTGACGTCTTGCAAAAAAAAAGTTGTCTGCGGGCCCGCACTGAACGTAGGGCTTGGTAAGAAAACTCTGCAAAGACTTCGTCTGAGCAAGGCCTGGGTGTGGCTGTGGCAGTCGCATCTGCCCACGGCTGGGGTGAGCTGCGGCATCTGACATTGAGCTTGGATATTGTCACCAGAGCAGAAATTGAACAAAGGGTTTAAAGCAAAGCATCAAAGAGTTTCTCATTCAGTGGGTGCTTCTTGCTGCGTGTAAGGTAGGTTGTAAGGAAAAAGTAGCACATGGTAGTGCAATCTAAGCTGTAGCGAAACGCAATGGGATAAATTAAGGTAGCAAGGGCATTCTGCAAGTTGAGTTTTGGTTTGGGTTTGTTTTTTTTTTGAGAGCTTAACATTGCCATCTTGACACATTTTCAGTGTCAGTTTTTGTAATTTCTTCTAAGCCTTGCCAGTCAAACAGCTCATCATCATTCCAAAAAGGCAGCTAAAGGAACCATTTTTATCATGCTATAAAACATTCCCAAGGAAAGAAACAAATAAATCCCAAACACTTGTTTGAGAGGTGCTTTAAAGAGGTCAGGATGTATTTTGTACTCTGTTCCCCCTTGAGCCAAGCTTTTGAGTTGCCATGACTCAACTTTGAAGTGGAGGCATAACTTTAAGAATTACTTATGATAGATTTTTTTTTTGTACATAGAGATAGCACTGTCTGACATGAAAAGTGGGCCCAGTTTTCAAGTAAGAAATCTTCCCTTTATAGTGAAATAATAAGCCAAATCTATTTTTATTCCTAAAAAGAGAGGAAGTAGCAAGTTTTAAATGGTTTTTTTTTCCATATAGCTTTTAGGTCATGCTAGAAAATGCTGATGATTTCTCGTGAATTCTGTGAAAGTCTGTTTGTACTAGTTGATATATGTGCTTTCCACAATGAAGAATAATACTGATTTCTTGTATAAAACATATAGTTGAAAAGTTCCATACCAGATTTAAGCATTTGTATAAGACTGAATATATTAGAATATTTTCAGCTCGAGAAAGAATGTGTCCAAGCCAGCTTTAGTACCCTATGGAGGCACGCAAGATTAGACTGGCGTATTTTTAACCAACTCACATATGGATTGCCTCTACAGAGGAGACTTTATAGGGTTCCCTTGGATCCAAAAATACTGTCTGATAGAAATCAGTCAAACAAGGCTGGAATCTGCCTTGCTGTTTCAACTTAGTTGAAACATTTCATTTTCTCTCATTCCTGCCAAGCCAAGCATCAAGAGGCTCAGTCTGGGAATGGCTCCCGGGTGCTGTGCATGCCAGCCGAGGGAGCTGCCCCTAGGCCATCTTGCTATTCATGAATGAACCATCAGCAAAAGAAAAAATTGTGTTAAATTGTTTAAACCTGTGTTGCTAAATAATGTCTCTCATGTAAAAAGGATGATTATCTGCGTGTCTTTTACTTTCAAGTTTCATGTAAAATTATGATGATGATGTATCTATTTGCACTTCTCATTGCCTTACCTTAAAGCAGGCTCTGCGTTCCTTCTGCGGGCAAAGCTTTTGGCAGGACACATAAATGTGAGGCAAGGTCTTTTCTGCATGTCGAAGGACCAATGCTGAAAGGAACAGAGCGCTTTCACAGAAGTAAACAGAGGTTGATGGAGGTGTGCACCAACCAATATATCATAGGTATCTTGATTTGCAAATCCATCTGGAACTGGAATGACACTAAACCTGCTTCTAGCTGTGGGTACTAAGCACTTGAAAAATTGTCCTTAAGTTCCCTTTTAGTACTTGATATAATTTTGCAAATGTCACAAAAATATTTGCAGGATCAGAATGATTACTAGCAGAAACATGATTCTCCTTTTATTTGGTTTATTTTCTCACTGTAACGGTCTTGTGGTAAACAAGTTTGCAACATTTTTGCAGAATGGACAATGATCAGATACATTTATTTCTCTCTCGGAGGATTTCTAGCCTTTGATATTTGTGATGAAAAGTTACGATGAGATTTTTCTAGCTTAGAGGCAGATATTTCTGTGATAGGAATCCATTCAGTTGCAGAAAAATACTTCTTAAAATGAAATATCCACATAAGGAACACAAAAGAGAAAATAAAATTTGTTTAGCTTGATGCATATTCCACAATCAAACCAATGCGTGTCCATTTGATATGCCTTCCCTTGACAAAAAGATGTTAAAATGCAATTATATAAGTGGTATGCATGATTTGATTAGTTTTCTTTCTGTTTGATAGACATCTGAACTACTGTTTCATGGTCTAGTTATATGAAGAGAAATCCTGACTTGTGTTGGAAAGGAATAATTCTCTGAGGAGAAAGAAAAGAGGTGAGTCATGTCAGTCTGTTTTTCCTGAGTCAGCAGAATATTAAACAACCTTATTTTCTTCAGTCTGAAGCCTAAATGTGATCTCTGAGCATAACTCTGATCTTTCTGCGCTGTTATTTAGAAAAATGAGTTCAGGATAGATTTGGATTGACAGTATCAGCTTTCATGTTAAAATTGTTGTGATGACCAAGGGACAAATAGCCTTGCTCTGAGCAGTTTTCTCAAATGCAGCACAGAAGGCATTTGTTCTGTTGCTTGGGAGTCTTAACCTAGTTTTTTAGATTTTATGCCAGCTTGTTGTAGTTCAGTATGCTTAGAGTAACAATAAAGGTGAGCATTCCAATGCTCAGAAGGCTGTTGTCTCTATCTGCCTTGTGTTTGTGGGGTTTTTTTCTCTCAGATGCTCTCTTGGTAAAGAGGACATAGGGCCTATTCTGAGCCTGTATTTGTCAAGAAGATAAATGTATGTCCCTGAGAAGAAATATAAGCATCATCCAGCAGTCACAACTTTGTAACTACAAAGACTTGAAAGATGTGTTCTGCAAAGCATGATGATGTAGTCGCTACTCTGGAAAGCAAATGAAAAATGAATAAGTGTCAGGGACTTATTTGTTGGTGGCTTCATGTATGTCTCTGATACTCAAGAGCTATTCGAGGAATCACCCATCTGGTTTTCCTGTTTGCTTTTTCTCACAGCTCTGGTGCTCACTCTGTAATTTTAAAAGTGGAGGAGCAGGAAAGGAAGAGGCAGGGAGAAAAGTAAATGAAGACAGTCAGCTGCCTGCCCCTGCTGACAAACAGCCTGACTCACCCAAGTCCTTCTAGGTAGCACTGCAACGGCAATGAGAAGGTGAACATCTACTCTTATGTCAGTTATTCCAAATTATGCAGCATAGTAGTAACAGCAGCGTATCAGTTTATGGGGAAGGAACTCACACCTGTGACATGCCAGGGCCAACAGAGAGTTGCAGGGATGTGATTACTGTGCATAATAGTTGTGCGTGAGATGCAAGGAAGAGGCAGCTGTGTGGGGAAGACAGTGGAGGACTCCTGCAGCTCAGTCAAAGCCAGCGAGGCTAGAGGTGATGTGCTGTGTGAGTATTGTTTGTGCCAGTTTGAACTCTGAAGGGATGATTTTCCTCTCCTTTTTTTTTTGTTCCCCTTGGACTTCACTATGACTGAGGAAAAGGGGACTATATACAAACTTCCATAGCAGGTCCAAATCTTCCTCCCTTCTGCATTGCCTTTTGGGGAATGAATATTCATGTATACAGATCTTTCTCTTTTTTACAGGCACAGTGCTCTTAAGAAGGCATATGGCTGGAAGTGCCTTATTAGCCTCACGTTCATCCTCGAAGTGTTCCATGGTCTCAGATATCCAAAACTATGAAAAACTGGAGACGTGGGAGGTATGAAGGCCATGTCCTGTGTAACTGAGACCCTGCAAGCTCTACTAATTAATACGAGAAAACCTGGTGAAGTATTTCTTCTAACATTTGTAACATAAGTGGTAGAGGTTTTAGACTTCAGGACAATAGAAATAGCTTAAAGAAATTGGTGTTTGTTGTAAATATAAAAAAATGCAGTGTAAGATCCCAGAAGAAGTTTGCCATCGGAGTCAGGAAATTCCACTTTGAATCATTAATTGTCCTTTGACATATTTAAGGTTGAGAAAATACCTGATCATGCTTGATATGCATTTTAATTGGTGTCATTGGTCATTGATGTGCAAGAAGTGGTCTCTCCTCAGAGCTGCAATTCCCTCACACCCTTCCTAGAGCTCGGGACATTTGGTGTTGAGAAGAAGCTCCTGCAGAGGTACGTGCCCTACGGATGGGGTTTCTTCCCTGCTTTCTCTTTAAGCTTTTACCAGGGTTTTACACAACCTGCTCAAGGGCTGGTGCTTTCTGTGGGGTTTGCCACATGTGCCCTGTTGGGTGGAGGTTGAGGAGAGACTGCGCAAAAATCCCAGTCCTGCCCTGCATTTAAACCCTGGCAGGTTTAACCAGGGTTTGTCTCAGCTTTTCAGGTACTTGACCCTGGAGTTTAACTTTAGCTCTGCAGAATCAGGAAGCTCATTTTATGACAACATTTTAGGCCCATATAACACTGTGTAGATTTTATTAGTTAATAATCATATCAGCTGTTTAAACACCTTTTTTCCCCCCCTTCTGATTTAATAAGGAGAGGAGGGAAGGCTGCTTTCCCAGTGATTTTCAAGCAGCTGGAAACTGTTTTATTTTATGTTTAGCCCTTTGCTTGTTAACAATCCACAGGTGAATATTTGATCTCTGTCTTAACTGAATTTTGTAAATGTAGAACTTGTCTTCACACTAAAAATAGCCAACACATGCTAGTGAAGGGTGAGTGTCAGGAAGACGTGGTAGACAGCGTGCTGGTAGAAATACAAGAGGAATAACTTGCATCCAATTGAGACTTCATTAGGAAAACCACTGTACTCCATTTCCTGTTTCTAGGGCTGTGATCCTGAAACTGTTATGGGCATTAACAGGCACGGTGGCAGATTTGCTGCTATCTGGCTGTTCTGTTCAAGTCCTTTCCTCACTCTGTCTGCTTGCAGTATGTTTAGAAGCTGCTCTTTTTCCTTCTCCAGTTGTCATCTTGTGTGCCGTGCCTGAAGTACCTGAGCTCTTCACTAACACAGCCCTTTCAATGAGCAATTGTGTCCGTCAGCTTTATTTTCTTTCCATTATTTCTGTTTCAAAATCACTTGAATGTATTGAAAAAGAGAAAAAAATTATGGAAGCTATTTGACTTGGTATACTAAGTGGGGGAAGTTCACAAATGGCTAAAGCTTAGCATCTGCTACTAATTGATTTTTGGAGTATAAAAATATGACTGCTTGCCACTTGCTTATGAAAGTCTGCTTTAAGTAATTCTGATCAGTTTGTCCCAAGAACAGGAGGGCACATGCTTGGGCAGGAATTGTGGTTTGGAAGGAACAAGGTGGAAGTTTCCTTCTAAGCTGCAATATGATCCCCTCTACTATTGGAGAAAGCATGTAACTGTTTATGTTGGTGCTAGAAATTAACGCTTACACCACTTAGGGTTATGCATAGTTGCAACCTACTCCTTTCTTTGCATAGAGTATGAGTAGACAGACTCCTTAGGATGTGTGGAACAATGAACAGCTGAGTAAATTGTATTTGTACACATAGATTTCCAGTATTAGTAACCACCATAACACCCCTACGTTTAGTACATTATGTGAATTTTTTTTTTCTGTCAGCAGGTTTCAGTAAGATCAGCATCTGCACTATTACTAGAATACATGCAGTGTGCAGGTTGGTGCAGCCCCTATGCTTTCCATATGTCTCGCTCAGGTCATTGGATCTCGGGTTCCATCTCTCCGAGGGTAAGTGATGCGGCCAGAGTGCAAGGGAGACAAATACATTGTAACTATTGTAGTGATGTTTGCTTTCTCCTTGCAAGTGGTAAATTGCTTAGAAAGCAAGTAGACTTTCTTAGTAACCATTTTGAGCACTTAAACTCCATTAGCAAATAAAATATATGTGACAAAGAAAAGCCTTTGTTTTGCTTATGCTTTGCTGGAAGCATTTGTATTTTAGAAGCCACTTTTTCAGGGGTAAGTTTGGATAACTTGTACCCTTATCAGAGATGTCTTTTTTTTTTATTATGTATTGTATTCAGATAGTACATTCCGATTCAGATCTCATCTTGCTGTTACCAAATCCGGAAAAATTTTGACGTATAACTTTTTAGAATTAATTCATATAGCAAAGATCATTCAGTTGTCAGCAGCAGCAGGAAGGGATAATTGGTGTTCTGTGCTAATTGGGTGAGAGTTGAGGAATCTTTGACGTGGAGTTGCAGGACAAAATTCTCATTCCACGCATGTTAGTATAAGTTTCAACATTTACTTCAACGACTTTTTGATGTCATCTGTGTATCAGTTTCATTTCTTGTGTAACACAGAACTTTGGTATTTCACACAATGACCACGATACACAAGAAATTTGGCAATTGGAGAGTTAAAGTACTTTGGGAACCAGTGATACATGAAAATGACAGAGCTTCCTTCAGCAGATCAGTTTGTAGTTCTTGGGGACCTGAAATCTAGCGAAGACCACAATAATCAGGATTTATGAGGATCTCACAGGAGACAACCTCATATAATTGGGAGCTAACTTGGGTTTGTCTTCATGGGAGGAAATACAGGAAGTCTAGAGTTAATCAGCAGCTGGAGACAAGAGAATGAAAGATCAAATTGATTAGAACTCAGAATAAGCAAGGTCCAAGTTAGCAGCACAATATCTCTTTTGAGATTGAGCTGTGTAATCCATGACTCCTCAGAAGGCATAGCCACCCATTCCAGTTCTCATACCTGGGTGCTGTGTAGTGTAACAGAAGAGTTCGTGAGGCCGCAGTGTGCAGAACTGATTTAAGAGAATTGAGCTTGCTGTTTGAGCTTCCCCAGGGAGGAGCGCAGTGGTCTCTCTATGGTACATGTTCTTACTTCTCCGAGTGCTTCTGTGTGTTACCTAGTTTTACACATGTCTGGGACAGAGTAAACCTTGGAATGGTTCCATCCATTCAATTTCCTGCTCACCAGTTCCCGAAGCAAGACTTGAGAAGGGAAACAGGACAGCTACAAATAAATTCCAGGAATTTTTAGTTTAATTTTAAGGAAAACTAGGACTGAATACCATTCCTACATAGCAAAGTTACTGCTTTCTAAGAGGTGAAGTAAGCATTTGTGTGGTGTTTTTCATTTTCATTTAGGCAAAATATGGATGTGCAGTAAGATTATTGTTTGTGGAGGTTGTGCTTCTGCTCTTTTGCAGATGTAGTCTTTTTCAGAAATCGTTCTTCAGCAAAAACAGAAGTAAAAACTTTTTACTTTAAGTATCTTTTTTTTTTACAGTTGTGTATGTTGCCACGGCAGCAAGCAATCTTAAAATAATCTGCTCATCTACTGTATTGCAGTTCAGTATGCTGTTTCTTAATGGCGCAGATGCCATCTTGCTGCAAATTTTGGAAGGGCAGGCTTCTTAGCAATTTAAACACAACTTATTTGATGGACAGAGGTAGTGGTGGTTTTTCTAGGATCGGTTCTAATAGTAAACTTTTAACCTAAAATGTTAGCCCAAGACAGAATTAGACAGATCTTCTGTTCCATCACTTCAAAGCTGGAGGCTATGATGTAATCATAAGTGAAGTCAGAAATATTTAATCATGGAAATTTCTGTACTGCAGTTCTATTGTAAAATACACTCTTGGCCAGCCTTGCTTCCCGACAGCAGTAGACTGTTATCAGGCGAACCCTTTCAGACTGTGCAGCTTTGAGCTCCTGTATTTTGGAAACAAATCCTTTAACATCTTTATCCAACAAGTAAATGCAGATCTTGCCTGTCACACTCTTCCAATGAGGTCAAAATTCAGACGGTTGTTACAAAGGCCCTTTCTAGGCCAAGTAACACATTAGAATAAAAGTGCAAGTAGGATCAACTTCTTAAAGAGCCAAATTCTGAACCCAAATTTATAAGCATGTAAGAGTTAGTTGGTTAGTATTTAAAAGGCAGGAGTCTTTCATCATTAGGTTTACTGTGCCTGTTAAAGCACAAGACTCAGAAAGTACAGTTACATGACATGGTGACTTCAACAGTAATTTGGTTTCAGAAGTTCTCCTTCGACCTGCTTGTTTTGTGCATTGTAGTCTGCTGCCTCCTTCAGTTATGCCAATATAGTCATGGGATTGTGATATAAACTGAATCAATGAAAAGACGAAGGTTAGAAATCAACCCCCTTCCTTCAGTGCTGCTTCTAACCTATGTCAGTGAGCAGGTTTTTCTGTATGGTCAAATGAAGAGTTGTATCAGGACAACTGACAGGGTTGCAAATTATGAGCTCAGTAGGGTGTGTTGTGCAAGAATGATTTGTGGGGATTTTGTTTGCAAAGTCCTTTTATCATGTAATTACACCAAAAGTGGCATTCTGACAAAGCAGTCTCGTCACTCACCAACAAATTTGGGAAACGCTCTGAAATACTGTAGTGAGGAGTGAATTTAAGGAAGTGTTATGCTTGTATTTGAAGGACATTGAATGTGGCTCTGAACTTGTACACTGCAAGGCCAACAGCCACAGCTGCTTCCAGTGTCTCTGTCATTGGAATAATCTAATGTGAAGCCAGAGCAAAGGAAAATCCACATGCTCTCAGACACTCATCTGACAGTCGTGTTTGTAAACATTTGAAGGATTTAATCATTTGAGTACTGTGCAAGTGTACAGCAGTGTTAGGTAAATGGGAAAGCATGCCAATTTGTACTGGAAACAGCACCAGGAGTGCTACTAAAAACAGAGACATGAGGAAGCTGGAATAGGGAGTGGGCTTTAGAGTTTGATCCACAACCTTTGAAGTCAATAGAAAGAATTCTGTTGTTTTCACTTAGAGGTTATCTCTAATATGTGTCTCATTGATACACAAATGTATACCTCTAGGGCTAGATGTAAAAAAAAAGAATGCATTAGAAAGGAGTTCCCAAGATCAGTTCAATATCGTCTGTGAACTATATAGATATTTTAGCCTCTCGCCTGCAAGTTACTTCCATGTCCTTCCAGTTTAAAGGTCCAGTTCCAGAACTAGGTTTTTTATTACTAACATGTAGTCTAAAAATATTTTATTCTAACTCAGTGTGAAATACAGAGACCTGGAACACCAGTTTTTGCTAAATATGCAAATAATTACATACATAAATGACTTATTAGAAATCTTGCTAGTCATTTGTAGGCATGTGTGTTGGAGGTAGATGTCGATACAGCTAAGGGTTGTATGGCCCATGGTATTTATAATTAGGTAGTTATACCCTTGCTTAATGAACTAGCAAACAGGGGGTTTTTTACTGGTATTGGTCGTCCCTGTGTTATCGTTGTCACACCATGTGTCGTCTCCCCCACCCCCAAAAAAATTAAGTGGAAATAAGTCTAATTAGATCAGTCAGGGAAGATGCCAGTAGGTTTACTTCTTCAAAAATAATTTGGAAGTCATGAATTATTTTACCATTTTGTCGTCTTTTTCACTTGGATTTGTGGCTGTTACAAAAATTTTGTTTATTTATGCATTATGAACTGAAGCTGTCAAAATGAATCTTCTTCTCCATTTGTAAAGATATTATATATGTTCAGTGATACAGTAGGTACTTCGGAAATTTTCATACAGGCCTTCTACTAGATTTCATGAATAGAAGACCAGCTGACAACGTAAGAACATCACAGCCTGTGTATTCTGCCAAATGCAAATGTCATGGAAATACTGTTTACAGAGATATTTCCAGTTCTGTACAACAGTTACTAGCACTAATTTTGGGTCCATTTTATATTGCTCTTGGGCTTTAACATGCATTTTCCTATCCAGTGCAATGAGGAGCTCTGCTTAAGACCATAGGGAGCTCTATTTAATTATAATTGGCAGTCTGCAATCCTTTGTGCTGTCAAGGAACTCTTGGAGTTAATGGATGATCCTGCAAGCACTCAGTAGTGGTTTCATGCTCAGCAATTGGTGCTTTATTTGGCTGAATAAATTTGGCTGACGGAGCTGAGAGAATACACTGATGAAAGATTACTGTACAGAAGTTACTGGTGTGCCTACCAGGGAGCCCTAGGAATTATGTAATAATTTAAAGGGTAGGTTTGCTATCTAGCTTTCATTTATGCATCCGAAGTAACAAATATCAAGCTATAATTTATCTTTAGTAAGATATTTTACAACAGCAGTGTTCACATGCCAATGGTTACAAAAATGTCAGTTACTATGGACAGAGCATAACAGTGTCCTGTCAGACTTACAACCAGGACTTCAGAGGTCCTGAGAAAGTTATCGATGACAGAAGCAATTCTCCAATGCATTAGTATCCAGGAATTTCCCAAACTATTATGGGGTTGTACTATTGTGATGATGGAGTTTGAGAAGTACTGGCAGACCTAACCAAATCTTTACTTTATCTAGGATTCTGGAGACATAGTTGTTTTCTCCACCAGAATATCCCAAATTACCTAGATATGTTTTGGACTAGAACAGTAATTTTTAAAAGCCAGATAACAATCCATCTTCATCTGTAGGCATTCAAATGAGTTTAGAAACCTTCTACTCCTGTCCCAGATTAGGCAAGAAGACTGCATTAATATCTTGATTATTTTGCATGTTTTTAAAGCTGGGATTGCAGCCTGCAGAGGTTTTTTTGACTGCCAGCCGCTAGAGCGCACTGTGTGATTGTACCTTTTCCAAAGTAGGGCGTGGTAGGCAAGGAGAGAACTACAATGTGAAATTAAGTATGAAAGGTTTATTTCACATTTCTAAAGAATCTTCTCATGTTTTGCACAAAATAGAGTATATCAACCCAAGATTTCAGCACCTCTGGTATTTCATTTTACACAATTGTTACTCTTGGTGAGGACTTCTTACATCAACATTTAACTCTTGCTCAGTAGAGTTTCACGGGGATCTGTAATGTAGCCAGGAAAAGTCCACTATAGTAATTAATGTGTGGGCTTTTTTACCATAACGCTGAATGATGATGCTTTGATGTATGCTGTATAGATAACTTTTGGTGAATCTAGATCCATTTTAGTTTAGTTCTTAGAAAAACTTTTACCTCAAATCATTATCATTCAGCCAACCATGAATGGAGTGGATATATGTAAAATACATAAGCAGACTCTTAGAAGTGGTGATTTAAAGGGAAAATGCTGCATGAATGAATCTGCTCCTTTCTTCCTGATCCTAGTGTTTAGTATTTCCTTATCTGATTGACACTGTATTTTTGTAGACCTCATATAGCCCGTATTCCCCCAGAAAAGAAAATTGCATTATTCTTTTCTTTTGAAGTACCTGTGCCTTGAGGTGGTTTGGTTTTGGTTTTTTTTCCCCTCTCTTTTTATACTGCCTTCTGAAATCAACTGTCAGAACACCTTGGTATGTTTATGCATTGTCCTTCTAAAGCTCTTCTGTGATTTTTGGGAGGACTTTCTCATTGAAGTCATAGGTATCTTTCAGGTTATTATATGAGCAGAAGGTGGAAAGGCTGTAGCTTAAAACTTGACAGGGATTGTGGAATAAAGCATATTCTCAGAAGATAAGGATGACCCTGGAAGTCCAAAGCTTTCAGCCTCAGGTCTGAAGTTCTATTTACAGTAAGTGATTAGTGCAGCTGTGGTCAGCAAAGGGGTTGTTGCAGAATGGTGTTTCCTTACTTACTAAATTGGTGCTGAGAGGCAGAGCCACTTGTTATACTGAAGTGAAATTTTACTACTTCTGTCAGCATTATTGAGTCAGAGCAGCTGTAGGGGAGTTAAATGGATTCTGAAGGGATTAAATGTTAGGGCCAGCTGTGTAAATGGAACTCATGGTGATGTGGAAGACCCTACCCATGACAATGGTATTCATCACATAAGAACCTAAATAGACTAGACTTAAAAAAAAACAACACCTACTGTGAGTTGCAGATCCGCAACTTAGTCTGCCAGTCTGTTTATGTCAGTGTTAAGTGTGAGAACTTAACTAGCAGGTTTGGTTTGAAGTACTTGGTGATAAAGCCCATGTGGCTTCTATGACAGTTGAACCAAATTATTAAAAAAAAAGAATATCACAGGTGTCCTTGTGTTAGGGTCTTGGCCATGGCTCTGGCTTGGGGTTTTGTTGCTGCAGATGAGGTGTGTAGGGATCTCAGTCTTCCACAGTGGCCACAGGAGCATAGGGATTCACTAGTTGAGCTGCAGCAAAGGACAGGAGGAGCCAGGCACTGGGTGACTGCTTTAGAGAGAGCTGAAAGGGTCTCTGTTGATCCAGTTGAAGGTGTCCCTGCTCATTGCAGGGAAGTTGGACTAGATGGCCTTAAAAGGTCCCTTCCAACCCAAACTGTTCTATGATTTCTTTGTTCTATTTTGTAGTTGTTCTTCACTGGTTATGAAGAAACTTTGAGAGAGGCTACATTTCTATTTACTTTTACAGTACCAGAATGCTTAGCTGGGAAGTCATTTGGCCATATGGAAAGTGTTAACTGGCTTTAAATCAGGTGATTAAATGTAAAAATTACTCAAATAGTTAAGCAACTTAGAATAAGGAGCATTCAGGTTACAGTCTAAATGACTGGAGAAGTGTGAGCAGTTTATTAAAGTCCATGACCTCTCATAGAAGTTAATAAATCTGCTGAGATTTGAGGGTCTTGAAGCTTTTTAGGAATTCTCCAAGTCTTTTTTGAAATTCTGGGGTCTATGAAATTTTTAGGAATATTTGGGTCTTTCTAGTTTTGCTCACCTTTCTAGAACATCCTGGATCCTTGATCTTCCTAGGAATACCTAGATTGAGACCTATGCTATGATTTACTGTACTGAGAAATTTTCAAAGAATGTCCTAGAACTTTCTTGGAATTAATTGATGTAGAACTTTTCTAGGAGTTTTCCTGGCCTTTGTAGGAATTCCTGAATGTATAATCTTTCTAGGAATTCCTGGACTGAGACCTTTTCAAAGGTTTACTGGACCTACAACCTTTCTTGGAATTTTCTTGCTTTTTATAGGGATTCCTGGGTCTAGAACCTGAGATACTTCCTGTACTGTTCTAGGAATTTCCCTTCCCAGCCTTAGAACCTTCCTAGAAGTTTTCCCAGGTTTTCTGGGAAATCTTCAACCTGGATTCTTTCTAGGAATTGCCTTCAAATATTCTTACAAAAACTGCAGTAGATCCTCATGTCCCACATGCCCTGATTTTTCTTCAAGGCCTAGAAATAGATTTTACCAATTTTCTTCTGTCAGAGATAAGCATCTGTTGTATGCATAATTGAGTAGCGGTAGGCATTCTTAAAAAAAACCCTGCTCTGCTCAAAGTGCTTGAATTCCTGTTTTAAAATCAGTTACCACAAAAGTGATTTTTTTTTTTCTCTCTCAAAATTCACTACATTATACATCGCTCCCAGGAGCGATAATAAAACAGCTTCCTGAGTGCAATCTGTATTCCTTCCTTTCTCTGACTTCTGTGTCCTTTTCACAAAGCCTTCTTCCCCAAAGCCTCTTCAGAGCAGCATTTTTAATACAGTTTGGAAAGCATTTGGTTTTAGCTGGCACCCCTTCAACCCTGCATACTGCTAGCATTCCCCTCTCCCCCATAAGCAAGCACATCAGTCTAGTCTCTGAAAAACATTTAATTCTCCCGGCACCTTCCTTGCCTGCTTAAACGATGAAGAAGAGTGACTAGATGAGGAAAAGCCATCAATTTACCTATCTGTAAACCCTGCAGCACCACCTTCTTCCATCAAAGATCCCCGCCCCCCAAAATCCCACTGAAGAACTAGCCAGTCCTGCATAAAGGACGCCTATAAATACAGAGCACCTTACCTCAGTGTGGGATATAAGACATCAGACAATGTGTTGTGCCTGTTCGTTGGGTACAGCAGGACAGGGTTTTCTTCTGGGCCGGGGTCTGAAGGGCTGGAAGTTTCTCAAAAGGGAGATAAGCAGATAAGAAGAGAAAGATAGGAGATAATTGCAGGATGCCATTGTTGTTGTTCAGAGAACTACAGGAGAAGTTCTCAGAGATGAACAGTGCTGCTAATTTAGGCTGCCCCAGGTCTTGAATCTGTTTAGAGTGATCTAGACAGACAGGGATTTCCAGATATATCACTGATGCAAGGAAGAACAAAGCTGTCTGAAAAGACATCATGTAAGGGCCTGCAAGTTTCTACTGGCTTCAGTGCATGTTAGCGCTCTGTGCACTAATAGAAATACTCCACCTCCTGCGGTGCAGTCCTGTCTGAGGAGAACTACAGCTGTTAGACTGTATACAGTGACATCACAGACAGTGACTTTAGGACCTTGTCAGTCTGTCCTTCTGCCAAGGAGAGAAAGTTTTGCCATGAGAAAAGAGGAGCAGATATTTCAAGTTAACTGACAGGAAGAAGAGTATAACACTGTTAAGTGTTAAAGCATAATAATACGGCATGTAATACATCCTTTGAGGCCAAGTGTCAGGATTAGGAAAGTATTAGCATGCCAGACTTATGGACTAGAAAAATTACTCCGATGGACCTCATTAGTTAATATATTAACTCCTTCACATAGCATAATACACGCAACAGCAAGTTATAAAATGTTTACTCTTGTACTTCTGCCAAAGACTTGGAGCCAAAACCTTAATTGGACTTAAAAAACATATTTATATATTACCCTTTAGGGCACTGGAGTTTTAAACTGGTATAAGACGTATGGCTATTCTCCTCAATCCTGAGTTAACTTTTGTGGTCTACATTCATATTGAGAGTACATCAAGTCTTCCCAGAATGTTCTGTTACAGAGGTGATTATATTTTTCTGAGAAGGAGAACAATGCTCAAGACATAGGGACAGTATGGTGTTGTCTGATCAATGGAATATGTGAGAGCTGTCTGAAAATTTCTAATCTTACTAGCTTTCTTTTAGAGAAAAAAAGAGAGGGAAAACTAGTTTGTCCATGTAATTCATAAATATGTGCATACTCTTGCACAAGTGTCTTAACTGAGCGAGGTGTAATCTACAGGTACATGTGTTTTGCACCAGGACGTGCTGGCCCTTTATGATCCCAGTAAGAAAGGCACTCAGCTGCTTTAAGTATCACTTAAAATGGTATTTATTAGAGCTAACACTATGAGGAGAGAGTAGTGCAGATAATGTTGTGTCCCTTTAGAGGCTAGGAACCCCGAGTGGTGTAGCATCTGCATGCTGTGCAGACCCCATTCATACAAATTCTCCTATTTTGGTCATTCAAGCTATTACAGAATTTTCATACAAGAAAATGACTCTGTTTATCATTTCTACTGTCAAACCAACAGGACGTTTGCATGAGAACTTCTTGCTGCACTTCTAGATACAGGCAAAGCTGTGCAGGTGGCCTAATCACCTGTGCTAAGTGGGAGCTGCCCACAGGCTTTGCTGGTACCATCAGCTGGCGAAGTTTATCCTGGGCCAGGGAGTTTGTGCTGCACAGCACATGCCTGAAAGCCACGCTGTACATGCAGCATAGTGCAGTGCAGGCCTGGTGCTCCCGAGGCCAACTGTTACGTGGATCTCTAGCTCCTTGATGTACAATTGTCTTCTGGTTAGGATCACAACGTGTGTGTCCTTCCTACAGCTCAACTGAGAACTGGAAAACTCTACCTCCCAAGTGAGATATGAACTGGGATTTGAAACTCTATGGACTATAATCATAAAGGGTGCCACATCCATACTGTTGCTGCTTGAGAAATGTTAGAGCACTTAAATGTCTTGAATACCTAACAGAATGAGACTGATGGCTTTTAGCTTAACACTAAATAAATGTACTTTCTACCTACTAACAGCAAAATTATGAGCAGATATTTGATAATCAAAATCAGCAGATCATTATCTGTTGAGATAAGATAGCTTTTCTCCTGTTGCACAGAATGGACCAAAGGCTAGCCCTGACTTCTGCCACTCTCCAGTCTTTGAAGGAAAAAAGTGATACACATGGGACACCGTGCTGAACAGAATAATGGCACCGCCTGTCTTTGGGACTCTGGTAGTCAAACAGCTCAGCTTGTGCTACTTCAACACCATCTGGCCACGTTCAACAGACCTGATGTTTCCCAAAGCCACTGTTTAAATCAATCTTGGGAAGAAATTTCCTGACATTGAGATGTGTCATGCTGTATAACTGCAAGTAAAGTACCTAGAATTAATCTCTACGGAGTTACAATAGAACTGCAAGATAAAATGCTAGAACAAAAACTTAGTAAAAGAAGAATTAGATAACTTAGTAGGTCTGTAGCTTGAACATATAAGATTCAGTAACAAAATAGAAGGTTACAGTTTCTCCATTTCCTTCCTGCCTTTTCACATCACTTTATGTTTTATGTAAGTTTAAGAAGACTAGCCAAAGCACCCGTTGCTATACCATCACTCAAACTAAGCAGGTGTGGATCCATTTGTTATTTTGTAATTCTTGGAATAGAACTGTATTTTTGAAAGTGGAAGCGGAGAGAACCGTCTACATGAGCCAGTTGTTAAAGCTTCATAATGTTGTGAGTTCAATTTAAGACTCATGCATCTTTGGTTCATAGCATTGTGTTGAACTGACTTACCTTACTTCCCACTCAGCATGAGTCATTCTTCTTGATTAATTCTGATAGTAAGGTTACATATTAGGAGCCCTGAAGAAGGAGAAATAATTGCTAAGACACTCTGGGAATGAGGGAGTCAACTGCCTGTATAGCATACACCTTAGACACGACAAAAAGCCTCTCTCCTGATCATTGTTATAGCATTAGCAGCCAACAAGCGGCACTGAGAAGAGCTTGAGCTGCAAAACTGGCATGGCAAGTTAGAGAAAGCCGCTCTTTTGTGCTTCCGGTTGTAATGTTACGTTGAATGGGCGTTCTGTCAAGGGAATGACTACAATCAGAAACATGAAGGATTTAAAATGAAGAACTAAATGATACTGGCTTTATAATGCTTGTAAATGATGTTACTCAAACTGACTGGCTTTCATAAAAACTGTAGTTCATTTGGTCAAATTACCAACACATTTCTTTTCACAGCTTCTTTCAAGCCAGCTCCAATTATAACCTTAAAATAGCATCTTTACTGGCAGAAAAAAAAAAACCTTCAGACAAGAAATGTGAAAGCAATCAATTTTCCTTAGCTCAGATA
>Ga0065711_1039147_pt1 | contig 18078 bp, 12 predicted proteins | sample Hoacrofraction12_FD_59098 | JGI IMG/M metagenome (GOLD analysis project Ga0065711, IMG submission 59098) | Hoatzin crop microbial communities from Cojedes, Venezuela - Epithelial fraction 12 v2 (version 2) | ecosystem: Host-associated > Birds > Digestive system > Esophagus > Crop | place... | reverse complement strand
CTGGTCTCCATCCGGACATTGAGCCATTGACCACTACCCTTTGGCTGCGACCATCCAACCAATTCCTTATCCACCGAACGGTCCACCCATCAAATCCATGGCTCTCCAATCTGGAGAGAAGGATGTTGTGGGGGACTGTGTCAAAGGCTTTACAAAAATCCAGATAGATGGTGTCCATTGGTTTTCCCTTGTCCACTCTTCTTGTTACACCATCATAGAAAGCCACTAGGTTGGTGAGGCAGGACTTGCCCTTGGTGAAGCCATGCTGGCTGTCTCGAATCACCTCCCTGGCCTTCATGTGCCTTAGCATAGCTACTAGGAGGATAAGTAAGTAAGTAGTAAGGCATTAGATTTGCAACAGTAACGTGCAGCTTTTTTTGTATCAGATTAGCTTTTGTTTTATCAGCTTTGTTCTTCTCTAAAGAAAACCTGTAATGGTGTTTGCATTTTTTCAGTTTTGTATGAAATACGCCTGGAAGTCGTTTGCTTATTATGATGACCAGAATCGTAATGCATTGTTGAAGTTCGTTGTTTGTTTCCTCTGCTATTTTCAGAGTACTGATTTTTTAGTAAAATCTGTTAAAGAAGTAGGGGGTTCTACAATAGAGGATATCAGTAACTAGAGAGCAAATGATTGCCTCAAGTTTAATTTGCTTTCATGGTGGTAAGGCATTCAACTGGAATGACTTCCCCCCCACGCCTTTTTAAAGACCAAGTTTCCAGTGAATAGAGGTGGGTGGATTTTCAGTTAGCTTCTAGCAATGCAGGATTTTTAATTTATATTTTATACATAGATAATTCATTCTTATTTAGATGCTAGAAGCAGGGTAATGTTGGCAGATTTGGAGGTTATTTATTTTACCTTAAGGAATCATTAAAAACGTCTTTACAGGGATATTTACAAAGACCATAATTAAGCTTTTCTAATTAACGTTTTTCTACAAAGGAAGGGTTTTATGTAACCTGAATGCAGTATGTTTGCTTGGTTAAAGCTGTTTGATTGGTGTTTCTTCAACAAAGTTTCCACAGCTCTCTCTAGCCTTCCGTACTTCGGTTTTTCACTGCGTAGTGCATTAAGTTAAGAAGATAGCTTCTGTAAAGATTGACCTAGTTTTATACAGAGTCACAGAATAGTTGAGGTTGGCAGCAATGTAGTGAGACTGTCTAGTCCAACTCCCCCTCTCAGAGCAGGGTCAGCTGGAGCAGGGTGCTCAGGACTGTGTCCAGTCAGGTTTTGAGTATTTCCAAGGATGGAGACTCTACAGACTCTCTGGGCAACCTGTTCCAGCGTTCAATTGCCCTTACTGTGAAAATCCTCTCGTTGCCTCTTGCCCTTTCACTAGGTACCACTGAGAAGAGTCTGTGTCCATCTTCTCCACTCCCTTCCATCAGGTTATTTGTACACACGAGCCTTCTCTTCTCCAGGCTGATCAGTCCCAGCTTTCTCAGCTTTTCCTCATATAGGAGATGCTCCAATCCCTTAGACATCTTTGTGGCTCTTCACTGTACTTACTCCAGTATGTCCATGTCTGCCTTGTACTGGGCAGTGTGGAACAGGACCTGGCACTCCAGGTGTGGCCTTAGCCAGGGCTGAGTGGAGGGGAAGGGTCACTTCCCTTGACCTGTAACCACTCTTGCTAATGCAGCCCAGGATACTGTTAGCCACCTTTGCTGTGAGAATGTATTGCTGACTCATGTTCAACTTGTCTACCAGGACCCCAGGTCATCTTCTGCAAGGCTGCTTTCCAGCTGGTTGGTCCCCAGCCTCTACTGGTGCATGGAGTTGTTAATACCAAGTTGCAGGTCTCTGCATTTCCCTTTGTTGAACTTCATGAGGTTCCTGTTGCCCTGTTTTTTTCAGACAGCCAAGGTCCCAAGTAATAGTATTCTTCAATGCAGTTACAGAATTGCGTTGCATTATGTATGGAAGAGGTTACAGGGGTTAATTTGTCCTCCTTACCAGTCCCTCACACGAAGCACAAAGAACATAGATCCACAAGATACCTTGACCTTTGCTAAGCATGTATGTGGTAACCTTTCTCAGCTTTCTCTGTCCCTCAGCTTTTGAGCTGGTGCTCTTCTGTACATCTCTGGGACAAAGCAGTAGGGTGTTATAGTGTTGTCCTCTCAGGAGATATTTTGATACTACTGAGTTTCTAAGGAGCAGTTGTATCTGTAAAATTACCCACCAATCACCTCACTCCAGCCTAATAGTTCCCAGAAGCTCCTGTGTTATTCTTTCTTGAAATGTTAGCAACTGTGAGAGAGCATAAGCCTCTTCTGTTTTAAATGGGTAACCTTTCAGCCTGTGGATGGAATAGTAATATAACTACAGAGATAGCTTCTAGGGAGGTGAAAATGGTTGGTTTTGCTACTAACCCCCAAAAAACTTAATAGTGTGGACATTCAGACCACTGTAAGCAGCAGTTTTATGGCCAATAAATTATTAGAGTAGCTAAAAACTTAAAGAAAAACCATTCCCTCCTTGAGGGATGTAGTAGTGAAATGAAGTGAAATGTCTCAAAGCCTGCATACTTATTGACTCCAGCCAGGGGATTGGGAAGCCTTTGATGTGATGGAAAGTGGACCCATGCAAGAGTGCCGCCTAGGATAAGAATCTCACAAAACTGTGTTTTCAAAATGACTTTTCATCTTTTGCCCTCGCAGACAAAAATTGTCCCTTGTTTTAGAAAGGGCAAATCTCATGAATTGGAGGCCAGAATCAAGAGAACAGCAAGTTCCAGCTCCAAATAGCCCATCTCCTAGACCGTGCCTGGGGCTTTCTCAGGTGGTGGCTGCCTTTTGATGCCTTTTTAGGATGGTTTCAGTATTGCTTTGCTCTTACATGTAATATGTACCTGAGATTTGGGACAAGAATATTCAACATGGGCTTGGCCTTTCCTTCCAGAGATGGAATAAGGCTCTTTTCGTTGACTGCTAGTTGAAAACTATGTGAGCAAGCTTAGTTCTGCTGACAGGGAACTTGAGGACAATCGTATTTGGGCTTCCACAAATGGCAGGACCTTAACGTTTTGTAATTCAAATTTCTGCCAGGCGATGAGAAAATAGAAAGTAATAGTTGCGCTGCATGTGTTTTGGACTTACAATCTATGCTACCTGCAGTCTTCATTAGTATAACTTTAAGTATATAGTAACGTGTTCCAGAAGTTCAGAATTTTCTCAAGAATTCAGATATAATGTGATATAATTCAGCCCTACTGTGACTTTCAGGAATTCAGTACACCATATTCCCACACACATAGTTGTTATGAGTGGTAGTAAAAGAAATGTGGGTGTTTCTGTTCATTGCAATGTGTAATCACCTTTTGACATTTTCTTCTCTAAATTTGCAAGTAAATGTAGCAGTTGTGTGATTGAAGAAATTGCATGTTGGCTTTAGCAGGCACATGACCTGTGTGTAAGCCTATGCTGTATGGAAGTGTAAGCCTATGCTATATGGAAGTAAAGGGAGCCTGTCACCTCCAATGACTTTGTGTCCTTTGGGTCAGATCAGGCAATGTTCATGCTTTCTTCAAAGATCATTTTTTTGCTGGTGTTCTGCGTGTTCTATCTCTGGCCTTGAGTTTGGAAGGGTGAGGTGACAAGGTTGGATAAGGGACTTTGAGAAGTTAACTTAGTCTATTCTCATTGTTCCTTTTCTAAAAGATGTATGTCCACTTATTTACACTAGAACTTGCAGCTAATGGAAGTTCCTCAGCAAGGTCGGGTGATCTGTTCCACAGCAATTAATGTAGTATTAGTTTCTCAGGGAAAAACCCGCTGTAATTATCATTAGGCACCGGAAAATATATACACTGTATATATTGTATGTATGTATGTATATCTAACTGTAAGGAGGGGAGCACAGGCCTGAGTGTAAGTTGGAGTGTGTGAAATGACCAGGATTGAAAATATCCAGGAAAGGGAAGGAGAGGGAAGGGGGAAGTGGAAGGAAAAGGAAAAACAGAAATGAAGCAAAAGGAAAGAGAAAGAAGTAAAATGAAGGGAAAGGGAGGAAGGGAAGGAAAGGAAAAGAAAGGGAAGAGAAAAGGACAGAAGGAGGAGACAGGAAAGGGAGGAAGAGGAGAAAAGAAGGGGAAGAAAGTGAAACAGAGGCTAGGATGTGTTTAATCTGCATAATTTTGTTGATTTAGTGTACAGTACAGAGCCCACATTGGCATAATTCAAGGTGTGATGAACTGTGAGTTGTCGGCCTGGAATGTCGTAAGCTCATCCGTGCTTAAGCCAGCGTATTGTGGCTTTTCTACTTGGAGATTCACTGTACCGCAACTGCTTGTTTTTTCCCCTGTTCTGCACTGCACTGCACAAATAGTCCCTTTCACACAATAGTATTCCCCTGTTTTTCCCAAGGTTTGGAAGATTACAGCGCAGGCCAGCCCAGAATATGTGTCACCTTTGTCTGGCACCTTTCCTGACCTGTGACACTCTCCAGTCTACGGAACAGTCATCTTCTGTGTGCTACACACAGATTTCTGGCTGTAGGCAGGTCCGCTGCGACCTGCAGAGGTTCGGTTCCCTCAGCCCTGCCCTCCCTCTCACTGTAGGAGAGGGGCTACCTGGGGCATCTTCCTCTGACTGGTTTAGGCATATGTACCCATCCAAGTGCCAGCACAGCTTCAATTAATTCTTGACATATGTGACATGGGGAAGAATGTCTAAAAAAGTACGTCTGCTGTTTGTTTTTGAAGTTGGCATGAATTTTAGGCAAGCACTAAAAAAAAACCAGCCCCATAATACCTTAGAGTTCATTTGTGGACAAAATGGCAATATGAATGCTCTTAGAGAATGTTTTATGTATGTGTTATCTGCCATTCATATATGCATTTGTTTCATTTGAGCATTACCAAAATTTAGTTAATGCTGAGACCTGTTTTTCACAGAAAATGGACAGAAAAATAGTTTTCTAGCTGAGAGTTTCTCAGAGACCCAGATGCTTTACATTGATCCCAGAAATGTCATTCTTATGCTGACTAATGGTTTGAAAACTAAAAAGAAGCAAGCTCCATAGGGCATGGCTTGTGCTACCAGGCTCTGTTCTACTGTATGGTTTTGTTGTTAATTGTTTGCATTTTGTTGCATCTTATGTAAGCTTTATCATAGAAGAGGGTTTCTCAAATGGATTAATTTTGCTAGCAAGCATTGATGGAGAGAGAGGCACAATGCCAAATGAAGATGTACTGATTAGCAAATGTACTAATTTTACAGAAGCTGGATTTAAATTCTTTATAATTTACTGTAGTAGGTCGAATGTGCAGCTTGCCACACAAAATATGAGTATTATATTTGTAGCGTGCATCTGTCAGCGGTGCACATGCCGCACCTGTGAAGGAAGGTTAGATTTAACTCTGCCATGCGAAGGGCAATTCTGTACTGAGTTGAGATGAGATCAAATAGCATACAGTATGATTATCCTGTCTTATCTTGCAGATGATGTTGGTCATTTAAACATCTATTTCCCTGACCTCTCTATATGTCTGCTGCATGGCTATACTCTCTGTGAAGCACTGTTTCCTTCACATATTGTGTTTTATGAAACAGTATGACAGCAATTCACATACCATGTTTGTTTAATCTTTCATGTCTATGAAACACACAACAAATATTTGCCGTAAGTGCTAAGTGAACAGCATGGAATATGATCCTTGTTAGTCACTACCAGCAATGCTTCTGTGCTGTGGAGTACATTTAGATGCCACAAGAACAGAGAAGGCATTTCTACTCTTAACTGCGTAAATCAAGTAGCCTGTTTCTACTTTTACTAATGCTACTGGGCATCTGGCATAATGCTGTTAAACTCAGGGAGGTTATGATGACTTTGTATTAGTGTAAGAAAGGCGTAGAGCCTAATGATGTATTTGTGTACAAACCCGATGGCTGACTGCCTGTTGAGATGCTGTCACCTGTCCTGTGAGCTGGGTGGCCAGTACTTGCCTACCGATCGCCAGCAGTGGTTGTCCAAAGGATGAGAGTGTCCAGGTGCTGTAGATGACTTAGCACATTGGAGCAGTTAGTGATGCTAGGAGTGCATAAGCTGTATGTACAGCACTTTTTGCAATGAATAAATGTTAGTAGGTCTTACCTAGAATATACATCTTTATTTCTGCTCTTGAAGGTTTCTGAAAATTATGTACGCTGTTCAGTGTGTTAAAACAAAACTGCAGACTGGTGTGTGTTACATGAGGATATGAAAATTGCTGGCTCGGATTATTAATGGCTCAGATTATTAAAGTGACATACGACTGAGAAGGATCCCAGAAGTCAGAGAGAATGTGTTGGAGATCATTGTTACCAGCGTTTTTGGCAAGGTATCAAATGAACGCTGTAAATATGACACAACTCTGATGATAAAAATATCTGAGCCAAAATACTGTGCCGGCTATCAATACAAAGCATAACTGACTACAGTAAGGCAAAATGCTCTGTGGAAAGGTTATTTGTGAAGAAAGCATAGTGATAGGCATAGTGGTGGCGAGACAGGGATGGGGGGCCTGGATTTTTAAGCTATCAATGAGCTGTACTGATGCAAATTACTGCATCTTGTCTCTGCTGACGGGTATTGCATATTGCACTGCGTTTTTACCTTTGTTGTTGTTTTTGTTCCTTAAAGCTCTTCCATATTGCTGGGAGGTGGAGGTTCATGTCAAAGGTCATTTTTGAAGTTGGTGCTGAAAAAAGATCAGTTGTGTAACAGTATTACGTAATGTAAAAAGCATCAAGAACATGAATGCAGTCTCCATGTCGTCCTTGCTAGTGGAAATACTGGGGAGGATGTTGGGTTTATGGGGTTTACAGAGAAAACACAGTATGAGTTGGAACGCCAAAATCGGTGTCGTTTGAGCCAGAAAGTGTGTTCTGACCTACGTAATGTTCGGAAGTATGTAGGGGACTCTAATGTTTCTCAATTAAAGTGGAGTTTGTCTGCTGTATGGAGCATTTGGGACTATTCTCTTAACAGTTTTACACAGTGTGGAGAACCTGCAGCAGAAAGGTAAGACAATGGGGGTGTTTTTTCATAAAGCTAAATAGGCCTGTGAATAAAATGAACTCCAAAGTGTCTTTTTCAAAAAATTACTTCCGACGGATATCTGCAAAGTATTTTACTAGGTACAGTCAACCTTTACATAAAAAGGTTCTGCTACCAAGGACCTTTTAGACCTGGAAGTCAAGTCTTGGACTTCATTTTGTGATCGGCAAAATTCCACTTGTACTGAATGGTTTAGGAAACTTCTCTGTTAGGAAAATGTCTGAAGGCTTGTATGCAATAACATAGGCATTTTAAGAAATGCCCATATATATGTATAAACCGACAGGCATTAAAGTATTTGATCGGGTTTTTTTTCATAGGCAACACTTATCAAAAAGCTACATGCTTGTAATTTGACTGAAGGATCATTAATGTCAATTTTAGGGTGTCATCCCACTCTAGTTTATATAAGAGTACATCCACTGACAGCAAGAGAGTGACAGAGCTATTAAACTAGTTAAGCTAGAGAATGAGGCCTCAGTGAGGTAAGAGCATTGCAATCTTTCGATGTCCAGGGACAGACAGCGGGGCTGAGGAGAAAGGAGACCCAGTGAACACATTCCTTTTGGTCTTTTTCATATTGTGGCAGAAGAAATAAAACAGGAATAACCTGTGCTCCTACCTTTTAATTATAATTTGGGCTCCTTCTGTCACTGTTGCAATGTTTTAGCCCTTGTTGTCATTCAACATTGCGCATGTGATTGATTCGGCATACCTAACTCTAGTTTTCTAGAGATTTGGTGCCCTGGTCTAAGTTGCTCCCTGTGGACTGCCTCGATGGTCGGTGAAAACAGAGACAAGCACCTTCACAGAATGAGCCATTTCACTTGGCAGTTTTAGAACTTCTTAGCTCAGTAGTCTATAAGATGTTTTGTGGTATAGGAATGTAAAATCAAAGTATTTGTGTAGGGAAAAATTAATTGTTGATAGCCTGTTGTCTGAAAGAATAGAGCATTGCTTGGCATCCACCTTCTAGCCTGGGGTTTGTAAAACACAGTCCTCAACAGAGGACTTTCAGCGATAGTGACAGGTACTGTTAGGGCTGATAAAATGTGATGTGCCATACTGCAGATGTTAATCTTCACTTATTTCCCTTCCTGCCTCCGCAAAGTTACATTGCTTTCGTATACCTATACGTAAGAAGAAAATACTCTGTTTCAGGAATTAGGCAGTGGGATTTTTTTATTAATCTCCCGTGTATTTTGGTACACATTTGCAATCTTACAGATTTTGTTCAAAGGAGAAGTAGAACCAGTGGAATCGTATTTCTGAAATTTTCATGGTAATTTCTTCAGTTCTTGTCTACCAACGCACACCGCAGGATAGAAGAATGCTTTAATATGCTCTGCTTTTGTTACTAGGTCGGTACTTCTAATTTTGAGCTTGTCTGCGTCACTGGGAGTATCAGATAATTTACTCAGAAGGAAGCTTCTGACATGCTCAGAGTTAGTTTACTCAGCAAAAAAGCATCTGTGCAGAAAAGCTTACTGATTACTCCGAGAGTGCAACTTAACTGTACTGAAGGACCTCTGTGGGTCAAAGCATATGTTCCGGATCAGTAAATTAAGATGATTCTGTGTTTGAATGTGCATGCTGTACATGAAATGAGTGAATTCTAAAGGGATCCAGTGCTGTTAAGAATATGCATTCACTGTCTAGATTTTTTCATCTTCCTTTCTCTGTTTCTACCAAAACCTTCTTCCTTTAAGGAAATTTAAAAAGGTAAAATTGTAGCATATGGAAACAGAGTCAATCAATTTTGTCTAATTTGAAATGTCAATAAATCATTTTGAAGTGCATCTTTTAAATGTACCTAATATGTATATGCATGGAAGAGCAGACTTGTGTATGTCCTGATTGTTTTCTGTGCATTAGACAGCAGATTTTGCTACCAAGTCAGTGTGTGCTGCGAGAATGCTTGTTTGATGTAAATTTACAGAAAATGCATCAAACAAATGTTCAACAAATCACTGCATTCTGCTTTTAAACAGCTTGCGCTGCCCCACTCGGGATGGTATCCCCCACAAGGGGGAGAGGCACAGCGAAGGATTGCTCTGGAGAACGTTCGCTCACATTGGGATTAAACTGCACTTAGCTGTGCAGAAGTGATTATGTTTCTTAACCTTTCAGTGGATGGGACTTTAAGATGTGGAAATAAGGAAAAAGGGAATTAATTGCAGAGGATTCTAGTGTCTCTTTTTTAATACCACTAATTCCCTTCTATTTTTTATTTCCAGTTACAAGAAAACACATGAGACCCTGAGCCATGCAGGACAAAAAGCAACAGCAGCTATCAGCAATGTAGGAACTGCTATCAGCAAGAAGTTCGGAGATATGAGGTATAGGGATCTGCTGCTTCTCTGGTCTTATTTTGAGGGCAAAAAGCATAAGTCGTCTGTCAGCTCTTCTTTTATTTTAGTGTTTTAAAGATTCAGGTACTTTGTAGTTAGTATTTTATAAAACATTCATGGTTTCAACCAAAAAGAAGGGATAATGATGAATTAAGATACAACTCTTATTTGAGTCCTTTTTTTTGTTTTTTTGTTTTTTTTTTTAAAAAAGGAAATTTGAAATCCTTTTGAAATAACTTTGCAAGCTCAAGGAAATGTACCAGTAAAATGAAACAAAAAATTTCTGTTAGATCTTTATTAACCCAATTTATTCATACATGGATTCTGGAGAATCAACATCATCTGAAGAAAACAAGCCTGCCTTGGAGATGCCTGTAGAAAGATAAATTAAAAAAAATATTTCAGGCTATATTTTATCAGCTTTTTCAAGATACACAAAGGCAACGTTTTGTTCTGCAGTTGTATGTATAAAAAAGATATGATGAAACTTAACAGGACTTGAGGTGAGGAGAACTGTCACTTACATGTCAGGCTTTGTATGTTGATGTATGTTGAAAAGTGTTGGTGCTGAAGTTTCTCAGAACAAGAGCATAAATGAAGAAATCGTATGTTGTAAACCAGCACTTTAGTCTTCAACTTGGTAGCAGGATTACAGAACTTCTTCTCAGGTGTTCTAGGGAGTTGATTTTTTGGCACAAAGTAAGTGGACATGTGGAACTACAATGTATTGTTTGAGCTGCAGAATTAGGGTCTCACTGATTAGAGATACTGGTATATACTCACTTTTTTGTCGTTTTGTAATGTATGAGGTAATCGTATCCTAAGATCTGTGTGAATCCATTTTACAGTATTTCAAATATGTATGGGGTATTTTTCTGGCAGCTAAAACTTATTTTTTCCAATTTTTAATTTTTAATCTCAATATTAAGAAATCTTTAGAATCCCTCCTTTATACCTGTTTTTTACATACAGTTTCATAAACCCTCTAGAGAAGTACTACTGTTTTTCTAGGTGAAACTAAAAGAGGAAAATCTTCATCGCTGTATGCTCTGGTTTACAATGTCTTTTTCCACATTGCAGTTTAAGATGGAAATCTAGTGAGTGACTTGCAACCAGGGTATGAGCATAAAGTAAGAACTGTTTGACTCGATACAGCTAAACAGCCATAGGTACTATAAGCCTAGAAAAGGATTTAAGAATAAGGAGGCATGGAGTTACATTTTTGGAGTATATTTTTTCGGCATTCAGCAATCTGAGAGCTGAAAACTTTCTAAAACAGAGGTTTGAGCTTTCATTTAAAAGTCTTCAAAGAGTTTTTTCTTCATTAAATTTCTTTTTTTTTTAAATTTATTTTAACTCGTCCGAGCTTTTGGCATTCGTTGCACATCGTGTCTCCTCAGATGAACAGATAGTTATGTGGTTAAGACGTGTGGTTTATTTGTTTGTTAGTTCATTCCTTGTTCTGTGTCTCCCTGGTCTTTCCTTTGATGCCTTCTGGCTCTTCTCTTATTAGAAACAGTGAGTGTAGCCCTTCTGACGTCCTTCATGTTTCCTGTGGTTTTATCGTATTTCACTTCAGTTCCCTCTTTTCCAGGCTGAGGCTCCAGTTGCATGAGTTGCTTTTACAAGCCTTTTTCCAACCTTTGTTGATTCTTACTGCCTCCTCTGCATTTGTAGTTGTATTCTGTATTTTTGAGAAATGCATGAGATGCGTGTGCTGCATGTGGCACCAACACATCCTCCGTTTCGTTTTCTGTTCTTTCCCAACACTTCGTCTTCTAACAAAGACAAGCCCACAGCTCAGTGAGCAGGTCCTGTTGCTGCTTCCACGCTTTAGATCCTACTGCAGTAACCAAAGAGTTGGTGTTCAAATACCTTGAACACTGGCTCTTCATGATAGCGGGAAGGATGGCTCTAACAATTCAGTACTTCTCAGCTCCTGTTGCTTGCGCTTTGCATAGGGTGTGAGATTAACCGCAAAGGCAGGACTGTCTTCACTGTAATAGAGCGTGTTTTTCCTTTAATATTTCCCTTAATTGCTCACTGTTACCAAATTCCTTTGTCTTGCCTATCAGTATCACCCCCCCCCCATGCTGATCGTGCCTCGGACTAACACTTGGAAAGCAGATGGGTGGTGTTTATCCCATTAGCCCTTTAGCCAAGGGCTCAGAGCAGAGGCTAAGTCCATAAGCATTTTGATTTATCAAGAAGCTTGTTTCTAGCAGCTTTCTTTAACTGAAATTATTACCTTGAACCTGGTTGGGAATTCTTCAGGAAAATTTGGACTACCAGCACTGCCATTTTTTTGTGGACACTTACTGTTTTCAGTTAAGTTCTCAGTTAGAGTTTTCTTGACACTTGAAGATGAAGCAGCAAGCAGTATAGCGAATATCCTGTAGTTACATAAAGCATGGCATGACCTGGGCCTTCTGCATCTGCGGAACATCCTAAATCTGGAGTAATGGTCAGTACGCTTCCCTCGGCAGCAACGCTGGCCTAACGTCTTGGCTCAGCTCGGGCAGATGCAGTTCTGTGTGGGGTCACACTATAAACTTTATCACTTAAATAACCTGACTTTTAAAATCTTCCCCTCTCCCACTCCAATCCCAGCTGTGTTTGGGGGAGTAAGCTGTAAGGGGGCATGCATTCTTTGTTTTATTGTTTGCTTGCTATTTTGCTAATTCAAATAATTTTATTTTAGTGATCTAGTATATGGATTATCACTGCCCCCTCCCATAAAGCTGATCTAAACACATATCAAACTCTGGCTTAATTCTTTTGGCTAGGCATTAAGGCTGATAATCACTAGTGGCATCCAGATGCAAATCCCTATTCTGCTTTCGTTCAGAGCAGACACTTGAAACTCATTTCTAAAATCCAGATGATCATCATAATTCCCAGTATGTTCAGCAGTCTGGTGTGTTTGGCCTTAACTCTTTGCCTGTGGTGAGGATGATTTTGAAAGGGTTTGTAATCAGCCTAACTCTAAATATCAAAGCCTGCATTCTTGGTGAAGCAAAATTCTGTTTTCCAGGTTGCCTGCTATGTCAACTGTACAGAGCACCATATGAAGCACATATGTTTCTGTTCTGAAGATGCAGGGTCTTAATTAATAACCTGAAAGATATTTCACCCTGGATTGTCTCTAAAAATATTTACTAAAAATATGATCTATCAGAAACGGGCCAGATAGACTCCCCCGAATGTGCCATTTTGCTGTGTTAGAATCAAGAAGATGAAATCTACAAGAAAGAAAGAAAAATGACAAAATTCCCTGTGTCCCAGAGAATGGAGGAGCCACCCTTTGGGGACAAAGTGCTTTTCATGCAGCTGCTGTGCTTCTCTTTCATCCTCATGCTAGCTTCCCAGCGTTGCAACACTCTAACTCATTTTGTGTATGAATAATCATTAGCATTTTACATCTTCTAAATTTTATATGAATAATTATCACTTGCAAGGTCTCTTTACAGTTGTAATGCATTCTATTTAATATTATCATATTACTACAAGTACCAGAAATGCATAGAAAACCAGTATACACATACTTTTTTTGCTTTGGGATACAAACCAGGCACTAGTAATATAGCTAAGATAATAGATTATTCATTAATAGCTCTTGTGATTAATGATGTGCCATCAGGATTTTTTGTTGCCCCTCCATCCCCAAATCATATTATCTCCTTTAGCATTTTCTGATATGGAGAAGAAAGGCAAAAGGGAAGAAGGGAGTCCCAGGTCTCTCACAGGGTGGTAGTGTGGGCTCAAATCTCGCAGAAGGAGAGGTTACACTGGCACTTCAACGTGGCCCTTGGCATGTAGAGCAGAGGTGTGATACGACATTGAGGATATTTATCCCTTGCTTCTTTGCATATTGGTAAAGTTTGGATCTTTTCATGCAATACTGCTGGACTGCTCTGCAGCTGTCTATGTGGATCTAAGAGTTCAGCCCCGCTGATGGCCGTTTTAGAAAGAAGTTGTGATACCAAGTAGGGGAACTCTGATTTTTTGTTTGCATTGAAAATTAAAAATAAAAAAAGGAAACTACGGATACTAAACTCCTACATGCGCACTACCACACACATTACTACTACACAAGTAAATGCATTTAAAGATTAAGCTAACAAAGGCATGCTAATCATCCTAATCTGCAGATTAGGATGTCAGCACTTACACTGCATATACATCCTTTATTCAACTGTCTTGTACATTTTCTTTAATTACATGACTGCACAGACCCATTTCAGGTTCACTGCCTGGGATGAGCCAGCTCAAAAGATGAATAGAGGTGATACAACGCCTCGTTCCTGCCAGGAGCTGGAAGGCACGTGTGGAGAGAGACCGAAAGCTGCAGGGAGGGAGAGGTTGGGGGCATGAGTGAGCAAGGTGAATGTGCCCCTCAGAGGTGAGTGAGATCAGCACAGAAGTCACTTGAGGTCCCAGAGAGGCGGAAGAAGGCCAAGTTCATTGCTGTGGAAAGGGGCAAAGGAAGTTCTGGGAAATACAAGGCAGATCCTGGGGGAATGCATTAACCTGTTATTTTCTGAGAGTCTAGAAGATAGCATGATGGCAAAAATGTAAAAGGATTTGTCAAGAACAATTATGCTGAACTGGCAGCACCTGTTACAGAGGACAGAGGGGTGGCAGAACAGCTTGACTTTGGTAAGGCTCTCCATACTGTAAGTGAGCTACAGAAATACAGTTTAGGTGTTACTGCTTTGGCAGTAAGAGGGCATAGGGAGTTGAAAATTATATGCAAAGAATAGGTCTCAATATTTTACCATAATGCAGGATTTTGTAGGTACCTGTCCCAAGTCTGTTACTCTTCAGCATGTTCATTACCGGTTTAGATGATGGGATTATGTGGACACTTAAAATCCCCAGTGGAAGGGAATGCAAGCACTTCAGACAACAGGATTAGAATTCAAAATGATTTTAAATGATAAACCGAAATTCAGTGTGGGAAAGAGTATGGTGCTTTATTGACAGCTGGAAAAAAATGAAGAGCGGAGATGACCAGCCAACTTTGCAGACTGGGGCCTAGCAAGTGCTAGGCTGCTGGCTCACAAATGCCGCAGGAGTCAATGCTGTCATCCTGTCATTGCTAGTACAAACTTAATTCCAGCAAGTGTTGCAGGAGCGTTGTCTATAAGATTCGGGAGAGAACTGGTCTGCTCAGCTCCGATGGGGGCTCAGCTGGAGTATTGAGGCCAGCGCAAGGGTGCTGCTCTTGGAAGGGTGTGCAGGTGAACTGCAAGGCATGGGGAGAAAAATAAAAAAAAATAAAAATGAGCTTCAGAAAACACAGCCTGTGAGAGCGTTTGAATGAGTTGGCTTTTAGGATAGACAAATGTGGCTGAATAATGAAAGGACAGGGAGGATGTAGTAAGTTAATGTGAGAGACCAGGTAATGCATTCAGCTATAAAGCTGAACAGAGGCATAGGCTATTTCTGAAGGCTGTGAAATCTCTCTCGTTGAAGATTTTTAGATGCAGGTTAAGCCAATATCTGCTGGAGATGGCTCAGCCATGCTGATGGCATCAGCAAATTAATCTGCTTTAGTGCTGTAGGACTTGATTTTTGCTATGCCTTTATTGTTGTGCCTTTTGGGGGTTTTTGTTGTGGTGGTGGTGGTGGTGGTGGAGTTTTTTGCACAGCCTTTTGCTATCCATTTCCAGGATGTCTGTGATCTAGGGATGTTCTGGGCACTTAAAATTGGTGCTGAACTCACTGGGAGCTGAATTCCTTGAAATACTGTAGCTGTCATACCCCAAACTACCGTTCTTAAACCTCTACGTCTCTGTTATCCCCTATAAAGGAAATATTAATATTCTCTTGCTTCAGAATGTAATTTCATAAGCATTTCTTTTGCTAATGGGTGAGGCAGTTGTTTTCTCGCATTTCTACTGACAGTGGCCCCTTCCTTTGCGCTGGTGGTAGAGCTCTGCAGTAACACAAGTTTCCTTATCGTATGGCTGTGCAAGTATCTGCATTAGCACGGAGAAGGGAGTGCCCGTTACTGGGAGTCAGCAGGTAGTAAAAGGAGGCTACGTATGGCAACAATATTACTTAAGCAGGTCTAAGCAGAAACATGTTGTGAAGGTAAATCCATGAATGTTTGGGGAGCACCAATAATACATGATGATGAGCCCTGTAAATAACACTGAAGAAATCAATGCTTTTCTTCAGAGCAAGATGTGAATATTGTGCAATAAATAATGCATCATGCCACACATGGAAAAGGATGTGAAAAACAAGTATTGAAGGGGTGTTCATTAAGTGTGCACCGTCTGTCTGGCTCCCTGCATGAGGCAGGTGTTCCCTTGAAGTGGTCTGTAATTAAAGACTACATCAGTAACACACAGATGAAGGAGAGGCTCTCTGCCTCATCGTTTCTCGACTTTGGAATCTTAATAACATCCTTTTAATACTGTGTATCACTGTGCCTCTCCCAGTTCTGCTGCCTTAATTAAGCTTCTTGTGAGCTGGAAAACAGTGTCAAAGTGTTTACAGTATTGTTTTCAACAAGGAAAAAGTATTTTGGAAAATGTCATTTTAGGAATTAAAAGCCCCTTATTTTTTCCATACCCTTCACAACTGAGAGATGATTAAGAAATCCAGAGGAGAAAAAAGACATTTGCTGCTGATGTACATGCACAATTCCAGTTTGCCTATACTTTCTCTTTAATGAGATTAAGGTAGGATTTGGGGAGGGAAACCAGTTAGCATTGTTTAAATCTGATCTAATGAAGAGAACACAAAGTTTAGCAGACATAACTTCCATTCTTTGTTGTTCACAGAATAGGTGACCATGTAATGAAGGAATGTGTGCAAATTTTTGCTTTGAAGGAATCTCAACTGGTCCATGTTCTAGTGTGAATTTCAGCATCCAGATTTGAATACAAATGATTTTATTTTTCTTCTTGGGCAATTTGACATGCTACAGATATGTATGTATATTTTTGTACATTTTCATAATACTTTTAACTCTTGCTTTTCTTTCCTTGTGCATCCACCACAGATCGCATTCAATTGGGTAAGACACATTACTATCCTTGAATGCAGCTTCTGTATTTGACAGGATTTGTTCTATGGAATATAATGCAGTAACCTCTTTCCTTTCAGCATCATTACATATGATAAAAACATATGCTACTTAAACTGTAATGCCTCATTTTTACAGCATGGTGAGTATAATGAGGAAACGACTAGACTAAGTGTTTGCCTTGCTCTTGAGTTGATTAATCTCAAATTCAAATAACGAACACATTCAAAAGATGTTGCTCTTGGGGAAAACCTGTTTATATGTAATCCCATTCTCTTAATCTTTTTCTGTCACAGGTTGGAACATAAAGAGAAAACACACACTGAAAATTCTGTTCAGCCTGCAGAGTTTTATAAAGATTGTATAAAGAATTTAATTACCTCCTCTTCGATAAAGCAACAGTGTATTAGTCATAGGTGTACATGGTTACTCTTTCAAAAAGTCTTGAGTCTTGAGGATATTTCCAATAGTAAGCCAAGTTCTTAACGTGGTTTAAAAAGGGTTCTTTATATTTAGAGCTTGAATTTATTGATGATGTAAAGCACTTCTGTATATCGTGAATTATAAAACAATTTTATGTGTGCTGAATGTCTCTGTAAGCATTCTGGCTTTATGTCAGTTTACCCAGCAGAGGGGCTGAGCAGCCTCGAATCCCCTACTGTCCCCCTGGCCTGGTAGCATCGCCAGTGCACAGGACAGCTGAAGAACAATTTTTGTGTTCAGCTAAATAATCTTAACATGGACTCTTACTTCACTGAGAAAACTTCAAAATGGGGCATAGATTGACCTTCCTATCTCACTCTGACATGAAACCAAAGCGTAACGTTTAGCAACCTTTGTCAGGAAGGATCTGGAGGATCAGAATATCTCCTTCTCTGGAGGTACTCAAACCCCGCCTGGATGAGGTCCTGTGCAGCCTGCTCGAGGTGACCCTGCTTTGGCCGGGGGGTTGGACTGGGTGATCCACAGAGTTCCCTTCCAACCTCTATCGTTCTCTGATTCTGTGATCTCTGTTCTCTGCCTGTGCACTGACCACCATCACAGATGTGTGTGTCTTTAAAAAAGCTTAATGTTTTAGGCTTCTAGTAAAAGAAGATGTTGTCGCTGTCCCTATAACTTGCATCCTTACCTCATAAAGAAATTAAAAGATGAACTCAGTGAAATGTGCACTGAGTATTGAGATTGTCTGTCACATGCCATCTCTCAGCTGTGTGAGGTTAATTTGGCACAATGTAATCTTCTTACTTAGACCTTCGTATTTGGAATGTTTTGCTGTTAGAAGAGGAGCAGTCTCTGCTGAAATACTTCCAGATTCTTGTTTTTGCCTATTTGTCATGTGTTACAAGACTAAAAAGGCAAGCATGCTTGTTTAATTTAACTAGAATTGTTAAAGATCAGCTGCACTTGTGAAATGTTTGGGCTAATCTTCCCTAAGTCTTAAATATGATGTGAAAAATTGAACATGAAATATTTGTATTGTCTGCTGTCAGTTCTTGGCTGTCTGAGCTTAGCAGAAGCCTTAAAATATTTACAACAGCAAATAGTTCGTGTAAGGTCTCTCTGTCCCACCTGCTTGCCAAAAATCTCTTTCCTCCCCCCTCCCCCCCCCCATTTCTGAATCTTTAATCTGGGAAAAAAAA
>Ga0065711_1039146_pt1 | contig 18079 bp, 18 predicted proteins | sample Hoacrofraction12_FD_59098 | JGI IMG/M metagenome (GOLD analysis project Ga0065711, IMG submission 59098) | Hoatzin crop microbial communities from Cojedes, Venezuela - Epithelial fraction 12 v2 (version 2) | ecosystem: Host-associated > Birds > Digestive system > Esophagus > Crop | place... | reverse complement strand
GCTTCGGCAGGGGGGTTGGACTGGATGACCCACAGAGGTCCCTTCCAACCCCTACTATTCTGTGATTCTGTGATTCTGTGATTCTGTGAGACACCCATGTTTAGGCACCTGACTCCTGCCTGTAGCCTGCGTAGGCTTAGGCACAGCACCCCAAAAGGCATTTTGCTTCTAACCTTTAGAAATGTCTTGATGAACGACGCTTCCACAAGGCTGGGTCCCACTTAGGATACTGTGATGCAGCTTTGATGGTCTACATGGTTATTCCCTGCCCAGCATGGACCCGTACATCTAATCTTCACTTTCTACCTTCTCACCTTTTCCCCTGTGCCACGTGCTGCATGCACCAAGATGGGAATGAGCATGGCTTACACTTCCTCAGATACTGGATTCATCTAAATCCTCCCCTGCTTTCCTGTTTGCTCTATCGGAGGTTAAAGTGGAAGTAAATACGTTTAGCTCTAATGCATGTGCAGCGCAACTGAAGCGATCGTGACCTACCATTAAACTTTAAAAACCCAGAGAAAAACCAGGAGAGAGATGTTCAGAGATGCAGTTCAGCCTTATCAAATTCTTCACGTGCTTGTTGTGGTGTGTTCGTATTCCTGGGCTTCTGCTTGGAGGAATGTTGCTGATAAAATCACCTCACTAAACATGGGCTTTTTGTGTTTTAGCTGATGTTTACAGTGCGCAGACAGTAAGAGTAGCTCTGGATTCCTGTAGGCAAATGTCCTGAGGACATTTGCAGTGTCTTGTTGCAGATGCTGATCAAACCCTGCTACATACACGCTTCAGCAGGAGTCCTGCCTGGTCCTCCTTAGAGCCACGTCATCTTTGGCAAGGCAGAAGACAACTCTGAGCACTTGCCCCTGCACCCAGAAAAAGAAGAGACCTTTGCTTCTCTGAGACCATCCTGGGGCTGCCAGGAAATGCACCACTGCTATTATCTCATTGTTTTCCTTGCAGATGATGTCCCTGTTGGATGATTCCCCTCACTGAACTCCCTCGTGCTTCCTCAGGGATGCAGAAAGCCCCATCCTGTGATGGTGATGAGGGCAGAAGCACAGCTGGAGCCTACAGGCAGTTTCCCACAGATCTGCACATTCCTCCCGTGCCCTGGAGAAGTGACCTGCTCACCACGTCAACCCTCATGCAAGGAGCTGCAGCTCAGGAGGCGTGCCTGGAGAGGTGGCAAGGGGACTTCTTGGGTGAACAGAAAACAAACCAAGGAAAACTGCCACAAGCCTGGATACCCCCCTCCACCGACAAGTTACTCTATGCAGCTTCTTGTGAAACCCGTCAGTGGGGCCAATGCCAAGACCCAATGAACAGAGCTATGTAAACATGACGCCGTGAAATCTTCACTCAAGGCAAGTCGCCTAGTATTTGGTCACATTGTGATCTCCACACTCAGGAAGGTTTGCCAATGTTCATACCCCCAGGGGTTTTAGGATAGTATCTCCTTCCCAGCCTCCAAATTCCCACCGCCGATATCTGCTCCAAACTACCCAAAGGCCATGTGGCCTGCGATGGCAGCAGAGCCCAGTGATGGAAAGTGGCAGCTGCCTTCATCCAGGACAGCTCCTGGCCTTCAGCCTGTGGAGGATGATGAGAGATAGGGGCTGTTCTCAGGAGAGCATCTCAGCTCTGGCCTTAGTCCCATCGCCTCAAGCTATTTTGAAAGGAGCTTTTTCTCCTTCATTTTTCATAGAATGAATCTTTAAGTGATGAAAACCAGTAGAGGAAGTGGTGATCAGGAAACAAGTTATTACCCTAGATCCTCCCAAGATCCACCTCTCTGTCAGTCCTCTAATTAGGCTGAGAATATCTGGGACAAAACCAGAATGACAGATTTTATGCCTCTGAAATAATTGATCTTAAAGTTAATGTGGACTCATAGTGATCTGATTCACTGGGGCAAATTCCTGGAGAACTAAATCCCTGCTTGTGCATTCATATCCATGCCACATCTGCTGGCAGCCAAGGGCTCTTATCAGGGCAAGCATTCCTTTGTGCTGCCCTGTGAGCACAGGCATGCTGGTGTGACCTCTATAATATAGTTAATTCTCCTGTAGTAACACCTAGAAGCCAATTCATCAGTCTGGAGAGGGCACACCATGTACAGCATTGCAGGTGTTGTTGTGATGTGGTAGCAAGGGAAGACAAACACAGAAAAATGTCAAATTGAGAAATTAAAAATGAGGCTGAACGACTGTGGTTTGATACAATGGCACATGGTGACCATCACAAGAAAGTGAGGCTGCCCGGGAGATGGGTGGGCACAGTGATGTAGTCTAACGTTTTGGCAGGAGGTATCTCCCTGGAGGGCAGCCACCTGATGGGCTTTGACTATCAGCAGGACATCCCAAAAAGCTGTCAGCCCTCTTCGTCCTCCTGCCTGCAGTGCTGCAGAACTGAGGCTACTGTTATCTCCCTCCCTTGCTATCAAAGCACCCACCCATGAACATCGCACATGTGGACGTGCCTGGCAGAGCCTGCAGCATGGATGGGATCTGAGGTGAACGCACGCGGACATTTCTGAATGATGAACTGTACGGAAAAGGCAATGCCAAAGCACTCCTCCTGTGCCATGTCTGCCTGCCTGCAAGACCTTGTGATTTTTAGAGAAATACTGGGTCAGTATTACTGTCCAAAAGGTAACGTCTTGAAACCTTTGCTAAACAACGAGCTTTCTCAGGGGAACTGGGAGGAGGCCTGTGCTATACAAAATCCCTTAGCTGACATCTGTTCAAAATCCACATCTGTGCCCGCTGCCAGCTGTCTGATCGGACCCAGAGCACCAACAGTCTCCAGTAAACATCCAGGGCCTTGAGAACAGCATGTCTGATGTTGGTGACCTGATGGAGATCTCAGAGATCTCTGACCAAATCCGACCAAATGTTGTGGTGCAAGTGCAAGCACTAGAGCCAGGCACTCTCGGCTCCCTTTGAATCTATCAGAGTGAAACAGGAATTTCCAGGGCACAGCTGTCATGCCTGTCTGTGAGCTGAAGAGCAGGTGAGATGATCTGCTCTCTAAAGCACCCTTTTCTCTCCACTGGCTGTAAAAACTATCTGTGTGATGGATTCAAATGGAGCCTAACGTTAGCTGTGACAAAGGCCACTCTACCATTTCCAGTGATTATTCCAGGGTGTTCAACCCACAGTACCAGCTTTGCCTGAAGTATTTTCATTCACAGCAGCTTGAAAAAAAATTTATTTTATTGCTCCAAATGGCATTTGTTACAGCTATGGTTGCTCTACAGCCAGCTAGCAAGCAAGCAAGCCCTCCCCACGTCACATGCCACAACATGGGGGGCACATCGCCGTCACTGATGTGGTTGGTAGTGAAAGTCTGAGCACTTGTACACCATGTTGCCCAAAAGATCTGGGAATTTTGGAGAATTTCTGTGCAAGCAGAGCATTAGCGCTGTGGCTGATCAGCACCATGCTTAGACATCTTATCCAGCCAGCACTCCCTGTGTTGGTGGTTGGAAGAGATAGGCTCTTCGGAAAGCGCGCCAGTGTGGATAAGCTAGGGGCTGAGACAGGGTGGCGAGGATACCCCTTTTATGCTCATGGTCCTCAAGTTTTGACACCTTCTCTTATGGGCCCACTGCTCCTCTGCACAGGCTCTCTACTGGCACAGAGGCAGCCCCAGGTCCTGGCACTGTCCCGGGGAAGATGTCCCTGCAGCCAGCACGCTGCTAACAGGACCCATCCAAAGGAGGGGTGTGAGTGACGGATGGTGGTGTGAGGGATGGATGGCGGTGATAACGCCGGGACATTGTGCTGTGATCCAGACACACAGAGCAAATGCTCCAGAGGGAAAGGGGGAAAACCAGAGTCATCCGCATAGGGGGAAAGGATGAAAGCTTTAAAAAAAGCAGCAGGGTCTGCCTGGGCAGCGAGACTGCAGGAGGTGTAGAAGTAAAATTTCACTTCTGGAGGGACAGAAGACATGTCTTCACGTTGACGTACTGAGAGCCTGAGCACTCCAGCTGTCTCAACTCCTGTTCTTGTACAGAGCTTATTCAGACCTAGTCATGGCAATAACATTGAAGGTACAGATGGCAGGCGCAGGGCTGGTACTTCGGCCTTCCTGCAGACTTCATGTTGCCTAATACCACATGACACAACCCCTGTGGAGACTCCAGCACTTTTACCTAGTGCCCTGTGCTGATCCCCAACTCTTGTGAGCAAGCCCCTTGCCACTAAATTCAGCCTGCTTTCCTGTTCACAACCTCTTCAAGAGAAGCAAGCACCCAGAAGGCCCAGGCTATAACCCTTCTCCCTCCAGTCCCCATAAATGCAGTACAGTGGATGGAGAAGTTGAGCTGGGAGATGAGCCACAGCACAAACCTACACAGACATCCACAGCCTCTGCCCTGACTGTGGGCTGGCGTTGGGCAGGGCACAGGGGCTACAAGCCCTCATTACTTGGGCTGCTGTACTACTGCCCTCTGCTACAAGCACTTCGAGTTATGTCAGCTGTGGTTGTGGTTTCTGCATTTGGCCTGAGATTAGAAGTACTTAAGGATTTCAGTTCACGTGCTACCTAGCATTTGCCACCAGGTCTTAGCCCTGCTTGTGTGTCTGGGGCTATTTTCCAGCAAAACAGTCCATTAAAAATACTACTATAACTTCACTGGACAACACATGCAGACAGTTATGAGTTAGGTAAAACAGCTCCTTATGAATCTGGGCCATGTTTGTGGTTTTTAAAATAATCTTAAAATAAACTTAAAAATCTTAAAATAAGCGATAAAGTTCTAAGTATGCTGAAAAGGCTCAAAACGCGGCGATCAACCCCAAATTTGTTCTCACTGCTTGTTCTGTTTGCAAAACTGCTTTCAGGCTAATCTTGTGAATTGTCCAGGTCTGACTCATGGGTCCTGTGTGCTGGTGGTGCTTGTATCACACCAGTTACTGCCCAGACTCCACATGCAGAGCCCTGCACACCTGGGTACAGCTCCATTCCCAGCAGTCTTGGTGGGCTAAGGACGCAGGGAGGATAAGGTTTTTGATAGAAGTACCACTTATTTCTAAACTATTCCTTGATTTTATTTTTTTATTTATAAACATCTAGCAGTTAGCCATTTCTGCTAGTGGCAATGCAACCTGGACTGTTTACAAACAACAAGACATGCTCCTAATTTGAAGGAAACAGCATTATTTTCAGAATTTGGTTTAAATCCAGCCCTAAACAAAACTCGTGGTTTTCAATTTTTCCCATGGAATGGGAATCCCTGGTCTGTGGAAGTGCGCTGTGGTACTTAACTTCACCAGCATCACTGTTGCCATTAAAACTGATACTGCTTTGAGTACCAAGTCATGGCTCTGACAGCTACATAATGAGCAGGTTTCTCGTTTAAATCAAGTGTGGAGTGTTCCTGAGGCCAGGCCCTACAGCAGGCTTATCCATTCTACTCTGCAACTCCTGACCTCGTGGGCACAAGTGTCCCAAAAATCCAGGCTGAGGTTTTTTCATAGCATTGCACTGGATTCAGGAAAAAAATTAATGACATGGAAAGCTGTCCTGGATTCGGCAACCTGGAGTCTTCCACTAGAAAGGTAGTCATGTCTGTTGCAAGGCTGGTTTGCCTATGAGGGGTCCTGCAGCACCAAATCGAGACACTAGCTGAGGTCCCTCAGCCCAGATAGTTCCATAGCTCAGTGCTGGGCAGGGCAGCTTCTGTCTCAGACCTAGGTCCGCTTGCCCTGCTCACATGGCATTACACAGCATGGATGCTCTTTTCACTGGCTTTGTGCAATGTGCCCGCATCCCAGGGTCGCTCCCTCCCCAGCATGTCTGCTGAAGGCCAGTGGAGCCCAGATCCCAATTCAGGTTCTTCCTGCGTGTGGATTATGGCACTATGGCCACCAGGCAGGTCTAGCTGTGATTGACCACTCCCGAAAGGCTCTCCCAGTGACACTTGCACCCCTGCCAGCAGCTGCCTCCCCACACCTCTGCAAGCTGGCATTGGGTCCCCTTGTAGAAGGTCATTTGAATGTCTTTGGTTATTGCTGCGTCGTTTAACCATGTCCTAATTTTGCGGCATTTGCGGTTGTATCTGATCTTTGTCTCTCTTATTTTGTTACATTTTAGAAATGTAATAAACAAAATCTTTCTAAAAGAAAGAAAACATGGCAGAGATTTGAAATGGAAAATGAGCGCAAACTGGACCTATGCCTCTTTCTTAGATGCCAGAAGGAGGGGAAGAAACAAAACCCACAATGACAAACACTATTAATAAAGTGATGAAGGCCGTTCTCAAACAGGAGTGCAGCTGGAGGCAGAGCCAGCTCGCTGGCCTTGGACGGTCCCTCTGTGTGGTGCAGGGGCCTCGCCAGCTTGAGTTGGCACAGGGAGCGTTCACTGGGTGGGAAAGGCCACAGACTGACCTAGCAGAGCTTTGGGAAATGTCCCAGACTGCTGGCAGAGGACTCATGCCCAGGGGGTGTGTTTCTGCTGCAGCAGGGACCAATATGAGCCAGACTATGGAGTAGACCTACGTGTTGGGTGGGTCAGGCGCTGTGCATTGCCTTTCTAGCCCTGTGGCTGTGGGTCTGAACACCGAATAAGAACATGTCTGATGACAGGGGTTGCGTCCAACTGCATTTCAGCTTGGTGACCTAGAGCCTTTCTGCCTTTGGCTACCCCAGAAAGCAAGAAGCCAGGAAAGGCAGGGCAGCTGCTGACCTCTGTAGACCCTGGCATCTTCTTGCTCAAAATCCAGCAAAACTATGGGGCATGTTTGTCCAGACCTCTGTCTCTCTTGCCCTCGAATGTCGGCATGGGCAGCAGCTGGAGCAGATATGTTTCTGTTGCACAGAGAGCAACTGTGCCCTGGTCTCTTGCACTGAAGCACCTGGGCTTTGGTGTGCATCCTGTGCAAGCCACTGTCACTGCATAAATCAACAGAGATGCCCAGTAAGATCCCCATAGGGAATCCGGTGTGGATTCTTGTGAAGAAGACAAACGTGTCTGACAGGAGTGGGGCTGCCACAAGTTGGAAGTGCCTATAGGGCTTGTGAGAAAGGTTCTGCTTCAACTCCTCCCTTTGTAGGTTTCAAGCACCCTTCACCTCCTTGCTCCCAGATCTGGTGGGGCGAAACCTGGGATGTTCTTCAATCTGCTGCTGGACTTGCTCAGTGCTCTATGGAGCAATGGACCAGGCTATGTGGTCATAACTAGCCCATGATTAATAAGGAGGGAGCCCCTTTCAGTCCCTCTCTAGCTTGGTGAATAGTTTTTACAAATGGGAACCACACTAAGGCAAATGACAAATGCCATGGTTTTACAGTACGTCGCAGGAGACACTGGTCACCACTTTGAATGAAGAATAATTTCATGATAGTCCTAAGCTTGAAAGCACCCTGAGGTGGGTCACTTACTCATTGTCGTATGACAGCTGTTCCCATTAGAGTGGGCAACTGAACTCTTCAAGGGCTAGAGAAAGCACCCACACTATGACTTGCAGGAGGCCCCAGTATCTACAGGAAAGAGATCATAGCATATTCGCAATCCACACTTGTTTCTCTACGAGAACTGCAGGAGTAGGGGATCAGCATCAGTCTTTGGGTCTGACACTCTACAGCGATCTCAGAGACCAAAGCAGCTAAACATCTATCAGCTTTCCTTGCACCCATGGGACTTTTAAAAATGAACCTCCTAGATGAACCCAGGTGAACACACACTTCATCCCATAAAGGAAGGAAAAAAATGCAGAGGACCTGACAGTCCAGCTAAGGCCAAAATGCTGTGTGGCTCCAAGTCCAATGAAAATATTACTGTGTGCAAGATACCTCACCCAGGCACACAGGAGTGCTTTGACACTAGAGAAGCAGTGCATCAGATCCAGATCTCATCTCTAGACAAAATGCTATGAAAGAAAGCAAGCTCCTTTCTCCATCCCAAAAGCCAAAGCTGCATCAAGGGGATAGAAAACTTGTGGTTTCTTCAGGCGACTAACTAAAGCTCTATAGCATGGAGGTGATAAAACACAGTACAATAAAGAACACCAAGAACTGAAGAACCCCTCTCTTTTTAACAGTCTTCCAGAGATACTAGCAAATGAAACATTCAAGGCCCATTATCCCATGATTTAATTTTTCACTCTAGGATCATTCCTGTCATGTCATAAAATCCCTTCCATTAACTTATCATGCTTCATCTAGAAACAACATCGGCTCCTTGCCCCTACTTTCCGGTTTGGAAGGCTGTTCAAGAATGTCATTCTTCTGTTGGCTAGAAATTTTCATCTGTCCTCCAGTCTAAATTTGTCTGGAAAATCACCCAATCTCAAAGCACGAGCCTGTGACCAAAAAGGGCCATGTTTAGGTAAGTACAGGTGGAGTCATTGCAAGAGGCAAGGCTTGGCATTAACTGGAACTCCAGGTCCAGTCACTAGTCTCATCACTGGTCCCTCTTATTTCAGTGACCGTGACCCACAACTCCCTGAAACACCTGAGAAATCAGTTCCCTGTCTGTGTGGGAAAGGATCAGGAGACACGGTAAAGCTGCACAGGAATTACCTGGAAGAGGAATAGACCTCTTTCATCATGGATAACATTGATGCCAGGACAAGAAAACAATTATTATCCCACAGCTGTACAAGGACAGATGTACACTGTTTCCATGAAGCGTACAGATTCCTGTTGGAACATCCTTTCTGGAGGAGCTGAGCCATGCTTGTAAAGGACACACACATAGCTACAAGACTAGATCCGATGAACTGTCTCCATTGATGGTTTTGTCTGTATCTGGGCAAGTAATATCCTTTGGGAAATGGTGTCTAAGGGTGACAGGAAATCTCCCCAGTCTTGTCAAATACCCTAGAAAGATCACCAACTATGGCTCCCCCTGAGACCATGGTATTATATCAATGGATCCCTATCCCCAAGCCACAGCTCGCATCAGCAGATTTAAGTCCTCCCTAACCACAAACAAATGGGCTCTCAGCACCAAAGACATCAGTAGGTGCAGCCAGGTTCAGCAAGGTAGAGGAGTTCCAGGTTGGGTGACTCGAATCTCAAACCCTGGCACCACCACTGGACATGAGATGGAACAGTAATGAAGAGTTAAAAGGTATTTGGTACATGAGAGACATATCCAAATGGCTTTCACAGTGCCTCAAGTCTACTAGAGCTATTTGAAGACACCTGAATAAAGGGGACTTGAGTGATCTTGGATTTTCAGAAAATTTCTAATGACTTTTCTCACCAAAAGCTGCCAAAGAAACAGCTGTTAAAGAATGTGAGTGTTTAGAAATAATGAGCAAAGGATAGGTTTATTTTAATTAAGGCAAAAGGCAGGAAATTGTGCTAGGGCTTGTGCTGGTCAACATAATGATCTAGATGAAGATACAGAGACATTTTCCTTATAATACCCAATTACACATTGCCCTGAAATAGAAGCCTAATATGGAGAGCTGAAGAAGGATATCCTGATATCGAGTGGTTGAGTGATAAAAAGGCAAATGCAAAGTAACACCTATGGGGAAAAACAACCCACAGAGAAAAGCAACAAAGATGATCAAAAGGGAGATGAAATGGGCTGGGACTCTGGAAGAAGAAGAGACCTCAGTCTGGAGGACTGCCCAGTCAGGAGTGGCCCAGATACCACTGATAGGAAATGGTTGTTCACTGCAGGAACTAGGGTGAAATAATGAAGTGTTCAAGCATTTGGTTTAAAAAAAACAAAGAGAGGGATTTTCTCACCTACTTTAAAGTGTGGAACTCTGCTGCAGGATGCTGCATATGTGGAAGGGTTGAATGGCTTCAAAAGGCACTCAGATACATTTGGGAAAGAGAAATCCATCACAAGACATTAAACACAGAGATGCTGGGCCTGCTTCTAAGAGCCTCTGAGGCACAGATGGTTAGAAAACAGACCCACAGCGAGAAGGGTCCCTGAGCATTCAGTGTTCTGCTCTAGCCATGTCCCCATGGTTGGACACCAGACACTCAACTAGACTGACCCATCTTTTGACCCTCAATAAAGCCGTTCTTATACTCTCTGTCTTCCACAGATGAATGTGCTGCAGTGACTGCCTAATTAATCCGGTTTGTGGCACGGTGAAGTGCAGGCAGGGAGGAGTAACATGTATGGCTCAAGAAAGGATGGAGATTTGTGGCAAGGGCTCTTGAGGTCTGGCTGAGACTCAATGTGCCCAGCAGAGTGAATGCTCCAAGGCTGTGAGGAGCTCTATGGCCCCACTGCATCTTTCTGCTGCCAAAGGACATTCCTCAGAGCTACTTGCTAAATAATGGAATCTAAATTTCCGCCTTCTTGTGGCAAAGTTAAAAAAAACATTAAAATTAACCAAATTATACCCTGGTCTAAACAAAGGAGGGCTAGGGCTGCCAATTTCACAATTATCCCAAATGGCTCGTAATATGACACAGATAAATACTTTCCAATTACCCAATGGAACAAGCCCGCCCTGGGGGAAATGGAGAACAATATATCACAGGGGCCAGAGACCCAGAAGATTAAGGATTCACACTCTTCCACTCCTGCTGCAACCCACACATGGCAGGCAAGGGAGGAATCAGGGTGAGAGCCCTTCCTCACCCATGCCCTGGTGCTACAGGTGGGACTGTGCTCCCAGCAGTACACAGGCAATGGGACACCAAGGAATGGGTCAGTGAGGGGGACTTCTGTAAAGGATTTTGCAGCTTCTGCTGACAAGAAAGCTTGGGGTGGGCTAACGGCTACTGGCTGACTGCAAGATGCTAGGGCTAACATTGCTGTCCTCTCCAGCACAGCTGCAGGTGTGGTATGCTCTCTGTCCTGGTGCATAGAGAGTGTGGAGCAAGCTGCCTGGGGCTGCGGCAAATGCTGGTGGTGTTGCACACACAACACAAACTTGCTCTGGGCTGCTCTTGGGTCTTACGCTCATCTTGCTGCCCACAGAAAGTCATTCTGTGGGAAAGCATGGGTTTGAATTCAGGGTGAGGTATCTCTATAGCAGGAGGGAGAGGACAGGTGATATTCATGCTCAGACTGGTTTGTGTGTTGAGCAGTGTCCCTGGATGGCTTGCAGCAATGTGTGTGTTTGCCTGTATTTTTGTCCCTCACTAATGCAGCATCACTTGCAGCATTTTCTATTTAGGGATGGTACCTCTCAGTCTTCCGACACCCAAGGTTAGCTTAACCACAAAAGCTGAAGAGGTCTGCAAGAGAACTATAGTTTTTTATGTTCTCCACACCCAGGATGCACATGCATGTGTCCCCTTGGAGCACAGAGCTGAGCTAGTCCCCGGGAAACAGTACGCACACTGCTGTAGCTCTGCAGGATTTCTGTCATCCAATATATATATTCCTGGAGACTCTATTTACTGACTTTGCCCCATTGGTACTTTCTGGCCTTGTAAGTGTTCTCTGCTCTCACAAAGGTCTTACAGACCACTCTCATGTGGGTAATGTGGATTTTTTTCTGCAGGACATCCATTGTGCATGTACCACCCAGGCAGGAAAGCTTTCTCTGTAATAGATGCAGAGCCCTGAGACTGAAACCCACATCTCAAAGGCAGGCATGTCTGGGCATGCTGGTTTTACAAATCCATGCATCAGACACCTTGTTAGGCCTCACAGAAACCATAAACTAGCCTTAGAGACACATGACTTCTGTGAAAAATAACAGTGGGCTCCACTTGATTTCCCAGGTGGTGTCCAGGCTCAAGCGTTCCCTCAGACCAGCATTTTCCAGCTTTTCCCTGCACCCAGAACAGCTACAGACATTTGTCTCCAAATGACTATCCTGTGATCCCTCAGCCCTAGGATCCAAGGTCTGGAGACAGTGCTGGACAACACAGGGACTGTGAGAAATCAGATTACCAGCTGTGGCAACATCTGCTGCTCCTGATTTTGTGGATGGGGAAACTGTACTAGTGACTGCACCCTGCAGCCCTTCCCTGGGACGCCATGCCCTTGTCAAGCACTGCTTCCTTATTACCCGGTGGCAGCCGCACAGCAGCCGGGAAATGGACCTGGCTGGGACAGGAGAGGAGTGGCAAAGTGATGGCCAGTGTGCTGTAGGCAAAGGGACAGGTCATGGATGTCAGCCAGTGGCTCAGCTTTAACTGGACAACAGCTGAGGACCTTTAAAAAGAAGTTGAAGACCGTTCCTGGGAAAATCCAGAGGTTTTGGAAATTTTGCAATGGAGAAAGGTGCTTCTCTCACTGGGGGACCTAAGAGTCCAAAGCTTGCTCTGAGGCTGGTGGAAGGACTGGAGTAAGTGGAGACATGTCCACGCTGTGGGCAGCAGCAGAGGGCAGGCTGAGCCCTGGGGAGAGGAGCAAAGCCCATGCCCTGAGCTGAAGGGGTAGCTCATTGCCCCATGCTGTGCCAGGGGTGCTGAGAGCCTTCCCCTCCCTGACATCCTCTTGCCCATCCAAAAAGGCTCAGGAACCTATCTGTGGCCTCAAGCTCTGGGTCCGGTTAGCCCCAAACCTCCTATCTCACTTTCCAGGGAGCTGAGGTGCTAAGTACCATAACCATTAATACTACAGCGCAAGGGAGGATATGGACGTTGGTTACCTTAGAAACCCGCAGAGAGGTAATTTTCTGATTTATATCAGATCCAGAACCAATGCTTTAAAATGACATACAGGCTTGTTGTTTCGGTAGAGTAACTGAAAGCAGATGCTGGACGGAGCAGCCAGCAAGAAGAGTAAGGACTCCCCACGGGTACACGCAGCCCAGTGCACGGAAACAATTGGCCCAAGGAAGGATTTTCTTGCTACCTAAAGCACCTTGCCATGTTCAGAGCCAGCCAGCCCGGGCCACTGCGAGCCCCACTGCCTCCTGCACACCGGCCCTGTCCTCTCCCCTCTTCCAGGGTCCCTTAGTCTCTTCGGACTGACCCAGTGACAGAGCAGATCTTGCATCCTCCCTGATGCTCTGCAGGTCTTTCCTCCCCTGGCTTGGGTGCGTTTGGTGCGCCTATGAATTCCTGGGCAGATGAAGCTTTGTGGGGAAAAGTGGTGCTCAGCCGTGGGTTCCCAGGAACAAGCTCAGAGGGGGACACAGAGGCCACCAGGGTATACTCAGTACTCATTAGCTGCCTGGCCACCCATTTTCTCCCCCAGGCCATTTCAGCTCCCCCCTGCCAGCAGTTAGCTGCTTTTCACAGGTAAGCTGAGCCCCAGCACTGCACCGTGTGCAGGATGGGTGCCTGATCATTTTGCAAACCAGGCTTTGTCTGTTTGCAAGCGGAAGCCCTGCAAAGCAGCTCCAGGTACTTTTTTGCTGCCACCAGCTCTAGGTGCAGGCACATCGCTCACCCTACTCCCTGTGCAGCTGAACCCCCTTAACCAGCTGAAAACCTCTACAGGAAAATCCACCATCCCAAACTACTCCATGCCAGCTGTATTCCACCTCAGAGCACCCACAAGCTCTTCCAAGCATATGGGCAGCTGGTGACCTAGGCACAGGGAAGCACAACCCCTTCCCAAATGTCCATGGAATCCTCCTGTCCAACCTTTTCCTTCCCTGGGACAATCTGCATGTCACCGCACGGCAAAGACAGACTGGTTACAGATGGGCTTTTCCTGTGTCCTGGCCTCACCTCACCTCCTGTCTGCAGAGGCTTTTGCTGCCATACCAAGACCCATGCCTTTGGGAGAAACACAGCTAAAAGCTGAGGGCAAGCTGGGACCTGTGGGCACTGCCCTGAGGGACTCTTGCATTATTTACTACCAGTCCTGTTAGTACCTCCCAGGAATCATGCATGACCTGCTCAGGGCAAGTTTCTCCACTGCCAGAAGAGGAACTAGGGTCAAACACAGACAACTGAAGCGTGGGGTACATGGGTGATGGGAAGGCCCATGTGCAGGGCTGAGAGAACCACATGCTCCTCTGCAACATCCCAAATGCTTCTGAACCAGACCCTGGGATGGACCATTGAAGTCCCCAATCACTTCTCCGTGTTCTCGTGGACTTCTCTAATCTGATCACTGATCTTAAGTAAGATCTACATGTGCCTCCTGACGACAAGGATCTCAGCAGCACGCAGTGAAAGCCTGTGCACTAGGAGAGACAGTGATGCTAGCGCTGCATTAGGAGAGAGAACTCAAGTCAAGAAAGAAATCAATGAAGATATCAATGCATCTGTCTGGTCGCCAGATCATGCAGTCCTTCAGCTGAAGAAGCTGAAGATGCTCTTTCCTGATGCAGACTGCACCTCTGCTTCCAAAGATGCTCTCCTGTACTCCTGCCATCAGCTCCCAGTGCCAGGTCAGTGTCCACAAGGCAGAGCTACCTGTGCTGAAGCAGGAGCCGCCAGGCTTTCCAGCACAGCCAGCTTTTATGCCAACTTGAGCTGGTTTCAAACCAGAGCTGGGGACAGATAGTGAGGGACGAGCCTGAGGCTGCTCAGTGGAAACTCCATTGATTACTCGGTACGGTACCTTCCCAACATCATGAACACCTCAGCCCCGGGGGAAAATCTGGGTTCTATCAGCTCTTATAAGCAAGTGTTTCGAAAGGTTTACAGAAAAGTAAAGTAAACAGAGCTCTGAGTAACAAAAGAGCCCCGTTTATGCATTCTTTGATTCACTGTAAAGGATGGTGTAAACTGACTTTTTAACCAAGCATTAGGCAAGATTTGGGCCCCCGCCATTATATAATAAACAGTGACATGGCTATATTAAAATATTTACTTAATGCACTGAAGTGACTTATAGTATGAGTGGCTACTCAATAGGATGGCCTAAGTGTTAAGGCGTCAGGTGCCATTGCCTGTATAAATATTCTGTGTGCACTTGTTTATAGGAAAACCCCATCTGGATTTGGCTAAAACAGCAGACACCCTGCTGACCCCAGTTTTTGCTATTGGAAAATATAACACAAGTGTTCACTCATCTAGAATAACAGCAGCGGTTAAGTGCCATCTGACAGACAGAAGGGTATTGGCTTTTCTCAATAGACAGCAGGCTTGGTGCTGTGAAGGCCTTCACAGCAGCGGCTCCCCAAGATTTACAGCATCCTGTGGACCAGAAGCAAAAGGCTCTGCCTCCCTGCTTGCAGGCCTTGGCAGACAGGAGATACCAGGATGCTTGGGCACATGCAAAAAGGCTCAGGCACCCCCGAATCCTGTTTAAACACAATGGTGGCCTGCACCGCTTTGTGAGAAGACAGGAGGTCAGGTCCATTTCTCCATCCATCTGGCGTCTCTGAAATGTTAACTGGTTTCCGCCCATCTGTGGTGTCCACCCACTTATATGCTCCCAATGGAAGAAGTATCTTGGGCTGAGTAAAGCACATGCTGGAGCAGCAATATGCCTGCAGCACGTTGTCATCTCCTGAGCTGGCAGGAGGAGCAGGGAGCCTGGGACTCTCTGCCCAAAATTTTCCTAGGTCCTTGCTGGGAGGCAAGCAATGGAGAGATGCCGAAATCCTCTCACGAGCTGGGAGAGGTACCTACTCCCAGCTCCTGTCTCTCCCAGCAACTCTGCCCACACAAGGCCCTGACCCAGGCAAGCACTGCTCTCCTCCATGGGCGAGTTGCCGTTCCTCCCACACTATACTACACAAGCACAGAGGCATACCCAGACGCCCGCTCATCCCATGAACCAGTTTCTGCACCTAATTCAACCTGAGTCCAGCTATTTTTAAAATGAGTGATGTGAATTCCGTTGGCTTTCCAGGTAAGATCTCTTTGGGACCTGCCACAACAGCACCTGCATTCCTCTCTTTCACAGAAAATATCCCTAACAAAGCCAAGAACTGCATCTCTGTTTTTCACAGATACGCCTTTTTCTCCCAGCCAACCTACAAACAAATAACAGTTTGGCATCTTTCTCTTACTTATTTTCAAAAAGTGGGCTCAGCTTACAGGAGATGTGGGGCCATACAGGGAGAAGGAAGAGAACACCCTGTCCTGGGTCACCCCACTTGATTGAGGGGGTATGAAAGTGTCTGACCTTGCCTGCGTAACGTGTGCCATGCAGAGAGGAAAACACTTTAACTGCTGATTATCTTGACTCCAGTGCCTACGACTGTCAGTGCTGAAAGCATTGTGTCCACTTTGGCTCCAGGAGGTTTAAACACTGGTGGGAGACAGAAAAGAAAGGAAAGCTGGTGCAGATGCACTTGTCAGGCACAGCACAGGGGAGTGCTTCCAGGCAGTGGGCTCTTCTACCCAGGAGGATTACACATGGTAGGCACTATCCCCATGAAGGTTTCCTCTCACTTTTGTGCAGTCACAGGTGTGTTGGTGGAAGGGACCTCTGGACACCTCTAGGACAAATTTCTGCTCAAATCAGGAATAACAACAACATGAAATCAGGTCATGGCACTGTATAGCTAAGTCCTGAACACCTCCGATGATGGAGACACCATTTAGGAAGTCAGTTCTGACTGGCTCGCCCTCTTGTCTAAAAGGTGCTTTCCAGCTGGGCTTGCTTCCTGCAGGCAGCCGTGAAGCTGCCAGACACATGGCATTTCAGATTGCCAAATAAAATCTGCTTAGATAGTAAAAGGATACTTTTCTATTGGAAAATGTGTCTGAATGAATATTTATGACTGTCAGCATAGCCTGAAGGCTCAATCTGGCTGTGGGCAGAGATCTGGGAGCTCTCCTCCCCTTTGCCAGTCCTGCAGGAGGCAGCAGCTGGCTGAAGAAGCCAATTTACTCCCTGAGAGGTTTCCATACTGCTAGTGGCTGCAAGAAATCCCCATACTGCTGGTACCCTGAGGTAAAGATCTACCACAGTCCTGGAAAACAGATATGATCTTGCTACGTCCCCAGTGAGCCCACTACCAGCCCAAGGCTGGATGCATGCTTCGTGGCCCCCCCTATACATATCCGAAGGAATGGGACCTCATTGCTTTCAGACTGCTTCTCCGGTTGCTCTAAACCAGTCTAATCCTAATCCTGCCCCGCTGTGAGCTTCCTCTTCTTCCCAGCCTGTGATCAGTCACCGCAGCAGTAAATACCCTCTGCTCCATCACCCTGCCAACTCATGGAAGTCTTCAGGGGTACCCCACGGGGGACAGACCCTGGCTGTCTCATTCACCACCGCCTTTCAGACAGACACCGAATGATAATGACCACTGAGCACGCTTGCTACCTCGTTTTGTACCAGCCTTCAGCAATTCCACCCAGACCATCTCCTGTCTGTACACACACAAGGATGTCACCTGACAGTGTGCAAAATATCTGCAGCATTATCTGACAGCTACTGCTTCTCCCTACCTATAACCCATACCTTAGCACAAAGGAAAGGAGGTATTTCGACGTATTTTTCTTGAAAAATCCGTGTCAGCGGGCTGCTACACCTCATCATGACCTAGTCTAGATGCCTGCAAACAGCACGTTCAATTATTTGTTCCAGTATTTTGCAGTATAATTGGCATTATGTGGATTGTCCCTTATATCTGCATCCTTTTTTCTCCCCACCTGAGGACAGACACCGTCTTGTCCCTGTCCTCGTTCTCAGGGAGAGATGCCAGGATTTGTGAGATGGCTTCAGTTCCCTCAATGGTCTGGACAAATTCAGCAGAATTTCAGCAGGCCCAGCTGAGGTGAAAATAAGTTGATTTCACTTATTTAAGCACTCTCAAACTGCTGCTTTTCTTAGTCAATCCGCATTTCTCCCCCTTTGTAGCTAGTTAATTGCATTAATCACTTCACTGAAGTTAATCACTCTAGCAAGCACTGAAGCAGATAAAGCACTGAATTCTTTAGCCCCACCATTTCACCTGATGTTAGCTTTCCCCCTGCACTGATCAGAAGGCTTGTTTTCTTTTACTTCCCTCGGATTTCATTGGCCCAGCACCTTCTTTAACCAGGAGAAACCACGCTCTACCTGAAAAAAGCAGAGATCTTCCCCCTGGGGAATGTACAGTGGGTGTACGAGGTGAGGGAGGGATGGACAGGGTCCTCTCCACCCGCTCTGCCCATGGTGGTCCCACACTACCATACGTCTGCCCAGAGGTCCGGGTGCTACTCCTGCAGCTCTGCTCGCTCTCACCAGATTGCAGAGGGCTGGAAGTTGTAAAAGAATCCCAGAATCTGAGCCTGCAGCTCTTCCAGGTTTGTTTTTCCCTTTCCTACCCCCCCCCCCCCCC
>Ga0065711_1039145_pt1 | contig 18080 bp, 14 predicted proteins | sample Hoacrofraction12_FD_59098 | JGI IMG/M metagenome (GOLD analysis project Ga0065711, IMG submission 59098) | Hoatzin crop microbial communities from Cojedes, Venezuela - Epithelial fraction 12 v2 (version 2) | ecosystem: Host-associated > Birds > Digestive system > Esophagus > Crop | place... | reverse complement strand
GGGCGGGGCAGGGCGGGAGCGGCTGCTGCCCGGGTGTGCGAGCCGCTCCGCTTTCCCGCCGCCCGCCCCGAGGGGCTGTTGGTCTTTACGCTGCCCTGTGCCGCCCGGACGGTGTCTGCTTCCCCGAAGGCAAACCCTCCCCCGAGTCCCAGTCGGGTTGCGGGCGCTGTCGCGGCTTTGCGGAGAGTTTCCAAACTCCGAGGTCAGGTTGGACCGGACGCTGTCCCGAGTAACTCTTGGCGCTGCTCCTTCCGGCTGTGACCTGTGCGGGGAGCGGAGGGACAGAGCTGCGCGCTGCCGGGCGGCGTCGCCCGCTCCGCAGGGGAGCGTTTGCCGCGGCGTCCGAGGGACGCGGAGCTGCCCTTGCTCCGGAGGCCGCGGCGAAGCGGCCGGCTTTGTTGGGCACCGCAAGCCGCGGAGGTCTGGTAGCATAGGATAATGCGTCTTGGAACTGTTTCCTTGTGTTTCGTTACTCTGAGAACTGGGGAGGCATTGGGCATAGGCTGTGTGTGCTTAGGGAAAGGAAGCGTGCTATGATGGCTACAAACTTTAGGGACAGACTCTGCTGTTCTGGAGACTCTGGGATGAAGCATTGGTCTGAACGCTGTCGGTCCTTACTTTTCTCTTGCTGCAGCGTTAACATTATGCTAGCTGTCCTTGGGCAGAAGTTCTCTAAAAGTGTTTTATTTTCCTGCTGAAGTGTCTGTGAGTTGATACAGTGAACAGCGCAGAGCCATTACTGTCAGGCATATAAATAATTGTGTCTTAATGCACAGCTTATGTTAATACGTCTTTCGTGACTGTTTTTTGAACGACTGGATTATTGACCCTCTGCACAGAAATGCCAGACCTAACTTGAACCGTAAAAGAGCAAATAGTTTTAACAAAGAAGAGTTTGAGTTTGTCTGAAAGTGTTTTTACAATTCTGATTGCTAGTGAAAAGGCAGTAATTTTTGCAGTCCCAGGAACAATTATACGCAGTTGTGAACAGAGCGAATTGACTTGCCTTGGCGGGTAGATGAACCTCCTGCGATCTCTAGATTATTATCATTATTATTATTGTAGGCCAGTGGGAGCCAAACTGTGTCTTTTCTTTTTCTCCTTTGATATCTTTTATATGGGGGGGTTGGAATTTGGAGATTGTGCTTTGATGCGTTCTCAGCACCAGGGCTCCAAAGTAATTTTCTTACTGAACTGTGCAGTGAAAGGCATTTGTGCTTGGAGATGGAAATTTGCGATTTGGAGTGAGAAAAGAGTGGCTGTCACAGGGGCTTCATGGCAGAGCCACATCATTAGATGTAGGTTAGTGTCCTACAGCTGCCTTGTAGAAATGTGCTTATTTCTTAAAAACAAAACTGAATTTTAACTTTCAGACTTAGTTCTCGTATCTGACTTTGCTTAGCATCTTTTTTCAAAGAAAAATTTACTCTGTTTGTTGTCACAGTATTACTTTAACTTTGTTATGTCTTTTTTGGATAACCTGCTTTGTCTGGGTGATGGGCTTAATGAGCTAATATGTCTTTTATGGCTGTAACTTCTTTGATTCTAGAAAATGTAAGGGTTTTTATGATCTGTGACCTGGAGAGATCGCTACATACTGAGAACATCCTCTGCTCAACTTCATGTAGCCTCTGCTTAATCTGACTGTTTGCCAAACTGCAGAAGTCTGTTTGAAAGAGTTGGGGGGGCGTTTGCACACATATGACTGTAAGAAATCAGAGTCAATGTTTTACGGGCTGTAGCTCAGGGTGACTGTGCTACCTTGTCAGGAGTGAGCCCCTGTTTGTGGCATGCCACCTTTCTACTCGTCTTTTCCATGTGAGCTGGCCACTGCTGACACTCAGCTGTTGCAGTTTAGTCAAATTTGGTATCGTCAGCCATCCTTCTGAAGAGGGATGAAAACTGGAAGGACTGGAGAATTAGGTCTCTTTAAGCATCCTTCTGAAGAGCAATTGCCAGAATAGGAGTCCTGTCTTCTAGAACTCATCCTAGAACTGCATGGCTCTTTCTCATAGCTAAGTTTTTGTCCCATTTGTGGTCTCTTGCCACCTTCAATAAGTAGCAGTCCCCAGACTGCTGATTCTTTGGGCCTTCAGCCAGCCCGGTGGTCAGGAAACCCGTTGGAGCATTCCTTAGCATTGAGCAGAAGAGGCTTCCCTAGAACTAATAGAGTTGAAATAAGTTTGAGAACCATGGACTGCTTTTCTGATGTGCTTCTGGAGCAGGGGCATTGCAGATAATATATCCCTCTTCCTGGTTAATGCAGTACAGGGCTTCTTCCCTTGATCTGAACAACCTTTGAAAGCTGACAGTGTTCTGTCCCACCATCACGCTTGGATTGAGGTTTCTTGTAGGCATTTTTTTTGTGGATTTAGACCTACAAAGTGCAGTTGGGCATGACTGCTCCGTGGCACTGTTAGTAGCGAGTACTGAAATCCTAGATTTGGTGACTAAGGACTAGATCCTGCTTCCTGTTCTCCTATCCACAAAATGTAAGGGAAAATGTTGCTGTTTGTTTAAAAAACAAACACCAGAAAAGTCAATTAAGTGACCTGACTGACTGAACTACTCTTAAAATACTTTTATAGCTGGAGTGGTCATATGACCTCCTGCAGCTCATTTTGGCAGATTGTGTCTTTTGTGACCGTCTCTCTGTAATTAGGGCTGTAGGAAGGAGTTGTGGGATCACTGCACTCATACTGGTAGCGTGAGAAACCAGTGGCTGAGAATTTATTTTTTTTTTCCACTTTATGGGTTGCAGTATGTCAGGTTAAGGTGTGCACCCTAACAGGTCTGGAGACTTCAGTGCTTTTCACCTTCTGTGGTTGGTCCCCTTATTCTGACTTTGCTTGTTTCTGCATACTTGTAGATAATCACCAGAACTGAAGACTTGGGTCTTTTAAGATGTCATTTGCGAGTTAGGTAGCAGTTGTGTTCAATGGTAGTGAATCCTTATTTAAATTCAGGACTTTTTCGATGAGCTTTTCAGTGAAGGATTGTTTTGGTACTATTAATAATGACTTGCAACCTTCTATATACCTGTGAATAGCCCTGTTGGCTCTGTTTGGAGTAGAGCGCTCTGTTTCCTGCTTCATCCTGTGGTAATTTAGAGAAGGAATACTTTTGATTTTCACTCCGTCTCTGACTAACACCTCAGAATCATGTACATGCTTATGAAACTTCGTGGTACCATATTCAGCGTTGTACTCCTGGATCTCAACAAAGCCAGAGAGAGAAGAACCCTGAGAGAAAAAGACTTGCATGAATCTTGAAATGAGTGATTAAATAGGACATTAGTCAGGAGCCAAAACATGACATGGAAAAATACGTAGCAGTAGAGAGCCAGAGCGAGAGGGGAAGGTAAACAAAGAAAAACCCAAAAAACTATGCAAGACAAAGCTTGGCTGATGTTTTCCCAGGCACATTCTCTACCCTGAGTCTATTAAATAGTGTAGATTTACTGTTGGGCTTTCTCTAGTCCTGGTTACCTACTCTGAAGTGTGTCATCCATCCCATTCCACAAAAGGGAAAGAGAAGTGGCTCCCTCTGGAGCTGGCTAGTCTGACTTTGGAAGGATTTCCCTCCTTTCCCTCTAAAGCTTGCAGGCTCCAGGAGCAAAGACTAAGCTGGAATCTTGATTTGTTTTCCCTTTTGATTTTTTTTTATTATGTGCTCTGCCCCCACCCCCCCAGCAATAGGATACAGCTTTATACATGATGGTGGGGAGGTGGAGAAAGCCAAGAGGGAGAGGCAGTGATGATGGAAGGAGCAGAGACTTGTCTACTCTGTAGAGCTTTGCATTGTTTAGTTGGCCTGCATGCTGTTTAATAGCTGCTCAGGCCCCTGGATTTAGTGAAACAGATACAGAAGCTGCTAAGCAAGTAGAAATGAAGAGCAACCTCTCTAAGCTGGGGATGCGACTGCAGCTTCACTGTAATACCCGACAAGCCTGATGCTGCTGATTTCATTAAAAGCAACATTTGGGGCCTCAAAGCAGGGTTTAATACTTGCTATATATTTTTTTAAATATGCTGACCTTATCTAGTAAGCCTGTAATATTTGTTGCAATGAATAGCAGCTGCTGCATAAATAGATATATAATATCAGTTGCCAATTCTGAAAGCTGTGCGGAGACTGTGACTTGTTTGAAGTGGGGTTGCTATTAAAAGGCAGGTGGCAGGATGTTTATTTTACACCTTGTTAATTGCTTGTTTTTCCTGCTGTAATTGGCTTCCTAATGGGGGCAGAATGCACTTGGTTTTGCACACAAAGCTTCATTAGTGACAACTGATTGAAAGGATTTGGAGGGTGGGATTTATATGAAATATATATGTATTGAGTAACAGATGTCTCTGCTAAATAGAGTGTGTGAGGGAGTCAAAAAATGCAAATGTTTTTCCATAAAATGATTTAAGGTGTCATTGTGTTAGATGTAAAGCTCACTGCCTGTTACTCGAGAAGGGGGCAGAGACTTGATCTTGCTATTTTTGTGGGGTAGAGACTTTGTTCCACTTCACTGCACAGGAGTTAGGATGCTAGGATGGTGCTCTGTACTTGGGACTCGGACAGTGTACGTGTATTCATAAGGATATCTTTAATGATCTCTGTGGCACATCTAGAGATTGCTCCTGATAACAAACTGGGAGGAGATGGTGAGCAGTGGTGCTGTTTAGTAGCTTTCTAAGATTTGTGGAGGCTTCTCTTCTGCTTGTGTACATTAGTGCTGTTTCACGTGTCCTCCCATTTGCACTGGGCCCTTGGAGGCAGGGCATTACTGTGGAGAAGCATAGCTGGGCCATCTGTATTTTCAGGGTGATCCCAGTTGTGCTTAGAAGTGAGAGCTGAGGTGGTTTTTTTGACTAGGGATGGGTGCTCCACAAAGGCAGTTCTTGTTTTAATAGTGACTTTTTTTTAATGTGGTGTAAGGCTCCTTAGTGTAACAGACTAGTTAAGAATTGTCCATTGATGGTCGTCATGATGGTCATCAGACACAGTTGTGTCTGATGCCATGAACAGAATTTTGCGATGTTTGGTTTAATATGCTATTGTACCTGTAGAAATTGCTCTAGGTGTCAGGTGAGTGTAGTTTTATGTGTGTATGTGTACATATTTATGTGTATATAAGTACATGTATATAAAATTAATAATAAAAAGGTAAGATAGCCCTTCATGGAAATGGCTCATCACCCTTAGCTCTCCCTAACCGCCCCACCCCTGCCTTTTTTTTTTTTAAAGTACTGAGATGGGATTGGAAAAAACACCCCCCTATTCCCTCACTTCTCTGCTTCCTCAGATGTCAGTATTTAACTAGTTTAGGACTGGTTTTATCTGTCATGTTTGTTCTCAGTAAGGTCACTTCAGGGCAAAAGTATAATGTTTGCCAGTCTTGGATTGACATATTTTATAAGAAAAAGCCTTTATTATATGAATATATCACAGCCTAATTGACTGTTTGGGGGGGGGGATAATATCCTGAGGCAGCATTTTAATCGCAGAGATCACAGGAGCTGCCGATCAGTTCTGCTCTTCCATGCAAGTGTCCTCAGATGACAAAATAATCCCCTTTCTTGGGGGGGATGAAATGCTTTTCATTTCTGCAGAATCTTTGCAGAGTAAAGGATGGACTATGAAGTTGAGGTGAGGCCAGGACTTGTCACTTATAAATACTTGAAGGGAGGAGCCTCAAGGTGGTGTTCTTCCATGGTGCAAGCAATATGTGCATTCCTGTTGAGTTTATGGATGTGCTTTTGTCTCTGATGTACTTCCTGTCTTTGGGAATTTTTGTCTATGGGTGTATAAGCAGGTCCTTTCCCATCAAGATCTGTCTCTATTTAAAGAGACTGCAGCAAGCCAGTCCTCTTGTAGTAGTTTGCCCAGGCATCTGTGAGTCCCTGAACTCCAATGAAAAGGAATGGGGCCATTATCTAACTTATTTTTGAAGTCTTATCTCTGAGGCTCTCATAAGTGATGATATATGTATTTGGAACAAAGAATTAGAGCAGGCTCTGCTGAAAGCTATCCTTTGGGCCTTCTGGGGATGCTTATGTCTGTGTTTAAACTTGATGCTTGGGCTTTTTCTTCCATCTGTCTTCTGGCCGGTCTTGTGTCTTGCAAGACTTCATGGGAGTGGGAATAAAAGATGGTTGTTGTAAGCAGGAGCAAAGATCCATCTTGCTGAGTACCTTGTCTGTGACAGTGGCCAGTAGTGGCTACTTAAGGAAGCAAGCAAGCTTATAACAAGTGTGCAGTAGTAATACAATGGGATGCTTGCATTTTATGTTTCATGGAAGTCTGTAACTGTAGTCTTGTTCCAGAACTGATGAGGTAGGGAAGAAAATTAAGTTTTTCTGATTAAAACCACTTACTCAGCTTGGGCGTGTCAGCCTGGTGTGTCCAGATTAAGGTGCTGGATGTCCTAAACCAGTCCAAAGCCGCCCCTGCTATGTCCTGCATCCTGGTGCAAGACAGCTATTTCTGGAAAAGTCCCTGCTAGTGTGCAAAGCCCAAGATCTCCCAGTGTACGGGGCTTCCAGTGTGGACTTGGAGAGGAGGACATAGTCGATGCATAGGATATCATGTTATCATTCATCTGAGTGGGCTGCTGTGCACCTATCATTGTGCCATCCACAGGGAACTTTCCATTGCTTTGTTTATTGAGCTGCTGTTTTTAAAATTAAAAACAGCCAAATGTTTCATAAAATATTAAGACGCACTGCTTTACCGTCTCTCATCAGATTAAGTATGTCACTTTGTGTGTCCTTAGGGTGATGAAGCCAGTCAGCTTGGTCGTTCTCTCACCTTAAGGATGCATTAAGGTGACATGCTTCATCTCACAAGGGGTGCTGAAGCTATCACACTGCAGAACTGGTAACCGTAGGGGTCCTGCACTTTGACTGTGGATTCTCAAATGGAGTTTTGCAGAAGCAATACGGTTTGCTTTGTATGAGTGAATTCCTTTTTGTTGAAGTGCTTCTTGAAAAAAATGTTGAGGTATTACAGTGGTAGACACATGCACGGTGGCTGCTCTGCAGGAAAGAAATTACGGTGTGTTTTGTATGAAAGACCAAGAACTGTTATGTTCCAGTGGGTAAAGGGGGAGAAGCCCCTATATTCCTCAAACACTCTTTGTGAATGAGGATTTTGAAGCTGTTTTGCTTGCAGGTGAATTAATTTTTTCGGCGTTTTAATCACAACACAGTGGCACTGGAGTGGCAGAGGGTTGGGAAGTTGTGGGGTGTAGTAGCCTCAGGACTAGAAGGCTGAGGGAGGGTCTCCGGCTTGCTGCAGAGAAGCCCTGAGGCCTGCATGCTGGTGAAACACAATTATGTTGGAGCTGGGACCGAGCTGTGGAGAGCTAGCTTTCACTGAGTTTTCCATCATCTCTTGCCTCTACCCAGCAGTTCTGGCATTCTTCAGCAAGTATATAGTCCTTGGGAATGCTGCAACATACTGGGTTAAATAGTCACGTAGTTTTAATAAACTCGGGATACAAGACCAACTGGAGTTCTGAATGTCCTTGTTGTTAATGGTTGTGTTGCCTCTTTAAACTCAGTATGTAACGGCACATGTGGCATGTTACTCTTGCATTCCCACTGCACACAGCTAAATCACATACACGTGCACATCAGGGAGCAGTTATTCAGGAGTCTGTTCTGAAGGGCAGCAGTTCCTTTGTCTGATCTGTTACGCTGCTGCTGCTTTGCTTGGTGGTGGTATGAGGGAATAATAAAGTAAAGCCTTCAATCATATGACCTGATCAGAGAGGGTTGCCTGTAGTGATTGATAAGTCCTCTCGGAACAATAGGCTGCTTGAGCTGTGCCCGGGGACTGATGGGTTTGGTTGGGGTTTTGCGTTTATTTTTGGCCTAAGTAAAAAGAACAGAGGGATCAAGGTTGCAGTTTTGTTTACAGCCTGCCTTCAAATCCCTGCCTGATCTAAAATGGTACTTAACTGTATATACCTCTGCTTTCCTCAAAGCTATTTGGAAAGTACTTTTCCCATCTCTTTTAGGATATGCTGAGAATTTTGAGGACCCCCAAATTATTTTGATTCCTTAAATTTGCTCTCTGCCAAGTAGGCATAAAACAAAGACATCTTTCCTCTTTTCACCCTTGCACTCCCCTGGCCTGATGAGCGGCATGCTGAGTGATGGACATGGATTTTCATCCCTGGGACATCGTCCCCCAGCCAGGGCTTTTTCCCACAGGCCTCTTGTATGACCTTGTCAAGCTGCTTCACATCTTTTGATTTATGACACTTGCCATTCTCAGTAGAGAAGATAAGCTTAATATTAAAGAAAGTGGTTGCATTCTGTGAAAGAGCTTTTTCTGTTTGTATTGAGAAACCTCTGAAGATGAGTGTGGATTCTGCCTAGCTCTGTAATAAGTGAATTGTGCCGTGGTTTATCTGTAATGTGGGTGGATGTTAACGTGCAGCGTTACAGAAGGATGCCACCTGTCTGCATCTGGGCCAGAGGTGTATTTGGATGTATTTGCATTTCTGCAGAGGAGATGTATTTTTCTTCTTCTCTGTTGAGATACATCTCCAGTGTGTGGGGTCAGTTTAAAGCAGAGATGTCCTATCTTCTTAAAATGCATGCTGAACAAATATACTGTCCCTTCTATCCTGCAGAAGAAAATGGTATGGGGGTGAAAGAATAGTTTCCTCCCAGCACATGTACAACCACTTTATGGATTGAGGAGGGGTTTGTGGAGCAAAGAAGAGCTATTGCTGTTGTAGAGAAATACCAATTCAGTGCCCTCTCTCAAGCATTTCTAGCTTCAGCCACAGTGGTTGTGGGCTAGTGCTGTGCTGCAGTGGCTCTACCTGTACTGCTGCTTAGACATTCTGCCTTTGTCAGAGTGAATCGGGACATCTGGAGGAAAGGGACTGTAGGATGACTAGGACTTTTCTGTCACACACAAAAGAAAATTTCTTACTTGGAGAATGGATAATAGAATGCCTTTATTCCAGAAAGCAAGAACTGCCCAGAAGATGCTGCTCCCCTGGTAGAGGTGAGGACACAGACAGCTACACTCAGAAGTAGAAGAGGACATTTCTTCATCTAGATGCAGTGGTAGGCTTGAGAAGCATTTGTTTTCTGAAGGTTGTTTGTGATCTCTTACTGTTCTGTTGGGGTTTTATGTTTCTTTGCTCTCTCTGTCAGTAAATGACCATTTCATTTTGACAGCGCTGTACTGTTTAAATTTCAGTTAGGGCCAGTTTATTGTGGACCTGTTTAGCATCACTTTTATTGCTTGCCTGCATTCCTGCTCTGCTGCGGGATTGTCATTGCAGTGCCTTTTGAGTATCAGCTTTGCTGTCAACTGGCCTGACTCCTAGGGGTTGAAAAGCTGCTTGGGGATTCCTCTGGGAGCCTAAGGGAGTTACTGGTAAGAAGTCAAATTCTCTGAAGTCCCTGAGAAAGCTGTCATAAGCCTTGTGGCTGCTGGGTTATTGCCAAGTCCTTTATTCATAGGACCCATGATGAGCCATTGCTGGATTGTAATGGTTTCAGGTTCCTTTATTATTTATTATGAGAGGACAGCCAGTTCTGGGCTGTTGTCTTAGCCAATATCAGAACACACAAGATTCTCTGTATCAAAGAATTTACAGTTTAATAGCCTTGTTTTCTGGCTTCTCCCCCCACTTTCTGTAGGCTTCTTTCTCCATCCACCTAGTTTACCTGTTGCAGTTTTTAGTCCTAGCAATGATTCGTCCAAAGTCAGACTGCTTTTGCACCCTGTGGTTTTTGGCGACTGGAAGCCCCATTTACCATGTGCAGTACTGACTCTGATGGCAAGTGCTGCTGTGGATAAGCCAGCTGTCCTTTACTGCTGCTCAGTTACTTGTTACAGTGAGGAAAATGGTTTTGATGACCCTTCCTCATGATATGGTGTCTGTAAAACTATATACGTGTGTACACACACACAGAGTGTATGTATTAACTCTGTGTTTGCCTGTTGGTGACTTGTTCTGTTGGGCAGGCTTTTGTATAAGTTTCAGGGTAGGCTCTGACCCTGCATATTTGCTCCATATCCTCAAGGCATTTGGCAGTTTGTTGTCCCCTCACCTGTCTCTGCAGTGAAAGAGGTGAAAGTCAGAACTGGCTTATTTGCCTCATGGAGTTTCCTCTTTTTGCAGATGGCTCATGACTTTGTCCTGCTTCACGGTGGACAGTGTTTGGTATGACTGAATTTTGAATAGCTAGTGATGAAGTTTTCATTTCCCATTGGAAGGTGGCACTCCACCCGAACAGCTTTCATTCTGTGGATGTCTGTCTTGGTGCAATCTTCTTCTGTTTTCAGTTTAGTCCAATTGCCCTACACTCTAACCACTTAGTAAAAAATGAGTGGATTAAAAAGTTACCCAGAGCAGTATTGAAATGTCAAGCATGTGCATTCAAAGTAATTTCAACTATTTAAATTTAAAATGAAAAGTGTTCGTGCATTGAAATTGTTTGATACATTTCTCTGTTCAGGACTGAGCTGGGATGGAATCCAAACCAAACCATGCGAGATCCCTGGAGGGAAAAGTGTAATGCAAATTGGAGGTAGAAAAGTCAGTTTGAGGTTTGGTTTGGCTTTGTCTTTGCAGTCTCTGAATGTGTGCCAGCTATGGCTGAACAGCAGTAGGACAAATATTTAGGTGCTGCTGTACAGCCTATGGAAGCTTTTATTCAGTGGCATGCATTACAGATTTCATACTAGACCTGTGAAAATGTGTTTCTGTCAGAACCCACACCACTTAATTTCAGCACAATGTTCTGCCAGTCCTGAAATGGGTCAGCATTTGCTCACAGAGAGGTTGCTTGGATGCAAGGCTTCGTTCCGGCTATTTCTTTTCTTGACTTGCCTTCTGCAGATATAGTAGTAGTAATAATAAAAAGCCCCAGCAAAATCCTCTCCAAAATGATGCTATTACAGCTGATATATTGATAATTTTAGCAGTCATTTGAGTTGTTAGTGTTTGGTGTTTATGTTGTGTTTATTTTTTGTAATCTGGAACGTCTCATTTTGATTTGAAGTATTTTAAGATTTACATATGATAGCACTACAGTAGAGCTAAGCATTTGGTCAGCTGCATGGATGTCGGCAAACAAGTCAGGGGATGTGTTTCTGAGCCACTGTTTGGAAGAGCTGGGATGTAAGGGGCTGACCGAAAGCTGGAAGTATTTGTGGGGGGAAAAAGAAGCTTTTCTGAAATCCGATATGCCAAGCTGCCCTAGTGTTTGTTAAGTCTGAAGTCAGAGTGGAGACACCAAATTTGAGGGACTGGAGAGGGAAGAAGTCACAGACGATGCAAAAAGTAAGGCTGGTATTTAGCACCTGTGAGTGTAAGTACGTGTGTGTGTCTGTGTGTGCAGATGATGAGAGCAGGGTGTGACTGTTAGCAATTTCTGGATTTACTGTGGAATAGTTTGCATCACCACAGACACAGAGGAAGCTGCTGCTTACTATTCTGGCCTTGACTTGTAATAGCTGCCTATGAGCGTTGATGTCAGCAAGGATCACTGGAGTGCGATGGATCTGGTACTGTTTACCCAACACTCAGCCTGCAGCTTGTGCTCAGCGGCATGGACTGGACTGGGTGTAACAAGGAGTAGATAATGTCAACAGGGTAGGAGAATCCTCTTGTGACTATAGGGCAGACTGCTGTGGAAATATGAGGGAATGGGGAGTTGAAAGTCATGAAGGAAGTCAAACCAGGGGTTTGACTTTGATGTAGCAGCACATGGATGATGAGGATTGAAGGCTGAAGATTCTGAGTGTAGATGCTCCAGTTTATCTTCAGAAGCCAAAGGTCTCTCTTGAAAGGTTTCCTTCTAAGACAAGGTGTGCATAATGTGCATACTGTGTTATGACTGTGTGATGTACACATGTAAAATTGCCTTTCACAGCGTCCTGCTGCTGCAGAGTGGATCAGACTGTCTCTCCTTCTCTGCTTATGCCAATGAAAATAAATTGCTCCATCATAACTTGTGAGGAAAGCAGCATTTTGTAATAGTGTGTATAAGGCCACTGGCCAACAGTGTTGAAAACAAAGCCAGCCCTTCCTGTGGTGTTGGATGCTGCTTCAAGGTAGGTGGGCGAGCCAGCTGGGCAGAGAGGCAGTGAAGCTGTCACTTCTGCAACTTTCTTACTAATGGCTGCTGAAAGGGGCTCTTCTCTGAACTGTGGACAATATGTGTTTTTCTTGCCGCTTTCCTCTCCCTCCATCTCCCAGTTGCTGAAGACAGCCCTGTTGCTTCTGTCAGGGAAGGTGCTGTTTCCTTTCGCAGCTCACAGAGCAGGAGAAGAGGCATTGCACATATGGTATTTTGTTCCAGACATTTTTTTACACCCCTCCCATTTCATTTCAGATCTGTTTTCTCTTTTTAAAAGCTTCGCAGAGCAAAAGATGAGGCTTTAATGACGCAGGGAGGAGGGAGGGAGAGGGAACCTTCCCTCTTAATTTTCTGCTGCTTTTATGTGTCAGTGATGAAGTAGAACTTGGTGTGAGTGTCAGTGTCTCTACGCACAGTGGTGCAGAGCAAATGCCTCATATTTGAGTCATATGGGGGATAGCTGAAAGGAGATTGCATAGGCAGGGCTGACAGAGAGGCAAATGCTGGAAGCTGGAGCTGTGACCAGCTGAGAGAAGGGGGCTGCAGCAGACCTAGCTCTGTCTGCTACCTGCTTCTTCTTTTCTTACTTTATTTATTTTTTGCCAATTCTGATAGCAGAGCACAAGAGTAGATACAGAGTGATTTAAGGGGGCTAGCAGAATCCTGAATGCTGCCCTCAGCTTCTGAGAAGACCTTAAGCCTTCCAAGCTTGTTTATACTCTCTCATTTCACAGTAGTCACGTGATGTTCTCCGTGATCAGTCTTGCCTGCTTTATGTTTTCTCAGGTTTATACAGCTGCTGTGTCTCTGAGTTCTCCTGCAATACTTCAGATGCTTCCTTTGCTTCCTCTCTGCATCCAGTATGTGACTAGGGTCAGGGGTGTTGGAACATGAAATCTCCTTGTCCTGTTTTCTTTGTTATCAGTACCCCATGATCAGCTTGTATTCTGAGAACACCTACTGGTTATCAGTAATGTTCATCTGTAGGACAAACTTGTGCTAAAAGAGGACTTATTTTATGGGATGTAAGAAGTGAGGCAGAAAGTGACGTGTTCAGCAAGTCAGTGAAAAGAGCTATTGCTCCAGTCCAGGTTGTGCTGCCATATTGCATCCGCTTGGCTAGCCTGTGTCCTGTTTGATGCCTTTGTTGTTTCTCTTGAGCATCTGAGCTGATACTTGGTGCAACACAAAGGAGTCACCATAGTATTTCTGGCTTACTGGTGCTGCTGCATTTCTGAGCTTTCTGTCAGGGAATGGAACTATTCTTAAGCCTCTTATGGTAGAAGGATCGCAATAAGGTCACCAATTCTTGCACTTGATATATTACTTTTCCCTGATGTTTGTTCCTTGCTAGAATACAGTTGCTATTTCCAAAAAAGCACTGTTTCCTTAGAAAAATGAAAATTCAGTTCTAGAAAAAAGAGTTGTCTTTGCTGGAACTTGGCTGAAGGCTGCATTTGTCTTTGCGCATGTGCTATGGGTTGTAAACAAAGTTTGCCCTGCTGTTTTCCAGAAGGAGCCACAAAGAAGCTTAAAATATGCATTTCTGTGTGTCTCTGGAGATTACTGTGCTTTCACCATTTACTTTCATCTGAATTGAGCATTGCTACGCAGATTTAACAATAGTGGAGGCCAAGTAAGGGAGCATAATATTAATCCTGTTTAGTTGGCCCTGTTTAGTGTAGCTGTTCCTAATACACTTTGGCTTGGATTCATGCCACCTAAATGACGGGTCTGAAATAAGACATGGAGAGATGCTTATGTCTAGATGATGACTTCCATCTTAGTGGCAAGGGTTGTTCATTTCTCTCTGTTGACCTTAGAGGAAGGTGACTATGATGATCCGCCTAACTTGGGTACTTCACAGGTGCCTGAAGCTGGGTCAGATGCAGCCGAGTCTAGTGTTGGAGAGTCCATGCAATGCATGGAAGACCCATTGTCCATACCACCTTTTGCAGCTTAGCTTTGCTGCTACTTGGGTTGAAGGAAACTCTGCTTATACTTATGCAGAGCTGCTAAAAGCTTGTTTCAAGTTGTATCTGTATTCCTTCTCACTTTTTCTAGTGTAGAGTTTGGTCCTATGCTGCTAGTAATGTGAAGGATGATGGCTTACTTTTGTTTTGCACAGGTATCTTGACTAGTGGTTGTGTGTCATTAAGTCTCCGTTAAGCCAGGAAGGGTTGCTGCTGCCGCTGAAGGTATCGGCTCAGCAAGAAGCATTTACCTGTCATTTGACCTTCAGTGTGACATAACACTTGCCCTTATCTCAGACTGCAGGTAATGGTTATCTAAACTCAGCCAGAGACCTCAAATAAGGCAGAGCCATGCCTACAGGGGCTTCCTCAGGAGTGGCAGAGCACAGGAAGGGCCAGAGGGTGTAGGTAACATCTCCAGGTGCAAGATAATCCTTGGTGTGAAACCTTGCAGATTTCTCCTTTCTCAGAACTTTCTTGCCATTTGTCACTCAGTCAGGTCTCTCTTCTAGACTTCCCTATCCATTCCTCCCCCCAGTATGAGAGCTGGAGGTGAGCAGAGAATCATCATGTCAATCTGAGATTGTGCTAAACCAATGAACTGGGAGGATGCGTTCCCTAACTTTGCCATTAATTATACCTGCTTGTGATGTACGATTCAACCACTGGGTGTCTCTGGGCTGTGCAGAGCTCCAGGCAACAGCTAGTCTGTAGAAAGCTAGTGCTCTGGTTATGCTCGTTCAGGATGCAGTTTGTGGCTGCATTTTTGTACTTGTTTTGAAGGGCATTGTGTTACCTTCTAGCTTGGCTACTCAGAATGTGGCTTCCTCACTTTTGAAAACGGAGTGAGGTGGCACTGTGTGGTAAGGTGGCACTGTGGGTTGCAAATATTAACTGTGTAGTCCCATTCAAAGGGCAGTGAATTCCCCAGACTGGTTTTGCTTTATTGCTGTTTCTGAATACCATACTGCTCTCATTGCACTGAACTGTGAAGAAGGTCTAAGGGAGGAGAATGTTAGCACAGCAGCTTTGCTACCTTTCCCTAACTGATTGTCTTTTTTCTTTTTCCCTTAGCTATGACAAGCTTACTCTTGCATGCACAGTCAAGTAGGTAATTAATCTGTCTCTCAACAGGGCTCTGCTAGCCACAATATTTTCTTCAATTCCATGGAAAAAGTTACTTTTTCATTCTGATGCTGGAAGGGTGAAAGGCAGCCTATTCTCTGCTTTAAAAATGCAGTGATAGAAGGTAAAGCTTTCATTAAACATGCTTGGCTGAGTTTATGTGCTTAAGTATCTGAACTGTGGCTAATATCTTTTGAAAGAGAAGGAAAGAACACACCTGTAATAGCCAGCATTTTATGTTTGGATAGTTAATCAGTAGTATTTTCAGCAGTTAATCGGTAGTATAGAAAAATAATTGAATTCATTCCTTCATAGATGTAGGCCAGAAAAAAATCAAAATATAAATGTCTGTTGCTGTAGGATAGTTCTCCCCTTCGTTCCATCTTGCAGTCATTTAGGAACATTGACATCTAGGTGGTTTGCAGGTGATGGTATCGATGTTGCAGCTTTCTTTGCTGTTATTCACTTACCTGATGAAAGACTGGTGAAACAGGTGACTCGTACCAGGAGTTCTTTCTTGCTGAATTGGCTTTGAGTGGGTACCTGGCTACGCTGAATGGTATTTTGTCATTAAATAGGAAAATATGCCAGCAGCTGGATGCACAGTTTGGTCCCATCACTTGCCTGTGTGCTATTTCTCACAGACTTCAGCACACGTTTATGGTGTGTAAATGGCGAGATAGGATTTTGTTGGACTTAAGCTGGCATTTAAGCCTATCTGAGGTGGTATTGCTAAGTTTTGGGAGTGGTCAGGATGTTACTCACTCAGTGGTTTGCTGAGGAATGTCTGGAGGAGCAAGCCCCGGAACTGGGATCAACTGACTTTATAGATTTCTGGCAGTGATTGTAGTAAGATGAGCAGAGGTGGGTATGTCATGTTCAAGACTGAATAATAGTAGTAATTTTTTTTTCTGAATTGGTTTCATGGCAGCACTGAACTACTGCATGGATAGGAAAAACATGCTGAAAATTAGCTGCTGGGTAGTACCTTGCTATACTGTGCACAGCAGCATGCTTTACAATTGTGTGGGAGCTGAAAGATGTCTCGCTGTACAGATGTAAAGTAATTCTGGTCAGTTGCTTGGTGGCTTGTGTACAGGGCTTAGACTTGCAGCAACATAAACTGGAGCTCTGTTCATAAATCAAGCACTTAGCTGTGATGTGTGGACAAGTGTCATGTTCATAGGTGGCTCTGCCAAAGATTCATTACAAACTTGGTTATAAGTTAATATGTAGAGACAGCTGTAGTGTTTGGCTTGGATAAATACCCTGGTTCTGGATACATGAGATACAGGTGGAGTTTTCCTCAGTCCCATCAGTGGCAGGGAAGAGCACTGAAAGGGGCAGGAAAACTCACCTGATTAACAGTTGGCTCAGAAACTGGTGCCATTGGTGGAATTTTGGTTTCTTTGATCATGGGGAGGTTTACATGGCACGGGGCCTGCTGGTGACAGATGGAGTCCAGCTGTCTCGAAGGGGAAAAAGGATTCTTGCCCATGAGCTTGTGGGGCTCATTGAGAGGGCTTTACTAGGTTCAAAGGGGGAAGGGGACATAGCTCACCTCACTAGAGATGAGCCCAGGTGTGGCATGCCAGTGTCCAGGGGTGAGATGGACAGCCCAGCTCAAGTGCCATCTGCACCAATGCACATAGCATGGGCAATAAACAGGAGGAGCTGGAAGCCACTGTGCAGCAGGACAGCTATGGCTTGGTTGCCATCACAGAAATGTGGTGGGACAGCTCGCATGACTGGAATGCTGTCATGGATGGCTGCACGCTCTTCAGGAAAGACAGGCCAACAAGGCGAGGTGGTGGAGTTGCTCTCTATATGAGGGAGCAACTGGAATGCATTGAGCTCTGCCTGGGGGCAGATGAAGGAGTTGAGAGCTTATGGGTTAGAATTAAGGGGCAGCCTCATATGGGTGACGTTATTGTGGGTGTGTACTACAGGCCACCTGAGCAGGAGGAGGAAGTTGATGAAGCCGCCTACAGGCAGCTGAAAGTAGCCTCACAGTCACAGGCCTTGGTTCTCGTGGGGGACTTCAACCACCCTGACATCAGCTGGGAAGACCACACAGCCAGGCACACACAGTCCAGGAGGTTCCTGCAGAGCATCGATGATAACTTTCTGATGCAAGTGGTGGAGGAGCCAACAAGGAGAGGCGCTCTGCTGGACCTTGTATTAACAAACAAGGAGGAACTGGTTGAGGATGTGAAGGTTGGAGGTAGACTTGGCTGTAGTGACCATGAAATGGTGGAGTGAAGAATCCTGCGTGGAGGAATTAGGGTGATAAGTAGGATCAAAACCTTGGACCTCAGGAGGGCTGACTTTGTCCTCTTCAAGGAGCTACTTGGAGGAATCTTGTGGGTCAGGGCTCTCGAAGGCAGGGGGGTCCAAGAGAGCTGGTCACTCTTTAAACATCACTTCCTTCATGCTCAGGATTGGTGCATCCCCCTGAGCAAGAAATCTAGCAAAGGAGGCAGGAGAGCCGCATGGATGAGCAAGGAGCTTGTAGCGAAGCTCAGGTAGGAGAGAAAGGTCCATGGAATGTGGAAAGAGTGACAGGCCACTTGGGAAGAGTACAGGAATGTTGTCAGAGCATGCAGGGATGCGACGAGGAAGGCTAAAGTCCACCTGGAATTGAATCTGGCAAGGGATGTCAAAGACAACAAGAAGGGCTTCTTCAAGTACATCAGCAGCAAAGGGAAGACTGGGGATAATGTGGGGCTGCTGCTGAATGAGGTGGGTGTCCTGGTGGCGGAGGATGCAGAGAAGGCAGAGCTACTGAATGCCTTCTTTGCTTCAGTCTTCAGTGCCAAGGCAGGCCCTCAGGAATCCCAGGCCCTGGAGGTAAGAGAGGAAGCCTACAGAGAGG
>Ga0065711_1039144_pt1 | contig 18081 bp, 10 predicted proteins | sample Hoacrofraction12_FD_59098 | JGI IMG/M metagenome (GOLD analysis project Ga0065711, IMG submission 59098) | Hoatzin crop microbial communities from Cojedes, Venezuela - Epithelial fraction 12 v2 (version 2) | ecosystem: Host-associated > Birds > Digestive system > Esophagus > Crop | place... | reverse complement strand
CCCCCCAATTATAAAATCGAAATAAAGGAGCAATTGATTGCATAGATCGTATTTGGGAAGATAACCTATGCAGTCAGCCAAGTCAGGTAGCAATGTGTTCAGTGAGCGCATGTTTGTAGGCAACCTTCTTCATAAGGTTTTCTTGTTTAGAAATGATTCGACTTACTAATCTAAATTTTTATGTAGCTTGCAGTCTTCTTTTTAAAATGAGTGGAAGAATTATTAAAACAATCTGATGACAGTAATACCAATGTTGCATCATTTTAGTGAATGTTTGTTTCCCTTAGCTGAATAATTGGTATTTTCATTAAAATCATGCTGGCATTTGTATATCATCCAAATCCTGGATGGTATGCTATGTTTCTACAATGGAACGCTTCATCCAGAATGGGTGTGAGGGTAGAGAAGTCTCATGTTGCTTGTGAGGAAAAAGAGGGTAAGCAGAAGATGGAAGATGACTCTTGGTGTTGTCCATGATATCTGCAACCTTACAGCACCTGAATTAGACCTGTTGCCCTCAACCATGGAGTAGTCACTCTCAGAATTTCAAGTGAAAACGTACATTAATACACAAAAAGTTGGCATATATAATAGCGAGTCTGTACCTGAAGGGGGCCTACAAGAAAGCTGGAGAGGGGCAGTTTGCAAGGGCATGGAGTGATAGGACAAGGGGTAATGGCTTCAAGCTGAAAGAGGGTAGGTTTAGATTAGTTCTTTACTATGAGAGTTGTGAGGCACTGGAACAGGTTGCCCAGAGAAGCTGTGGCTGCCCCCTCCCTGGAAGTGTTCAAGGCCAGGTTGGATGGGGCTTTGAGCAGCCTGGTCTAGTGCAAGGTGTCCCTGCTCATGGCAGGGGGGTTGGAACTAGATGATCTATTAAGGTCCCTTCCAACCCAAACCATTCTATAATTCGATGAATGTTTGGCTTCTTTCAGAACTAGGATTTTTAAGGTTAAATTTAAGAGATCAAGGCATATTTCAGTTATTTATCAAGAGAGCTAATGGCATGCAAATGACCTTGATTCTGCCCTGTCTATTGAGGAGACAGAGTGGGAGGGAGAGAACCTGTTATCCCCTATGAAGCTTTCATAACCGATATTTTACTTAGTAACAATATGCTTCCTACTAGGTGTTACTATGAGGCAGAGGTAAGGTTTCCGCGCTTAGTTTTTGTTTCAGAATTCATTTGTCTATAAGACTACTCTGAATTTTAACCACACAGAAGACCTAGAGAGCCTTGACATGGCATACTTAGTAAACTTGTTGGGTGTTTCCATTCCTTTAGGTGCTTTGGTTTCATTTCACTTACGTGTACCTAAATCTTCCTAGGTTTTTAACACTTAAAATTCGAACAATTACACTGTCCGTGTAATACATTTGCCAAAGCAAACGACATGCAGATCTTACAAAGGTGCCTCAAACCACTGTTTTTAGAACAAGAACTGCAAAGTTCCTTGAAAAATATTGGAAAGGTCTGTGTGTGCTTATCTTTTCAGCTGCTCATGGTGGCTCTTTGGGATCTGTTCAGTATCCTGGCAGAAACCCTCCCCTGCCTTCATTCCTCTAGCAAAGGGTTCTGGTTTATCCTGCATCATAGAGAAATTTGCTCTGAGCAGACCTGGCTCTGTTAAATTTTAGTATTCGCTCAGACATGAACTTCTTTGCCAGCTCTGAGTTGCCCATCAGATCAAGATTACTCATCAGGTGCTTTGTCACCTGGTTGCTGTCACCTGATGTTCATCAGATGTAATAGATCTGAGAATGTACTTCTTTCCTATTATTCTTTAAATGTTTTAATTTAAAAATATTAGAAGCCCAAAGTTAGTGTTAGTTACGTAACTTCATACTGTCCATCCCCAAATAACAGTAGTAATATAAGTTGTTTCTCTGATTTTAAATTTGCAAGTCCAATATGCTGTGGGCTTTTGTCTCTTTCCTCTCTCACTTCAAGTGCTGTCTTATGTCTGGAAAGAATTGCACTGGAATTGAAGTGGTACTTCAGTGCTTCTTCAAAAGAACTGAAGAAAAAACTGGCTTCCTAATTTATGCTGTTCCTGTTGCCAGACTGGACTTCAGAGTAGTTCAACTGTTATTGCAGACAGCTTGGAACAGATCGTGTATTTGCTGTGTGCTAATGAGGAATATTCAATTTTCAAGCTGGAAATGTGTTTGTCTTCAAGTCTGAGCAGTGTTTGTCTACTGGCACCCTTATAGTTTTGATCTTTAAGTGTTTGATAATGCAGCCATAGTTATTAGAAGATGTAATTTCTGTGGTTTCAGCTTTGTTTCACTGTAGTGCACAGTTCATCATTATGTGGGATTTATCATGCTGTGGAAAAGTTCCTCTATACTTTTTGTTGTACACATTTCTAGTATGCGACTAGAATATGTAGGCATAATGTATGTGGTTAAGAAGGTAACATTTTGTTTGAGACATTAATTATATTTTGGGTGTCTTGACTTCTAAGAGCTTACTTTCGAATTCCTTGATTTACTGTTCTTCAGTGGTCTTCTAAGCCAGGGTTATAGAAAGTCATTTCATCAAGTCTGTTTCTTTGATAAGACACTCTTAAAAATGGCAACTAAAAGGTACTCCAGGGAATTACTGATATAATTCTGAGGAATCCATATGGCATAACCTGTCAGTAGGAAAATTTAAGGTGAGTCAGTCAGCTGTTGGTGTATGACCTGATAAAATATGAATTAGGTTTAGTCCTGTCAGCAAAGCTTTAGATGTTGTTGCTGTCAATGTAAGTGTTCAGTTATATCTTAAATCTTACTAAATCAGGCCTCACTTTGTGTCCCTCAGTGAATTTCATGTGTTTGCTGTTACATCAGTATCTTCAACTGATAATCTCTGTGTAGTGTCACTGTTGCAAAGCCAAATCATTTAAGATCAATGGCCAGTGGTCGAATCCCAGCCTGTGTAGGCTTTCTTTTCTCCAGTTCAGACCTTCATTCGTAACCGTAAGAGCTGCTGATGAAAAAAATCTAAGTAAGTGAATGAAGTAAAGATAGGGACTGTTTGTGCTTGGGTGTTTAGGGAAGAAAACCTTATCTATCAGCAGTACTACCAATGTCAGTGTCTAACTGTGGAGCGTTTCTGTACTGGTGTGAACTCAAGCTCTTGGACGGGGTATCTCTTTTTCTCCTCTATAGCCCATAATGGACTTCTGATATGCTCAGGGAGGAGCCTAGTCAGTATTGCACATGCCTCCTTTAGACTCTGATCTACATAGCGTGTTTGACACACACGAGAAGGTAGTTTACTACCTTCACTATTACCCAGTGAAGTAGAAGAATGGCAGGGTCTTGCTTTTGATTATAGAGTCTCATGCATCACTAGATGGCTTTCCAGGCTCCCAACTGAAGGCCGACTTTTAGATGTTGTTTGCCTTTCTGAAGAAGTCATGAGTTTTTGACACCATTCTTCTATTCTAGTAGCAAAGTAGTTATCACTGTTACAGTTATTGTAAGAATACTGTAATGCCTACATTGCTTTTCTTCCTGAGAGCGTCTTTTACACAAACATGAACCTGTTATTTTGCTGCCTTTTCTCATACCTTCGCCTTCCCTCTTTGATAGGTAAGCCTTCCCTGGCCTTCACACATGATTTATTAGAATGGCTGTATTGTTGCTAAGCTCTACATTTTGATGTCCTATAACCTTCCTCACTTGTCAGCTTTCACAGGAGTCCGATGCATTGGGATGTGGATTCTCTTTTAGCTTTATGTGATACAGAACTGCATCTTCCAGCCACAAGGGCTGGTATTTTTAAACACAAAATACCTTCTCTTCCTCTTCGGTGCTAGAATTTGGTCATTATTTTTCTGGCACTCAAGGTCGGATTTGCTGTAACAAAACTCAGGACAGTGACTCTAGCAGGCACTGTTCCAGTCATGCAAAGAGAAGACTGATTTGAGTCCCACAGTCCCAAGGATGCTTCTTCTGCCTCTCGGTGAGTGCTGCACAGAAAACATCCCTGGTGAATGTTTACTCAGGACCGCTGCAAGTATGAGACCTTCAAATCTAAGGAAGCTTAGCCAACATGTTGGTAATCTTAGCAGCTCATTTAGGAACGTTGCTGTTTCTTTACCTGAGTTAATATCTGAAAAAATGCCAGAGGATAGATTCCCTGTAGGTACCGTTTCTCTAGCTTGCTTTACATTTTGTGACCAAAGGTGGTGCTAAAATGAACACGCATTTACTGCATCTTCCTCTACTGTGACAGCCTTATGGGCCTTGAGGCCAAAGTTACACTAGTCTGGTGTGTTTTGCCCCTAACAAATCCATGTTTGCTGTTGTTTTCCTCTAGTTACCTTCTAGGGAATTGCAAAAGATGGTTTTTTGCTCACTGAGAATTGATGCTAAAAAGACTACCTTCCAGGCTACTCCTCTTTTCCTATATTTTTGAAGACAGGAATGACATTTGTCCTTTTTTGGACAAAAAGGACAAATGTCATTGTCCATTGACAAAATGACAGAAGACAAACTTTTTTGGTCTTCTGATACTTTGCTAGGCCTGTGTGAACCTCAGTGATTCTGGGCGGTATTCTCAGTACTTTAAAAAGAGATTTTCAGACTGGTTTGCTCTGATGAAATTTGATGCATTTTTTTATGAAGTATTGTTCTTTCTGTATTCTGGCCACCTAATCTCTATTGTTACTGTGCTAGTCATGTTAATTACTGGTCATATTTCATATTTTTTAATGAAGAGGGCTATGAAAAAAGCAGTAAGATAAAATTTGAAGAGCTGTTTTGGAGAGGACCATTAAAATGCTTTTTTCAAATTGCAAATTTAATCTTGGAAATTTTTAGCTTTAGTCACCATATGGGTTATGGAGAAGGGAAGTAACTGAAATTATGAGGCCCTAATCCTTAAGAATTTAAAAGTTTGTAGTTAAAACTATAGTGAGAAAGCAAGCTCAATTTTTAGTATCATTCAGATGTGTTATGAATGAAGTACAAACAATGTAAAGGCATCCATTTTCCCGTCTTGAACTTGCTTCTGTCACATAGGGGTCACTTTGTTAACAATTGTGACAAGCTGCACAGGTTAATGCAGCAGGTCAACTTCAGAATGGCTGTCTAGGCAGCCGTGTACTGGGATTGATGGATGAGCAGGGAATTTTTTAAGTGCCTGCCTTGGACATGTGATTGTGACAGTCCCCGGTATAGCTTCTCTTTCTTCTAGAGAGCATGAAGGTTGGAGGTAGCGAAGAGTTTTTGACTGAGAAGAAAGCTGGGAATGCAGAGAACTGTTTGCTAGTAAAGGCCCATGCTGTTTCCTGGTGTCAATATGGAGTCATTGAGTACGTTGCGATCTACAAGACCTGTAAGAAAGATCTAAGTGACGCCATCCAAATACAAATAGCCTCTATGTGGAAAAATTGGTAATTTTTCTTTCTTTTTTTTTTTATTTCCCATTTTTGGATTTTGCCAAATTTAAACTTTTGTTTATTGTTGTTCGGCACAGATACTCAAAGTTATTAGTCTCCTCCTGAAATCAGCTGGATATAGCGACACGTTCCAGCCTTTGGATTAAACCTCTAGTGTCTCCTGTTTGGGTTGGAATGGAAGTCTCTCCTAATCAGTCATTTGTTTTTATTTTAATCACTAAATAACTTTTGTTTAACTCTCTAGGGAAACTGGCTTGTCTTACCATTAGCTTGTGTAACATTTTCAGAGCTGAAGGGAAGATAGTATGCAGTACGTATATACATTTCTCGGGTCTTCACTGGGTTTGAGAGAACTCAGATTTTCACACAGATTTATTAGACCTTCCACTTGTAGAGAGACTTCTCCTAATCTGCCTTGCTTAATGCCTTGTCTCTAGTAGATTTTGGCCACTGTTGTAGCTGCACAGGAGATAGCCTCCATTGTAGAGAGCAATGAAGGATCTTTGAGGCGTGAACGGGTCCTATTCATTTCCATAATGGAGTTCTACAATAAAGTCTGGCAAACGTAGATTGTTCTAGCAGGAAACAGCCCTTTATTCTGGCATCTTGGCAGAGCTTGGGTAGAGTCCCACCATTCTTTCCCCCGCTGGCGCTTGCTTTGAGTCTCTTGGCTGAGCCTGTTTTTTCTCTAGAGGGACTTCTGTTTTTATTAACTTGTTTTTGTACAGTGAGTTTAATGAAAGATGCTACTCTGGCAGTCCTGGATGTTGACGTTTTGTGTAAATTTCTCTGGTGCATATGTTGGACAAAGGTATTGTGAATTATACAGTCTGTAGTGGATTACCTCTGTCTCTAGACCGCAGACTGGGGGTCTTGTTTTAATGCTGTTTCATTGGCAGATAGAATTTCCATTTACTAATACGGCAAATGCTATTCTAGACATTCAACAATTACTTTTTCCATGACACAAGTTGTGGTTTATGCTGGGACTGTAGGGTTAGACGAACAAACATTTTGTGGAGTTGTCTCAAATTACAGTAGGATCAGAAGTTGAAGCAAAGAAAACCCCAAAACATTAAGTCAGTGAAGTCACCTTAGATCGTATATTTTTTGAGCTCTGCTGAGTTTGTAAGTAGTGAATTGAAATTGTTTTCCTTTTGGTTATTCGAGCCCTTGACTGTTAGTAACTGCAACAAAACCATTCTTGGAGTTCACAACTCAGACAAATCAAGTAGGAGATTTCATAATGTTCTGTTGTATCAGGCAAATCTATGCATCCACTGGAAGGGATTAAATACATTTTTGTTGCCAGAGATGTCCACTTAGAGAGTGTGCAGAAGTTCTCTCTGCAAGGGAAGGCAAATATATATGTATTTGTATATATGTATACACACACAAAGATACAATGAAGTATATGTACTTACATTTAAATTTCCCTCATTCTTGTGCTGAAATGTGATGATTGCTACCAGAAATGAAATGTCTGCTTTTACTTTTAATTTCAAATTCTTTGAATTATGCTAGGGCTTGCTTCCACTTCTTGGAGCTGGCAAAAGTAAAGGTGAAGTTTACCTGATTGCCTCAGTGATGTCTGTACAATATTTGAATGAAGAATTAGCATTGCATGAAGGGAGCACTAAGATGGGTTTCCTCAATTTTCATGGTGTTGCACATAGGGCATGCTATGAACTACTACCACCAGACTGATGTTATCTACATAACCAGGCAGAGAAAACTCTGCTATGCTTCATTTGTTTTTAGATGGCACTTACATAACTGTACAGACAAGAACTTTTTTTGTTTGTTTGTTTAGATTAATTTGCTTACAGATAAGGGTTTTGGAGCCATGCGATACATATTAGAAGGTGGATTAAGTGCTTCTCATTGATCTTTCAAAATGGGGCAAGCTCATCTAGTTCACCCACCTTGGTGGGTGTCATTGTTTAAGTTCCTGTGCAGAAAGAACCCAGGGTTGGTAGTAGATAGTTTCCATTTTTGAGGCTCAGAGCTCCTGTAAAACTATTGTAATTTCCAGAGTATTCAGAAGCTAAAAGTGAAATGAAATTGTATACATACTCCCACTCTGACAGATGGAGTATTTGTGGTTTTGAATCCCGACAGTGCAATCTTCTCATTTTTGTTTCTGGTCACACACACTCAGTGACAATCAAATATTGTACCTTGTTCTTCATGTGTCCTCCTTACAATCTGGATGCTGAACTGTTAATCTCGTTTGGAAGGTTGTTGGCCAGTGTTCAAAACAAATTTAATTGCTAGTATCTTCACAATTTGTAGGCTCACTGTCATCTTGTAAGCAAAGAATTTGCTCTGTATACAGAAAACTTCATCAGTTGTAGATTCAGTCTGCTCGTTCAATGGAAATGCAGACACTACACTCATCCTGTCTTCAACTCAGCCTTCCTTAGGAAGAAAATACAGCTTTTATTGACCATTTACTTTTTGGGGTCAGTGCTTGCATCTAAACTAGGGCATCCAGATGAGCTGCTTTGCTCTTGGATACAGGAACCTACATCCTCTTGGAGGGCAAGACCTGAGCACAAATGAGCCTCTGTCTCCCTCATCCATTCCTCATCTGTTGTTTGTCCTTTCTGTGGAAACAGCCCAGTATGGTGATTTCAGGACCAGCCTACACTGATAAAAACACTTTAAATGTAGTCTATGAGTATTGTCTGTCTTCAGAAAAAGGTTGTAAAATTTTGTAGAAGTCCTTAATACAAGTGTGATTATTATGTCTAATATATTTAAATGGATAAAATTCTCTTCAGCATAGACAAGGAGGACCAGCTGTAGCATTGACTTTGTGCATGTGTGCACCATTACGGAATTCACTGAATTTTCCAGGTCCTAAGGCCTCTCAACAGCCATCAGGTGGTTTTAAAACTTTCCTACTCACCTGAGATGAATTTCAGGCAGTGACCACAAGGTGAAAGTTTTTGAACAGCTGTGTTAATTTTGGCCCCATGTGAAATGAAGCCAACTTTTCCTTGGCACAGGAAATTGCCAAATAAAATAATGGAAAGGAAATGAACTACTCTTTGAGTTTCTAGGACAATATTGTGAAGAAGCATAGTAATTCCAAACAAAAAATATTTTTTAAAAAACATCCCTCTAGATGTAAGTTGATAGTCTTTGTTTATATCCCGTAGGGCAATCTTGGTAGCAAGCAGACTCCTCACTTGAACAAAGTATGTAAGAAATATAATAAACTCCCTTTCAGCTAGAGGTCAGAGAAGGAGCAAGAGCGGTGAGACGTTTTTAAGAGATTTGGATACTACTGTGATCAAAACCAAAACTTCTCTAATTTCTTTGGGAGGGAAGTATTTAGTTATGAGGGCATTCCTTAGCGTTTTATTTTGTTCTGCTTGAAGATTGTGATGTTTTCAGTACGTGAAATGGTTTCATCTATTAACTTAAAATCACATCAACATTTCATAAATAATGTATATTTCTAATTTAGAAATACAATATTCTTTCTTTACATTTTGACAGTAAGACCTTTCTCTTGTAGCAAAGTAAGTGCTAATGATTTTTCAAAGCATGTCAGTGTTCAGCTGCTACCCCTGAAAAGGCCTCAATTCTTAAATTTTGTTAAATGCAGGTAGAATGGCTTGAATCTTGAAATACCATGAGATCTAGCCTATTTAAACAGAACTCTAATTTCTCTTCCATCCTCCTTCTTCATCACACTTCGACGTTAATCATGCCTATATAAGATCATAGGCTCAGAGGACTAGAAGAGACTGAACTAGAGGTGATCAGGTGCTTCCCTTGGTCCAAAATAAAGATTACCTGCCACTGTCTTTATCAACACATCTCGTATATCTTTTTTTAATAAAGAACCTCTCTAAGCACTCTTCTGAAATGTTTTCTTTTTCTTACTGTTGGAAGGTTTTCCTTACATCTGGTTTGAATCTTTCTTACTGCTCTTACTTAAGCTCATTGTTTCTTACCCTATTAACCATGGTCCCAAAAGTCATATGTAGAAGACTACATATTTAAGGCATGTTTAAGACCTTGTCCCTCACAGTGTTCCTTCCACTGGACTAAACCTCAGTTCTTTCAGGCTTTCCTCAGTTGTGTCATTTCTGAGGTCTCTCATCAGATATGATTGTACTTGTATGGCCTCTTTCTACCACTGTTTTGAAATACAGGACCTAAAACCTGCCTCAGTGCTCCAGCCTGAGGCCGTCCTCATCCTTAGTGGGATGAGCAAATTCTTTTGTGTCTTCTGGGTTTTAATCCTATTCATATATTCCTGTGCAATTTTTGCTGTATTTTATAAAAGTGGTGGGCTTGCAGCAGCATGATACTGGTTCATACTCAGCTTCTAAAATGTTACAAACACCAGACCCTGTTCTGCAGTTGTTGCCTAGACAGCTGTTCTCCTTCCTACGTTTGTGCAGTTGACTAGTCCTTTATAAATCCATGTGCTTTTGCCTGGTAAATAGCATCCTGTTTTTTCAGACCATTTCTTCATTTTGTCTAGATGATTGTGAGCCCTTATCATCCTTCCACCTTTGTGTCATCTGCATGTTTTAATGAACACTCTTTATTTCATCATCCAGATTACTAAGGAAGATATTAAAATAATAAATAATACTTGACCCAGGAAAAAAACCTGCAAACCTGTATTTGGTATATCTTTCCCCAACCACTGTAAGCCACCAATAAGTGTCATTTTGGGGTTTTTTTCTGTCCAGTTCCACCCTCCCAGCATACAATATTATGTTCTAGGTGCTGTTTCTCTAGCTTGTGGGAAACTTAGGTAATATCGGAACTTAATGAAAGTCAACATATAACCTTCTTCTCCATTCTAGCATCTCTTCTGCCTCAGAAGGCTGTTAGAGTGATTTGACATGACTAATTCTTGAGAAATACGGCTGTCTGCTGTTTATAGCTGTAATGTCTTCTAAGTTCTTTATTTGTGCCTGTATTTTTCTAAGGATTGAAGTTAAGCTGACTGATGGAGAGTAACTCCACTTAGGTATGGTCCCAGAGTGGAGCATGAGGTTCTCTGCTCCCTCCTTGACCCACTGCTGCTGTGCCAGCCCACTGGGCTGCAGCTGGGTCAGAAGGAAGGCAGACCTGGTGGATGCTTCGGAGAGCTGTTTCCAGAAGGCATCTGTGCCCTCGAATTTTAATTGTTTGGTTGCTCCTGGTTCAGCCACATTGTTCAGTGAACAGTAAACTAGTTTTTCTATGAATTTGTGTCATAAGGGTATTCTCCACAGTGTAATAAGCCTGTGTCTCTGCTCCCCCTACTTTTCCCATGTGCCAGCTTCTCCAAGCAATGCCTACACTACTGTTAACTATCAAGTTTTCGGCTTTGAGCATTGTGTGTGTCATCTGATGGATTTGGAGGCAGCATGTACTGAACTGGCCTGACCTTCATGCCTTGCCTGGCTGGCCAGTATGTTCCTGCTGATGGTTCAGCACACTTAGCTCTTGCTGCAGCTCCCTGTCAGTGAGCTGCTACTTGGTTATCACTTAGCACATTACTTATGTGGCAGTTGTAAGAACATAGTGTTATTAAGTCCTTTACCCTTTCACCGAGTTTGGGTCAAATGGTCTGATAAGGCCTGCTGTTAACGTCTGTGGTAAGGTAATTTGATTGAAGAAGCTTTATGCCTTAGCTTAAAAAAAAAAGGAGGTCAATGGTTTGAGAATAGTTAATGCAGGGTTCAGGCTGATAGGCGGCTGCCTGTCTTGGATCACTGGAAACCATTAACTGCAGTTCTGTGTACGTCTTTGAAAACCAGGAGGTGCAGAAGTAGCGCTTGTGTCAGCGTGCGTTGGACTTGCTCTGTAACTGTGCCTCTTTAGGGTATGCCTCAGCTCTGAACAGGTGCCACAGCTTGCTGTCCTTCCAGCTGATGTGGAAAACTGTAGGGAGCACAGCACAAAAAAAAAGACGAGTATCAGGCTGTGTCCTTGTTAAGGAAGACATGGTTTAGAGTAAGATTGGTGATCGGCATTGGCTGCAAGCAAACCCAGCGCTTGGCTCCTGCACCAACTATGCACAAACCCTTCCCGCTCTGTAAGTGTTACCACCTCTTCTTGTCCTAGGACCTCTGCAGAGTATTTGAGCCAGCTCTCCTGTTTTGTAGACTGCTGACTGCTTAAAAGTCCCTTAGCAAGAGTTTGTATAACCTGGTTCACTGGGCATGGGAAGGAAGGGTCCGTGGTTGCCTCAAGTCCACAGGTATCTTCTGTTGCGTGGTGATGTGAAGTGCAGCAACCTGCTGTAGATAATCCTTGCATCTGTCAGTACAGCTGTCACTAGCACATTGAGTGGCACATGGAGCTCATAAAGGCAAATGAGAGAATACATTTGCGGGACACAGCGTACCACATTAAAGGATCGGTTTGCTTAGTCATCTTTAACAAGGCAGCATGAGAGGGCAGCCTAACCCAAAAGCAGTTCTACTGTATTCTTTTGCTAGCCCTAGAGGGCAGAGTTAAATTTATAGGGTTGGGTTAGCATGTGCTGTAAATGTTCCTCCTTTAAATGTGTTTCTCATTTTAAACATAAATATTCAAATCTTACTTAAGTTTAAATATAAATGCATTTGACATTTGAGAAAGGGGTACCAGGCAGTGCTGTTTAAATCTTAATTTAGTTCAGTTTCTGGGCAACGAGTTAATCCTTTCTCAGAAGCTATTTATCTGAAAACTTGCTCTAGTCTAAATATGTTCTTTCTAATTTAATGTTAGAACCTTAATTCCTAATTTTGAGGATTAAGCATGATGAAATAGCATTTGTACCAGATGAATTTGATGTATTGAATTACCAGGTCAAGATAAACATGTTTTTAAGGTTTCTACACCAAATTTGCAGAGAAGTAATTGCTTAAAAAGCAATAAATGTAGCAAAGTCTGTAGTACATAGACTACTTCTAAATTTCCCTTTTCCTTCAATTTTTTTTCTATCTCTAATAACATTAACACTTAAATTGTCCCAATTAGGCTTTAAAATTTATGCTTTAGCTAGTAAAATCTGACTCATCTGGTTTCCCTTCATTTAGCTGCTTAATAGCTATTTGAAGACAGGTTTTACTAAGCCAGTATTAACAGACAAGCATATCATTTTAGCAATGAGAGCTCTGAAGTTGCAAAGTATTAATGAGGGAGATAGATAGAAAAATCATAGACAGATGCAAAAGATGCAGTAGTTGGGGATGTTTGTCAGACAAAGAATTTATTTTGTCTCTGACATTGAGGCAAGTTTTTAGGTTTGGGGTATTTTTTGTTCCCTTTTTGATCCCTGTTGGGAGGATCTTCATGTTTGAAATTTTCAAATTTTCCAATTTGTATGTTTTACTTGTGTCTGTGTTTGCTTAATAGTGCTTTTTCTTCCCTTTGACTTTCACATTTTCTTTTCCTCTGGCAAAGTTGAACTTGCTTCAGTTTGGGACAGCTAGAGTGAAATGAACCGCCACGGGTAAAATTATAACAAGAAGAGCAAAGTCTGCGAATGATCCTTTGCTGTTTCCTGAGTCGTTCCAGTCTCATTAATCAGCACGGGTGCTGTGGCGGCTGTGTGGTGTGTTATGTCGCCAGCACAGCAGCTTCTCCGTCCCTTTCCCCCACCCCCTGCGCGCCTACACAGTGGGGAAAACTAGAGAGGGAAGCCATCAATCTTTCCTGTCGTAGATGTCAGCAGTGATTCTCCTGTCAACTTCCGCTCTCTGTCGCACCCACCACCTGTGTTTAGAATTTGCTCTGATGCTGTGGATCTCGCCTGACTCTTCACCTGTTCTGCCCCAACTAAATAGCTATTAAAATAAAGCAGAGTGGCTAAATGCTATAGCATGTGAATAGTAACCACCACTGTGGGTTGTGGGGTGATTGCTGTTGCAGCTGCTATTGTAATGCTGTCATAATTTTCTGTAACAGTGTTTTTTGGGTCTGAAATCTCTTGCTTGTGTTTCAGCCCAAAGGTAAGCTTGTGAGCAAGTCTTTATTTTTTTTAATTTAAAGATGAAAATATTTATTAGGTACATTATAGATAGAGGCATAAGCCTGTCTCCCGTCAGCTAGCTTGCTGTGATGGATTTATGAATGAAGTCCAAAGAAATCAATTAGTCTGAAGCTTTGTCCTTACCTTCAGTTACTCAGAGGATACAATTAGCAAAAGGCTTTTGGGGATTTGATTTTTATATCTATATCTGGCTAGTGGGATTCTTGAAAATGTAAGTGTCCATCCTCCGCACCACTGGGTAGACTGAGAAGCTGAGATGTACTGCTTCTGTACTTCTAGGGCAGGATTAATGTCATCATCTTATGATCTGTTGTGTTAAATAATAGGTCTAAACTGGACTCAAACCAGCCAAATTTTTATGTAATTGTATAAATGTTTTCCTATACCAAAGTAAAAGAAGAAAGCAATCCTGAGAATTGTCTATTGGCAGCTTTCTCTTACCTCCTTGAATGAGTGCTAGCTTTTTTTTAAACCTACAAAAAGACGAAAGTATAAATATAAGATTTCTTTATAATTCCTGCTGTCATTTCAAGTGTATGATGGCAATATTTATGTGGAGTTACAAAGAGAGGCTCTGAAAACTTTAGTCCTGTGAATGCTTTCACTTGATTTAATTTGTGTAACTCCTTTATGAAGCGGAAGAACTGTATTATGACATTACTACATATTTGAGAAGCAGTTTTCTGCTGACTGTGCCAGGCAAATGCATGTATTCAACAGATAAATACACATATTCAGCCCTCGCAGAATTCATAAAGCTAAACATGAAAGGTATAGTCTGGATACTAAGAATTGGCTAGTGACATGGGCTGTTTTGATCTGTGTGGATCTTTTCAGTATGGGTTCTCAGCACTTTCAGAGAGTTGAATTGGTTTCTTCTTTTGAATGAAAGCAGTTTGAGGCTTCGCAAATCACTAGTTACCTCTCCAAATAGCTGTATTTTGTATCCATGTATTGTGTTTCAGTATGATGAGACTTTCATGCTGGAGTTTGCCTGGCGCTTATCCTGATCAATTTAAAAACAACAACAACAACAAATCTTCCTGGTGAAGTCTTAAAAATCTTTAAAAAGTATAAGTAACTTCCTATAATTTTAAAGGAGGCGGAGGTGGCTTCTTACACTAACAAACAAAGGGAAACTTACCATTTTAAGTGTTGCGGATGTGGTGCTGAGCTCCTGGAAGGAGGCCTGTAACTTTATGGTCAGTGATACAATGAAACGCTTTCAGCAGTGGGGTTGTCTTTTGCTTTCCACTTGATTTTTAGTTTGGAAAAACATTTCTGGATTATGGTTAGCTGTACACTTCCATGCTTGTTTTTAAGGAATCTTGAACTTTTAGTTTCCAGGCTCTCTAATGTTTAATTTTTAAGAAGGACATTTTCACAGATTTTTCTGAAGTAACTATTAATATTTTAATTTCAATTTTTAAGCTTGTAAATGTTTTGCCTGGGTAGATCTTTAGCTTTTTTTTAAGATGTCTTGTAGCTGTTGTATTGTTTAGATATCAATTATATATATATCAGAGTAATATGTGCTCAAATTGTACAGATGTCTAAATTAGAGAGTATTAACAAAGTAAATTTGAGTCAGATGAAAGTCATGGAATAGAGAAACTTCATTGGGAAACTTTTTCGACAGCTGCAGATGGTTTAAGGAGCATATGGTAGCCTGCTCTGAAGGTTGCAAAAAGTTTTTAAACACAACTGGAAATGCAATACGTACACCTACCAGCATCCAAAGAACTGCATAGCTGATTTGAGGGTTTAGTGCTGCTAGGCTGCTGAAGAGATTGGAAACTTCTCTGTGTGCTCTTTAACAGACAAGAGAGTCCTGTGTCTGCTTTCTGAGGTGTACGTGTTAACCGCTAAAATTGATTGTCCTCCTTCTCCAGGTTTCCTGTAAATGGTGATAGGTGGTTTTTTTCTGATACAGAATGGCTGACCATGTTTAATGATTGAAGATAGTTTGCCATACTAAGGGCAAAAACCAAGCTGAAACTTAGTCTAAGGTAGCTGTATTTTTTTCAGTCCCCCCTTCTTTTAAGAATTTTAGCTTTGGTAGATTGTTGTGAGTATAAATTTTAGGCAGTTTGCATGTTTCTTTTAAAGAATTGATGGTCTTCAAAGATGTAAGATTCAGTGGTCTTCAAGTCAGTCTGCCTGTGTCATTAAAAAAACAAGAAAGTCATGCATTATACATACATTTCCCTGTGTAACTGAATAGCATCAACTTTACTAATATTCTTCATAAAATTCTTTTGATTAGACAAGCATGCTGTTAACACCCTCTTTGCTTTAAAAATAAAGCTGTTTGTGATGGCCTTTGGAAGACACGCAAATAGGATTTCCTTAACTCTAGCAACTTTGCTGTGTTCTCCAGTTCTGGCACATTTGTGTCATGAGCAGGGAATGAGTGTGGTTTTGCTCAATTGAGGCCCTGACAATTGTAGCTCTCCTTAATACAGGTGTGGCGTACAAGAAAAGCTCTGCTTGGGTCCAAGAGAGCAGCACTGGATTTTTGGAAGCTATAATCTTTTCCAGTATGCTCTTTTGCATTGAAAATGGATGTGGCCATACTGCAGGGTGTCAGGGCCAGAATTTAGCCATGCTCCTCTGGGACAAGAATGTAATACTTCTTTCTGATTATTTGAGAGCATTTGGATGTTGACAGTTTTTCAGTATAAGGAGCCAGCAGTTGTTCATCTCATCATGAAAAAAGAGGTTAGGTAAGAGAACACCTGAATCTTAATGGGTTTTGGGGCAAATTTTGTTTAGAAATGCTGCTGAGAAATGCCCTGTGGTGTTTGGAATTGCCATGCAGAAGTCGTATTGAGAGAAAACAAATAATAGATGTTAAAACATCTGTCAGATACCATGCTTTTCACAGGAGTGAAGATTAACGTGCAGCAGTACTGGTGTAGGTGCACACACCACACAGAGTTAAACATACGAACAGCAGGCTCACACTGTGCTTACTACAGATGTCTGAATGAGTGAGTGCCTGTGGGCTGGAGCTGCATGTCTTGTGGCTTTCACTCTGCTCCACTGGGAAGTCTTCACTCCTTTTGTTTTTATCCTTTTCCAACTCCAGTACTTTCGACCACAGAGCTCCCATCCCCTGACCTAACAGCTCCATTGAAGTGCATTCCAGCCCCATGATTTCATGGTACCAGGCAGAACTCCCCTGCCACGCTGCTATGCTGCCTGCTGCTTCTCATGGAGTGAACAAACAAGGAACATAAACTCTCTCCAAAGGAGCAATGTTCTCTGTATATTTTTAGTGCTAGAAATCCAAGATTCATTTAAAGATGTTTTGTGTGGGCTTTTTTTAATATAGACTTCTGCTAACACAATGGATTATTTTATACCACCCTATTTGCTGTAACATCTCATGCTCTATGTTGTTAAATGGAATCAAAGGAGTTAAAGATGAAAGACTTCTAGTCAACTGGTCCCTCCACTGGGAGCTGGTGAGGGTTTGTTCTTTGTAATGTGTTTGCTAGTGCTTTACCCAGGCCCAGCCTAGCTCAGTTTTCATTATTGGATTTACTTGTTCTGCAAATTCCATGCTTTAGGTTAAGTAATTGCTGAGCTTACACACAGTATAATACTGCTACTGTTTGTTTCTCATGTTTGACATGATATTTATTGCCAATATACTGAACAAACCTTTTATAAGTATTTGTTTACCATATGAACATGCAAGCACTATTAAAGATGCCTTGCTTGCTTTCACAAGTGTACTCTTTACTGGATAGACAGAACTTTGTTCTCTCTTTATGTGAAACTGTCCATTTTACATTGTACTTCAGTGTTTTCTTTCCAACATGTAGTGTGTCACCAGACGCTAACTTATGTAGTATTACAATAAACCTATCTTTAATTAGCTCATTATTACCCTTCAAATATTTTGAGTTAGTACAGAATTTGAATGTACATTTTCTGTTGAGACACTGATATCTTCTATTTTCTTAGTGAAAAACATTCTCAAACTGCCTGTTTAAATGTCACTAGTGCATTTGTGCCATCTATTTGAGTATATTATACTCTAATTAGGGGACATAATTTTGCCAATACATCCTATATGTTCATAGTGACATAATCTACAAACTGGGCGGTGATCCAGGAAGGGGAAAAGGCAGATGACGAATATGTTGTGGGAAGCATATGAAGCAGGGACTGCAGCTGCAAAGGAATGGAGTCTGCGTGACTTGGGGACTGAAGAGGTTTGTAGGCAGAACTGTTCTCCACAGGCTCAGGGTGCCAGTTCTTTATGAGTCGAGGTACTGGCATGTGAGCTGATCTGTGGTGATTGCACAGAGATTCCTGCTTTCTGGTGTAACAAGACGGTTACCCCAGAGGGTAGAGGTGTTTCTGCACTGAAGTAGCACTACCTTCAGGGTCCCAGGGAAAAGAAGCAGTAACATCAGGAGACATTTCACACAGAGAATCACACAGAATGTTAGGGGTTGGAAGGGACCTCTGTGGGTCATCTAGTCCAACCCTCCCACCGAAGCAAGGTCACCTACAGCAGGCTGCACAGGACCTTGTCCAGGCAGGTCTTGAATATCTCCAGAGAGGGAGACTCCACCACCTCCCTGGGCAGCCTGTTCCAGTGCTCTGTCACCCTCAGAGGGAAGAAGTTCTTCCTCATGTTCAGACGGAACTTCCTGTGCTTCG
>Ga0065711_1039143_pt1 | contig 18081 bp, 7 predicted proteins | sample Hoacrofraction12_FD_59098 | JGI IMG/M metagenome (GOLD analysis project Ga0065711, IMG submission 59098) | Hoatzin crop microbial communities from Cojedes, Venezuela - Epithelial fraction 12 v2 (version 2) | ecosystem: Host-associated > Birds > Digestive system > Esophagus > Crop | place... | reverse complement strand
GACAAGGTCCTGTGCAGCCTGCTGTAGGTGACCCTGCTTCGGCAGGGGGGTTGGACTAGATGACCCACAGAGGTCCCTTCCAACCCCGAACATTCTGTGATTCTGTGATCATCAGCTAAAAATCTGCTCTGATAGTTGTTGCTATCACAGTATTTTCCATTCCTCACCCTATTGCGTGAAACTTCCTGAATGCAGTGTTTATGCTAAAATAACTGCTACACATACAGATACAATAGACAATAGTACAAATTTTTTATTTTTAGAGAATGTTATTTATATTTTACACTGATGCTAGTAAAAAGGATTGGAACATCCTGCTTGTGGCTGTGCAGTAACTGTTCTCTTGCATTTATTCTGCATTATGCTGTAGAAGTCTTACTCTTTTGAGCAATCTTATTGTGATACAAATAAGAAAGATCTTGAAGCACAATATATTTTTTCTAGGCATTTAAATTGCACATATTTTTAAGCCCCTGCCTACAGCATGTCTCCATTATGTAATTTCTTACGGGAAAGATTGCTTCACTGTCCGGGAAATTACTGTTAAACCTCTCCAGGACATCTTTTCAGGGGACAGCAGTTTATGCCTGCATAAAAAAATCATCTTGTTCTCAGTGACCGCCCAGGATCCCTTATGATCACAGTGATCGACACATTGGTTGGAATAACTTTCTTAATTAACTATTGATGGAACAAGTATGGCAAGAAATTCGTTATGAATTAATGAGGGAAGAATAAAAATGCAGTAAAAATGTACACCGAAACACAAATTATTGCAAATAAAATATCAGAATAAAAATATAGTAACATTTTCTGGTAATTCAGCAACTGTTAGTTGGGTTACTGATGCCCCTGGGAAAACTGACATTTTCATACGCACTAATTAGCAAAGAGGTCAAATAAAATTTCAAATAAAATAGTTCATTTGTGGCTTTTTGCCTCTATGGATGAACTAATCTCAAATAAGCTCTTGACTAGCTGATGAAATAAAACACTAGGTGTACCTGTTCTATCCACCAGGACTGGCTATTATCTGAATCTAATTAACCACAAATGAAATGGAGAAAAATATATTTGTAGATTTTTTTTTTTCAATGAAGGCTGAAAAGCAGCTGTATGTTGAAGTGTGTGACGTTGTTGCCATGCGTACATACACACACTTGCTTTTGGATATAATCTAATGCTGGAGCATGTAAACAGCAACGCTAAGGCTGCCCTGGTGAGCTGACACTCAGGCTAACATCTCTTCTACTTGCTAGGCGTGCCTGCAACACTGCGAGCTTGGGCTGGCAACAGCAGTGAGCTCTTCTGCTAATTAGTGCGTATAGAAACACCCAATTACACAGAAGCAGTAGTGACTTGAATAGAGACAGCTGAAGTACCAGAAGAAATTATAAACTGTATTTCCAAACAGCCACAACCTCAATTCTTGTTTTAATCACAGAATTACCCAGTAAAAATTTCCAGCTGCTGCAACCTTAATTATACCTTCACGAAAAATGGAAGAATAAATGACTAAATATTTAGCAAGAACATCATCCATGCTCGCAGAACCAGTATCTACAACAAAAGTGCCTACAGGATTATAGGATACTCCTAAATAAATCAGCCAAATTATTCTGCGTTTTGTCTTAATAAAAAGCCAAAAGTTTGTCTGAATTCCAATGATATATTTCAGTTCCCTGGTTTTTTTAGACCTCATCACTTCTCCACAAGCTGCAGTGTACCCCTGGTAGTGCGGGAACAGCACAGAAGTAATGATGGAAAAAATTTTGTTCCTTGCTCCTCTTACAGACTTACTTTGCCCCAGCCAGGCATGTGGCAAGAAGGATTTTAAATATCTGTCTGTGAATATCCTTCACAAGAGTGTAGTTGCAGACCACTGCAATATTTCAAGCACACTTGTAAGCAGTCCCATTCGGTGTGTCTGAGTGGGAACGCTCATCGTCCAGCCTATCGTTCAAACAGACTATGGTATCTAATGAAATATGGTACCACACCTGGAGAAGGGCAAAAAAAAGCCCCACCTCCATTGAAATACAGCAGTAAATCTGAATAAAAAAACAGTAAATCTGAATAAAAAGCAATTTGGTGTTTCTATCATGAACTTTCTCAAAGCAATACATTTTTATATATGCAAGCAGCGCTAAATTACTGCAATAGACCTAAATCCGAAGGCTGCTATTAAGATTAGCAAAGCTGCTACTCAACTACAAATTTCTGCGGAATTAGTTTTGAAAAATATCATTTTTAGCTCTTCAAAATACCTTAAAAAAGTGCGCTTGTCAAATATTCCCTAAATCATAGACAAAGATTTTATTTAGTTTCCAGTGAAATAAAATCAAATAACCATAATGGCATCAGTTACATTTCTTTGCAGGTTAACCTATATGTAAAATTGGTATTTACAAATTCTTAAGTGCTTTTTGTTTAGTGTTTTTTACTACTTAATTATCTCCATTCATTTTATGTAGACAGATTTGCTTGTTTGTGCATAATGATGCATTTTTATATGTTCATACATCATGAATTATTACAGTGAGCTGTTGAAAAATATAAAGGTTTCATGAGGATGAACTTGGCAGGATGTTTTTCCACATAAAAGTTAAAATAGAACCAATTTTAACTCTAATAAAGTCAGAAAGTGAACTATTTGTCAATAAGAAATAGTAAAAGGTTTTATGTAAAGAGATGGAGAAAACAAATTTTAGAAATGCACAGTTTTTAGATGCTTCTATTGATATTTTTCAATTTATTCTCCATGAAGGATTAATTTTAGGCAAAATCAGTAATAATATCTAACTGTCATTTGATACTTTTGAAATACTCTAAAACAAATCTACTGAGTTTTTTTGCTGGGTTAAAGGCAATTCTTAGCCTCCTATTCAAGGCTCCACAAAAACTAAACCAAGTTGTTTCTCCCCTTGTGAAGTTAGGTGGCTGCAAGTGTGGGTTATTGAGCAGCATGAAGGTGAATCAAGCATGATAAATGCAATTAATTTCTGGATTATTGGTGCCATGTGCTTGTAGTACAGATGCTTATTACCTCTTTTTGTTTCAAAGCATACGTATAGCATAACATGCATGTGCATGTGATTTTGTAGTAGGCAAAATAAAATATCAGAGATCTGTTGTGACCTATATTATGCGTAGTACTGACAATATAACCATTTTTCACTGCTTTCTTTGGAGTGTTTTATCTCTCTCTGAAATAATGGAAAAATTTTTCTCAGTGTTAAAAGTGGAAGTATAACTGGACTTCGAGATTTCTGAAGCATCAGAAAAAATTTTCAGACACTGTCTATTTTACTTCTGTTAAAACATATTATGAGCAGGAATGAATCCTTAAATGCTGTGCTGTGCCACATACACTAGAAAAACAGACCTTATGCTCCTTCAACTCTTGTTCTTACTTTTAACTCCTGTTGCTTTCCGTTAAAATCCTTAGTGTTTTGTTAAGGATACACAAGTCCTTCATATGTAACTCATGCCCTTGTTTTGGCTTTTTGGCTTGCTACTTTCAGAAATATCTCAAAAGCTGAAAAGTTATAAGTAACTTATTTTTTGTATCTAAAAGAAGAGATGGTGTTTATTTTATACGTTACATAGAGGCCAAAGTCTTTGCTTCGCTGAAGTCTGTGGAGAAATGTTCACTGGAGCCAAGATTTCCTCAGAGAACCTTAATTGACAACTGCTCTGAACACTTTGAAAATCATTCACTTCTACATTGACCTACATTTGTTTGCCAGGTAAAACGTGAACAAATCAATCATCTTTGCAGGGATGTGTTTTTAATTACGCCTTCAAGGCTAGTTTTTGGTTTGTTTTTTGTTTTTTTTTTTTTAATAAAAAAAAACTAGTGGTCTCACATAAATTTTTGATAGTCCAGTTGTTGGTATTTACTATTTCCCAATGTTACACACACATGGATGAGGTCAGCTTTCAAAATATAGAATTGCAATACAGATGGTGAACACATAATTTCCTACATTTGTTTGTTAATGACTGTGTTAACATTTATAGGTAAAAATATTTGTGATAATGGTACTTATACTGATACACTCATCTCACCTTTTTTAGCGAGTCAATAAAAGAAAATGGAAAACTCAACAGGGAAATTCCTCATGTACAGTCAAGTGTTACAGTTGGTGGAAAACGCATCGAAATAGTGAACTACGGATTAGTTTCTTTTATGGGCCTGTAATATTTCCTGGGTATGTTGAAAAGAGGATCTGGTTTTGAACAGAGGTAGTATTTGGCTAACTGCAGTGTTGTGAGCCCTCGTAGTCTGTCTAAGCATGCTGCGATCCTTGCGTTGGCTGGTGGCTATCCCCCTGGCAGGAGGGAACGACAGAACAGTGCTTGTGCTGCCACCACCCAAACACCACGGCAGTTCTGTTCCCAGCGTCACCGCAGTGAGTAACGAACTCCCAGCTCCTAAGTGTCGGATCCTAAAGTACAGGAGATTAACTAAATGTTGAGAGTCTGGGGACTGTATACTTGCTTCAAAAGAAAAAAAAAAGTAATTTGGCTACTGGAGTATTGCGTGTGGCTGTTAATTAGTTCTTGCGTTGGAGGCAAGCTCATTTCCTGAAATATGAGTTTGCCAGGACTCTGAAGTGTATTTTCACTTGTCCACATTATATGATGAAATGATGTCTCAAGCTACGAAGAGTAACAGAAAATCATTATTTTAATAAAATCTAGGCTGTGTAATGAGCAGGACAAAGTTGGGGAAGTTCAGTGTCTTGCAAATGACAATTTAGTGAAGGTAAATTTTTGGGAAGTACAGAAAAACTTCTGTTGACAGTTTTGTCCCTCTGGGATGTTGCTTTTCCCAGCATTTTGGTTCTTTAAAGTGTCCTCTGTTGACTATCTTCTCTGAAAATAAGCAGCATAAAAAAAAAAAAAAATGCTTGCTGACTCTTTCAAGTAAAAAAATGTTATAAAAGAGTTCTGGTAATCAGTAGGTGGGGAATACGTTTTAGAAGGAACAAGGTGATAAGAGCAGGTTCATTGACTTAACGTGTCTTTCCTAGAGTTTCTGAAATATGTTGTAACTCATATTGCAAAGTTATACAGATATCTATATAAATTGCAGGTGTAAGCGCTTCAGATTCTAGTTAATCATTGATAAACTGCCATCTAATAGGACTCATAATAAAGACCTCAAGACTTAAATAAGCTAATGCCATGGATATATGCTGTTAAAATATAAGTGATTTTTCTAGAAATATAATCTAATTTAAATTTGTATGCTTCCTTACGTAATGTTGGAGAGCTGATTAAAAAAAGCACTGGTTTCACATAGGAAGTTATAATAGATAATAAAGTGAGATTATGTGAAAAGACTATGCTAATTTTCAGTAGTTGCAGCTGAAGTTATTTTGGAAGCTAGAGGTTATTGTGAATTTATTTTTGATATCCACAGATGGAAAAGTTGGTGTATGATAGGAAAAATAACTGACAATCCAGTTAAAATGGGTAGAAGACTGTTTTGCTCTCATTTAGTGGTGAAAATCAGCTCTAATGCACTCATAGAGAAGGCCACAGAAGACATGTTGATTCTAAAAGTACGTGTTAATATAGTCTAAACTTTGTGCTTCTGTAAACTGAGCATAGAAAAAGTTTTCATTTTTTCTACATGCTTGACACTAGTTACTCAGTCCTCTGATCCTTTTAGGCAAGAATATATATTTATTGAGGTGAAATGTAACAGTATAAGATCAATCACATGTGTCAGCTAGGCTGAACTTCTTGAAAGCACTGGAAGATTTAGGAATTGCATACAAAATCGCTTTTGCTAATCACAGGGGGAGTTAAATCTCCTGGAGAGGTGGATGGTTTGAGAACGATGCACACTTACTTCACAACTCCAATAACACCACTTTGTCTTTACAGAGAGAGGATCAAGCCAGATTTATAGTGAGCTACATGCATCTTTTCATACAGGATTTTCAGGACAAAGTAAGTGGAAAAAAAATGAGTTACTTCTAGTCCAGACCGAGTATGGACAAAGCTTTTCACAAATATTTGCTCTTGCACAAAAAAAGGAGTTGTTCTGAGAAAGTGAGGGAATAATGCACAATTACCCAACCTGCAACCCTTCCTGGAGCATAGTGTGGGATGGGTGAGGACTGATGTCACTCTGAGAGCGAGGATAATTTAATTGGGTATATAAGGCACTTAGTTGGCATGTTGAGGATTTTCTCTAGTAGTGAGCTGTGAAACCAGCTCTGCTCTCACTCATCGGAGCAGATGGGACCAGACTGTTCAGCCTACTGCAAGTGACAGAAACATTCAATGGGTCCACAGATACTTTTGAACCCTTGTTACAGATTTAAATTAGTAGAAGACGTACATAAGAAGATTACTACTAAATACAAACATACAAGCAGTAACTTGAATAGAAAAGTGAAAAAAACACAGAGCTCTATATGACTCCACGCTTAAATCAGACTGTTGAAAACCATGTTCTATAAAACAATGTTTAGTCCTCACTTCTAATGAAACATAAGTCTTGAAAACTGATGAATAGTTTTCTTGTGGAAGAATGTAACTGCCACTCTGAAAAATTATCCCTTACTTAAATGCCTGATATTTTTATCTTGAAACTTAATACAGCTTTTCATTTCTCCTGTTACAGATTACCACCAAATGTTGTAATCACTAACCCCCCTTCAAACCAAAGCATTTCACACCTAAAAGAGAGTAACTTACCTTTGTTTTAAAAATTTATTTTGTGAACTCTTGCCTATGCATTCAAAAATAAAATATAGCCTATGAACTTGTCTATCTGCATAATGGTACCCATGTAAAATACTGAAGCTTGACTGCACAGACAGTAATTACTCCTCATCTGAAAACACGTAACTACAAAAGGGTTAAAGTCAATACTTTGCTGTAGAGTGAAGGTGTAAAATTGTAACTAAAAATAAATCTGTTTCAGCTTGTGAGGACAGGAGGAGCAAAGAGAGTGTTAGTCAATCCAAAAATAGTCTCCTTATATCTACAAATTTACAGAAAAGGCATACCTCTTTTTACATGAAAATAACAAGAAAATTGTAGAGCTGTCCGTAACAGCAACAATATTATTCCGAAGTACTTGACTGTCAGAGGATTGTATGAACAGTAAAAAGCTGCCTTTCAATATGTAGATATTTCTAAAATAGCCACAGAAAATGCTTCCTTTAGCTAGAATTTTACTGATGGTCTGTTTTCTGACGCATTTCTATTGCAGATAACCTCCTCCTGTCCTAGGGAAATTGTAAGTAAGTGGTGTTACCTATCAGAAATGGGAGCATGTTTATACAAGCAGTATATCTGGGTACAAAAATTATTTTACAGTATTTTCATCTGCAAGCTATTGCTGCTTTCAGTTCTGTAGGATGTTTCCACTGCTACTGTGCAGCGACACATTAGGCTGGGCATGTAAAGTAATGCAGTGTGACTGACACAAGCTGATGTTACACTTCACAGCACAATGCTTCATAATGTGTTATGTCAATGAGAGCATCTAAAAAAAATGTAATTCTCCAGAAAGAACTAATAAGAGAATCCAAGAATAACCTTCCCTCTCTCCTCCTCCCATCTCCCTCAAGAAACAAAAACCACTGAGAGCAGAAAGCAATTTGTATTTGATACAAAAAAATAACTTTAGGATGATCTATAGCAGTAGGTCATTCTATAACTAATGTAGACCTGAATTAAGAATGGGAAATTATTTTAAAGATCTGTTTTCCTCTTTACAGAGTGAAAATAATTTCATAGTTGTGATCTTCACTGTCTTTCAAAGCCGTATATTTTTAGACCAGTAAGAGTATAGTACTTTAACCTACGTCAAGTCTACATAACATTATAAGCATTTTCAGCTTGTAAGGCAATAAGCATCTTCAATTCCATACAGAAATACTGGTTTTGCTGAGTTTTCTTATGTTTCAATTAATTCTATATTCCTTTTATTTCTTTTGATTTTGAACTTTTATGTCTGTTTTTGAAGGTATACTTTTTACTTGGTTTAAAACCTACACTTTTCTTGAAGGTCACATGAATGTACGTGGGGTTTTCCTCGTGTTATTGCAGGTTTCTTGCATTTTCTTTTTTTCTGTGCACTCTCCTGCAATTTGGAAATCTTTCCATCTTCTTCTCAAAATCAGTCCTAATGCTATTTAATCTCACTCCTGATTTTATTGATACTAGTTGAGTGTGTAGGCACCATTTGCTGCTGGTAATTTTCTCCCCTGACAGTTGCTCAGAGTTTTGCCATCTGTGGTCAGGGGGAGAGGGAGCATGTCCTGTAGCTGGTGGAGTATGCACAGAGCTCAATAGCCACCTTGGGCTTCGCTGTACTGGTGCACTCCACATTTTTAAGACATATCTTCTCAGTACCTATAGCCTGCATATTTGTTGAATTGGTTGGATGGTATCCAGGCCTGGAAATCTCTAGCTTTAATGATGTTTTACAGTAAATAGCAAGTTCTCTTTCAAAGGTACCTTTTAGCGCAACATATCCCATGACAGCCTTTTATAGGCAGCTTGTCTCCAAGGAGAACCTGAAGCCATTCCTGTGAAGTTAGAGCAGGACGTGAGTATGGCTGGTACTCCCTTGCATCATGAGGAAAGCTGAAGTCAGCAGTGGCTCCAGCCTGCCACGCCACGGTGTGCTCAGGCAAATACAGCACCCACCCGAGGCACCCAGGGGCTTGGGCTGCCATCCTCGCCATGAAAATGGCCATCGCCAACTCTTGTGTGAAGGAGACAGAGAACTAGGAGGGCCAGGGGGGTCCGTGCCCTTGTTACTCCAGCACTGCGCTCCTTGCCCAGCAAACCCGACAGCACATCGGCCACCCGGCAGGAGTCTCGCGATGTCTGGACAGGTAACTTCATGTTCTCTCAGGACAGAGCCAACCGTAGGAGACAAATGTGAGAGAGCCATTGAAATTTTCGGATAATGAGAACTGCCGTTAGGTTTTAGACCACTGAATGTTGGAACTGAGATCTTACTGGCAAGTGTGTTTGGGTAGGGAAAAAATCGGACAAGAGAAGTAAATTTCTTAAACCGGTCAAACTCCTTTTGGCCTGAAGGATAGAAAACTTTCTTGATCAATCAATTTTATATCGCCTTTCACAAATGAAGAAAAAGGAAGTTCAGAAATGAGAGAAACTTTAGCATTTAGAATAATGAAGATAAAGTAATTAAAGGTAAGGAAGAGTTTGCCTTTATTAACACAAGAGTTTTGTTTTCCAGACAAATCTTTTTGATTCCAGGACAAAATATATTTCAGTCTTCCACACTAGAGCCAGGTCATTATTTTGTTAAAATCATTATTTTATTCCCCAAAACATTGCTTGTCTGTAGATCAATGACGGTAACAAAAGGGTTTAACCAGGCTGACTCTTTGTCAGTGCATCTCAGCTATCCAAAGGTTATTCGCTCAACCCAGGTCATCTTCCAGGACAAATTGCTTTTAATCTCAGCCGCCTTAAAATATTTCTCATCTTCTTATAGTTGCAGGTGTGACCTTCATATAAGAGCTAAGCTGTTGAAAATGGGGAACACCTTCTCATTTTACTGGGCATCAAGAGCTCCAGCCTCATTACACTTTTATATAAGTAAGGTAAGAGAGTAAAATAAATTGTCAATCTGTATAACTAGCAATTCTGGATAATAAGTTCTTCTAGTGAATGAACTGTACTAGGCACATGCCTGGTTACAATAGCTTAAATCTCACAAATGATCATTAAATTGCCGTGAGAGTTGTCAAAACACAGGTCTTCTAAAACCAACCTGCTATTAAGAGAGAAGCTCTTCCTGAATTTTAAAAGTGAGCAGTACAACACCTGTAGCGAAACCCGTAACCTCCTTCGCCATCCCAAGGAGGAGGAAAGAGGACACCTAAAGACAACTTTTTCCTTTGCCAGGTTAGACAACCACACCTTTGGTGCTGGAGAGGCAACACACTTGCATTTCACTTTCCTGTCCCGTTTGTGGGGTAACCCCTCACGCGCCCCGCAGGCCTGCAGAGCGTGTAACAGCTCTTAAGGAACTGGGGGTTCCCTCTTTTTCCGCTGGCTCCAGGACCCATTCTGACCCCTGACGCTGGGCGAGAGGAATTGAGAGAGCAAGGTCAGTATTGTCAGGCAGGGTCTGTGTCCTGTACTAAGGAGCTGGGGCATCCAATGATCTCTTTCATGATGTGACCAAGCACCATCCAAAAATCTCTGAGGTTTTTTCCCCTGCTGTTCATAGGGCTTTTCATGAGTCTCACTTCTGCTTTGCATACTAAATTTATGTGTGGTCAATTTATGTATAATCACTTATTTTTGTAAACTTGTACAGATCCTCTCTTCCCTGTGTTAATCCCTGATTTATTTTTCAGCTTCCGTTGTTCTAGTCTGAACAAGGTAAATTTTTTCTGTCTTTTATTGTAAAAATAGACTTTTTATTTCTCAAGTCATTCTAAACAACATTTCCAGCACCAGTCCCAAACTTCTACTCCTGGTTCTTGAACACAGTTTATTGCACCTAAGGTCCAGCAGAGGAACAGATGAAATTTGGTCAGTAGCTCTGTGTTCCTACATATTAGCAGGATGTAGATAAGTTGCCTAATGTATCCTGGTGTTTATCATATTTCACAGCCACAACTTATTGATTGTTCATAATCATTGTGTGTTTGACTAATATTAAATGAACTTTAGTATCCCGCACTCTTTCCAACAAGGAGGAAGCTCCCAAAATAAAGCAGAAGTTTCTTAAGGGAGTGACGCTGCACTTTTCCTGGCAGCATTTCACATGTTTCTAGAAATCCAGGTAGTAAAGTCATTCAGGCATCTTCTGTAATGTATTCTTATCTTTTCCAACATACTGATCTCACTGATCAGATGTCATTTTTAGTATAATTTGTTATTTACTGTGGACATGATCCAGTTTCAGCTACTTCACATAGTTAAGGATTAAAGTATCACATTTACACTATATTTTATAGCTATTTTCCGATAATCTGAAAGGAGAAATTAACAGTAAGGATAAGTAAGTCTGTCATTTATGATTACGAACTGAAAAGGTCACTCCATTTCCTCAGGATAGAACTGGAATTTCCTTTCTAAAACTGAATCGTCCTTTCTACCTATCGACTCTGGAAACCCTGAGAAAACTCTCAGAAACTCTGTTTTCTTGCCTGCACTTGCTTTGCTTGGAGAGAGGAGAGAACCAGCCTGTGCTGCTGAGCTGCAGGCGATGGAGAGTCCTGTTGCCTCCTGCAAGGCTCTGCCGCCTTCGCCCTCCATGGAGCCACTCCGGTCGCTGAGATTCTCTGGTGGAGGAAAGCTGAACTCCACTTTACTCTGCATGCTTACTTCCTCTTTTTACTGCCGAACTTACCCTGAAAATACTCTTTTTTGTTTCTGTCAAGAAAACGGAAATAGCCAACTCTGGACTTGTTCTTTGAAGTGTGGTATATTCTGCTACAGTATCAGCAATAAACAACTCAGGTTAAGTTTTGCTGTGGAAAAAACACAGATCACTTTCAGAGCTTCTCAGTGTCAGTCTTTCTCTTTGCTTCTTCCTGTAGCAATAAAAGCTGACATAGAAAGAACCGTGGGGATTTTTGTTAGACTTTTAACAGCCATAAGCCATAACATTTTGCCAATCATGTTGGCTTGGTGTTTTTTAGCCAAAGCAGAGGATGTCAAAACTGTGTGAAAACCTCGCACCTTAGGTGTGCTTTAACATTTGAGTAACAATAGTAATAATTTACCATTGTTGTACTTCGGCTGATGTTTAGAAGAACTGCACAGAGATTATGCAGTGGGATTCAGTGTTTTTCACTTTTTTGTCTACATTATCAACAAGTCTATATATGTTAATCAACCTTTTTCACTAGTGAAGAGAAACAGGCAGTTTCAGAGCACAGTTCATTGTTTTAGGTAGGGGCTTTAGATTTGATGACTTGCTCTCTGTTTCTCTCCGGGAATAAAGGGAGTCCAGATCAGAGTGTGGTAAGAGTCCCAAACACAGGTTCGACGTCTAAGTGTAACCTCAGAGAGATCCAAGCCAGGGAGCACTGTGAACATGTAGGCGCAACAAGTGGGTGTCAGTGCAGAGCCGCCGTTCTCTATGGAAGAGACCTTGGCTAAGTTCCTAAATAGTTGTTGCAATTAGACAGCTGAATTAAGGTGGAATTAATCCAGGCCCACTGAAAAAAAATCTTCAGTGCTTTATCCACAGTTTCAAAAGACAAAAGAGGAGAAACAAGAAGAAATAAGTAAAGTGCTGTCCCTTTTCTTTGACTACACACACTAATGGGATTAAAATATTACATATGTATTACCGTGTTTGTGTTTCAGAAAAGGCAAGGGACAATTAAACACAGCTTAATTTATTGATGTGGGCCATCAAACCCACTGTTGCCGTGGGCCAGCCCCTATGGCGGGGTCTCGCTCTCTGCCTCAGCACAGCCGGAGGGCTGCTGGGAACGGACACAGGCTGTGTTACACATACCAGCTCTGATAGCTACATGCTGTAGTACAGAGTGGTTCTTCATCAGGCAAATGCTTTTGTACAGAGCGTTTCACAGAAATTGTAGTTATTACTGGAAGGTAACATTAAAATCAACATGAAAACTGACTAAATGTTACAGCATTTGGCATTACAAATCTTGCAGTTAGCATGTAGTCCTCTTGGGGTGAAGGGGATGGAGGTAGGAGCAAGTGTTGTAACATGAGATCTGACATCACCTGATTTATTCATGTGCTTGAACAGTGGGCTATCTTATCTACTTGATTCGTCAGTTAAAAAAGGAATTATTATAACTGAATTTTAGCTACAGCCATAAAAAAGAGAGATTCAGCTTGGAATGCACCGGAGAAACAGCTCACCAGTAATTGAGTTGCTGTTGTGAAAGTGCTGCTTTGCTTTTACATATAGATTAACATAATAAAAAGTTGTGATATGAAAATAACCAAAGACCTCTATCTTCTTTTCCCTGAAAACAGGAGAAAAGGGAAAATTTATGTTGAGGAGACATGGAGTATATGGAAGGAATTTTAAGACATCATTATAATCCTCTCACAGCTGGAAGAAGCATGCCCCACCAGGAAGCTACTTCCTCATCATAGCTTATTTTTATACTAAAGAGATCAAATATTTAAGATGATTAAAGTCTCCAGCGGTTGAAGACTTTATTTTTGGGAGAGTCTGTAGAAAACTGAGTGTAGTCTACCTTGAAAACTGAGGGTACCTTCCTATTTTTAGGTCACTGAAGTAGAAAAGAGCTATACTTCTATACGTTGAAGAAGGACAGCGTGACCCAGTGTTCTTTATTTTGAAATGATAACGCGTTCAGCACTTACGCCCAGTGACAGATGGTGTTAAATGCTCTTAGGTACGGTCATGATGAATGATTCAAGAGCCATGCTTAGATCTAATAGAAAGTTTCAATATACATATTAATAGATGTCTTTCACAAAAATAATTTGATTTGCTTTTATCTGTTGTTTACCTAAAGGAATTTGTAAAGACATATTTTCAGTAAACTATTTTATATGGGCTGGAATATATAATCATTCTAATCCATTCTTTCCAGATAATAGTTCTCTGGTAGGGAAACTGATAATTTATCCATATATTTCTATTGTTGACCTTTTTGTCTGAGCGTTATTTGAAAGAGAGAATAATGACTGTTGAACATTTTTGTCTGCTTATAGTAAAAATATATTTTTTGGGGGGAGATACCTATTATTGTATCTTGCATTTTGGAACATGGGACAGCATTCAGAGTTTGTTCATAAACAGTCTGTAATAAAATAAATAATAAGTTTTAATTAGAATAATGTCTTTGCTAGCTAGAGAATTAAACAATACTTCATGAATATTTTAAGAGATACCTGTTTCTCCACTTACAGCTAGTCTATAGATTTGTTATCACTCTTTTTTTTTTCTTTTTGTTTTGGTTTTTTTTTCCTAAGATTTATTTTCAAAACTTTTTTGAGAAGTCTTTCTAGGGTGTGATGCTGTACTGGCAGTAGAACACACTGCAAGGAAGTGGCCTTCATGCAAGATCAAGAGCCTGTGTTTCTTGGGGAAATTATTCCTAGTTAAAAAAAGCAGGCACTTTGAAAAGTTGTGAAAAAAGTATATGAAAAGGGATAGAGATAGTAAAAATTGTTGGGGGAAGAGGAATAGAGACCAATAATATTAATTTTCTGGTACTAATTTAGCCTGGAATAATTTGCTTAGGTAGGCAACTTATCAGGTTCTGTCTTTTATGGATATCTAAGGCAGAGATTTTGGCTGGAGGACTTCAAGAAGGTATTTTTTTAAGGACATGATGGATGTCAGCGATGAAGTGAAAGGATAAAGGAAAAGGCTCTCTAATTGTGACTACGTGTGACATGGAAAACTAAATAGTCATGCGCATAGAGAGAGACCTGACAACTCACGACCGCTACCACCTTCTCCCTGGCATCTTCCCACTTCAGAGCTCTTCTCTTGTCTTTGTTGATAGCAGAAACCGGTAGGTTCAGAGAAGTCTTCTAGTTGGCAAGGGTAGTGTAACACGTGAAGGAAGGCTGGTGAAAGCTGTTCAGTATGAGCAAGGCTCAGGAAGTTGCCTTAGGCTATGCAACAACAGCAGTAGCAGCCAGCCAGAAAGCCTCATGTGTGTTGTTACAGGAAGGCCCAGGACCTAGCTTGATCTTGAACAAAAAGAGGTGAAAAATATCTGTGATGGGAGGGACAAAAAAATGTTTTTGAAGGTACTGAATGCAGAAAGTGTTCCCAGTTTGTTTTTTAACTCAATCATAAAAATATGCTGAAGGAAATTTGCAGTATGTATTTTTAACCTATATATGTTATCGTTTTAATTTCTACCTATAGAGCCTCCTGGGGAGCTAGAACTTGGTGCTTGCCGAGCTGGGAGCTTCCAATTGAGCTTGCAGCACATGCAGCAAGGCTTCAGAAAGAACTCTTGTACCCAGAAAGAGCGAGGAGAGCACTCATGGTACGGGAGAAGGGAGACAGATATCTCCTGCACTTTGCAGACACTCTTCTCTCCTGCTTTGCTAGTTCCAGAATTAGCTCTGGCAGGGACTCAAGGACAGAGTGAAATCTGCACTGAACCTCTCCGTGTAGTGATGCCAGGAACAGCCCTGCCCTCTTACAGTAGCCCATAGCTACTCCAGACCTCCTGTTAGTCTTTCAGCATCTTTGTACATACTTATAGGGAAGAAGGAAGCATGAAATGTAGCTTCCTCACCTGGCTTCCAGAATTTCTTATTTCAATCTGAGAGTGCCATATCTATAATGATCAGACTCTCACAGAAGGATCAATGATATGACTACTCTCTGTTTCACCCTCTTCATCTTGCCGTAACTGAAGTACATCTTAGTGACAGTGTCAGCCTTGCTTAGATCAGCTAAGGTGTTGGACTGGGACGTTTTGGTATAGCTATGTGCTTGTGCTCAAGTGTTTTAAAATGTCAGCTAGCTTTCCTTTAGTTAGTTAGTTAGTTAGTTTCTTTGTTTTTAATAGTCACTCATTGTCCTGATAACTTGAAAATCTTCCAGACTTTGAACTTAGATTGAAAGCATACTGCTACATTCCAGTCAAAATTAGTATGAACTTAGTGCTTAACCTCTGTCATTAAAAAAAAAAAATATAGCAGATCCTCTTATGCAGTCCTGTATCACCAAAGTATATAGCCTCAGAGTCTGTAGGAAACCAAGTCTGAAGGCAGGAGAGAAAATGCGAATCAAGGATACACATAAAATTCTTTTAAAATTAATTTTTTTTCTATTTCTTTGGTGAAAATACATTTTCTGAGTTTGAAACCTGCATTCAAAAATAAGGGTAATGACAGTAGACGTTTCAGGACACCTTTGTAATTGAACAAAGGTCCACATTGATGAGATTTATACATACCTGCTATCCTTCTGCACATATTATTATATTTCCGAGAAATACTTAGCATATTCATGACGTTTCCAAGAACTAATTAGCATATTTTAATGTCTTTCACGCATGTCTGTTAGTGTCCTTGGGTGGATTTTGGGGGTCTCAAGATGAAGGCTTATACTCCTCATCACAGTGTCCGCTGGTTGACCTTTTGTTTCTGCACAAACTCAGTTCTAAGATCACGTATACCGTCTCCTTCCGGGTTGGCTTGCTCCGGTCTTGTTGCCGTCTTGGTGCCTCTTTATGTCTGTAGCTTGGTACATCTGCCCTTCCAAGGCTGAGCTGTCTGGTGTAGAATTATTTAGGAGCCTCTCTGCCTTAGAGCTTTCCTGTCTTCTGAAAACAGCAAGTCAAGTTTGTTGAAGTAGTGTTATTGAGGAGCCTCTTTACCTTAGAGCTTTTCTGTCTTCTCAAAACAGCAAGGATCTAGTTTAGTTTAATTACAATCACTCTGGTAAGTGGAAATTTTACATTTACAGGTATCAACAGCTTCTATGGAGCTGCAGATTATAACTGTACAAGAAAATAGGTACAGTTCCCAGCCCCTACATCACTCACCTGGGAATGAAAAAATGTCTCAGCAGGAGCCTGCTGATTAGCTAAATAGTTGGAACAGGGATTATTTTGTTCTATGCTACTGTTTTGTGGCAGAGTGAAAGGTAAGAACAGGTTGTGTTGAAAACATAAAGGGATATGATGAAGGAAAGAGAGTATGCTGTTGTCCTAGTTTTGGCTGGGATAGAGTTAATTTTCCTCCAAGTAGCTGCTGTGTTTTGGATTTAGTACAAGAAGAATGTTGATAACACACTGATGTTTTCAGTGGTTGCTGTGAAATCAAGGACTTTCTCAGGTCTCCCATATTCAGCTAACGAGGAGGTGTGCAGGAGATGGGAGGGAGAACAGCCAGACAGCCAGCCCAAGCTGGCCAATGGAAATATTCCATATCTTAGACCTTACGCTCTGTTTATGAATGGGCTTGGCTGGGGAGAAGGAATCCTGTTTTTCACCCTCTTTTTCTGTGAGTTTAAATCCTCTCTTGTCCAGGAGTCCAAACTTGTCTGAGAGTTGGGTCTTTTTCGGGAGTTTTTGTGAAATTCACAAAATCCATGTATTGCAGGTTCCACGATTGCTACTCAGGGACTGACTGTGAATCAGTCATTGGGTGGTGAGAAAATAGTTCGGTTTTGCATATTTATTACTACTATCATCATTAGTAGTCATACTGGTATTAGTATTTCCTTTGTTGCCTTATTAAACTGTTTTTATCTCAATCCACAAGTTTCCGCTTTCGTCCATTTCTCCTCCCCATCCCACTGCGGGGGCCAGGGAGGGGGGAGCGAGCGGCTGTCTAGTACTTAGTTGCTGGCTGCTGGATTAAATCACGACATCTGTGCTGGTGAAATAATGTCTGAGGAGTGCTCTAAACTAAAGCTAAACTAGCATGGATAATGCTATCACATGTAACACAAAATAGGAGTAAGGAAGTGAGTATTTTTTATGCCTGACAACTCCCATTGCACAATAACTGTGTTAAATTAATATCTGTAGTCTTTACTATGCTATGGCTCTTCCATGTAGAACCAACAAAAAAGATATATAAGAGAACAACCTCTGATTCTCTTGATGAAGCAGTTTAAGTGGGAGAGTTGTATGTACTCAGAAGAATCCATTGTCCCAGATCTATATCAAGCCAAACTAAAGTCTCTCATGCTGCACTTAGAAAAACAAACCAAACCAAACCCTGAATTTGCAGAGCACCTAACAAAAGAGAGTCCAGTATAGTTTATGAAAATTATTTTCCGCTTATTACTCTGAGGAAAACACTCTACAGTTAAAAAAGCTGATGCTTCAAATGCCTACTATCTCTCATCAATGTACTGCTCTGCTGTCTCCAGAAATAGGAATGGAGCTGTTTCCATTATATATCGTTAGCACATACCACAGTTGTTGATTAGGAAGTAAATAAAATGAACTGAATAAATTGCTTTGGTAGTCCTGTTGTAACCAAGGTGATGGAATTAGTTAATCATAAAGCACGAACAATGCTGCTATGTCCCTTGTACAGCCCTGCCCATCTGGACATTAGGTCTGGGAACAGAGGGTTTAGTCCCTAGGTAATCATTAATGT
>Ga0065711_1012314_pt1 | contig 18082 bp, 13 predicted proteins | sample Hoacrofraction12_FD_59098 | JGI IMG/M metagenome (GOLD analysis project Ga0065711, IMG submission 59098) | Hoatzin crop microbial communities from Cojedes, Venezuela - Epithelial fraction 12 v2 (version 2) | ecosystem: Host-associated > Birds > Digestive system > Esophagus > Crop | place... | reverse complement strand
CAGAAAATGGAGTTCAGTGTTCTCTATTTAAAAAAAAAAAAAAAAAAATTCCCACCCAAAACCAACTTAAAAAAAACCAGCGTGGATGATGATGCAACTGAAATGCAATTGTGACCTTTTTAATGGAACTGCCATGTCCTATGGTGTCTTATTAATATTCTTTCAAGTTGTAAGTTAATGTTAAGTCTTTTCTTCCTTCTTGTAGGTGAAGTAATTGTGACTACACCGTATAGCCTCCTGAGACTGTTTGAACATCACAGTTTATTATTTTGTAGACTTTGCCATCTTGTTCTTGATGAGATTGAGGTACTGTTCTCTGATGCTACTGAACAGGTAAATGGCTTATACATTCAGATGGTAAAAGGCTGTTCCAGTTGTGCATATATCTTGAAAACAGTGGCACATACTGAAAAAAATCAACCTTCCCAAACCCCTGTGGTAGAGATGAGAAGAAAACGGAATTAAAAAATTCACATGTGTGTACTTCTGGCAGAATGAAACACGAAAAGTGGAGTTGTAATCTGTTAAATCTGACTTTCCTTCCTTTTTTTTGTTTTGTTTTGTTTTGAATCTGAGAGGTCTGTCTTGTCCTGTTGTATGCTACTGCTCCATTATGCTGTCTTCCTTTGCTGTGGATGGTCTCCCAAGGACTTGCATTGTTTTTCAGCTTGGTAGTGGTAGTTGCAGTGTAGGGGTCTTTAATCTACTTTTAAAGACTTGCATCATCTATCTGTAAGGAACTTCCTTTTCCCTCTTACCAGTGCGGTTTGAAAAGCTTCAGTTCAATAACTGTCTTTATTGGTAAGCTACTCAGTCTCTGTAGGATGAAAGGTAGAAGTGAATGATTCAGTAATCTTGGAAGCAGTCATAAAAACATTCCTTGGGTCTAAGTGATAGTACAGACAAAAGGAGAAGCTATTTGCAACTCCAAGAATCATGGAAAAGAAGCAGCATTAAGTTCTATGTTGACAAGGGTGTATGTATTGTGTCAGTTTTAAAATGATGAGTCATAACTCAAGTCTGACAAAATTTAGTATTTTTTTTTGTTGGTGCTTTGAGGCCTCATAGGACAGATGCTTTCTGTTAGTATTACAGCGTATTACGTCATCAGTATGCTAAAAACAGCTTACCTTTTTTTCACTGTCAAAATTTATTTTTTTAAATCATTAACTGACTAATATTACCTGTTTAAAATTTGGTGATAAGACTAAAAGGCTATTCTTCTAGCTGAAAAGTTAGAGAAACTTCTTAATGAAGATAGATTGCCCAATTTGCTGTATATGAAGCTGTTCAGATTTGCTACTACAAAGGCATGCTTAAGTCATACATTAGATGAAATGCCATCTTATCCAGTGGTACATTCCTTCTTGCTGTTCTTCCTGTTGTGTTCCTGTACTGCTTGAGATGGAGTGCAGGTCCACCATATGAAGGTTGTGGGAAAGGTAGTTTGTAAAATACTGTGCGTGCATCTGACGTTTTTGTAGCATCTGCTCAGCTTCTCATAAGTATCAGTGTTGAATAGAAAATAGATGCTCTTTCAGATGGAAATGATCATTCCATAATGTTTGGACTATTGTAGCGCTTGTAAAGCACTGTGTTGCAGAAATGTTACATTATTAAAAATACTGCTACTATGGGTAAGTTTAGAGCCAGGTTGAGAGAGTTGGCTTAGAATTGTGCCAGAGCCCTAGAATACTTCTTAGTGTGGTAGTGCTCTGCTGCAAATCCTGATGTCTTTCCACACCTGGACTGCTTGTCGCTTGTGTACGGTGATGTCATCAGGAATATGTTCATTCTGTCTTAGTGTTGGTTTTTTTTAATTTTTAAAATGATTTTATGTCACCCCGTTGTTTTTTTTTTTTTTTTGCAAATTACTGCATTGGCAGGTTGGGTTTATATTCTGCTTATCTCCTAGTTTTTTTGCTGACTGCCTCTGACCTCTTTCATCTCCTTTTGCCTAGGCTTAGTGTTTTTCAGACTTGAACAGATCCTTTTCCTAAATTTTCCATCTCGTCTGGACGGAATACTGCGTTATGATCCTGTGTGCATGCACATGCTGTTCCTTCATGCTATCCGGTTACTTTCTTCTTGTTTTCAGAAGTCGTCCAACTGACAGGATAAAAGTGCACAAACCAAATGCTTCGTTTTGGATGTGAAATTTGTGTTTTGTTGTGGTGGTGGTTTTGTGACCACAAAAAAACATGTGCTGAAACAGTGTACTTTTCACTGCTGTTACATACTCATTGGAGTAGGAAAATATGATAGAAAAAAAACTTTCTTTTTTTCTCTATAGGTTTTTACTGTTTTAGATTGTTACAAGAAAGCCATTGTTACTGAAGAGTGGGTGTATTCACCGCATCAGATTATTGCTGTTGGAACTCGTTGGAATAAACATATAGCACACTTGATAAAGGAGTTCATGAACAATCCTTACATTGTGATAACAGCTATGGAAGAAGCTGCCATCTGTGGAAATGTGCAACAGGTAAAAATTTGGAGATGATGTCACTATTTGTTTACTAAAGTATGTTGCTCTTCGTACTGATCGAGGTCAATGTATGTGGCGGCTGATTGTTTATTTTAAGTGAGTACTGCTATAATCTGAACTCAGACTGTCCAGGTGCACCTCCTATGTGTGAACTGAGGTGAGTCTTCGAAGTCATGTGCAAGTTAATCACTGAATGAGCTGAAGGTCTTCTACCTTGCTTTGTAGGACTAAGGTGAACATATTCCCTCAAGTATTTTATTGTCTGTGCAAATGAATCTGAGTTTTGTGTGAAATGTTTGCAGATGGTATAGTTTGTGACAAGAATTTTATCAGCATGTTTTTGCAGTTGTTCATCGGGAGTGGCAGAACTACAAGGTAAGTTATCCGAAGACAGAGCCAGTAAAATACTTGTTTTACTGCTGTGTACCGCACAATACAGAACTTAATTTGACCTAAAATTTCCGGGAAGTTATTCAGTGTCCTTAGGCTGTCTTCTCATTTGTTTCCTGGTCAATGTGGTGTAGCCCTTAAGAACAATAGAAAATGTTCTAAGTGTGATCTGCATTCTTCTATGTCTCAAAATGTAATAATTTTGGGGGTTGGGAATGTTGGGAAATCTCTAAGACTAGACATTCTGAGTGTGACAGGAAACTGGAGAAACACTAGTTTTTGTGAGATGTCTAATTAACGGTTTGGTAGGACTAAAAATGTTGGTATGTTGATGCTTTATTTATTAAGAGTATTTCAGATGTTGCAGTATGCTTTTGCAGTGTGAAGCTTTTTTACTGGTATTTGAAAATGCCAAACTTAGATTGAAAAGTCGCCTAAAATTCAATGAGTGGGAAACCTTAATGTGGGATTTTGATTATGTGATGGATTTTAATTATGCTTCTGGAAGCTGTCCTAAATGCATACCTTTTGTGAGAGTTGTGTCTTCTGGAAGTTTTAATGAAGACCTGCCATTCACTGGATTCTCTTTGGTATTATATAACAATGCTTAGTGCTGATTAAAAGGAAGAATTACAGAATAAAATATGTAGAGATTACACGAATTGTCAGCCCTCTGTTTTATATCTGCTTATAGGTCGTGCGGTCTTGCATGAACAATGAGAGAACTGCTGTGTTACTCAGAATCCTGGATTTTAACCACAGTAACCTTCAGAAGGTGCTGATTTTCACTAATTCAGTAAATGAAGCAGAAATGGTTCATAAGGTAAGAAAGTATTTAAATTTACTTAGATAAGCGCACTTTTTAATTGGCAAGGTATAACAAACTAAAATATCTTGGCTCCTTAGAATAAAGGTGGATTGTTAATGTGGAAGTTAATGATTTCTGCTAATAATAGCCCTAACCCTGCTCTTCTGCCAACTAGAAGAATACCACACTGACAGGAATGTCTGGCATAGAATGCATTCTTTACTAAATTCTTAACTACGTTCTGTCTGTTAGGTTGGAGCTCTGAGCTGAATCAAACCTGGCTTATTTCTGATAGAAGTTCTGTCAGTTACTTTAATTTTTTTTACTGTTTCCAGGAGTGGCATGGGGAGAGAAAACTTGAGCTGCTATGTTAAGAAGTTCTGGTCTGTTGCTTTCTGCTCTGGAGTAGTTGAAATTGTAGAAGGCCATTTCTCTGATTTGAAAGAAACATTTGATGTCATTCTGTGAAAGTCTACCAGAATTTAGTTAAGCTTCAAGTCATAGGGCATGGGGGGAAGACAGCATGCTTAACATGTATTTTCTTAAAAATTGGCATAAAACTGCTTCAGAGTTACCTGCAGTAGAACATACTCTAGTTTCCCACCTTTCTTATGGGGTTGTATACTCAGCTTTTCAGTGGTGGAGGGTGAGAAGGAGTTCTCCTGCAATAGTTCTTTCTTCAGATATTAATACCAATTAATATATATAACAACATAGCAATAGAAAAATCTCTTCTGTACTTTCATTGTGTCTTTGCTGGTCATCCAAGAGTGCGAAGTAAGAGGAGTGCAATGTGACTTGCCTGTGAAGCAGTTCTATTAAGCCTAGGTACAGTGATGTGAATGACAGGGATGATTTTACTAAAGGAGGCAATTAAAACCTTTAGCGATAGCTTCAAGTATGGGGTAGAAAAACGGTATGTGGCTGGTTTGTTCAGATGTCATAGGAAGACATGTCAGTCCTGAAACAAGGGAACGTATTCCATTCCAGAAGGTGGAATAGATCCTCTTATATTTAAGGGGTGGTTCTTATGTAAATGTTAGTGTTCGTGTGTCTGGAATGTTTAAGCTTTGACGATTTGTTATCTCCATAATTTCAATTTTCTTTTTTTTTCTATAAGCAACCTAAATTTCATGAACTCTTTCCCTTGGCTCTCTTTACAGTAGCTAAGGTATGCTATTTATTTGAGCAGTTACTGCTCTTTTGGAAGAACGTGTAACTTTACTTTGTCTTCCAGGCACTGAAAAGCAACTCAATATTTTCCTTGAAAATACATAAAGAGAGCGAGTTTAATTTCAAGTATATCTTGGAGCAGTGGACAAAAAAGTATAGTTCTGGTACTCGTGTAGTCTTAGGTGAGTGTTTTCTTTTTGTCTAGTTGCAATTATGTTTTCATGGTGACTCGTTCTACAGTAAATACACTAGTGTATCTCATCATTTCCACAGGGTCCGTTCCCTATGAGTTCTTTCTAGTTATCCATTTACTTATTAGTGCTACAGCTAGTCTTTTTTCTTTGTTTTTTTCGGTTGTTCCTAGGTCTCAGAGTAGACTGGTGCAAGGGAAAACCGTACATACATAAAGGAGGGGTTTTTTATGCATTAGTTAAAAGAACTAGTAGTACTTTCAGAGAATTTCCATGATTTCACAACTGTCTCCTGCAGTGGATATTTTCAGATTGAAGTAATTTAGAAGCTCTGGAGACTTACTGTAATCATTTCCCATATGTTCTGGTAGAATTTTATTTTTTAAGTTGTTTAGTAGAAAAGAGTCTTGCCCAGTTTCAAACTTACTTTTTTCCATTTTGTATGTCAAAAGCAGGAAGATTGACTTAATTGCATCTGCTTTGCAGTTCATACAAATGTGTTAGCATTCCTGCATTACTTCAGGTGTTTTCTGTCTTATGAAGTACTTGGCTGTGGGCAATTCTGTTTATTCCATGATACTGATAAGAGATAAAGAATTATGCTAGATTATTAGAGACTAACGTGAAATGCTGTTTCTGCTATATGCTTATGAAGTGTATTGACTGAAGAAATAAAATGCCTTATGTAAGTATATTGGGGAAAGACCTTTTTTGTGATTCTTAAGTCAGTGGATGGGGAGAAGGAATCAGCCGTTGCTAATGCAATGTAATACTTCACATGCTTGAAGTATTAGTTATATGTGTGTATAAAACATGTGCTTAGTTTTAACAGATGACTGCATGCAGTCTTTGGGAATTACAGATGCAACTTGCGTGATACATTTCAGTTTTCCTTCTCCAAGAGTCTTTGGTCAGCGTCTGCACAGCGTGTCTGATAACTTCTGTAAAGTGATAAAGGTTTGAGTGAATCTTTAATGGGTTAATACCAGGTTTCATTATTAAGTGGTGGATACATAAAAACTTCCTAACAAAAAATATTTTTTCTAGGATTCTTCTGTAGATCAGGAATGTACAAATGCCATGTCAGTCATTCTGATAACAGAAAACAGTGCATGTCACGCACTTTGGATCCTGCGCTATTTGCAGTATGCAGAAGCTGAAATTCCCCCAGAACTGCATGATTTTACTGCCAAGATGGTAGAAGCTGAAGAAGATAAGAAATTTTCAAGGCCACTGTGTACCTATCTTAAAATGTTTGGGATTTGCAAGTAAGGAAGTACCAAGTTTTCTTGACACCTGTACTGATACAGTAAGGCATTGTATGCCCTGAATGATGACTGCTTCTGCTTGGTGAATTTTCGTGTTGGATGCTTTTTATTCAAACCAGGTGGTTTTTTGTTTGTTTTTTGTTTTTTCTGTTTGCTGTTGCATGTTTCACACTTCTTGGGCATTTTTATGAAAACAAAAATATTAATGTTGTTATGGAGACCAATCATACGTAGTCTGACATAGTAGCATACTTCGTTGTAACTCCTGCCTAGATGTACTTGAGAGCACTTCAATTGTTTTGATTAGTATTCTAACCATAATTGCACAAGGTTTGTGCTTTACTCTCTCTCCTATTGTCTCCGGTCCGTCCCTCCAGAGTGGGTAAGTAGATGATGACTTCTCTGAACTGTGTGTAACTGGATTGTAAGTAATGCTTCAAGAAGGAAGCTAAAGTGTTCTCAGGTGTGGCTTCTAGTGTAGATGACTGTTGTTGCAAGTAACAAAAAAATTCCATGTTAGTGTTTATTTTACTCTGAAACAAGTTTTCCAGTGTTTTTTCTTTTGTTGTACAAACTTTTCCACCAAGAGCTTTTTGGCCGTTTCTATATAACCCCCAGTCATTGGTGTTATCTGAGACAGAAAACTAATACTGAGGGCTGATGAAATTTTAATGTTTAAAGCTATTGTAAGTCACATCAAAATAGTTCAGAACTGAAAACAAAGAGCCTTTTCCTGAAGCCGTTTTCTTAATATGTAGGAATAGAACAATGTGTCCTGATCGTCATCAAATTAATTTACAAATAGATGTGCCCCAGAATATACCAGATAAAATTATACAAGCGCCTGGATGTGTGACAGTAAGTTGTTATTATTTACCTTGGGTTTGGATATCAAGAAGATAGGTCTTAAATAGCTACTTAACATAGTACTTATTTTTTGTATTACATTAATATCACCATAGCTGGTATACTGTTTCTCTTGGGTATTTGTTATATTTTAGCCTTTTTCCTCTCTCTGTGACATAAATAATTGTGCTAGATTTTCCCTTAATTGTCAGCTTGAATTGAAATTGTTTTGCAGGTGATTCTGAATTTGCCTCAGATTTTCTGCTGCATTGAAGATTCCCGTTTTATGGGAAGAGGGCTTATGTTCTGTTTATTCCTTCTCTCTAGAAATTGAGACCATGTGCTGAAATTAACAATGGTTAAAGTTCCTATAAACTTTGAGTATATTTATTGTAGAAGAAACACGAATTAATGTTTTGGAGTGAAGAGAAATTGAAGTGGAAGATGATGCATTTTTTGTGGAAGGGAGGATTTTTTTCTTAGCTGACATGTTCATGCAGACTTGCTGAAAAATTAGCATGATCTGGCCTTGTCATTTGAAACTAGTGTTTTCATTTGCAATATCCACAGATACAGCTCCTCCCTTATCTTCTAGATGGAACAGTTACTTCCTAGCAAGATGTCTATGTTTTTTGAAAATGGTTTTGATACAGAGTACTGTTCTAACTGGACTTTTTTAATAGTATCACAATCATAAAACCTTCATGTTTACTGGATTGACTTTGCTGTGGTGCTTCTTCACATCCCAGTAACACTTTGTGTCTCCAGCTCACTTCACGTGGCCTTTCAGTCCCTTCTATACTGGAGTGTCTTCCCGTATAGCAGTTTTGTATAGTACCTCTCGTCTCCTTATTGGATGATGATTGCTGAAAGCAAGTGCGTAGGCATCGATGCTTACTTCCAAAGTTGGCACTTGGATCTGGGAAGTGCTGGGTGCCTTCTGTTTGGATGAGCTGCTTCTGCCTTCTTTCTGTCCTGCCTTTTGCAGAATTCAGGCGCCTTCCGGTCATGGCAGTTAAAGGGTGTTATCCATTCCCAAAAGTCATAGGTTGTGAGAATAGAAAATAAGTAGAACTGGATGGGTTCTTTGGCGTCACTGTATTTCTCCCTAATAATGTTTCGGTGGTGGGTATGAGTTCAAACCCTTTGACAACCTACTTACGGTTTTAGTGCCAGATGGATTTGCCAGATTTAGTGGACAGATTTTGTGATGCTCCTATTAGAAACTTGCACTTACCTGTGGCGCACTCAAGACAGTGGTTATGGCTTCTTCCATATCTGCTAACTGCAGAGCCTGGGTGTCAGTCTTACAAATCAGTTATCACTTTGATAAGCATTCGCTTCTTTTTTTGTTTGGAATGCAGTAGAATGTTAATTTCCTTTAAGAACCTGAAGTTGCATTGTGCTCTTTTAGGATTTTTATTAAGTGGAAACGACCTCTCTGGTCCTCTTACTGTTTTGTCTGACTGCATACACCCAGCTGTCTCTCGTTACTTCTACCTGGCATGACCCTTTGGATGGAACGCACCCAGCGTTTTATGCGTTGGTGTTGATAGTAGTATATTAATAGTTTTTCATTTAAGTAGTTTTAGAGCAGAAAGAGTGAAGGCCTCATGCTTCCCCAGTCAGTTCTTCTAAACTGTGAGGTTGGAGAACACTTAGAATTAAGCTTGAATGGTGTGGAATGCCATAGTGGTTAGTAACTTGGCAGGTAATAGTATAGATCGCTGGTGTTCATGTAAGTGGAATACCCCCAACCGAGACCTAACAGTTCTTGCTCTTTAAATTTCTGTCCACTGTTGACTGGACTATCAGCAGTTAGTATTATTCATAATTTTATGAATAATGTAATAATAACTCATTCTGAAATGTGTGTATGCAGCAACATCTCTGTCACTTTCTTTGGGCTGGAAAGAAGTAGATGGTCTTGAATATGAAAACTTAAATTTCATTCATTCAGGAAATCGTCCAGTCCTCCTTTTTTCTAATGTATTTTATGCTTTCAGATACTGCCTCTCCACATTGTAAATGCAACAAACTACTTTGGTCGAATAGTAGATAAACAGAAGGACCAATACACAGTTCTTGCTGAAGACATTAACGAGTATTTTAAGAAACCCAGTAATAAAATTTCTGTTAAAAATGTGGAGAAGCTAGCATTTTATGGATTATGTGAGAAAACATTTTATCACAGGTACAATTTTTTAAAAAATTATTTATGTGCACGTTGTTATAGAAAGTAATTTAAAACATTTCACTGTTTAATTTTTTTAAAAAAAGGCAGCCCACCCCCAAAACCAGCAAAAAAATCACTGCTACTCAAATCATTCTGTGGAAAGCTATCACATACTCTTTAAATTACAGAATGGAAAACAGAGTAACTGCCCCCACACACATGCAGTTAGATATTTGGTTATGAAAATATCTCTTATTTTTAAACAAGACTAAAAAACTTTTTACAACTGATTATATGAATAATAATAATATGAATTATATAATTATTATATGAATAATAATTCTGTGTTTCTTCTCCTACTGTTAAGGGTTCAGGTTGTAGAGATTTCCCCAAAAGAGGAGGACAATGTGTTCTTTAACGTCAAAATTAAATATATAGATGAAGGCAGAACAAGTCAAGTTCAGAGCTATCAGCTGCTTCAGTTACCTGCAAAGTTCCAGTGTCTGCCACCTCAGGCTGTGGAATTTATAGTTTGTAGAGTAAAACCCATTGATAATGAAATTGAATGGAACCCAAAGGTAATATATACCAGGTTTTTCATGGTATTTCTCTTAAGTTTTTTAACTTCTCTGTTATTTTCTACAAGAAAACAGTTACGAACTGCAAATTTAGTTACCAAATATCACTGTTTATCAGTATTGCCAATAGATATCTGCTATTGGGCCAGATTCTAAGTCATCAGTTTTCTTGTTTGTTTTCCTACAAAATAATGAAGTGAAATTTGTGCGATTTTCTTCTGCATTATTTAAATGGCTTCTTCCAGAACACGTTATTGCTGCTTTTGAGTCTGTGGGGAGTAACAGGGAAAGGGTAGCCTCTGTAAATTGACTTTTGTTTGAGTCTTCCATTAAGGAAGCTCCTTCCTTAAAGGCTAGTACTACTACTCCAGTTGGAGTATTTCACTAGTTTACTCAAAACTGTTTTTATTTGTTGAATACCCTTTTGATTGTGAAGCTCAGAAGATTACAGTTATTTTAATTATAATGAAATAAAACTATGTTGGTATACATCTCAAGTGCAGTGAAACTTTGTTTTTCCTAGGTAACTCATTATATTAATCACAAAATAAAAGGAAAACCACATGAAGCAAAGATAGTACATACCTTGGGAAATACAGCTTGGGTTGACCCAGTGGTAGGTATAGAACTGTAGTATTACCAAAGACTTGTATCTGAACTCCTTTATAACAAAAGAACCTCCTCTTCTATTTCCTTCTGTCTGTTCCTATTTTAGTTTTACTCTACATGGTATTCATGTAATACTGTTGGTTAATTTATTGTGATAGTGTCTGAGCACTGGAACAGGTTGCTCAGAGGTTGTAGAGTCTCCATCCTTGGAGATACTCGGAAGCAATCAGGACGTGGTCCTGAGCAGCAGACTGTAGGTGACCCTGCTTGAGCAAGGGGGTTGGACGAAACGACCTTCAGAGGTCCCTTCCAACCTCAACCATTCTGTGAGAAGTATGTATGCTTGTATACAGATGGAATACGTGACTGAGTAAAACAAATTGTGAATGTCATCCAGACTATGTCGTAAAGTTAATAGCAGAATTTTATTTTGTAAGTACTAGTTTTTTTGGTTTTGTCTTGTAAAATCAATTCTGTAGTTCATCACACATTCCTTGGAAAGAATGAAACTTTGATCCCCCAAGATTGTTTGCTGATATCTGGGACCTTTTATGCTAGACTTAGTTTAGTCTGTATATACTTCTAAGTGTTTACTGTCTTTTATGGTTCTTGCACTAGTTTAGAGTTAATTTTCTTCTAAATTTTTCTGCAAATTAAAAAGCGCTTTAAAGCTTTTTTTCCTTAGTAGTCCTGATCAGAATAGGAGGAATGGGTGCTCTTGTTCTTGGATATTTTTATGGTTTTACTTACACTAACATCTAGACAACGTCTTGGTCTTACAGAGTGTTAATGCATACTATTGTGAGGTGTTTTTCTTCATAAACTGAATTTCTTTCTGTCAGCATTCAAAATAGGACCTGTATCCATCAATTGGATATAAAGGCTGTGATTCTGACATTTCAGATATTTAGATTTTTTTTTTTATTTTTTTTTTCATGTTACTGCAATAATATTAGACATGTGATGAAATTGCTTTAGTTATTGGTTCTCTTGAGAGGTGACTTTTTAGATTTCCCTGAAATTAAAATGTTACGGTAAGTGCCGTGTTTGTGTTGTTCTTTTGTCAGTTCCCTGGCCTGTAAGAAAGGCAGTACTGACCTGGACCGAGCGTTGCTGTTGGTAGTGCTGGCTGGAAGGCAATAGCTAGGGTAAAATTAGAGAGTACGTCATCCATGTGATGGTGTTTCCTCTGAGTAGTCTCCTATTCTCCCAAAACTTTGCAAGTAGGACATTGCCTTAGGGCTGTGTTTTACTTGAAAGGAAGTTTTTTTTTTTTTAGTGCAAGAATTTATTCTGACGGTTACATCAGAGGGCAAAAAATCAGGTGCCTTTTAAACCTTTACTAATGGCATGAACAAGCTAGTTGCATTTTTGTGATGTCTGTTAAGAAATAACTGCATTTTATGAGCAAGGAGTTCTGTGAAGAATTGTTATCAAAGGTTGTTCACAAGTTGAGGTGTGGGGTTTTTTTTATGATCTGGACAAATTCACCAGAAGGGCCTACCTATAGCTCGGGATCAATTTGTGCTTCTTGGCCCCGCTTGTCCTGCCAAAGAGTACAGTAAATTATTCCTGTGCTTTGGAATGTATCATGCTGTGTTTTCCTTCTGACCATTCAGTCAGCTGAAAAATAAAGTGGAAGGAGAAAATGATTTGGAAGTAATTCTGTTCAGTAGCTTCCTTTCCCGTATGGCATATCTCAGCCTTTCTCCAATTTCTGTGCTTTTGTTTAGAGTTTTTCTTACCTTCCTCTCTGCAACCCCCCCAGCAGTTTCACAGTTATTTGGGTCTAGAAGTTATTTTAACTGCGGTGTATATTTTGGCTGTGATTTGTGTAATATGGGCTAGGATTTCTTACTTTGTTGCCATCTTGTCTGTTAGATGGGACTAGCTACTGGTTACTTGAGCCATTATCACAATGAAAAGGATGGTGATGCGTTGAAAACAGTTAAACGTGGGTAGGTTCCTGTTTGAAAATCAGAGAAAATTAATTTCTTATGGGTATAAATAAGTGGGTCTAAGCTTCAAGTTTCACTTAAAGAACAGCTTAGAGTTGGAGAAAGGACATTTATGAATTGTGGTTTCCATTTAATATGCTTTGTAATTCAAGGTCCGGGTTACCAGGCTTTCAGATTTGAAGATGTCTGTCAATGAATACAACATTCGGTCTGAGATTTTGTCTATGGGTCTGGGAACTGACAATCCAGAACATATAGTGCAACTTCAGAAGTTGTGTGGACACATGAAGGTACTACATCATGCAGAGAACTTGGAGCCTTTGTGAGTGTTTACAATTTTTTTTTCAGCATATACATTATGAGGAAAGAATTTCTGTTATTTAATTTTAACTGGATATTTTCATGATTAGTATTACTGAATGTGATTTTAATTTAAACACAGAGAGGGTAGTATTTGTGATGTATCTGCTTTCCTTCAACTATAGCCACGTAATCATCATGGAAAGAAACAGATCAATTCCAGAAAACATTAAACTCGTATTTGATGAAGATAGTCAAGTTTATCATAAGAATATAGAGTCTGAATTAACATTCTGTTATCTGTTATTGAGATCAGTGGCTTTTTTGAATGCTTACCAGTCAGTACAGTAGAGCATATCGTTGATGTTTGTACAACTGCAGAGTTCAAACTGAAAAATTTGAATGATTTACTTCAAAAGGATTAGGGCAATACACTTAATGAGTATGGCTACATGACAGTTTTTGCAGTAACAGCACTGTACGTGTTTGGTTTTTTTTTTTCCCCTTCTTTTGCCTAGTGAACTTTTAGAATTGCGTAAATGCTGTATGTGGTGGAAGGGCACATCTCACTGTGGTCTGTGGTGGATCCTAGGAAGCCTAACCCTCTCCATAGTCCATTTCTATCTTAGACTGATGTTCCTCTATTTCTATCTAGGCCGTACTAGAACTTCATCTTAACCAAAGGATTGTGTTTTTCCCATATTTTGTTAAACCTTAAAAATTGGTGTTTGAGAACCATGTATGCACTGTTGATGCTTGGAAGGCATTTTTTTCAGGTTTTATTCTTCACAGAAGACTCTTAGGCTCCGAGATTTCTGCTACCTTGAGGACAGCTTTTTTCAATTTATTTCTTGTTTCATGCTATTTCTGAACAGGAAGATTGGTAACTTCCTAAAGATTGCCAGAGACCAGACAACTTTATTGTGGTGCAGTGTGCAACAATTCCGTCTCAAATATCTCTAATGCAGCTGCTTGGATTACTTTTAGCAGATTCACTAAGCCTGACACTACTGTTCAAACATTCAGAACTCACTGCAGTCTTTTTTTATTAAGGTGCTAGTCACATAAGGGGGACTCGGAGAGCTCCTGTAAGGTTGACTGAGTAACTTCGTGGGTTTTTTGCAGGACTGTCTTCTCCCTGTTGCAAAATATGCATAGTTACAGGTTGGTTTTGCAGATTTTGGATGCTTCATTACAAATCTGAATTTTGTAGAAGAAATTTGTACATCTTAGTATGTGACAGATCACTTTGCCTCCCCTTAATCTGTGCTAGTTCAGCAAGCAATTCTGTATTACTTTTGTTTATGTCTAGTATTTGTGTGCGTGACTTGGTAGTCTCTTACCTATTGTGCTTCATGGCTATGAGTGTGGCTTGTTACTTAACAGGTCCCCATAATACTTACCCTTTTTTTCTCTGGTCATGGCAATTGGATCAAAGAATGCTTCTGCCCAGTAAAAGATTTTATAAAATAACATAAAGGTAAAGCATCCTTTCCATGCTATTTTGAAAACAGTCATTTTTCTCTGACCTACTTGGCAAATTGCCTGCATTACAGAACTCCTCCCTGACATCAGCAGCCCAAACTACCTCCCGTTAGTGCATCAAGCACCACTCAGTGCAGTGGGTAAGTTTTCTGTTCTTTGCCTCAGCCATTCGCTTCAGTTATATGTGCTTGCTACAGAGTGCTGGTCTTTTTGTGACTGTTCATCAGTCTCCCTCTGTAGTTCAGAAGCCAGCGAGATCCTTTAGTTAGTTAAATGGTTGTGGTTTGTCATGTGCAGTACAAAGATCTTAACTCTTTGACCAGAAGCAAAGTGGTGGTGTTCTACTCCTGTAGATACTAAGTTTTCTAAACCAGCGGACCTTAGCATGTATGGGCTGCACGGCCTTTTAGGCAAGCTTGGCGTAGCCAGAATTTTTCGTGTTGTGAACAGCGTGTCAGCAAGATCAAGTTCAGTCTTAATTACCTTAACAAACATTTTTGTCCTGGAAATAAAAGGGCTTATGTAGTCATCTCTGAGATGACATGGTCTATGGATAGAAGCAGTATCCTTGCTTTGAGATAATCCATCAGTTACGAATAAAGCTACTCTGTCTTTGGGTCTTCTCTCTAAACCTTTTTGATTCTAATAGAGGAGGTTGTGGCCCATCTCTAATGCATAGCCATCTCTCTGATTACTGCCTTGTTGACTGTTCAGTAGATACATAATCAAAGCACTAGATCCTTCAGTCTCTTTTCATGATGTTTGGATATCATTCTGTGAAGGCTTGGCAAATACTCCAGTCGCTCCTGATTAACAGTGTTTGAAAAATGCAGGCTGTCTTTCGTTGCAAGTGTTTCCACAATTTGAGAGGTACTAGGCCTAGATTGAAAAGTGGGGGTTTTTTTCAGGAATGTTTTCGTCTTGTTGCAGAATATGCAGTTAGATGCTGGTTGTATTGATTTCGGATGCTTCATTGCAGACTTTGTATACAAAGCTTTTGTCTAACTTCGTACTCTATTTGCCCAGTTTTCAGCCCCTACCTTTCAAGTCCTTGCTCAGCTTGTCGGGCATCTCCATGCTTGGTGGCTGTTCTTAGGGTTTCTGTGTGATGTGTGAATAATGAAACATTTCTATAGAACTTTGATTGCTTTAAGGTAAGATTAGATTCTCTCGGACTTTGGCTGTCCAAAGCTATTTAGTGTATCATATGAGACTGGACTTTCTTTAAGAGTGTTTGATTCCTCCAAGTGTATAACTCAGCAATAGTTTCTAAAAAACAGTGTAAGTTGAATTTGCTATGCTGTATTTTTCCTAGCCTCAAATAATTGTTTAGTTGGAATTATTTGGAAAAGTTGATAAGCGTTTTTGAAAGGTGGACATGATTAAAGATCTCTCTTATTTAAGATGAAAATTACTTTAATCTTACTAATTTACCTCCAAAGTAATGAAGGTAAGCTGTGTCAGTTTTCAAAGTTGGCTGCACAGGTATTTAATACTAAATATTCAATATGGATTAATTTAAAAGTTAATATTTATTTATTCAGACTGAAACATTAGGTGATGGCTTACTGAACTGGTTTCAGTCCTCTTATGCTACTAGGTGTTTGGGAGTAACAGAAGAAAGTATATCTCTGAGCTGTCAAGTATGTTGACTCCATTGTAGTGTTTCCTGAATCTTGAGTCCAGCTAGTGAAGCCCCTAGCTGTACAGCTGGAAAGCCAGACATATCTTACTGATAATTGGAGAACTCTGAGTAAGCTGAGATTTTTCGTTTTTCCAAGTCAGGATGAAATATGACCAAAAAGCCCCAAAACCTACTGGAATTCTTTGTGAAAGAGAATTGTTTTCCTATGTAGGTCTGTCGCATACAGTAAGGACAACAGGGTTTTATGATTCAAAGGGAATGCTGGTACCATCAGAATTGGAAATGTTCTCCTAACTTGGATTTTTGTATAAATGCTTCTTACAGAGTTACTGAACTTCAGCAACCCTGTGGTGAGATTTACAGTTTGCTAGAAGTATATTTTATTGTATTTTTTGTATGTATTAGAATGAAGAACTTAACTTCAAAAGTATTTCCAACCATGATTAGGAATCCTTTAAATATTAAACATATTTAAACCCTTTTTTAAAAAATCTCTCTGTGTTCAGAGGCATGAAGGAGGACACAGCTGGTCCAGAGAGTGCGTCCAATCCACAGGATATGTCAGCACAAGAAAATTCTAGTGAAAACTGTAATTCTTCTAAAATTACTTTTGGGAATCATCCATGTGGTATGTGGTAACTTGATAGTTTCCAAAAATTTTAAAACTTTTAAGTTAGGTGCTTAAACATCAACCTAAAAGTCATTTTACCAAGTGTACAGANTNNTCTNAGTNTACAGAATAGCTAATATATAGCTAATGTTTATGATAAGCCACAAATATGTTATAGTTAGCAGCCTGGAGATGCTGTGAGAGTAAGCTATATTAATATACTGTATTACTATTTGGGAAGTACTTTGTCCTTGAGAGACTCAGAATTGTTTGACTCTAAATGGAATGTATGAGCAGGAGATCTACTGTAGAGAGGATGAGCATTTTGCTGTCTAAGGCCGTAGGGTTTAAGGAAGTTGAAGTCTGTTTAAATACGAGGTGAACATCATCATTCTCTGGGAGGTTTTGTTTGTGTGTGGGGGTTGTTGTTTTTTTTTAAGTCTAATGCTCAAGGATGTGGTATTCAGTCAGCAGAGTTTTACCATGTACCTTTGTCAGTCATAAAAGGGGGACAGAGGATAATCTGGCAGCAGTTGGTGCTGGAGTTTGGAGCAATGAATGCTGAATGACTGAAACATTGCAGCAGACAAAAGTCAAATAAAAATCTGAAGTGCTTATGATATAAGGCTCTTTTTCCCCAGTGTAGTAGAGTGCAATGCCATGTTCCAAGCTGTGATGGTAATTTCAGTATTAGTTGTTTGATTCCTGAAACTCTGAGTCAATTTCTGAAATGACATGTTTCAGATAAATAATGTCTTGGAACTGTAAAAACCCTTAACCTAACCTGGAAAAGTGTGCATATTTATGTTTTATATAAATTTTCTTATACCAACTATAATACTCCTTTTAGTTAAATTTTTCAGTTGAATTACTAACTTTATGAAATTTTTTCAAATAGGAAGTACCCAATGTAAATGCTAAATACATTCTTGTGGTAGTAATTTGATTGCTAGCAAGTTATTTTTTGTGATGGTACTGGGGTATTCTGGAAGTATCTAGTTTCTGTAGTACAGATAAGTATAAAAATATATTTGGATTTCTTTAGGTGGCGTAGCTCAAACTGCAGAAGCAGATAACTCTACGCTGGATCAGCATAAATGGTACAAAACTTCAGAGTGATTTGTTCCCATGCTTGCTTTTTGATGTGAACTGCCAAACAGGAGAACCATCCTTACTGAAATTATCTGTTTTGTGAGTAAATAGGTATAATGCAGTTAGAATTCTGTTACATCACTGTTGAGCTTGAGAGATCACTGTTGCTGTTACATATATATGTATATACATACATCATCTTGTGAATTCCTTAAGTAATTAAAATTGCTCTTTTGCTTACTTCTGGTAGCTGACTGATGAAATTACATGATCTTTGATTAGACACATAGTATGAGGAAGTGAATGAAAACAAACACTTTTTTAGCTTGATTCATGGGTATAAGATACCAGCTCTGACTTGCACTTGTCTGGATTATGTTTTAACCAAAGATTTTCCTATTTGAGGTCTAAATTGTAACTTCTGCCCTTCTGCCTCTGTGTATTGGTATTTCATAAGGTGAAACA